>Ga0209098_1003543_pt1 | contig 12803 bp, 15 predicted proteins | sample AD_JPNHW1_MetaG_FD_184429 | JGI IMG/M metagenome (GOLD analysis project Ga0209098, IMG submission 184429) | Active sludge microbial communities of municipal wastewater-treating anaerobic digesters from Japan - AD_JPNHW1_MetaG (SPAdes) (version 2) | ecosystem: Engineered > Bioreactor > Anaerobic... | reverse complement strand
GTCGATGGCCGCATCACCTCCGCCGAATTCCTCGGCGTCCGGAACGCGGAAATCGGCGTCCACTTGTTCTACGACCGCAATGCGGCCAACGAATTGTTCCTGCGCGATTTCGCCATTCGCTTCGACAGTTTCGGTTCGCCGTATGGCGGAACCCAGATCCAATGGTAGCTTGAAAAAGGAGGACAGCATGAAAACGAGATGGCTGAAAGCAATCGGAATCGCCGGGGGCGTGGTTGCGCTGCTGGGCTTCGTCGCCGGGTGCGGCGAGGACGCCGAAACCGACTCCGCGCTGGGCGTCGATCCCGCTTCGTCGACCGTCTACGCCGACGGGGCCACCGTGTTCCTGACGGCCTACGACCCCGACTACGGGGTCTACCAGAAGGACGCGGTGAATTCCGACGTCGGCGTGTCCTCCAACCTGAACGTGCAGATCCTGCTGCCGCTGGAGTGGCGCATCGCCGATGCGACCCTGGGGCGCATCACCGCCAGCGGCGGCTATTCCGCCGTCTACGAAAGCAGCGGCATCCGCGGGCAGAACTACGTCTTCGTCCGCGACCAGGCCGGACGCGAAGGCATTGCCGCCATCGAGCAGCGCTGGCACGAGGGCGATCCCGAAGAAATGGGCGCGACGGAGGAAACCGAGGAATGAGGCTGCGCGCCGGGCGCCGGCGGGCAAAAAAAAGTGGAGCCAAAGGTCGGATTCGAACCGACGACCGTCGCATTACGAATGCGGTGCTCTGCCAGCTGAGCTACTTTGGCGCCAATGAATCGCGGACTATGCCAAGGGGCGCCGGCCACGTCAAGCGCCGGCGGCGCACCGGCTTGACCCTGCCGCCGGCCGGCGCTAGGGTATCCGCGGATGAAAATCTGGATGTCCATGCTGGCGGTCGGGGCGGGGGGATTCGTCGGCTCCGTTCTCCGCTACGGCCTGAGCTTGACCGGCCAGCGTTTTTCCGTCGCTTTTCCGCATGGCACCCTGTGGGCCAACCTGTTGGGTTGCCTGACGTTGGGCGCGGTGATGGCACTGGCCGCCGAAACGGAAGTGCTGTCGCCCACCGCGCGCTTGTTCTGGGCCACGGGCCTGTGCGGCGGCTTCACCACCATGTCCACGTTCATCTACGAAACGTCCCGCCTTGCGCAGGATGCGGAATATTGGGCGGCGTCCGGCTACTTCGCGGCGACGCTCGTCGGCTGCGGGCTGGCCTTCTGGGCCGGCACCTTGGCCATCCGCCTGCTGCTGAAAGGGTAGAGGAGGCCGCCATGGAAGAATTGAGCGATGCCAAACTGCTGCGGGTCTTCCTCGGCGAGTCGGACAAGATCCGCCACGCGCCGCTGTACGAGGCCATCGTCCTCGAGGCGAAGAAAGCCGGCCTCGCCGGCGCTACCGCCTGGCGCGGCCTCATGGGTTTCGGCCCCACCAGCCGCATCCGCACCGCCAAGATCCTCGACCTCTCCGTCGATTTGCCCATCGTCGTCGAAATCACCGACGACGAAAGCAAGATCGCCGCTTTCCTGCCCGTGTTGGACCGTCTGCTGGCGGAAGCGAACAGCGGTGGACTCATCACCTTGGAGAAGGTCCAGATCCTGCGCTACCGCCACGGCCAACATTAATTCGCCGTGAAGTTTTCCCTTTCCAGGGTTGCTTCGTTCACCCTGATTTGGTAACTTACCTTGCTCGAACGAGAGGAAAAGCCCGCGGCGGCTTTATTGTCAAGGGCTGGACCTCAAGCATTCGGTTGCCAGACGAATCCATGCCGACGCCGACGCCCAAATACAAGATCTGCCGAAATTGCGGGAACCGCAATCACCCGCTTTCCGGCCAATGCCCGTGGTGCGGCGCCACGCTGCGCCGGCCGTTGGACTGGTTTTCCACGCTCGGCTTGGTCCTCATCGTGCTGATCATTCTCGGCTTGATCGCCTATTCGCTTTCCAATCGGCCGCCATCCAGCACCAAAATGCGCTTGCCGCGCCTCGGCGCGGACAACGCGGTTCCGGCGGAAGCCGCGCCGGGTGCGAACTGAGACGCCGCGCGGGCGCGCGGCGGTTCCCGACCGGATTTTTCAGGCTTCCCGCACGCTGAAGCGCGCGCGCAGCAGCGCGCTGCAGCCCAAGATCAGGAAGACGCCGGCGCCCCATTGCGCGGGCGACAGCCGGTCGTGCATCAGGAAATGCGCCAGGATCGCGGTCTGGAAGGGGATCAGCAGCATCGCACCTTCCGACGCGATGGGCCCGATGGTGCGGATGGCGCGGTAATAGAAGACATGCCCCAGCGTCAGCCCCAGCAGCGCGGACAGGATCAGCCAGAACCATTGGTTCGGCGCCAGCCGCAGCAACGCGGACCAGTCGCCGCAGGCGAACATCAGCGCCACCAGCGGCGCGCCGGTCAACAGGCTCACGAGGCCGTACGCCAGATGCACGGGATAGGCCGACAGGTTCCGCCGCACGAACACCACGTAGACGCCCCAGGCCGCCGCGAAGCCCAGCAGCGCCAGCATGCCCCGCACCGAGGTGCTGTCCGTGCCGAAGCCTTGCCCGAACATCAGCAGGAAGCCGCCCAGCGCGCAGGCCAGCCCGGCCCAGAACAGCGGCTTGCGCATCAGCGGCCGCTCGCTCTTCAGCAGCCAGAAGCCGAACAGCGTTGCGAACGGGATGGACAGCCGGCAGCCGAAGTTGAGCAGGGTGGCGTTGTTGTAGTAGGGCGCGATGCCGAAGAACACCTGCGAGGCGCCATGCGCCGCCGCCGGCACCAGCGCCGCCCGCCAGGCCGCCCGCCGCGCCGCCGGCGCCATCCGGGCCAGCGCGCGCACCACGAACGGCAGCCAGAACGCCGCCGCGAAGAAATACCGCGCGCCGTTCGCCGTCCAGGGATCGATCCAATGCGTGAAGTGCTCCAGCATCAGCGGCACCACGGCCCAGAAGAACAGGGCCAGCAACATCGCGCCGAGCGCCGGCAGCCACGCGCGGGATGGAAGATCGTTCGTCACGGGTCGCGCACTCTACGCTCCCGCCGCGCGGATTGCCACCGCAAAGCGCTCCGCCGCGGCCCACGCGCGGCTTGACCGCGGCCCGCCCGATTTGGGAAGATCGGCTCGTTCGGGAAAACGCATGGCAACGACAACGAAAGGCGCCCGATGAACACTCGATCTTTCCGCGCGGCCGGCGCGGTCCGCTTCCTGCTCGCGGCGGCGCTGCTGCCGCTGCTGGCCGGTTGCCTGAGCATCCACAAGGTCGCCGACAAGGGCAACCTGACCGCGGTGAAGCAATTCCTGAAGGCGGGCGTGGCCGTCGATGCCCGGGATCGCCAGGGCCGGACGCCGCTGATGTACATGCTGACCGACCGGGACGCCGTGCGCTACCTGGTGGAACAAGGCGCGGACGTGAACGCCCGGGACGACAAGGGCGAGACGCCGCTGATGAAGGCCGCGTTCCTGGGCCACTTGGACGTCGTGGAATTCCTCGTGGAGCGCGGCGCGGACGTCAATGCGCGGAGCGCCGCCGGCGAAACCCCGCTGATGCGGGCAACCCGCAGCTTGGACGTCGTGAAGTACCTCGTGGAACACGGCGCCGACGTGAACGCCCGGGATGCCCACGGCGATACCCTGCTGCTGAAAGAGGCGGTTTCGGGCCGGCTGAACATCGTGCAGTACCTTTTGAAGGTCGGGGCCACGGTGGATGCCGGCGCGCCGGCCGCCGTCCCCTGAGCCGGCCTGGCGATCAGCGGATTTCTTCGCCCGGCTTCTTCTTGCGGCGCTTGTCTTCGTACATGCGCGCGTCGGCGAGCTTCATCAGTTCGGCGAAATCGTAGGGTTTCTCGGCGAACGCGGCGCCGACGGCAACGATGCAAGGAATGCCGTCGTCCACCTCCCGATTGACGTCCGCGAGGGCTTCTTCCCAGCGCGCCTGCAGCGCGGGGACGTCTGCGGCCCGGCCGTTGCAGGCGATCATCAGGTATTCGTCGCCGCCGAGACGATAGCCGTGGACGTTTTCCGACGTGACCCGGCGGATGCTGGCGGCGGCCTTCATGAGGAGGCGGTCGCCGGCTTCGTGGCCGTAGGTGTCGTTGGTCTGCTTGAGGTAGTTGACGTCGAAGTTGAAGATGGCGACGGAGTCGAGATGGGGATATTCGTTCTTGAGCCGGGCGAGGTATTTGCCCTTGTTGTAGAGCCCGGTGAGCTTGTCGTGTTCGCTTTCGTAGATGATTTCCTCGCGCAGGAGGCTGTTTTCCACGCACAGCGCGATGATCGCGGCGAGAATCTCGATGTCCAGCGCCTTCCGGTCGGTGCGTTCATCCAGTTCGAGATAGAGGGCGTAGCGCTGGTTGGAGAAGGTGCCGGCGCAGATCCGGACGAAGCGGTTGCGCGAGTCGCCGCCGCGGGCGGCGCTCAGCTCGCGAACCGGCCCCGGAAGGTCGCCGGCCGCGATCTCGGTTCGCCCCGGCGCGCCGAACGCGGCGTCGTGCGCGGGGGCGAGGGGATGGCGGCCGCGCGTTTCGGCGCCGGCGCGGGCGTCGTAGGCCGTGGTTTCGAGCCGGCCGTTGCGAGCCAGCAGGAAATAGAGCCGCGGCGTCTTGAAAAAGCCGGCGATGACCGGCAGCAAGGCGGAGTGGGAGGCGGAAATCTTTTCCAGCATCGCGGACTGGAAGGCCGCCACCTTCTCGGACAGGACGGAATATTCGGTGACTTCCTGGCTCAAGAGCATGAACTCGGTCGTGTTGGTCAGCTGGCCGATCTTGTACGTCGCGCCGTCCTTGTCGAACAGGCCGTGGTGCAGGCGCCAGTAGATGCCGCGTTCGCGATCGACGCATTCCCACTCGGTGGCCTCGTCGCGCGACAGCGGCGCGTGGTGGCTGCGGGCTTCCCACGGGAAAACGTCGGCCGCGCGCTTGCCGGCCAGCCCGGAGCCGTAGAGGCGTTCCACGGCGGCGTCGGCGAAGGCGATTTTGCGGGTCTGCTCGTCGACGACGTAGATGCCGCCGATGGCTTCGGTGACGAAGCGGGCGATTTCGGCTGAAAAATCCATGGCGCGAGGATACGCCGGCCGCGGGCGGACGGTCAACCGGAGAGGCGCCCCGTCCGCGGTGTTCCCGCTTGGCGGAATCCGGCCGGCCGGCTATTCTGCGCACCATGGATCAAGCGGCATCCCAGGCGGCGACAGGCGGGCTTTTGCGGGAGCGGACGGCCCGGCAGGCGGTCCTCATGGGATTTGCGGATGTCGCCATCACGCTGACGGCCATGCTGGCGGCCCGCTCGGCGGTGATCCTGGCGGACTTCTGCAAGACGTTCCTCGAATTCGCGGCGGTGTTCCTGTCGTGGTGGGCGATCCGGCGCATGGCGCGCGGGCCGGGCGGGGGCTTCGACTACGGCCTGGGCAAGATGGAAAACCTGGCGAGCTTGGTCGTGGGCATGCTGATGACCGTCTGCCTGCTGCTCATCGTCGGCAACGCCCTGCGGAACTTCGTGCATCCGGCCCATGTCGCGGGCATCGGCGTGCAGATCAGTCTGGCGGCGCAGGCGGTTTTCGCGGCGATCAATCTCGGCGTGGCGCGGCGCAGCCGGCGCGCGGCGCAGGCGGAGCACTCGCCGCTGCTGGAGGCGCAGGCCCGCCTGCACTTCACGCGCGCGGCGGCCAACGTCTTCATCCTGCTCTCGCTGGGGCTGAGCCTGGCCTTGGCGCGTTTCGAGTGGGTGCGCTACGTCGATCCGGCGGCGTCGCTGGTGATCGCCGGGTCCATCCTGCTGGCCGCGCTGGGCATCTTCTCCACGTCGGTGGGCGATCTGCTCGACCGGACGCTCGAGGAATCGGATCAGCTCCTGATCCTGCGGGAACTGGCGCGGCATTTCGACGACTACCGGTTCCTGCACGGCATTCGGTCGCGCCGGGCCGGCGCGGAAGCCTACGTCGACATTTTCCTAGAATTCGATCCGGAAAAGAAAGCGGGAGAAATCCACGCCGTGGCGGCCAGCTTGCGCCACCGCATCGAAAGCCAGATTCCCCGCAGCCATGTTGCGATCGGGCTCTCGACCGGAGCGACCGCCGCGCTCCCGAGGCCGTCCCGCGGGCAGGATTGACAGGCGGCGGAAAAGGCATCATGTATCAAATGCAAAGGGAGACAACATGCGTACGGTAATCCTGGTCCTCATGGCGCTGGCGTTGGCGGGTTGCGGCAAATCGGGCGAGACCGCTTCGGATTCGGCGGCTTCGTCCCCAAAGACGCTGAAAGCGGCGGTGTGCCCGACTTCGCCGCCCAACTGCTTCCAGCAGGACAAGGAATACGCGGGCATCGACGTCGAGATCTTCCGCGCCTTCTGCGAGAGCCGCGGACAGGCCTTCGGCATGACGGCCTTCGATTGGGCCGGCATGCTGGGTGCGGTGATTGCGGGCCGGGCCGACGTGGCGTTTTCCGGCATTTCCATCACCGACAAGCGCAAGGAAGCGATGGATTTCTCCGCGCCTTACATGGTCAACACCTTGATCATCGCGGCCCTGGCCGACCGCGGCGTGGCGATCGCGACGCCGGCGGATTGGAAAAAATACAAGCTGGGCTTCGTGCGCGGCATGTATTTCGGCGACCTGATCAAGACCACCTACCGGGACGCGTACGCCTACGCGGACCTCCAGCAGTATCCCTCCTACAACGAACTGCTCGCGGATCTGGGCAACGGCAACGTGGACGGCGCGTTCATGGATTCCCTCGTCATGGCGGACCAGAAGGAAAAAGGCATCTACGATTTGGCCACGGCCTTCACGCTGGCCGAAGCGGACAAGTTCGGTTTCGCCTTTCCCAAGGGCAGCGCGCTGCGCGGCGAGTTCGACCAGTTCCTGCGGGAACGTTCCGCCGAGGTCGAGGCGATCATCGCCCGCCACATGAAGAAATAGCGCGGGCGGCGAGGTTTCCTCCTTGGAGTTTGTCCGGATCATCTGCGCGCTGTCCGCCGGCGTCCTCAACACGCTGGGGATCACCCTGTCCGCCATGGCGGTGGGGTTGGCCGGCGGCACGGCGCTGGTGCTGGCCCATCAACTGGCGGGTCCGCGCGGACGGCGGGCGCTGCGCGGGGGGACCTACGTCGTGCAGAGCGTGCCGGCGCTGGTGCTGATTTTCATGGCGATGTTCGGCTTGCCGCGGATCGGCGTTTTCCTGCCGCCGTTTCTCACCGTGGTGGCGTGTCTCGGACTCGTAACCGCGGCCTACGTCGGCGAAGTGCTGCGGGGCGCGCTCGAATCCATCGATGCGGCGCAGCGCGAGGCGGCGCTGGCCCTGGGGATGTCGCCCCGCCGCACGTTCTGGAGCGTGCTGCTGCCGCAGGCCTGGCGGCTGGCGGTGCCGGGCCTGATCAACGAATTCTCGTCGGTGCTCAAGGCCTCGCCTTTCGCCTACGTGGCGGGCGTCCCGGAAATCCTGAAGGAAGCCCAGGCCCTCGTCGCGGTGACGTCGCGCGGCTTGCCGGTCTACGCGGCCGCGGCGCTGCTGTTCCTGGCGCTGTATCTCGGTTGCAATGCGCTGTTCCATGCGCTGTACCGCCGTTTCCATCTTCCCGGCTTCGAGGAGACCTGACCCATGGCGCTGCTGGAAGTCCAAAACCTCTCGCTCGCGTTCGGCGGCAAGACCGTGTTGCGCGATCTGAGCTTCACGCTGGACCGCGGCGAGGTCAAGGTGGTCATGGGTCCCTCCGGCAGCGGCAAATCGTCGCTGCTGCGCTGCCTGAACCTGCTGCAGAAGCCCACGGACGGGAAAATCTTCCTCAACGGCCAAGAAATCACCGCGCCGGGGACGGACGTCTGCGCGGTGCGCCGCCAGATCGGTTTCGTGTTCCAGCAGTTCGGCCTGTTCAAGCATCTCGATGCCCTGCACAACGTCGCCCTGGCGCCCATCAAGCTGCTTCGTCTGTCTCGCAAGCAGGCCTTGGAGCGGGCCGAGCGGGAACTGGCGCGCGTGGACATGCAAGACCACGGGCGCAAGTATCCGGCGCAGCTTTCCGGCGGCCAGCAGCAGCGCGTGGCGATCGCCCGCGCGTTGGCCATGGATCCGAAGCTGATTCTGTTCGACGAACCCACCAGCGCGTTGGATCCGGAATTGTCCCGCGACGTGTCCGTCATCATCAACAAGCTCTACCTGGAAGACGTCACCATGCTGTGCGTCACCCACGACGCCCATTTCGCCAAATACGTGTGCGACAAGATCCTGTTCCTGGACCAAGGCGCCATTCTGGCCGAGCAGTTGCCGGAAACGCTGTACGCCCAGACGAAGGACGAGCGCATCCGCCGGTTTTTCCAGATGGCCCGGGACACCTGACCCATGGGCGAATTCTTCCAGGAATTGTGGCTGGAATGGCCCGCGCTGGTCGCCAGCATCCAATGGACGATCGTTTTATCCGGCGCGGTCACGGCGTCGGGCTTGCTGGGCGGGATCCTGCTGCTGTTTTTCCTGACCCACCCGGCGCGTTGGGTCCGCGCCGCCGCCAATGCCTACGTGACCTTTTTCGTGGGCACGCCGCTGCTGGCGCTGCTGTTCCTGGCGTACTACGGCCTGCCGACCGTCGGGATCGACGTGTCCCCGTTCGCCGCCGCGTTCATCGGCTTCACGCTCAACGTGTCCGCCTACAACGCCCGCTACCTGCTGAACGGCTACCGGGCGATTTCCGCGGCCGAGCTGGCCGCCGCCCAGGCCCTGGGCTTCGACCGGCGGCAGGCCTTCCGCCTGCTCATCCTGCCGCAATCGTTTCGCTATGCGGTGCCCGGACTGACCAGCCAGGCCATCAACAACCTCAAGGACAGTTCCATCGCTTTCCTGATCCAGTGCGACGGATTTCTGTCGTTCATCCAGAACTTCACCTCGCAGAATTTCATGTTCTTTCGCGGCTACCTGCTGGCGGCCGCCGGCTATCTGGCGCTGGTGATGCTGCTGACCCTGGCCGCCCGGAAAATCCAACGCGCCGCGCGCATCCCTGGATTCGCCTAGCCGAAGCCCAGCGGGCGCGGGGCTATGAATTCAAATTCATTGGCCGGCCCCACCGGGGCCAGCTCCAACAAGGCCCGAACTTGAAGATTGGATATTGGACATTGAATATTGGATATTGAGATCCCGTTCCGCGCGTCCACGCGGAACCGCCGCGAACAATCAGCAAGCCCCCCGCCAGCGCGACCCCTACAGCCCCTGCATCTTGGCCAGATAGGCGTCCATTTCCGCGATGCTGGAAAAAATTTGCATCGAGGGCAGGGCTTCGACGATCTCGAAGGCCTTCTGGATGGGCGCGGGGATGCGCGCGAGGCACAGGTAGCCGCCGACGCGGGCGAGGTCTTTCTGGGCCTTGAAGACGACGCGGATGCCCATGCTGCTGATGAAATCCAGTCCGGCCACGTCCAGCGTGACGACCTTGGCCGCGCCTTCGGTCAGCAGATAGGCGAGTTTCGACTCCAACTGGGGATAGGTCGTGCTGTCCAGCGATCCGGCCAGCGTCACCACGAACACGCGCGGCTTGTTTTCCAATACCTTGATCGTCAGCGCCATGTTGTCCGCCTTTCTGAATGGAGATTTTATAGCACGTCGGCCTCGGCGAGGCAAGAAGCCGGCCGCGCGGCGGCCCTTCAACGCGCCGGGGCGGCGGGGCCGCCGTGGACCAATCGAAAGCACCGCGGTTCGACGGTCCATTCGAACCCGGCCAGCGCGAACCGGCGCGCGAACGAGCGCAGCTTGGCGGTCGTGCGCGGCGAATCGTCCGGCGTCCAGCCTGCGCCGGCGATTTCCACGACCGGCCGCGAACCGTCGGCGCCGCTCGCCACCGTGGCCGACCGGGCGCCGCCCAAGGCGAGCCATTCGAGGAATTGGATCAACACGTCGCCGAAACGGGCCGCGGCCACCGGCGCCAGCGGCGCGGAGGCGGCGGCGAAGCGCACCGGCATGCGCCGGGCCGGCGGCGGATGGCCGATGCGCCGGGCCAGTTCCGCCGCGAAGCCTTCGGGATCGTCCGTGCGGTCCATGATCGCATCGTCCAGGTGCGGACTGGCCTGCCAGGCCGCTTCGATTTCGGCCAGCAGCGCGCCGACGTCGGTCGGCACGAATTCCTCGAGGTTGCGCGTGCCTTGGGCGAGGCCCATGAAGTCGAGCAGCAGCCGCTGCGCCCGGTTGACCAGAGCGGCCGGCAGAAAGGCGCGGAGCGCTTCGGGCGCGAGGCGCGCGCGCAGCTTTTCCACCAGCGGCACCGCGGCGAGCGCGAACGCCACTTGGGGCACGTCGCCCGCGGCATAGGTGCGGCACAGGTCGCGGAACGCCTGGAGCAGGGCGTCCGTCGCATCCATGTCCAAGGCGGACCGGCAGCGCCGCGCCATTTCTGGCTCGTCCAGCAAGTCCAGGCGATCGGCCACGTACAGCAGGCGGCCGGCGACGGCGGCGAAGGCTTCTTCGGCTTCGTCGATCAATTCCAGCGCGCCGGCGACCGTGCGGAACAGGCGCTGGGCGTTCATTTCCTCGACGTCGCCGGCGGCGTCCGCCTGGTCGCGCTGGCGCCGCAGCAGATCCAGGGTTTTCTCCGCCGGCAGCGGATTTCCGTGGCCGGGACAGCACCAGCGGACGGCGCCTTCCTCCAGCAGCCGGATGACGTCCGCGCGCGAACGCGCGAGCTGCCGGGGATCCCAGCCGGGCAGGCCGGCGACCAGCGGCCGGCCTGCGCTCAGCAGGTCGCCGATGAACAGCCACTCGCCGAGGCGGAAGCAGACGCTGTCCGGGCTGTGGCCGGCGCAGGGGAGGATTTCCAGGGCGGGTCCGGCGCCCCAGGCCAGCGTTTGCCGGAGGGCGTCGCCGCGCGCTTCCGTGGCGAGGCGCGCTTCGAGGCCGTCGGCCAACCGCACGCGGCGGGGTTGCCGCGCATGCATGTCTGCCGCGGTCAGCAGCGGCACGTGGGTGTGCGCGCGCGGCGCCGCCACGCCGTACAAATCCGCGGCCGTGCTTCGACGGTCGCCGGCAGCCAGCGCCCGGGCGCCGTGCTCCTGCGCCGCGAACCACGTCGAACCGTCGAGCCACGCGGCCGCCTCGCGGCAGTGGTCGAGGTGGCAGTGCGTGACGCAAACCAGCAGCGGCGTCGCGCGGCTGCCCGCGCGGGCGTGGAAAATCCGGCGCAATTCCGCCGTTTGCGCTGGCAGCGCGCCGGGATCGATCAGCAGCCGGCCGCCCGGAAGTTCGATCAAGTAGGAATTGGCGGACAACACGTCCGGCGGGCGCACGAAGGGGTGCGCGAATGCGCCCGGCGCTCCCGGAATCGGCTGCCACGTTCGGTTTTCCATGCGAATTCTTGGGGTCGGACGTTTGCCCGCGCCGGCGCCGGGATCCCGACCTGTCCGCATCGTAGCCGAAGGCGCCGGCAAACGAAAGAAAACGCGAAACCGGTTGACGCGATTTCGCGAAAGGTTCAGCATTTGCCGCAGGGTGGAGCTCGGCGTCCGGGCGGCCGCCGCCGGGAGGAGAAACATGCAGACGAAAGCTTTGGGAATGGCGCTGGGGTGTTGGTTGGCGGTCGCGGTTGCCGGCGCATCGGCCACCGAGATTTCCGCGGAATTGCGCCAGGCGCTCCAAGACGATCTCGCGGCCATCGAAAAGGAAACGCCGGCGATGGGCGAAGTGATGGCGGCCCTGCGCGAAGTCGGCGCCGCCTACGTGTCCGAACTCGTCGCGCCCGTCGACGTCGATCGCTTCCAAGGCGTCGTGATGCGCCGCATCATGGTCGGGACGTATTTGATGGACCTGACGTACGCCTCGACGTTCGGCCGGCAGGCGGAGACCGCGCGGTGCGGGGAGGCCGTGTGCCAACTGCTCGATCAGGTCGGCTATCCGCAGCCCGAACTGGCGCGCCGCTATCGCGAGGCGCTGGAACAGATCGACCAGCCCGGCGGCGACGACCGGCTGCGGCAACTGGTGCAGGAGCAGGAACGGAGCAAGCCCTGGCAGGACAAGCTGGAAACCAGCGAAGGCGCGGAATTCGCGGCGGACAGCCTCTACGGCTTCCTGCTCGAAGGCCTGTACCTCACCGCGGAACTGTGCCGCCTGTCGAACTACGATCCGTCCGCGATGGCGTACGTCGCGTACCTGCGCGATTCCTTCCAGGCCTACGACCGCTTGCTCCGGCGCATGGGCGCAAGTCCGGAGTTCGCCACCTGGGTGGGCGGCCACGACCGGATGAATTTTCTGGCGTCCATCTTCGTCATTCTGGGCGACAAGCCCGAGATCGCCCCGACGCAGCTGGACGCGCTGCGGCCGGCCATCGAGAAGGCCCGGAGCAAGATCGTCCAATAGCGCCGGGTCCGGCCGCGCCCCATGCATGAACACGCGCTGAACGGAATCGTCCACGTCTTCGCCGTCTTGACCGCGCTGGCGGGCGAGCGGCGGGACGAAGCCGCCCGTTTGGCGGAGGACTATCTCGTCGGCGCGCTGGGCCTGCGCCGCACGGATCCCAGCTTCGGCATCTTCGCGGACCTGCGGGAACTCTACGCCGGGACAGCCGCTTCCGCCGCGCCCGAAGACGCGCTCGCCGGCGTCTGCGAGCGGCTGGCCGCGGTGCTGTCGCCCGCCGAAAAGCAGTCGTTCCTGCTGCATTCGCTGCAGCTGCGCCGGGCGCTGCCGGCGGCCGGCGAACGCGCCGACCGCTTGCTGGCGCGCATCGCCGTTGCGTTCCGCGTGCCGGAACCCGAGCTGGCGGCGTGGCGGCAGTTCGTCGCCGCCGAACCGGACGAGGCCGCCGCCGGCTGGTGTCGCCGCTTTCGCCGCGCCGGCTGGCGCGCGGAAATCGCCGTGCTGCACAGCCCATGGACGGGCGGGC
>Ga0209098_1003540_pt1 | contig 12806 bp, 8 predicted proteins | sample AD_JPNHW1_MetaG_FD_184429 | JGI IMG/M metagenome (GOLD analysis project Ga0209098, IMG submission 184429) | Active sludge microbial communities of municipal wastewater-treating anaerobic digesters from Japan - AD_JPNHW1_MetaG (SPAdes) (version 2) | ecosystem: Engineered > Bioreactor > Anaerobic >... | reverse complement strand
CAACTGCATACAAGTCAACGGCTTCTTCAGTTATATCATGGTTTATAACCAGGCCTGTTACCATATCAACGCAGAAAATTCTTTCATTCCAATCGGCAATGGCATACTGGACCCATGCAACCACAGACACACCTCTTGAAGTCTACTATTCAACTGACTATAATGGGACAAACCTTACAACTGCAACATGGACAAAGATTACCACGGCAACATTGCCAACATCTACCGGGACAAATTATGCATTTGTCAATTCAGGTAACATTAACCTTCCGGTTGAGGCGGGCAAATCGTGTGTCATAGGGTTCAAATATTCAGGAAGCAGTTCAAAGACTACATCCATATGCCTCGATAACATTAACATAACAGCAGCAAAATAAGCACAGGAGGTGAATCAATTATGAAAAACAAATTATATACAATCGTTTTAGCAGCCTTTTTTGCTGTGACCCTTGCTTCGTGTGATCGTGAGCCATCCACCCCGCCGGAACCAAAAGTTGACCGGATAGCTATTTCACAGCTAAGGGCAATGTTTGATGGCAGTGCCGATACTGTTTCGATAGATACAAGCATATATATACAGGGGATTGTGACGCTCACTCCGGAGTTATCAAACATACCCTCTGCCGTTGCTTATATACAGGACTCCACAGATGCAATCTGCATGGCTATCTCGGCAACCTCCACCAACACGTTTGCCATGGACTCAAAAATAAGGGTATACCTTAAGGGTCTGCAGCTTACAAAATTTAAAGGCCTTTTACAGCTTATAGATGTGGAGCCATTGTCAATGGTACGAATGCTCAGTGTGGTTTCCGATCCTCCTGTACCCGATACTGTTACCGTAGCCCAACTGCTTACAGGTGCATATGAATCGAGATATGTTTATGTGAAGGATGTTCAGTTTGAGGCCTCAGGCACCCTCTCGGGAAACCAGAAAATAACTGACTGCGCATCGGAAATACCTGTCTATACCCGCTCTGACGCTTCTTTCGCCTCAACGGCACTTCCTACCGGAAGAGGTTTTCTGAAAGGCATATCCTCAATTTACAACTCACAGCAGATACTGTTACGTCAGCCATCTGAGATGACAATGACCGGCAAACGTTGCAGCGCTTCCGGCACCGTTTATCTTGAAGAGACATTCAACGGCATGACAAGATATGCTGATGCAAGCACTCTCACCGGTTGGCTCACCTACCCGGAAGTAGGAACAAAGACATGGTATGCGAACTATAAGACCAGTACCCCTACTGATCTGTGGATTCAGGCTACTGCTTACGGATCATCACAGGCTTCGGTAAAAACCTGGCTGATTACCCCGGCAGTTGATCTGACAGATGCTGCAAGTCCCTACTTAACGTTCAGGAGTGCAAGAGGTTATGACAATGGCGCCACCCTCGAATTATTTGCATCCACTGATTATGACGGATCAGATACACCATGGGATTTCACATGGATTCCTATGACTTTCACACTTCCGGCATCGAATGCATCAGGTTATTCTTCATTTGTCTCCTCAGGAAATATCGATCTTACATCTTATGCCGGAGGCAACGTGCGCATAGCCTGGGTTTATACAGGGGCTGACCTTGATGGCACCACCAGCGACAAGACAACAACCTGGGAAGTGGATAATGTGACGGTAGCAGAACAATAAAATGTCAGTTAATTTCAGAAAGATATTACTAATACCTGTCTGGTGCCTGGTTGCAGTTGTTGCTGCAGCACAGACACCAGCCGGTTATTACGATCCGGCAAACGGGCTTACAGGTAAAGCACTGCAACAGGCGCTTCATGATATTATTGATAACCATACATCTATTTCCTATTCAGAACTCTGGACGGCCTTTAAGAAAACAGATAAGAAACCTGATGGTAAAGTATGGGATATATATACAGATATTCCCTCAGGTACGCCTGTTTATACATTTACTTTCGGAACCGACCAGTGTGGCAACTATTCTGTAGAGGGTGACTGCTATAACAGGGAACATTCTTTTCCAAAAAGCTGGTTTGATGATCAGACACCTATGTATACTGATCTTTTCCATCTTTATCCTACTGATGGAAAAGTTAACGGGATGAGGTCGGACTACCCTTATGGTGAAACGAACTCACCAACTTACACATCATCAAACGGCAGTAAGCTCGGGTCATGTTCAGTCTCAGGGTATACGGGAATTGTCTTTGAGCCAATAGATGAATACAAAGGGGATCTTGCCCGCACTTACTTTTATATGGCAACGCGTTACTATGGTGAAGACGGATCCTGGTCTGGCAGTCCGATGGTAACGGGTTCACAGCCAAAAGCATGGGCTCTTACCATGCTCCTTCAGTGGAGCAAGGATGACCCTGTGAGTCAGAAAGAGATAAACCGCAACGACTCCATCTACAAGATACAGCATAACAGAAACCCATTTATTGACTATCCTCTTTATGCCGATATGATATGGGGTTCACTGAGCAGCACCGATGATGTCATCAGTGATGAAGAGGGAATGACCATTTATCCAAATCCTGCTTCATCATATCTGACAATAGCCCTCCCGGCTGATCATGCTTCTGATATTGTTATCCAGATTTATGATTTCAACGGATGCCTTACAAAGACAGTCACAACCGGGGAGACTATCCCTCATATTGACATAAGCGATCTTAAACCAGGGTTCTACCTGCTTCAGGTTACTTCAGGCAAAAAAAGATATACTGAAAGATTTGTAGTAGTTAAATAGTTTCTCCTCTCCGTCCCGGGCTCTGAGGAGGTAAGAGGTAATCGGCAATCAATATCATCTTCTAACCGATTACCTCTTACTATTAACCATTTTTATCTTTTATCATCATTTTGCTCTTACCTTCTTCCAAACACCCGCACCATAGCCTTTCTTCCTCGTATTGTGTTGGCATCATAAAGGAACTCTATCTGTCTGATCACCCTGTCATCGCCCCTGAGGTCAATTACTCGTGAAGATCCGCCAGCCCTGATAGTGTTTCTTAGTTCCACTTCCTGCGTGCGACCATTACCAAAAACAACTATCACTTTATAGAAATCAACAGAGGCCCCTTTGACTCTTATCTGTAAAGAGGTGAATTCTCCACGTTCGGCTGTTACAGCAATCACATCCCTGTCAAGTCTGTCATTCACAAGCCGTTCACCAAGAAAAACCCATTTATTAGAGCGAGGTTGAGCATTCATTTGCATAGAAAGCACTGATGCAAACATTATTAAAAAAAGGATTCTTGTTTTCATAATATATTTACTATTAACCAATCATAACATTTGAGTATTCAATGTCAGAAAGGTTTAATCAGGTAAATCAAAAAAAGTGGAAGATGTATTATTTATTTGAATTGGTCCATGTAAAGCTATGAGGCCATTGGCTTGTGTTAACCTGAACATTTGTATGGCATATAAAACACCCGTTTACTTTTTCGGGGTTAGTTCCGCTATGAACTTCAGAGTAATCTCCTATATCTTCATACTCCCCTCGTGAATCCTCATGGCATGTCCCGCAACTGGCAATTGTCTTCGGGCTTTTTGCATAGCTTTGATACATCATTGACTGGTAGTTATCCTTATCATTACTTGAAGGAATCATAGCATGCGGACTTCCATGGCAGGCAGTACACATAAGATCTCCGTGCCCCTGAGAGTTACGGTAGAGGTCACTTCCTGTATCAACTCCCTGGGTGGCATCATGACATGTGAAACACTTTGGCTCATTCGCCCATGGCACTCTCCCGGATAGGGTAGTTGAAGCAACATTTGCCATAGACCCATGGCATGTTGTGCAGTTTCCATCAGTCGCAGTGTGTTTTATACTCCTGTTGCATTTTGTTGTCTCTCCCGGGTGGCAATCATAGCAGGAAGCACCGGCATTGGCATGGAAGCCGTGTATGGCTTCGGACAGGTATTTGCCGGAGGTGCCTCTGCCGGTTGTGCCCAGAGCTGGTGAACCATGGCATTTGGCACAAAGAACAGGTTTTGAGCTTGCAAGAGAAGTGTTCTCCGCTTCATCATGCTTTGAAAGGATGTCCGTAAAAGCGTCGCTGCCATGACATTTGGCACAATTGATCTCGTCAGATGTAGGGACTGTGTTTTTTGTTGTAGCCACAACAGTACCTTGCACCTTTACGGTATACTCGGCAACCTGCAATGGATCCCAGGTATTGTTGTCATCCACAGGGCATACAGGCACGCCGGTAGCAACAAACGCATTACCAGAAACAGTCATGGTACCTGTCAGGGTATTACCTGTGAGTCCTTTATCATGATCAAGTGATGTAAGCCCGAACAGGGCCGTTATATTATCCCAGAATCCCCCATAGGAACGTTTGCCATATGTATAAGTGTTATTGGTAATCTTGTATTCAACCGTGACACCGTTTGTGACTATCTGAGGAGGGTCTCCCCTCTTTACCACCTGTGCGGTAAGATTATTGTAGGGAGGAAGAATGACTGCCTTGTCATACGTTGGATTAAGGCAATGCATCCCAAGATCATTCCATGCAAAGACAACATATTCGTCGTTATAGAATGATGGGGTAGTGTTATCCTTTTTGCAGCCGGATACAAAAAGAAAAAGTATGAGCAAAAAGGAAAGGACGGTGTAAAAGGCCTCTTTTTTCATATCATGACAATATTAATATCCCGGATAAATACTATGGCATTTAAGTTATGAAAATAATGTTACAGGGACCCCATAGATCTTCCGATAGTTTTTGAAATTCATATTTCATATGGTCTCCGTTTGTAAAAATGGCTGGCTGTTGCGACTCTTTTTGAAACAAGAATGGCTCAGGCATAACGGGTAAATTGAAAAAAGAAATTATATTTGCAGCCTGTTCGACACCTGTCAGCAGGTATGTAAGGAGAGATGCCAGAGTGGTCGAATGGGGCGGTCTCGAAAACCGTTGTCCGGGTAACTGGACCAAGGGTTCGAATCCCTTTCTCTCCGCAATCAGAAATGAGAAGCGGGTGTAACCTCGGGTTACACCCGCTCTTTTATTTTTACAGACATAACTGAGCAAGTTTACTTGCGAAGGAGTGTATGTAAAAATAAAAGACAGCGACCCCTCCGGGTCGCTGTTCTCATTTCTGATTGTAGTGGCCTCCCACGGGGGATCACCGAAGGTAATCCCAATAATATTGTATCATTTATGCAATTCACCTCTCAACAATGGAAGAAGACCTCCACTTATTTCTTATAATTGCCTACATTTATTAATGCCAAAAACATTTACCTCATTTATTAAATAAACCCTGCATAACATATTATCATAGACAGATAATTATGAAACTTTCAATAATAGTACCTCTTTACAATGAGTCTGCGCTGGTCTGCACTACCCTGGATCGCCTGGGAAAACTATCGCTGCCTGAGTTTGTGACCTTCAGCGAAATAATAGTGGTCGATGACTGCTCTACCGATGGCTCTTTTAATACAGTATCTGAATACATAAAAACCCATGAAGGAGTAAGACTTTTTAAGAATGAAAAAAATATGGGCAAAGGAGCATCGGTAAGAGTTGGTGCGCTTAAGGCATCAGGAGATGTTCTGGTGGTTCAGGATGCTGACCTGGAATATGACCCTGAAGATATTGTAACCCTGGTTAATGTAATGCATGAGGAGAATCTTCGCTTTTTATGTGGCTCAAGATTCATGAACAGACAACATTATGACAAAAACATTCTTCCCACTGTGATAGCCAACAAGCTCTTTTCAATGATGGCTTCATTTGTGTCAGGAATGAAAATTACGGATCTGTGCTGTTGCTATAAAATTATTGAGAAGGATATGTTTCTCGGGCTAAACCTGAGGGAAAACCGTTTCGCTTTTGAGACGGAGCTTGTGATGAAAGCTACAAAGGTAGTAAACTCGTCATTCAGGGAGGTGCCGGTCAGTTATAATCCACGGCTTCGCAGAGAGGGGAAAAAGATCAGGATGACCGACAGCTTCCCTATCCTCGCAAATATTCTGAAGTATGGTATGAAAGGCAAAAGATGGATATCAGTCCTGGTTATCGTGACGGCACTTATTATTGCCCTTGGAACAATATTGACTGACAAAAGATGGCAAAAGGAGGATAAGGTAATTGAGTGGGACATAATTTCCTATTACGCCTATCTCCCGGCAACCTTCATTTATCATGATCCCAGCCTGAAGTTCACTGACGACTATCACGGCCCTCACAAGTTTAAAATATGGTCCGAGAGTATCCCGGAGGGGAAACATGTGATAAAGATGAGCATGGGGCTCTCCATAGTGTACCTGCCTTTCTTTGCTGCCGGACACCTGGCTGCATTGCTTACCGGAGCCGACGCCGGTGGTTATTCTGAACCATATAAGATTGCCCTCCTGCTATGTGGTGTTTTCTATCTTGCCATCGGCCTTTACTTTTTACGCAAGCTGTTACTGGAATATTTTTCTGACAGGATAACAGCCATGGTTATTGCAGGTTTTGCATTTGGAACAAACCTGTTCTGGTATTCAACAACTGAAGCCCCCATGTCGCATGTTTACAGCTTTGCCATAATAGCCTGCTTTCTATGGCAAACAATCATCTGGCACAAAAAGCCGTCACTGAAAAGATCTCTGATTATTGGATTGCTGGCAGGACTGATCACTCTAATAAGACCAACCAATATTATCATAGTACTGATATTCATTCTTTACAATGTTTATGGGAAACTGACGATAAAGGATAAGTTTGTTTTATTCAGGAAAAACTATGGTTTTCTTCTTGTGATAGTATGTTCGGCAATACTTGTCTGGGTACCCCAGATGATATACTGGAAGGCCATAACAGGTCATTTCTTTTTTTACTCCTACACCCAGAATGAAAGATTCTTCTTCAGTCATCCGCAGATAGTAAACGGCCTTTTCAGTTTCAGAAAAGGACTTTTCATATATACTCCCTTAATGATTCTGGCATGTGCAGGCATCTGGTATGCCTGGAGGCAGAGATCACCATTTGCGCTTGCAATAACCGTTTTTCTTCCTCTTAACATTTATATTTTATATTCCTGGTGGTGCTGGTGGTATGGTGGCAGTTTTGGAAGCAGACCGTTCATTGACAGTTATGCATTAATGGCTTTCCCCGTGGCCGCATTGCTCCAGGCGAGGTTACAGCAGAAGCGCAAAATAATCAGAGTTCCTTTGGTTGCAGTTTACATTATTATTGTCTCACTAGGCATTTATTATAACAAGCTATACCATACAGGGGCCATCCACTGGGACTCAATGACAAAAGAGGCTTTTTTTGATTCTTTCGGAAGAATGCATCCCACGCAGCAGTTTAACAGTCTGCTTGCTGAACCTGACTATGAGAAAGCAAAACTTGGCATCCAGGCTACGATAAATAATTCAGGAAGATAAGATGAAGCATTATGGTTAACTAAATGGTGAAAAGATTGTTATATATCCGGGCAGATAAAAACCCGGGTATTTAAATATCAGAATTAACTATTTGAACGACTGACATGAAAATCTCAATTATCGGAGCATCGGCAGGAGTGGGTCTTGAAACCCTTAAAAGAGCACTGCAGCGTAATCATAAAGTCACCACACTGTCAAGATCAGACATTGCTTATCCATCAGATGATAGATGGATACATATCAAGGGAAGTGCATTGAATAAAGAGGATCTGAGGAAAGCAATAGATGGCGCGGAAGCTGTTATTGTGACACTGGGAACAGGCAGAAGCACCAGTCCAACAACTCTTTTTACGGGCTTCTCCGGTGTTTTGCTGGAGCTTCACCAGGAGACCAAACTGCAGATGCCATTCATTATTCTTACCGGTTTTGGAGCAGGAGAAAGCATAAAATATTCCGGGCTACCGGCCAGACTGTTTATGAAACTGGTTTTAAGACACGTATACAGAGACAAGACCCTGATGGAAGAGGCTATCGCAACCTCCGGTTTAAGATGGGTTATTGTCAGGCCTGGTATGCTGACAAACGGTCCCCTTACTGAAAATTACAGAGTTGAAAACCATCTTTATAAGGGCATGAATGTGACAGCCATCAGCAGGGCTGATGTGGCCGATTATATGGTAAAGCAGGCCGAAAACACCACTGAACTGCTGAAATATACTGCAATGAATGTAAAATAATAAACTCACCACTATTTTAAACTGACCACGAGGAACGCTGACGAAATTCATCGGTTTTTTTAATCTTTGCGAAACAAGTTTGTTTATTTATCGTATAATTAGTTAATTAGGAATCGGGAAAAGGTTGAAAGCGGGTGTATCAAAATATCTGCAAATCATTTTAATTGCTCCGGACATGTTTTGGTAAAAATTATTGTAACAGGTTTTCATGAAGATATTGTATAAAATAGCCGGAGCAGTCCTTGTGTTGTTTATCATTCTTTGTGCTATTATCATCTTAATCACAAAGACAAACAAGAATCAGCGTGAACTGCTGCTACAGACATCTGCCGGCCAACTGCGGAAATCATTTACAGAACTTTCATCAGTCAGTTCATCAAGGTATGAGATGGCAGTACGGGATTATACCCAGTGGAGTGAAATGTGTGATTTTATAAAATCACATGATATGGCATGGGCCGATGGAAACCTGAAGACAATGCTCAGCACATACAAGGTAAACTCTGTCTGTGTAATGGATACGACCGGCAATATCATCTATAAAGTGAATGACAAAACATTCATCTACCCTGAAGCCATCTCAGTATCAGAAAAAATGCTGGATACATTGAGGGAATCACATACAATCAAGACAGCCATTATTAAAAACAATACAATTGTTGAAATTTTCGGGGCCTCCGTTACTACTTCAGAAGACACATCCAGGAGTGGTCCGGCAAAAGGTTTCATGTTTTGCGCCAAAGTATGGGATAAACACTTTATCTCACAGGTTGAAGAGGCACTGGGCTCAAAAATATCTGTTGAAAGTGAAATGCAGAATTCTTTTGTTGATAAAGACAGTCTGGTTGCCTATAGCGAGCTAAAAGATTTTCGTGGTGAAAAGATCGCTTATATAAAAGTCCGTCAGGCAGCAAACTATATAGCACTAAACCAGCAGTTGTCAAGATCAGTCACGATTGTGATTATTATTTCTGTTGTGGCGATACTTATACTGGTTATTTACTCATTGATAAGTCTTGTTGGTAAACCAATATTTTATATTGAATCGGCACTTAAGGGCAGCCAGGAAAAGCTGGAGAAGCTTAAACAGTGTGATGATGAATATGTCCATGTTGCAGGGCTTATAGAAAAATCAGAGCAGATAAAGCAGGAGCTGATAATTGCCAAAGAGAAAGCCGAAGAGGCAAATAAACTCAAAACGGTGTTTCTGCAAAACATGAGTCACGAGTTCCGCACACCGCTGAATGCGATTATAGGCTTTTCTCAGCTGATTGAGGAGAGCTATAATAATCTCGGGGAGCTTAAGTTCTATTCATCGTGCATTTATCAAAGCGGATCGGAGCTGTTACGTTTTGCCAACCAGATACTGGATGCCTCCCGTCTCGATTCAGGAAAGATGCCGGTATTGCTCGAGAAGTTTAAAATAAGAGACCTGGAAAATGAGATCACTTCATTTTATAATAATCTGAATAAATATCTGATAAAGCCTAATGTGAGGCTTTCACTAAAGTTCAAATGTGATCCCAACACAGTAATCGTAACAGATAAGACAAAGCTTATTCATATATTAAACAACCTGGTACACAATGCATTGAAATTCACCCTTCAGGGAGAGGTTGAGGTAGGTTGTTCCTGCTCCGGTGATAATAGCTATACGTTTTATGTGTCAGATACCGGCATAGGTATAGCGGATGAAAAAATACCCTGTATTTTCGAGAAATTCAGTCAGATAGAAGATGGCCTTTCGCGCAGTTACAGCGGATCTGGACTGGGTCTGTCGATAGTAAAAAGTTTTATTGAACTTCTGGGTGGTACTATTGAAGTTGCATCAATAGTTGGCAAAGGCAGCACATTTACCATCACCATCCCTGACAGGGCCGATCAGATGGTATAATCGACCATATACATTTATTGGGGCCTTCCCGGGTTAAAAAAGATATATCCCAGGTTTACGGTGAATATAAACTTGTCTGAACTTTTTGAATAATAATCCACCCCAATGCTTATCGGGCCAAGAAATGCATTCCACACCAGTTTTGTGGATGCGATATAGCTGTGATCTGCAAACGGATCTTTATATTCGGCCAGATGTGTGGCGATATTATATTCAATACTCTGGTAAGGTTGGTAAAGATATACTTCATTCCTGAACTCTACATCCTTCACGATTTTCACAATTGCCTTTGCTCCTGCTGCTGCCCATGATGGAGCCCTGTACCCCGGGAGGAAAAGTGTCATGCTCTCCGGCAGTGGCTGAAAAGGCTGGCAGTAGGTTAGTGCCTGCATATAACTGCTGAACATGGGCTGACCGGAGATACTCGTTTCGAGGTGTGCACCGCCGGAAAGATATTTATTAATACGGAAGTATTTTTCATACAGGGCATCAGCTTTAAACCAAACCCGGTCTGCCGATTCTCCCTTCTGAAGATCTGAATATTTACCCTTCATGTTTGTCTCCACTCCCGAAACAAGAGAAACAGAAAAATGCATATTAAGCCCCGCACTTGCATATTGTTTACGGTTCAGTGTATAATAATCATAACTCACAACAGGATTTGAATATCTGAATTTGATTTTGGTTATGGTGTCAATCACAGTGAGCTCCTTTGAGAGATAATAAAGGCCATATGCAGTTGAAAAATCAGATCCTATTTTCAGAATTGAATTGTTGCCTACAGGAATTCCTGCGTGAATATTGGAAGTAAGCATCTTCTCGGTAATGGAGCTTCGCGGCTGAACGTCAAAGAAGTACGCTGTACTGCTGAAATAGCTGAATCGGTTGTATACAACGTAACCACCAAGAAACCATGTATGAGGGTGATTAAAATATACCCTTCCGGCAACCATTCCAGAGGCATATGGAAGGCCAAAGTATCCATTTACAAGCATATACAAAGGACGTTTCCAAACCGGATTATATTTCAGTTCTGCAAAGCCTTCATTAAATGAGCTAAGAGAAATGTTACCGCCAACACTGAATTTCAGTGGCGGAGCCTTATGAACCTCGATATCAAGCTGGAACGCTTTGCGGGTACTGTCGTATGAGGCCAGAGGGAACATGCTCGTTATATTACTGTTGCCATAAAGCTTAAAGTACTCAGGTTCCAGTTTCGTCACGCTTATTTTTTCATTATGTTTCAGAAGTGATTGTCCGATATTTAATGCCTCCACCTTTTTAGGTCCTGTTACCATTACAGAATCAAATACCAGTTCAGGGAATCTTGCTTTAAAATATTCCCTTCGTCTTTGAATATCCCTGGTCCCGACCCTCCTTGAGATACACTTCTTTATCTCTGGCATTTTCCTGATGGTGGCAACATATCCGCTGTCCGCCAGGCGTTTTGACTCTGCAAAATTCAGCATCCCGACCTTTGGAGGCCGGTTGGGTCTAATGACTATTGAAGGAGAAAACAGTATCGTATCAGTCTGTTCAGCCTGGATCAGATGAATTACCTGCAGGAGAGGGTCGTCAAGAGAGGCGTCAGGTGTTCTCTTCGTCACCTTACTCCCTATTATTACATCGGGATGAAACTCTTTAATTGCAGTCTCATATGGAAAGTTCTCAAAAATTCCTCCATCGTACAGCAGAGTGCTGTCTATCACTATAGGCGGGTAAACAAATGGTATTGACATTGATCCTCTGACTGCACGGCCTAAATTGCCTTTTCGCAATACGACAGCCTTTGTATGGGAAATATCTGAGACCACACATCGGAAAGGAATTAACAGACTGTCAAAATTTTCCCGTGCAACAGCGTTTGCCGGTGAAAACATAGCCATTACCTCAAAATCGATCTGGTCAGAAGAAAAAACATGTGTGGGAACTATACTGGTAATCTTTTTTCCAGGGTCAACATCAAGATCAATCAATGATGAATTAATATTATCCTGCTGGAAATAAAAGATATTCTCCTTGTCTATCTTTCCCTCTGCCCATCGCTGAAACTCAGGGGAAGACATAAGTTTTTCTATCTCATCAGGGGTGTAGCCTATTGAATAAAGGCCTCCTACTATGGCACCTGCCGAGGTACCTACAATGCAATCGACAGGTATGCCATTCTCCTCAAGAGCTTTCAGCACGCCGATGTGACCAGCACCCCAGGATCCACCACCGGAAAGAACCAGAGTAACCTTCTGACCCGATAAATTGATATTAACAGTAAGTAAAAGAGTTACAATTATAAAAGTCAATAACCTCGAAGATGAAGACTGAACCATCACAATTATTGATTTTTAGATAATTCACAAATTTAATCACTCTTTGTTTTACAATTACATAAACAACAAATTTTCCTTCAGCTTAAAAAGGAGTGCGGATTGTTCTGAAGTTCACTCCACTGACTTCCATAACCAAAGGTACATTTACATCTTCTGCGGGTAAGGAAGAGACATCTATGGTTATCAATCTTTTTTCACCAGGGAAGAGAGTGAAATAGTTATCATCCATTAAAAGCGGACTGACAAGCCTGTTATCAAATAACCCAAGTGTCTTTATTCTCACAAAGAATGCAACTGCATTACCGTTATTTGCAACTTCTACAGAATATTTGGTCCCGCTTTTTTTCAGCACTGCCGATGTAACTTCTGTTGCAGGTAATTCAAAAAGCTTGGAATAATCTGTAGGACTGGATGAAAGCCAGTAGGTATTATCGTCTATTAATGCCCCTGTTGAGGTATAAATAGTCTTTATCCT
>Ga0209098_1003538_pt1 | contig 12819 bp, 10 predicted proteins | sample AD_JPNHW1_MetaG_FD_184429 | JGI IMG/M metagenome (GOLD analysis project Ga0209098, IMG submission 184429) | Active sludge microbial communities of municipal wastewater-treating anaerobic digesters from Japan - AD_JPNHW1_MetaG (SPAdes) (version 2) | ecosystem: Engineered > Bioreactor > Anaerobic... | reverse complement strand
AGACAGAAGGGCCATGACAGCCAACCTTAACCACCTCTGCTTTAATAGCCATATCAGTGACATACGATTCAATGGCAGAGGCAGTCCTGGCCGCACCAGCTATAAGAGCAGCAGAGCCGTATGAAATGTAAATGACAGGCACTGATGGTCTGTCGCGCCTTATCTCTGCAAGCCGTTTCTCAGCGGCAGCAGGTATGGTCTCCGACTCATTTCTGAGTACCTCCTCAATAAGGAATTCTTTTATCTCACTCATAGGGCTATGGATCAAATCTCTGCAAGCAGCCTTAGTTTCTTAACCATCTCAGGGATATCCTCTGCTTTTACCTTTGTGTAGTAATCATTCCCTACTTTTATCACCGGACCGTCGTTACATCCACCCATGCAGGGCACCACCTCAAAGCTGAATTTGCCGTCGCGCGTTGTCTGGCCGGGATCTATCCCGAAAGCATCCTTCACGGCTGTAATCACCTGCCCCGATCCGTTAAGGAAACAGGTTGTACCGTTGCATATGCGCAGATGCACCCTCCCTGAGGGTATAAACCTGAACTGGTCATAGAAGGTGGCCAGACCGTAAATCTTTGTGGTTGAGATACCCAGGAATCGTCCGACAGTTATCACAGCCACTTCAGAGAGAAACCCCTCCTCGGCCTGTATATCCTGAAGAATAGGTATCAGGCTCTCTTTCCTTCCGGCCTGGTAGCGCTTTAAGATGCTCTCTATCTTGCTCATAATAAGGACTCTTATACTTAGTGTCCTATACAAATATATACAATCATATTGTTATTTCAAAAACATTGTTATTTTATTAACATCAAAATAAAATTAGTTTTCAGATGTGTTATTCTTTAATTATTTAATTGTTTCCCTTTTAGTTGCATAACAGAAGGTGAAATATTAGCAGTTATTCTTAATCACTATTATTTATTTGCCCTGTGAATTGATGTTGATTCACATTTGTTTCTTAAATTTAAGGAGAAAACCATCTAAAGAATTCATAGCATGAAAAAGTATTTTCTGTTTTCCGGATTGTTGATTCTGATGATCATTTGCACCTCAATGGTGTTGAGTAATGGTAAGAATAACCCTTCGCAGGCTCCCATACCGGATGATGTAAAGGCAGTGGTTAAAAATTCATGTATGGCTTGTCATGGTGAAGGAGGAAAAAAGATGGTAATGTCGATTGTCAATTTTTCTGCCTGGGATAACTACAGTGCTGAAAAGCAGGCAAAAAAAGCTTCGGCAGTATGCAATGTTATAACAAAAGGTTCTATGCCGCCCAAGGGGTATTTAAATGCCAATCCCGGAGCTGTACTTACCGCCGGGCAGAAAGAACTGATCTGCAACTGGAGTAAAGGCCTGCAGCCGCCAGCAAAATAATCTACTGACCATAAACAATTATCATCAGTTTTTGGCAAAACGAAAAATTGCCAGCATTATCTCAACGGCCTGTTTCATTTATATTAATTCGCCTTCGCTAGTGTAAGAAGCAATTTTTATACTATTTTTGGTTATATGCTTTTATGAAACAGTCGTATGAAATAGAGATATGCCTTGGAAGCTCTTGTTTTTCAAGAGGCAACAGGGATGTGGTGCAGGTGATACGTGAGTACCTGAAAAAGAACCATCTCGACGACAAGGTTATTTTCCGTGGTGCAAGGTGTCTGGGAAACTGCAGCGAAGGTCCTTTTATTGTCATCAACGGAAAGTTGATTGAAAAGACAGATGTCAGCAATATTGAGAAGATACTTGACACTGAACTTGCTGATCTTATCAGAATCTCATAATACTTGTTATGAACGAGACAAAACAGGTTGTCTATATCAACGAGGAAAAATGCAAGAACTCTTACTCCTGTGTAAGGGTCTGTCCGGTAAATGCCATTGAGGTTAAGCCCGAGAGAAAGCACCCTGTCATCCTTAAAGATAAATGTGTGGGGTGCGGGCTTTGTGTCCTGGCATGTTCGCCAAAGGCAATAGAGTTTCGTGACTCCCTGGTACCTGTCAGGGAGCTGCTGGCAAAGAATCACAAGACGGTGGCGCTGGTAGCTGCAAGCATTGCCTCGGAATTTGACGATATAACCGACTACCGTAAACTGGTAGGCATGATACGGATGCTTGGCTTCGGATATGTGCAGGAGGTCTCTTTTGGTGTTGACCTTGTTGCTCATGAATATAAGAAACTCTTTGACCAGGCAAAAGGAAAGTATTACATCACGGCCAATTGTCCTACGATTGTTGAGATGATAGAGAAGTATCATCCGGATCTTGTTCCCAACCTCGCTCCTGTTGTCTCTCCTGCCATTGCCACTGCTATGGTTGCGCGCGATCTGTATGGCGCTGATGCCTCGGTGGTTTATATAGGGCCATGTATTGATATCAAGGATGAGGTGTTATTATATAAAGAGGACAAGCTCATCAATGCTGCTCTCACCTTCACTGAGCTACGCAGGCTCTTCGATGAGTACAACATACAGGAGAAGACCGTTTCGTTGTCTGACTTCGATCCTCCGTATGGTAACTGGGGTGCTCTCTATCCGTTGCCTGCAGGCATTCTGCGTGCTGCAGGCATCAAACGCGACCTGGTGACCAGCAGTGTAATCACTGCCTCCGGCAAGGAGGATGTGATGGAAGCAATAAGTGACTTCAATAAACATATTGATACCATTAAGCATCATTTCAACATCTTCTTCTGCCAGGGATGTCTGCTTGGGCCGGGGATGATAAGGCACGATGAGAGGTTCCGTCGCCGGTCGCTTGTAAGGCAGTATGCCGAGAAGAGGGTGAGCATGCTTGACAAGGAGCAATGGGAAAAAGACATGCAACGTTGGTCTAAGCTGGATCTGTCTAGGACATTCAGTGTTAACGACCAGCGCATCCCGGAGCCTTCTGAAGAGGCTATTGCCGAGGTGCTGAAGATAATAGGCAAGGGTAACTCCAACGAAGAGCTAAACTGCAGCGCCTGTGGTTACAGATCGTGCCGCGAGTTTGCCTCCACGGTGGCCAAAGGACTGGCAGTGCCGGAGATGTGCCACACATACAACCTGCGTAATAAACAGGAGTATATTGAGACACTTCGTCAGACAAACAAGAAACTGTCGGAGACAAAGATTGCCCTTAAGGAGTCAGAAGAGAAGGCACAGAGAGAGAAAGACGCCGCTCAGAACGCTTCCGAGACCATGAACAGTATGCTCGACAAGCTGCCCAACGGTGTGGTGATAGTAGACAACGAGCTTAAGATACTACACTCCAATGAAAGATTCCTGGAGATAATAGGAGAAGATGCCCGTGCCATTGCTGATATTATCCCGGGGCTTAAAGGTGCCGACCTCAAGACACTGTTACCCTTTAATGTATACAACATATTCTCATTTGTGCTCAAAGAGAACGAGTCGGTAGTCAGTCGTGATGTACAGCTCGAAGACCGGATGTTTAATATTTCCATTTTCCCCATTCGTCAGAACAGGATCGCCGGTGCAGTCATCCGCGACCTCTTCTCTCCTGAGGTACAGCGTGAGGAGGTGATAAACAGGGTTACTGACGTCATCGACAAGAACCTCGAGATGGTACAGAAGATAGGCTTTCTCCTTGGTGAAGGTGCCTCAGAGACAGAACAGATGCTTAACTCCATCGTCGAGTCGTTCCGTCAGAAGAAAGAGAAAAAGAAGCCGGACAGCAATAAATGAACAGGGATTTCTTTATAGAGGTAAACAGTCAGCAGCGAAACCATCATGGTGAACGTATCTGTGGCGATGTCTTTCTCTTTCGTAATGTAAGGGAGGAAAACCGCATTATTGCTGTGCTCTCCGACGGCATGGGGCATGGTGTCAAAGCCAACATTCTTGCAACACTAACCTCCACTATGGCCCTGAACTTTACAATGGAGCATAAGGAGTCCGACAAGATCGCGGAGATAATAATGAACACCCTGCCTGTATGCTCCGAGCGTAAGATCAGTTACTCCACCTTTACCATTGTTGACATCGAGAGCGATGGCAGAACCAATATTCTGGAGTATGATAACCCCGCATGCATCATTTTAAGGGGTGATCAGCCTTTTGAGCCCGACTGGAAGGATGTCATCCTGGAGAGCGGCAGGAATGCTGGTAAACGTTTGAGAAAATGCACCTTTTATCCCGCCAAGGAGGACAGAATAATTCTCATCTCCGATGGTGTGGCACAGAGTGGCATGGGCAGTGCCAACTACCCGCTGGGTTGGGAGCGCGACAATGCCCAGCAGTATGCCATGACGCTTGTCTCAGGCGAGGCATCTATCTCAGCCTCCAAACTGGCAGGCAAGATAACCACTATGGCATATAAGAACGACAACTATGAGGCAAGGGACGACATATCGTGTGCTATACTTTATTTCCGTGAGCCAAGGAAACTGTTACTCTGTTCGGGCCCTCCCTATGACGGGGAGAAGGACAGGGAGCTTGCCGCACGCGTGACAGGTTACAAAGGAAAGGTCATACTAAGCGGTGGCACCACTGCCGATATTGTTGCCCGTGAGCTGAAGAGAAAAATCATTGACAACCTGGTCTTTGAAGACAAGGATCTGCCGCCTGAGAGCTTCCTTGAAGGCATAGACCTTGTCACTGAAGGCATCCTCACACTGCAGAAGGTTAATGAGCTGCTGAAGCATTATAACAACAGCGTTAAACTTGGCAAAGGTCCTGCCGACAAGATTGTCAGGATGATAATGGAGAGCGATGAGATAAATTTCATCGTAGGAACCCGCATTAACACTGCCCACCAGGATCCTGCACTGCCAGTTGACCTGGAGATACGACGCACAGTGGTCAAACGCATCGCCCGCATACTCGAGGATAAGTGGCTGAAGCTGGTTAGCATCGAGTATATCTAAACTTTACAATTGGTTAATAAGACAAAAGATAAAAGTAAAAAGATAAAAGTAAAAAGATAAAAGTAAAAAGATAAAAGTAATAGGATGAACGTAACTTTTGTCTTTTTCCTTTTGTCTTTTATCTTTATTTCCTCTCAAACTTTCTCAAAAAGGCTTTCCTGTCTTTTATTATAAGCTTTGGGATGTTTCCGTTGTAGCTGATCCCATAGCATGGCAACAGCATCTTGCTTGTGAATAGTATCGGGTCCCCGGCAAGGATGTACCTGTCGTAAGCTTTCTCTATGATATCGGCTGGCACGTACTCAGAAGCAGCTTTTATAAAATCAGTTTTTGTAATCACGGTGCCAGGCTCTTTCTTTATGCTGATGTTTTTCAGTGTCAGCAGGAAATCCCGTATATCCTTCTTTCCGCCGGTTGCCATTGTAATGCGGTTGTCGAGCCAGAAGGCAAAGAGGCATCCCCGCCTGTAAGGAAGTCGGTTATAGTCGCCCAGCTTCCAGTAATTGTCAAGGACCTTACTGTTAGGAATGTTTTTTACTGAACTGCCATAGTGCGACTGCATGGTCCGGCGGTTAAACTCCACAGCAAACTGTTCTGGTGTCATTAGTTTTGACAACAAAAGTGTATAGTATGTGACATAATCGTCAAATCCCTCGGTAAACCACAGGTTGGTTATCCCTGCATTAATACCATCACTGCCAATCCATCTGTGGCACATCTCATGAGAGAGAGTGAATTCCCTGCCCTCACTGAGTATCATTCCTCCCTCTGAGGAATATTTAGCCACAAAACCATTATCAAAAGCCACCCCTCCAATACTCTGACCTGACCATCTGAATGGCTGCAGAACAAAAGAAAAGTCCGATACTTCATTATCATTCCAGAAGCTTCTAAGGTTGCTATAATATCTCCTGACATATTCCATGACAGCTTTACGGTTCTCTTCACGCATAACGTTTGTGTTAAGTACGATCCATGCTGTTGTATTTCCGGTTTTTATATTATCAACCGTCATGTTAACGGCACCGGTAAGGAGACAAAACATAAAATCATTTACGCCACCCGTATAAGGTTTGTCACCCCTGTTGGATGGTTCGTAGCTGAAGAAAACGGGATAAGCAGGTTTTTTGGACCACTGAACTGACTGGATAACACCCGTGGAAGACATAAATAAAGGTCTCAGGAACAGGTTTATGCCATGACAAAAAAGATAATTCTTCTGTATCACAGGGCGATATAGCTCACTCTTTGAATCCTTATCCCTTACACCCTCATCGGCTATGTCATACTCAATTGTAACAGGTTTCTTTCCCCGGTAGTAGACCGTCAGTCTACGTTGTGGCCAGTCTGCTTTAATTTTTGCAGGCGCTTCGGCCTTCACTCCCATGAGACACTTTGAGATATTTTTCTGGCCTCCGAATAATGGCTCACCATAGACAAACACAGTACTGTCCCGTTCAACAGGAGTATATACAAGCTTTACATGAATCCGGTGTTCGCCCTTAAGCATTATTTCATACCTGAGATCAGCCTTCACCGCACCATTGCTATCTTTTTCAGCAACGGTGGCAGCAGTTGAAACCAGGGAGAAACCAACCAGGCAGAGACCTGTACAAAACAACAACCTGAACATCACACTGAAAATATCTTCTCCCTCTTTTGTGCAGCAAATTTATTCATTTATACGGCTGCATCTGATGAGGTCAAGGATGAAATCGTTGACTTCAACATTCATGTTATTGTTATAAGGTTCAAAAGTGAGTTCCAGTTTGTTTGCTCCGGCCTTAAGGTTTACTTCCAGCGGGTTGCTCATCCCCCAGTTTGACCACTCATCTCCGCCTCTCTGTGGGAAGATGGCCGACCCTGAATACGTTCCGTTGCAGTTGAGAGATCGTTGTGCACACTTGTTATTTGTATTGACAGGACCGTTGCCGTTTGAATAACGGAACTCAATAAAATAACGACCTGCCGATGGAGCATTGACTGTAAACACAAATGGCGGGGTTGTTTTTTTCATCTCAACAAAGCCTGTACCTGAGAAACCTGAAAGTTTACGTTCAGAGGGTCTGGCAAATTTCTCTGCCTCCATGACAATATCATTTTCATATCTGTATTGCACCGGCTTGCTCAGGAATGATTCTGTCCCGTCGGCATCTATGGCCATGACCTGATACTCGCCTCTTTTCCCTTTAAGGTCCATAGTGGTAGTGCTGGTCGTTTCTACCGGCACACCTGAAGAGTAAACCCGGTATTTAACTGCTCCTTCTATATTCTTCCACTCAAGGTTGTTTTCTCTGATCCATGCCTCAGGTGTCTGTGGTGAGAACAGGCTGCCAGCTAGCTTCACCGGCTCTGAATCATATTTCCCGTTCAGCACTATTCTTACTGCATGACGGCCGGTCAGCTCTGCCGGAATCTCATTTTTGTCCTGGGCTGTGCCATCAAGCTCAAACGATGTGATGCCATTGCCATACCCTGATATATATATATCGAGTACGGCATTCCTGTACTTTAGGCCTGTCAGTTCATAATAACCCTTATATTTTTCTGGCAGGAATGGATTAAAGACAAGTTTATCCGGCTGGTAATCGAGCCCGAAATATATCCTGTAAACAACTGCAAGGTTTGCAGCCACGCTCCACAGCTGGTTGTCTGAGTTGATCTCAGTGCCATTAAAGTCGCCGTTACCTGCCACCATGTTTTCCTTATTGGTAAGGAAGAGTGCGGCCTGGCGGTATATTGAGGCTATGCCATGCTCAACAGCAGCGCTGTTGCCATTTTGTGCAGCAGCCCAGGCCCAGTAAGCCTGTACAAAAGGCCATGAGGCATTATTATGATACGGTGGTATGCCGGGGATCTGCGGGTAAATACATGTTATTCCGTATTCCATCACAGGTACAGAGGCGAACATCTTACTCTTCTGCTCATCAGATGCTATATCATAAAGGATACACAGCGACTCTCCCAGAGATTCACTCCTGGGTGAAAGAGAATATCCATAATGACCGTAAAGGTATTGCCCGTAATATCCTTTATCTTCCTGCCACAGGTACTTGTTTATAGATTTTTTAAGTGCCTCAGCCTTTTTACCGTATTCATTTTCAATTTTAAGCAATCTGCCTATCTCATCAAGGATGGTAAGGGTTTTATAAAAAACTGCATTTGTTCCCAGGTTATGAGATCTGTAGATATCTATAGGCTCCATCCAGAGAGGGTATGTCTGTTTACGCCAGTCGAGGTACGATGACTCGCCGTAGAACAGCCCTGTCTGAGGGTTATAGGCAACTTTAAGGTCGTTCTCAACCGTACGGCTGATAATTGAATAAGCCTCTTTAAGCCACTCACTGTCGCCTGTCGATTTATACACCTCCCATGCAGCCAGCGCCCATATAATCCTGTCTGTTGACACAGGCCACGATCCTCCGCTGCCTGTATCCTGGATGATGACACCGTTATGCACCTTGCGCATAAGGCTGTTGCGGGCTATCTGTGGCTCTATTGCAGCCAGTGATAGTATGATGCTGTAGCTTATGTCGCGTGTCCATACGCCGTCCCACTGTTTGCCTGCACGGAAGGTGGTGTCGGGTCGTATGTCAAGCAGCATGTCCTCAAGAGACATGTGGTATAATGCGTTCGCAAGAGGAAACGAAGACTTCAGTGAAGGATAATCTCTTAAATCCGACTTCATTACTCTTTTTGATGTGGTATGTTTTGTTGAGTCGTAAACATTAAATACAAGCTGGCACGAATAAATGCCATCGCCGTCGGGGTCAGTAAGCTGAAGATCGTTTCTGCCGGGCAGGTTCTCAAAGTCCCACGACATAGGAGTTGTCCCTCCCGCAATCCATACTCCTTTGAAGTCAGATTTGTAAAGCTTGTTGCCATTAAAGTCTGTGAAATAACCCTGTTTGTTAAACTCACCGAGGACTCTTCGCATATCCACCTCAAACATCACCGGGGTGTTTGCAGGCAGGGCTGTCTTCTCCCCGGCAATGGTGGCTGCCGGCGCATCTTTCTCTCCGAAGACACAACTTACAACCTGCTTCCCTGTATCGGGCCTGAAGAGAACAGCCTGGTGGTCCATGCCCGCTGCCGCTTCATTATCACGGCCATTGATGCTGAATTTAAATGATATATGAGGATTAAAGAACTCGTTTGCCGGACTCTGATAATCGGAAACAAGAGTGTTCCGATCTACCGCAATGGCTTTATAGGGTCCCTGCTCCACCCGGTCGGAAAATATACTGAAGTGTTCTGATGAGTATATCCTGGTGCTTTTAATATTATTGCAGGATGTGATTGCTGCAACTGACAACAGGATTATTGATGTATTTACAATTAATCTCATATCAAACAGGTATTTGTCACTTTTATGTTTACAGATTGTAAAGTTTATAAATATTTTTCAAAGAAACTGAAACCACAATAAGGTGTATGGATTTTAAAGAAAATACACTGAGATACACCCTGGCTGTCTGCCTCCTTTGCCCCCATCTAAGCCTGGTGATCTCAGTGCTGTTAAAAGTTCTTTTGTACTTTTCTTTTTTCCTTTTTACAGGTATTCAATAACTATCATTCCCCAATACTGCATATACGGAATTGACAGGGAGATTGTATTACCATTCCTTACAAATTCAAGCTCTGTTGATGATCCGTGGATGTAATCAGGGCTTGCGTACCATACTTTGCCTACTGTACTATTAACATTAATATCAAATCTGCTATTGGAGTATTTCACAGGTACTGTTCTTGATCCGTCATTGTCGCGCCAGTTAAGGTCTGAAGCTGTGGAGAAGTTTATCAGATGAATTACCTGTCTCTTGCCCACTTCTTTTCCCAATACGGCGACATTACCCGTTTGAGGAGGCCAGCTGTTAAGGTTCATCTGACGGTCGGCGGAAGTAATATTCACAGTGTTGAACGCACCTCCGTCGCGAAGGATATTTTCATAGGCAACAAGGAAGTCATAATAAGATATCATGGCCCGTTTAAGCTCAACACTCATCGTCAGGTTTGAATTAGGAAAGTATTCGTGAACGAGCATATGTTCACCTAACTCGATGTGTGACCCGCCGAAAGCAAATATGACCGATTCAGTGAGCAGCACCCCCGGAAGATTAAAGAATCCCTTTTGTCCGGATAGACCACGGTTCATATAGGCGGCGAGAACAGTATTTTTGGTATTGCCGCAAAAGGTATTATTATCAGTAATCACCTTGGCAAGCTCATCATAGGTTGTTGGTGTCCATACCTCTGAGTACATAAAGTCCACATTGGTTGTGGCAATACCCTCCTGCCCCAGTTGATCCACAGCATTCATCACCAGCCTTTTACCGGGGTTTTTCGTTTTCATTGCGTTAAGGAACGGCGCAAAGGTGCCCGGCAAGTCTATTAAGGTTCCATTGTAGGTATAAAGATTTTTATCCCTGTTTCCGACCTGGTCAACATGGAAACCATCAAAATCAAACACTGAATACAGATCATCATTCTGTCTGGCAATATAGTCCTGCCACCCTGTGTTTGAAGGATCAAGAAGGTATATACTGCTTGACCAGTTGTTGTCAAGGTAAATATAGTCTATGGTTGAGTTCGAGGTGTTTGTATACATGTACCACTCTGACGACACTCCATCGGCAGCAGCATTTTTCCACGCCCCATAAGCCAGGTTATAGAACATTGCCATCATGTTCCTTTCATGCGCTTTTGTGATATATCCCTGCACGGTGGTAAGGTAATTTGTTCTTTTTGCAATATCATACCAGCTGTTTTCAGGATTTGCAGTAGTACCGGCAAGTGGCTTATGATGCTTGTTCTCAAAGTCATAAAACATAATACCATTAATATGACATCGTGAGAGCGAGTCCACTATATTTGACATTCGTGTATCCGTAAGCTCAGGAAACTTCGACAGGAAACCGTATCGGGGAAACTTCGACCAGTCAGAAGAGACATCAACGGCAATACTTCCATAAATGTACTCCTCATTATCAGTTATATCGAAGACATCAACCATATAACCCTTATAGTCTGTCGAAGGCGCTGTCCATGACCACGATTGTCCGTTTAAGGATGTCTCTTCCAGCGTCTGGTTAAGATATCTGTAACGAACCCTGGCGGTAGCGGGAAGGGCTTTATCTATTTTGAAATTAACAACATCAGAGGGATTATATACTGCCTTATCAGTTGTGATACTGATTGTCACATTTTTAACCAGCGGACCAGTATTGTCTCCTTTACTACACGATGTCAGAATGAGAAAACAAAGTATATTAATTATAATCATTCGTATCATATCTCATTTTTAAAAATGGCTGGCTGATAAAATTAGCCAGCCATTTTATAATACTAAAGAACTATGGATAATCTATTGTTTAACAAGTGAAATGGTCAGATCCTTTAAATTAAGGGTGACAAGATAATTACCATCCTGACCACTGGGGATAGTCCATTTATTGTCATCACCTGCCCCGCCTTCGTGGAAATATATCTTAGCCTCATCGACGGGATCTTTCATAAACATATCCTGTGACCAGCTTGTGTTACGGTTGAACGGGAACTTAAAATCACCGGCAACGAGGCCTCCGGAGTATGTAAACTCATATCCTGAAGTCCCCTGGGTTAGTTCAATTGCTTCTCCTATGTTCCAGCCACAAGGTGCTGCACTTCCGACTATGTAAAGGTGATCAAGACGTTCATATGAGAGCGTCATATTTTCAAGGTCGAGAACCATAGTGTACCAGCCACTTTTGTAAATATGCCATTTACTGTCGTCGCTGGCTCCGCCGGTATGCCTGTAAACTTTAGTGCTGTCGCTGCCTTTCATAAACATATCCTGTGACCAGTCTGAATTGCGGTTTACCGGGAATTTGAGATCGCCCACAAGAAGCACGCCGTCATACCTGAAGATAAACGGATTGTTTTCATCCTGAACCATTGCAGTAGCATTACTTATATCCCATCCATTCGGAGTGGCATCTCCCACCATAAACATCTGAGTAAACTCTGCACCCTGAAGAGCTGTTATCTTAATAGTAAGATCACACAGGTTTACAGCAATCTTATATAATCCTGCTGTCCCTATCTTCCACTGACTGTCGTCACTGTCGCCTCCTTTGTGAAGGTACATCCTGGTTGTATCGGATGCATTCTTCATGTACATATCCTGGAGCATATCAGTGTTTGTATTCACAGGGAACTTGAATGATCCCACATTAAGCCATCCTTTGAAAGCAAATGTGGTAGGTTCGTTCTCATCAGCTGTAAGGGCAGTGGCTTTGGAAATGTCCCATTTGCCTTCAGTGGCATCGCCAAAGATGTAGAGCGTGGTAGAGACAGGTTTATAGGGTGTCACTGAAAGTGAAACAATATTTGAAATGTCTGTAGTTTCAGGATCAGTGTTAATATGGGCAATGACTCTGGCTTCAATATCTGCTGCAACTCCCGGAGTATAGCCCCAGTGGTTTAAAAGGGTCTCGTTAAGAGAAGCAACGGTAAATGCCTTGGTATATATTGCCTTGTTCAGCGTATAAATCAGAGGGGCTGCAAAATTGTTTCCTTTTTTGTCTATCTGAAGTTCATAGGTAATTGAAGATCCTGTACCGTTATTTGAGCCTGTGGTCCAGTTAAAGCTTATACCTGTTGTTGATAATGCTCCTTTTTGTGTAAGGACATAGCTGGAACTGCTTGTTGACAGTATCAGGTCAGCGTTCATTCCGTCAGGGATGTACTCATCATAGCTGGTACATGAAAAGAGCAGTGTAAGCAGAAGTACTGCGACCGGGAAAGACATTGATCTGATGTTCTTCCATCTCCGGTGATGGTCATTATATATTGTTTTCATAAAAATCTCTTTACATTTTGTTTAAATGCTTCACTTTTCTAGTAACCCGGGTTATTCGGGAGAAGGTTGGGGTTTGCGTCGCAATCCACAAGAGGTATGGGCAGCAGCATGTGTTT
>Ga0209098_1003533_pt1 | contig 12839 bp, 12 predicted proteins | sample AD_JPNHW1_MetaG_FD_184429 | JGI IMG/M metagenome (GOLD analysis project Ga0209098, IMG submission 184429) | Active sludge microbial communities of municipal wastewater-treating anaerobic digesters from Japan - AD_JPNHW1_MetaG (SPAdes) (version 2) | ecosystem: Engineered > Bioreactor > Anaerobic... | reverse complement strand
CCCTGCGCCGTCCGTTATGGATTCAACCCATGCTGATCGGGAAGGATCGACTGGACGGACCTGTTGAAGCAAAAACCTACGTGGTTACCAACTGAACGAATAGACTCAAGATTGCTTCGGGCGATCAGCAAGCCACATCGTTTGATAAACGCCCTCAGCAATACCGTCCGTAGGAACTGTACCGGCGCCGCCAATCGGCACCCATCCTTTTTGGATATGTTCAGCAACACGGCGTTCCAGTTCTTGAGCCTGTCTCTTAAAACCGGAAATTTTGTCATCTTCCCAGGTGACCCGGACTATCTTGTATTCAGGCATTTGGGGCTCCTATTAGTTGTTGGCCATCAGGGTGTAACCATAGCTTTCGATGCTGCAAACGCAGCTAAGAAGTACAGCTTTACCCTCCTCGACAGGCAGCAACCCATAGAAGTAGTCGTCGCTTCCGTGCACCACGCCGTACAGAATGAAGACCTTGCCCTCTCGGTCGCGGAATTTTTTGTCCAAAAGCGGTTCCGTTTCGGCGATTATGGCTCGCCAGTTCCCTTTACAAATGCACTCTGGATCTTGCTGTTCTTGGTTTTGTTCGGCGACTTTCATCACACAATCCTTTTGGTCATTTGAACCGTGATGTTCAATGCGGGCGTAAATCTGATCGAGCACACCGCTATCCGTCAAGACCTTTGCCTCAAAATGCGACCCAGTCATTGGCCTTGTTGTGGCTCAGTAAAGCGCTCTCGGATCGTTAGCCCATCGCCCAAATTGGCAGGTATCCAAGCCGAACCAACTTGGCTATCATATTGATTAGGAATATTTTAAGAAGAGCGAACATGGCAAACCCTCTGGCAAGTTTCTTCAGCCCCGTGCAAGGAATGCAAGAAACGCTTGTGGCGAACTCTGAAGCGGCGGTTGCACAAGCTGAAGCAGCACGATTAGGCGTAAAAGCTGAAGCAGCAGAAGCTCGTGGTTCTGAGGTGGCAATGGCCGCCATCATCAAGATCAATCAACAAAATGATCTGCTTTTTGAGGCCAAAAAGGTACTTCATGGACAGGTTGCGCTCAGAGAAGCCCTCAAGGCCGCACTGAAAGAGGTTGCGCCTGGTCACCCGCTAAATGACAGCGATACCCGACAAAAAATCGTTGAGGAAGCTATGGAAAAGACGGGCTATATGCATTCTGAGGTTGGAAAGTAGAAATTCCTCAGTCCAAACCGCCTGATTCAGCAAGCTCCACCAAGGTTGGAATATGCGGCCCGTACTCGACTGTCTCAGTAGTGCTCTTGGTTGGAATCTTCGATTCCGAAGGCTTCGATAGCCTCACGCCACTCCCCACTTTCCGGGCGTGTTTTGCATAGAGGGTCTTGGCCCGGATGATCTCGTAGCTGTACCCACGCCCCAGCCTATTCGATAGCTTGATCAGTCCGTTGAGGCATTCTGTGTAGGCGTTGGTGATCCGACCCGGCGAATCCCAGTAGGCGAAGATGTCGTCGTAGTGGTTGTGCACCGTCTTGGCGAGGGAGTGGAACATCTCCAGCTCACCTTCTGGCAGGGTGTTTTCCCATGCCTCAAAGGCATGCTGCGCCGACAGCTTGTCCGGGTCGTCGTAGATGCGGAAGAAGGCTTCCTTGAAGTCGTAGGCTTTGCCCAGTTCCGGAATGGCTTCTCGAACCACTGCCAGCGCCTTCAACTCAGCCGCATTCAGATTGCCAGGGCGCTTCAGCGTGAGCCAGCGAATCGATTTCTTCACATGAACACGTTCTTCCTTGCTCAAGGTCGCCTGGTACTTCTTGCGCTCTTCTTCCAGCGCTTCGGATGCCATTTTGACAACGTGGAACTTGTCGATGACCAAGCGGGCATTCGGCAGGTATTGGGCAAAGGATCGTTTGAACGGACGCCACATATCCGTGCAAACCCATTCCACCCGTTCCCGGTCTGGCAGGTTCTTGAAGAACGGCTTCAGATGATCCTGAGTGCGCAACTCCAACATCTGATAGACGTTGTTTGTGGCGAGGTTCGTGATGACGCAACGATACTTGCCTGCGATGCTTACTTCATCGATCCCCATGATGACTGGCGTCTCGTAGTGCACCGTTCGATCTAGCTCTTCAATGAGATCGTGGGCGATGTTCTTGATGGTATTGACAGCCAGTCCAGTCTGATCGGCGAGCGCATGAAAGGTCATGCCCAGGCAGCGCTCCCTGATCGCATCGACCAAGCGACGTGTTGCCCGGCGCTTCTCATCCAGAAACGTCAATTCAGGAGAGAACATCTTGCCGCAGCCATCGCACCGGAAGCGTGGCCGGAAGATTTCCAGTCGCACCGGCTGCATCTGCATCGGCGTGTCGGCAAAGATGTTGGATCGCTTGCCGTGCCGATACATGGCTTTGGTGCAATCTGGGCATGAAGGCAAATCACCGTCGAGCGCTTCGGCAACGACGGTGAGTCCACGATTCTGCGAGAAGTAATCCACCGGCTTGACGCCGGGGAGGTTCAAGAGGTCAATCACTGGCGCTATCCAGATCGATGTTCCGTTGGTTGCGGATCAGTTCGTAAATCACATCGGTCAGAGCAGACATGGCTTGGCGATCAGACTTCAGAACCAGCGTAGCGAGTTTCTGATGGCTGGTCAGGGCGCGAACCACACCTTGCTGGACAGCTCCCGGCAGATTGCCCTTCATGGCCTGATCCCGCGTATTGCTCTCCACTTGCGCCATCACCACATCGTTCTCGCGGGCGATGGAGGCAATCTGATTCACGAAGGCCACCTGATCGCGCAGCGGAGTTGCCTCGCCAAAGAGATGGTTGAGCTTGTCGATAATCTCGTTGAGGAAGCGTGGCGTATCGCCTGAGCCACCACCACCGCCCGGCCCGATGGGCTTGAGCACAGGTGCATCGCCTTCGTCGCCGGGGGTATCGGCCTTGCCCTTGATGTCAAAGCCGGTCAGTACCAGCCCCTTCAAATCAACGCTCTCGGGCGTCTCACCGGAAAGGCGCTTTTGCAGCAGCTTGGCGAAGGCGGCGAAGTTCTCCAGTTCCGGGTCGCCGAAATCGATTAACTGGGCCACGTAGGCATAGGTACGGCAGAAACGACCAAGGCCAGCCTTGAAGGCCATCAGCGTCTTGATTTGCTCGGCGTGCTCTTGGCGGTGATGGTCTGCCGATTTCATGCCTGCCTGATCGCCTTGGCTGTGCGCCTTGTCGAATGCAGCCTCCCAGGTTGCAATTGCCTCGCGCAGCATTTTCAGGCGCTGCTCAAAGAGACGCTTCGGGCCATCGGTCGCGGTATAGAGCGCCTTGTGCTGCGGCTCCTGAGCATGCGTGATGTCACGGATGGTCTTGAACCGAGCCTCCTTGAAGGCTTCGAGGTCGGATGCCTCGTACAAGCCCTGCCCATCAAGCTGCTCCTTGATTTCATAGACCACATTGAGGTCTTGCACGTCGTCAATCTGTGCCCCGTCGTCGTACATGGCAAAGGCGCGGCGAACGTTTTCCGGGTCGTTCACGAAGTCGATAATGAAGACTTCATCCTTGCCCGGTGCCATCCGGTTCAGGCGAGAGAAGGTCTGAACGATTTCGACATCGTTGGCGATCTTCTTGTCGACGTACTGGGCTACCAGCTTGGGCTGGTCGAAGCCGGTCTGGAACTTGTCGGCCACCAGCATCACGCGGTATTCCGGACGATCAAAGGCAAGGCGCAAATCCTGACCCTTCACGTCAGGGTTCATGCTTTCTTCGGTGTATTCCTCGTTCTCATCGACGATGAAGACATCATCCTTGAACTGCTCGTCGTCGCCGTGCATCACCTGCTTGCCCGTCACCTTGCCCGAGAAGGCAATCAGGGAATGGATGTGGCCGTACTCGGCATGCTGGGCAATGTAGCGGTCAAATGCCTTCTTGTAGCGGATCGCAGCAGGACGCGAACTGGTGATGACCATCGCCTTGGCCTTGCCGTCCAGACGGTGTGCCACGTTCTTGCTGAAGTGCTCGATGATGAACTGCACCTTCTGCGTGACGTTGGTCGGGTGCAGCGACATCCATTGTGCCAAGGCTCGTTTTGCTGCCTTGGCACTGACCCGTTTGTTGTCCTCAAGCTGCTTGGCCAGATTGAAGGCTGTCTTGTAGGGCACATAGCCCTTCAGGACATCCAGGATGAACCCTTCCTCAATGGCCTGGCGCATCTTGTACTTATGGAAGGCTTCCGGCAAGTTGTCCTTGGAGGGCGGCTGCGACGGGTCGGGAACACGGCCAAAGAGCATCAGGGTGGAATGCTTCGGCGTGCCGGTGAAGGCGAAGTAGCTGATGTTGTCCGGGCGGGCGCGAGACTTCTGAAGCTGCTCCAGCAGTTCCTCAACGGTCAGTGAGGCCATCTTGCCCTGGCCGCTCATGGAAAGCGCGGTTTGGAGCTTGGCAGCCGTGGTGCCGGTCTGAGAATTGTGCGCCTCGTCGATGATGACGGCGAAGTTCTTCCCCTTGAGCGTTTTGTCCGTGACGATGGCTTCCATCGCATACGGGAAGGTCTGGATGGTCACGACGATGATGGGCGTTTCGGCCATCAAGGCGTCGGCCAATTGCTGACTCTTCGACTTCGAGGATTTCTGGCGGTCGATGGCGGCGATGACGCCAAACTGATGGTCGATCTGTTTGACGGCATCCTGAAGTTGGCCGTCCAGCACATTGCGGTCAGTCACGATGATGACACTGCTGAAGATCGTCTCGCCATTGTCACGGCGCAACTTCACGAGATCATGGGCTGTCCAGGAAATCGTGCTGGTCTTCCCGGAGCCGGCGCTGTGATCGGCCAGATAGACCATTCCGGGGCCGTTCTGCTTGGCATCTGCGATCATTTCATTGACCGCTGACCATTGGTGGAAACGTGGGAAGATCAGTGTTTCCTTCTTCGACCAGTTGCCCTTCAGGTCGACGACATCCTTCTTCTCGACATAGACGAAGCTATGGAAGACGCGCAGCCAGGCATCCGGCTTGCAAACATCTTCCCAGAAGTAGGCCACCGGGTATTCTCGGGTGCCATCTGCCTTCAGTTCGCCCTCGGGGTTGCCTGCATGGCCGTCGTTGCCCTTGTTGAACGGCAGGAAGAAGGTGTTCTCGCCATCGAGCTTGGTCGCCATCTGGATTTCGGAATCCGACATGGCGAAATGGACGACCGCACCCCGCTTGAAGGTCAACAGCGGTTCGCGGCGCTTGGTTTTCGGGTCATAGGGCAGCCGGTCGGTGCGGTACTGATCCATTGCCGCTTCTGCTGACTGGGTGAAATCGGTCTTGAGTTCGACCGTCGCCACCGGAATGCCGTTAATGAACAGCACCAGATCAATCGCCAACTTGCGCGACGGGTGGTACTGAAGCTGCGGCACCACGCGCAGGATATTGGCGGCGTAGCGCTTGAGCACGTCAGCGTTGCGCTTGTCTTCCGGCGCAGCCTCGGAGAGATCGATATGCCCACACCCGGCAATGGAGAAGCCCTGACGTAGCACCTGAACCGTGCCATGCGTTTCCAGCGCCTTGGCCAGCCGATCCATCAGGATTTCAAGGGCGCGGTCGCCATTGTCCTTCTTGAGCTTGGCCCACTTCTCGCCTTGGCCGGAGGCTTCCAGCCAGGCAATCAAGTCCTCCGAGTACAACGCCCGCTCGGTGTCGTACTTGGTGGTTTCGCCAACCTTCCAGCCTTGCGCCTCCAGCTTGGAAACGATGTAAGACTCGAAGTGCTTTTCCTGGTGTGCGGTGTCGCTCATGCGGCCTCCCGAAGATCGATCTGGCCGGTGACGGCAGCGGTAATGAAGGCAGCGCGGCGCTCTTTAAGCAGATCAATGCTGCGCTGGGTTTTTTCGGTAAGCCCATCGATTCTGCTTACTGACTTATCGAGAAAGTCGGCAATCGACTTTTGCTCATCGATACTTGGACAGGGCAGTTTTACTTGGCGGAAATTGTTGTAGCTGAGGTCTTGGCCGTCCCGGATGAATGTCGCCGTTGCCTGAAGACCTTGAATGTATGCGCCCGATTTGAAAAGGTAGGTAAAAAAGCCAATGTGTGCATTCTCGCTGGCTTTAAGCACAACGTATGAAGACCGAACGCATCCACGAGCCTTAACCCGCTCAATCCCACCTTCAAAACTCCGCATGCTAATAACGAAATCACCGACTTCAGCATGCTTACGTTGATCGAGATTCTTCACTGCATGCGTTACTTGGCGTTCCTCTAAGCGTTCATATTCTGCCAGCGGAATTACACCGTATTTCTGGGTAGCCGAGAGGTGTTCATCCTCAGCCCATGCTCGCTCTTTGCTTTCTGGGAAAAGACTATTACTGGGTACAAACTCCCAATGTTCTGGAATGCCTCCTAACCATTTTGCACCCGAATCCTTCATCCTCACATTGGGATTAAGCCCCTTTGTGACGGCATGCGTAATCAGCGCCTGGCGCTTTTCCTTCAGCAGTTCGATAAAGCGGGTTTTCTTGGCGATTAGGGCATCGATGCGGGTGGTTTCGCGGTCAATCGAATCTGCTACGAATCCTCTGTCTTGGCTTGGCGGAAGACAAACACGGACATCGCCAATGGCATCTTGGCCGAGGCCGTAACGAGTAATGCCGGGCGCTTCAACGAAGAAATGGGCTTGCGTCGGATGTGACTGGAGAATTCGATGCAAGAGACGGGAAGTGTCGGCACAGGCCGTCCGAATCATAGTTAGGTGATAGCCGCAAATCACCCCAGGAACATCTTCCGCTACGAGAGAAGGGATACCAATATCTGAAGGGTCTTCCGAGTCCTTGGTGATGATCACATCACCTTTCTTTAGGGAGAACTGCTCGATTTCCGCCGCACTAGCGGTTGCTTGCATGAATGGCAAGTCCGCAGTGATGAAGTCGTTGTAATAGACATCGGTGTAATTGCACAAGCGGACAGTCTTTTGGCCATCGTATGATTTTTTGTCCACATTGCTATTCGTGAATGACGCAATGTGGCGCAGGCGCTTCACTTCCCAATGCTCAGGCACCTGCCCAATCGATTCCACGCCGGAGTCCCGACAGGCTGGGAAAGGCTTGTGGTGGCTCATGCTTTTTCTCCCGCGAGAACGGTATCCATCATCAGGCGATCCAGAATTGAATAATCGGTATCGCGCAACACAGGCGGCAGAACCGATTCAAGCCGTGTCAATTCGGCATCAACAAAAGCGTTGATGGTGGGCAAAGGCGAACCGTATTCCGACTCCGCCGCCGCACGCTTGATTACAAGCAGTTGATCGATGGCGGCACGCAAGTTCGGATCGGTGACGATGACATCCACCAAGTCCTGAAACCGCATCGGCGCGATGCCACGCCCTTGCTCAATCCAGAGCGTCGCCAACAGCGGTCGAAGCACATACAGGTACTTTTTCAGCCGTACCTTGTCACCTTGCAGGTATTCGCGGTAGTTTTTCCGTGCCATGTGCACGTAATGATGAAATGAGCGTTCGGCCTGATGGGTCTGCTGGGCGGCATCTCGCATCGCGAGCAGGAAATCCTGATCGGCCCGATACACCACGGGCGAATCCAGCCACTCAATCAGAGTGGCATTTCCCTTCTTCAGCAGGCCAAGCGCCTTGCGAAGCTCCCATCCATTGATGTCCAGTTCGTCGGAAATCGGCAACTCGATCACGTCACGATGGGGGCTGACACGCAGATACCAGGACAGCGGTTGCACGTAAATAAACCGAACGTCGTAATCGCTATCTGGCGAGGCAAAGCCCCAACCCCGGCTGCCGGATTCGCAGGCGTAAAGCACACGAACACCATGTTCGGCCTCAATAGCCGACAAGCGAGCCTCGATGTTGGTGCGGACGGCTGGATCGATGGGATGCGGATTATTCATCCTTGCCTCCTTCCAGTGCAGTCCGTTCCCGAGCATGCTCGATGGCACGATGCAGGCGCTCTCGCAGCACCGCAACCGGTGGCAATTCAACCAAGTATTCCGCAACTCGAATGGATGCCTCATCCAGTTGCAGGAGTTCAACCTGTTCGGCGTCGGCGCTCGCGCAAAGAATGAGGCCGATGGGTGGCTCTTCTCCGGCAGTGCGTTCATGCTTGTCCAGCCAGCGCAGGTAAAGCTCCATCTGGCCCTTGTGGCTGGGCTGGAACTTCTCCAGCTTCAGTTCAATAGCCACCAGGCGGCGCAGATGACGGTGATAGAACAGGAGGTCGAGGTAAAAATCATCGCCGCCGACGCTCATGCGCTTTTGCCGCTCAACGAAACAGAAACCATTGCCCATTTCGAGCAGGAAGGACTCCATTTCGCGCAGGATTGCCGCTTCCAGGTCTTTTTCGCTGTAGGCACCGGAGAGGCCAAGGAAGTCGAGCAAATACGGATCACGGAACACCATATCCGGCGTCATCTGCCCGCCGCGCAAGCTGGCCAGTTCCTGACGAACGACTTCCTCGCTGTTTTTCGACAGTGCCGTGCGCTCGAAAAGCATGCTGTTGATCTTTTGCCGCAAGGTGCGAACACTCCAGCGCTCAACGCGGCACATTTCAGCGTAGAACTCGCGGGCGAGCTGGTCTTTCAGCGGCAATAGGGCAATGAAGTGCGTCCAGGTCAATTCTTGTATCAGCGATACAAGAATTCCCTCATTCGGAAACTGCTCGGCAAACCGTGCCATCCGTGTTAGCGCCGAATAGCTGAAGCCTTTGCCGTACTCCCGTTCCAATTGTTGCGCCAGTGATGCAAGAATCTGTTGGCCGTACGCGCCTCGGCCATCGGTCAGGTTTTCCACCAGCAGGCGCTTGCCGATACGCCAGTAAGCGATGGTCAGGCCGGCATTCGCAGCATGAGCAACCTGGCGTCGTGCATCCTCGATCAGTGCCCGGATTTCTGCCAGCAACGAATCTGGCCGGGTGGTGATGTCTCTCATTTGACGGTCTCCTGCTCACGAAGCCAATCGGCCTTACCATACTGATAATCAGGAAACTCGTTTTGCAAGGTCGTTTGTCCGAGCAACAGTCGCCGCGCCAAGAACGCCACTTGCGCAAGCTCGTCTTCGTTTCTGACTTCCAACGGAACAATCAGACTGACGCCGGTTGCCCAGTTCAAGCGTTCGCGCTTCCAAGAAGCATTAACCTCCAAGTCGATCCCTTCGGACTCCATGCGCTGACGAACGGCACGCAGATGTTCGTAGTAAGCGTCCTGCTCTGCCGATGGCTGCCGGGAGGTGTAGCTGACGATCTTTTTGCGGGATTTTCCAACCTGTTTGTAGTTGATTGTTGCTCCGTCAAATAGCCAATCATCCTGCGGGTCAGGGCCAGCCTGATCCCAGGATTGTGATTCGATGGCGGTACTGTAGATGTAACGCGGGTGCTGCCACCAGACGATAACGCGCCGTCCATTGAGAATGAATCCAACGTCATCCCACCAAGACAGGCTATCGGGCTTGGTTTCAGCATAGGAGTGCGGGATATACAAGCCGCCCTTGCTCAATCGCCATGGGTTATTCCGATGATGTTGCCGCTGCATCCGGCCAAAGAGTTCTTGCTTGTGGCTCTTCATTCAAGCACCTCGACAGGAAGAATGACAGCAACCCCAGCAATATAATCACTGGGCATGATGGCCTGTGCCTCGTGGGCAATGGCGGTTGCGGTGTTGTTGATCATGTGCGGGCCGTCCTTGCCGTTTTCGTTGATGACCATGCAACGCTCACCGGGCAGAGAAACTGTTTCGATGTGGCCGCCGACAAGCTCCTGAAGCTGGCGCATACGCGCTGCATCTTCTTGAAGCAGCGGAATCGAATCGACCTCGCCATTGGGAAGGATGACTGTCGCTTGCATTGCTTATGCCATCTCAGCGATCGGTTCGCCAACCAACCGCTCGGCTTCGGCCTGAGTGATCTGCGCAGCAAAGGACGGTGCGACTGGATCATCACCGGAACTACTGCGCGTACCGTCCTGATGATCACGCACCGGCAGGCTGAGAACAACTCGCCCATCCTTTAGCGGTCGGGCGACGGCATTCAGGAATACCCGGCTGCCCCGATAGTAGCCAAACAGACTGCCATGCACGCCCAAGGCACGCTCCAGAGACCACTGCCAGATTTCCAGCAGTTCGCCAACTTCATCCATTTCCTGTGCAGCCTGCTTGCCACGCAGCGTGTTCTTCTTGGGCTTCTGGAGCCAAACGCCTTGATTGGAATCCCGCTTCGGAACCGTGAATCCTGTCATGGCGATGGGTTTGTCTCGCCACGCCAAGGCTTCAACATGCGCTCCTGATCGCAGAATTGCGTCAGCACCATACTTCGCAAGCAATTCGCGCTTTGCCGCCAAGGCATCCTCTTTGGCAAGCGCATGGAGTTCAAGCGCTTTCGCGCATTCGTTGGCCGGGAGCAGATAGAAATTCAGGGTCGCCACGTTCGTTTTCCTTCCGGGTTATTCGGTTGCCACTTCAGCGAGCAGCGCCGCAATTTCCGACTCAACCTGCTTCAGTTCGGCATCGATGTCATGCAGCTTGCGCGGCGGCACGTATTGGTAGAAGAAGCGATTGAAGTTGATCTCGTACCCGACGCGGCCAATTTCCTTGTCCTTGTCGTCGCGGAAGGTTTCGTCAATGTAGGCGTCCGGGAGATGCGGCAGCACTTCCCGCGCCAGGTAGTCGCGGATGTCTTCCGTCAGCGGCACATTCTCGTAGTCGGTCAATTCCGGATCGGAGACAACTGCGCCATCGGCATCCAGCACCGGCTCACCCTGCGGATCGCGCTGACCGAACGCATTGACTAGGGCTTTGATGAAGGTTTTGCCCGCCTTGATGACCTTGCCAGCAGCCAGCGAGGCGCGCACGGTTTCATCAGCAAAGGTTTCTGCCCAGCCAAACAGTTGAGTAGCGCCCATGTGCGGCTGCAATGCGTCCAGCCAGACTTGTTGATGCTCCGGAGACAACTTCTGCCATACCTTCTCGTCCTGGAGCTTGGCCAGCCCCTTGTCATCCATCACCAGCGACATGCGCAACGGACGCAAAACCTTGATGCGGCGATAGCCAAAGGTACGGTAATCGATCATCCGCGAGACTTCGTTGTTCTCGGCGGCGGCATAGATGTCGACGATCTGGCGGCGCTGGTCATCATCCACGATCCGGCGCTTGTTGCCCTCGTTCTTGATCGACGACCAGAAGCCGGTGGCATTGATCAGTTGGACGCGCTTTTCCCTGCGGCCATCCTTCTTGTTGGACAGAATCCACAGGTAAGTGCCAATGCCGGTGCGGAAAAAGATTTCCGTAGGCAAGGCAACGATGGCTTCCACCAGATCGTTCTCCAGCAACCAACGGCGAATTTCGGATTCACCCGACGAAGCCCCGCCATTGAACAACGGCGACCCGGACAACACGATAGCGGCGCGGCCACCACCGTTTTCCGGCAACTCCAGCTTGCTGGCCAGATGCAGCAGGAACAGCATGGAGCCATCGTTGATGCGAGGCAGGCCAGGGCCAAAACGACCGTCGTACTTCTTTTCCTTGTGTTCGGTATTTACGGCGTCCGAATCCTTTTCCCACTTCTTGCCGAAGGGCGGATTCGAGAGGCAGTAGTGGAAACGCTCATTGGCGAACTGGTCATTGGAGAGTGTACTGCCCAGTCGGATGTTCTTCGACAGGTCGCGGCCCGGATCGGATTCCAAGGTGCGAAGCAACATGCTGGTCAGGCAGACGGCATGGGTTTCCGGCTCAAGTTCCTGTCCATGCGGAACAAGAACAGGCGGCACCTTGAAGCGATTGCCGTACTCGGCAACATGGTTCATTGCGTCGGTCAGGAAGCCGCCCGTGCCACAGGTCGGGTCATACAAGGTACGGATCAGGCCCGGATTGGACTCGAATAGCGCGTCGTCAGGATCAAGCAGCAGGGCTGTGGCCAGATGCACCACATCGCGGGGCGTCATGAAGTCCTCGGCCCCTTCGTTGACCTCGGCACCAAAGCGGCGGATCAGGTGCTCATAGAGGTTGCTCATCACGCGATCCGGCACCGCTTCCGGGTGCAGATCGATTCCGGCGAAATTCTTGCAAATCTTAAAGAGGACACCGGCCTTGTCGAGCCGAAGGATGGTGTTCGAGAAGTCGAACTGCTCGAAGATGATTCGGGCGTTGTCCGAGAAGTGGGCGATGTAGTCTTGAAGGTTCTGGCGAGTTTTCGTGCTGCCCAGATTGCCCAAGGCGTATTCGGAGGTGTTGTAGAACGGGTAGCGGGTTGCCTGCCGGAGCACTAGATCGAGATCAATCCCGGCATCCTTGAAAGCAGCATGGGTTTCGCGGACACCTTCGCGGGTCGGCTCCAGTACGCACTCCAAACGGCGAAGCAGCGTGAACGGCAAAATGATCTTGCCGAAATCCGTGTGCTTGAAATCACCCCAAAGGTCTTCAGCGTTTTTCCAGATGAAATCCGCCAGCGATGCGCCCGAGCCTGTCTGTTCTGCCATGTGGTTCTCCAACCAAGTTTTGCACAAAACAGGATACCAGACTGACAGAAACTTTCAACCATGTTTTGCACAAAACGGAGAGTTATCACGTTTGGCGTAGATTCAGGATTCCAACCTTAGATTGCACATAGCCAAAAGACGAAGCCCGACGACCCTTGGCTTCCGGGATGATCCTTGTCGCAACTTCAAAACAAAACCCGCCTAAGAGCGGGTTTGTTTATTTCGCATCTCACATCACGCTACTGAGGACAAAGAGCGGACAGCACCGAATCGGCCCGGTACTTGGCGCTACTGCGGCTCTATCAGAATCGATTGCCGGCGAGTTTGACGCTCAGTAAAACGATCTCGGCCAGTTAGTTCATCAAGGGTGATGGTTTGCGGCCGGCCGTAGATTTTGGTGGCCAGCATGTCCAGT
>Ga0209098_1003530_pt1 | contig 12842 bp, 8 predicted proteins | sample AD_JPNHW1_MetaG_FD_184429 | JGI IMG/M metagenome (GOLD analysis project Ga0209098, IMG submission 184429) | Active sludge microbial communities of municipal wastewater-treating anaerobic digesters from Japan - AD_JPNHW1_MetaG (SPAdes) (version 2) | ecosystem: Engineered > Bioreactor > Anaerobic >... | reverse complement strand
ACTGTTTCCCGACCAGCCTCTTCCTGCACAGTCAAAGCTGGAAATACTTTACAAAAAGGCTCAGCTCACAGGCACAGTTGATTCGCTGAGCGGATGGAAGAATTATCCTGTACGCCTGGCCCTTGGGGTGATGTGCTACGACGACAAGGTGGTAAACGGCACTTTCAGATACCGCATCACACAGCTTGATGCCGGCCATAAAGAGATTGCATCGGTAATTACCAACGAAGTAACGATGCCACACAAGGCTGTTTTCGACAGTATCCGCATCAGCGAAAGCTCACGTACGGCAAAGCTCAATTACATCAAATGGTTTTCGGCAGGCGGGAATCCGGCGCCTTTGTTTCAGCCGTTCAAATATGAAAACGGTAAGTCATTATCAATCAGCGGCTGGACCGGAAGGACAAAAGTCAATGACACAACTTATTACTCCTTTACCGATTCGGTGGCCGGCCCCTTAAATGCAGAGCAATATTTTATCATTCCCTATGACCCATTCGGCAATGCTGGTATATCATCAGAGATTCTGAAAATTTCACCCGACCTGTTTTCACGCACAAAGATCACACGAGTGAAAGCGGGCCGCATTCCTGACCGCTATGGTATCAAGGTTTCCTGGTATTGCAATACAACCGGAGAAATAAATAAGCTGTCGCTCTTCAGGAGTGAGTCGAAGGACCAGGGATACGCCGAATATACCAGTCTGCAGCCCGGCGACACGGTGTATTATGATGTGAAAGGATGGCCCGGCCACACCTATTATTACTACCTGAAAGCATACGACAGCACCGGCAGGCGCTTCATCACCAGCGACAAGGCTTCGTTTAAAGCCGAGCTACCCCGCAAGCCCAAAACTCCTCAGCTCACGGCAAAAGGAGCCAGGGGAGGAGTTGAAGTTACAGTAACCATAGACGACGACCTTGCCGAAGGTGTGCGCATTTTCCGCAGCGAACCGCCTTCGGGGCAGCCTGTGGCCATAAGTGGACTTTTACCTTTGCCAGCTGACCGGAAAGTCGTTTTTACCGATACTTCCGAAAACCTTTCAGGAAGAATGACATACGCTTACCAGGCGCGCAACGAGACAAAAGGGGCAGGGGTGAGCGAACTTTCCGAAAAGGCGGAAGCCCGTCCACTCATTGATACACCTCCCGCCGACCCGGCTTTTGTTAGGGCCGGAGTCAAAGACAATGTGATAGACCTTATATGGCAGGATGCAAGGCAAGCCGATACAAGCATCTCCACCTTCGTGGTGACCCGAAAAGAGATAAGCCCTTCAGCCGGTACTTCCGGTAAAGCAAGTCAGGCATCAAAATCTGAGAACTTCCGCCTTGAAACCAATTCTATGAGAGATTCGCTCACAAAGAGCGGGTATTCCTATTCCTACACGATAAAGGCCGTTGACAAGCTGAACCGCGAAAGCGCCGGCAATTGCAGGCTCATCATCTCGCTGGCTGCGAATAACCCCATCCCGCCGGATTATATCAGGGCAAAAAGATCGGGCAAGTTGCAGCCTTTGGTGGTGATAGAATGGGCAGATGTGATGTTCGACGGCTTTTCGCAGTTTACATTATTCAAACAGTTTGCCGGTGAAGAGCCGCAACTCATTGCCACCTTGAAGCCTGGTACCACCCGTTATACCGACAAACTGGAATCAGGGAAACCGGTTGCCGGCTATTTTATTAAAACCGTTCATAGTTCGGGAGCCGAAAGCATTCCTTCGGAAAAAGTAAAGCCGGAATAAACCATTTGCTCTCATAGCTGTTCTTACTTACCGTAAAAAACGGTGAATCAGAGGCATAATGTTTATTGCAAACATTGCTTCAGCGAAATTTCAGTGTTTTTCGTAAAGATCATATATAGTAATGTATATTTGAAAAATATGTATTTTTGCGCCCTTCGAAACCAAATCCATGTTGCCCGGTCCTGATTATGATGCTTCAAATGCCAGGATATTCAAGTGTTTCCGTCATCATTCCGGTAGTATCCCGCCGTTTACACAATTATAACACTTACGTTGTCCCATTCCTATGGAGATAAAGAATATTAAGAAAGTGCTTATCGCAAACCGCGGTGAGATTGCTGTGCGCATTATGCGCTCATGCCGTGAGATGGGTATTCACTCAGTTGCGGTATTCAGCGATGCCGACCGCACAGCCCTGCATGTGCGCTATGCAGGCGAGGCTTACAACATTGGCCCGGCGCCGTCAGCTGAGAGCTATCTCAACATTGAGAAGATCATCGGGGTGGCCAAATTGTCGAAGTCTGATGCCATTCATCCGGGCTATGGTTTCCTTTCGGAGAATGCCACTTTTTCGAGGCGCTGCCGCGAAGAAGGCATAATTTTTATCGGACCATCGCCTGAGGCTATTGAAGGTATGGGTGACAAGATCACTGCACGCAAAACCATGATTGCAGCGGGTGTTCCGGTTGTTCCGGGCACCACCGATAAAGTGACTTCCGAGGAAGAGGCTGTAAGGATTATACGCGAAATCGGCTTACCGGTGATGATCAAAGCGTCGGCCGGCGGAGGAGGAAAAGGGATGAGGCTTGTGAAAAAAGAAGCTGACATTGTTGGCGCACTGCGTGCTGCACGTTCGGAAGCAAAAAGCGCGTTCGGCGATGATTCAGTTTACATTGAGAAATATATTGAATCGCCGCATCATATTGAATTCCAGGTGCTTGCCGACAGGTTTGGCAATACGGTTCACCTTTTCGAAAGGGAATGTTCGGTGCAGCGCCGTCATCAAAAGGTCGTTGAGGAAACTCCATCGCCGGTGATGACTCCCGAAGTGAGAAAAATTATGGGCGACCATGCAGTAGCTGCCGCCAAAGCCGTGAATTATGAAGGCGCCGGTACCATTGAATTCATCATGGACGACAACCTCAATTTCTATTTCCTCGAAATGAACACCCGTCTGCAGGTTGAGCATCCCATTACCGAGCGTGTGGTGGGCGTTGACCTGGTAAAGGAACAGATTCGCATTGCCGATGGCCGTCCGCTGCCATTTAAGCAGGAAGACCTTCACCAGACCGGCCATGCCATTGAATGCCGCATTTATGCCGAGGACACCGACAATAATTTCATGCCCAATCCCGGCACCATTGCCCACATCACCGAGCCGCACGGGCTTGGCATCCGTTGCGACGGCTATGTTTACCCCGGCTATACTATTCCCATCTATTACGACCCGATGATCAGCAAACTCATCGTGTGGGACAAAACACGTCCCGAAGCCATTGCCCGCATGAAAAGAGCCCTTTACGAATACAAGATCACAGGGGTGAAGACTTCCATCAAATTCCTCGAACGCATCATGGATTCCATGGAATTCCGCGAAGGCCGCTACAACACCCACTTCATTGAGAACAACCTGAAATACCTGCTCACAAGCGGCGAGTGTGACAAGTATTGCGAAGACCTTGCCCTGATAGCGGCTTATATCGAATACTGCGACAAACTTGATAAGATAGAACAGACCATTTCGCCGGCAACTGTAAGGCACGGGACCGACTGGAAACATTACGGGCGCCGTTACGGTTCATTGCGGCTTTAGCAGCTATTCCGGATAATTTGATAACAGGTCAGTAAATTATTTAAAGCAATAACATGGAACTTGAACTTAAAGTTGACGGGCGGACTGCTAAAGTAAAGGAGTTGAAACGCGAAGGAAACATCGTCACCGTTGCCGTTGACAATAAAATATTTGAAGTTGACCTGGTGAAAGTTGGCAGGCGCGATTACTCGGTGCTTTATAAAGGCAAATCCTATAACATAGAAGTGGTTGAAGGCAGGGAACCAAAGCATTATAAGGTTAACACCTTTTATTTCGATTACGATATTGAGGTAATTGATGCCGAAACCCGCTATATGCAAAGCCGTGACCAGGCAGCACAACACCATGCAGGCTCAGAAGTCCGCTCACCTATGCCGGGCAAGGTGGTGAAAGTGCTGGTGAAAACAGGCGATACAGTGGATGCCGGGCAGACGGTGATCATTGTGTCAGCCATGAAGATGGAGAGCGAATTTAAAGCGCCCAAAGCAGGCATAGTTTCGGAAGTTTCTGTGAAAGAAGGCGATACGGTTGATGGCAACCAGGTACTGGTTGTTCTGGAATAGCAAATTCCATTAACTGAAGAATTACAATAAGATTACAGAAGAGTTTAATAACAGGATTAATTACCATTGATTATATGTCGACGCTGAAAGATAAATTCGAGAAACTGGAGAAGAAACATCACGAAGCTGAACTGGGCGGCGGTCAGGACCGTATTGACCGTCAGCATGCTGCCGGGCGCAAAACGGCCCGTGAACGTATCACCGACCTTGTTGATCCCGGAACATTTGTAGAACTCGATAAGTTCGTAGTTCACCGTTCGCGCGATTTTGGGATGGAAAAGAACCTCATTTCGGGCGATGGCGTTGTTTCGGGTTACGGCAAGATCGACGGAAGGCTGGTGTATGTTTTTGCCCAGGATTTTACCGTTTTTGGCGGGACTATGAGCCGTGCCAATGCCGATAAGATTGTGAAAATCATGGACCTGGCCGTAAAAATGGGTGCTCCGGTCATCGGCCTCAACGATTCGGGCGGCGCACGCATACAGGAAGGTGTTGAAAGCCTCGCCGGTTATGCCGACATTTTCTACCGCAACGTTCTGAGTTCGGGCGTTGTCCCACAGATATCAGCCATCCTCGGTCCGTGTGCCGGTGGTGCCGTTTATTCCCCCGCCATCACCGACTATATCATCATGGTGAAGGATTCAAGCTACATGTTCGTTACAGGGCCTGAAGTAATAAAAACTGTCACCCACGAGGAAGTTACCAAGGAAGATCTTGGCGGAGCGCTGGCACACAACACCAAAAGCGGCGTGGCACATCTCACTGCCGAAAACGATGAACATGCCATGATGATGATCCGTGAGTTGCTGAGTTATCTGCCTTCAAACAACATGGAAGATGCTCCCATGAAACCCTCGGCGGATGATATTAACCGTGAGGATGAAAAGCTCGACACCATAGTGCCTGACGATCCCAACAAGCCTTACGACATGAAAGAGCTTATCAGGGTGGTGGTCGATAACCACAATTTCTTTGAAATACAGCCGCTTTATGCTCCCAATATCGTGGTAGGATTTGCCAGGCTGGGAGGCCGCAGCGTGGGTATTGTTGCCAACCAGCCCGCCATGCTGGCAGGTGTTCTCGATATCAGTTCGTCAATCAAGGCTGCACGTTTTGTCAGGTTCTGCGATGCTTTCAACATCCCGCTGGTCACTTTCGTGGACGTGCCGGGATTCCTGCCAGGCACTGCACAGGAGTTTGGCGGTATTATTAAGCACGGTGCCAAGCTGCTTTACGCTTTCGCCGAAGCCACCGTTCCCAAAATTACCGTGATCACGCGCAAAGCATACGGCGGCGCTTACGATGTGATGAGCAGCAAGCACATTGGCGCCGATATGAACTTCGCTTTTCCAACCGCGGAGATCGCCGTGATGGGCGCCGATGGAGCTGTGAGCATCATTCACCGCGACAAGCTAAGTGCTGAAGAAAGAACCAAAGCCGTGGAAGACTACCGCGAAACGTTCGCCAACCCTTATAAAGCCGCAGAACTTGGCTATATCGATGAGATCATCTACCCAAGGCAGACGCGAAATAAGCTGATACAGGCGCTGGAAATGACGCAGAACAAGCGCAAAACCAACCCGCCGAAGAAACACGGGAACATACCATTATAGTGACGGCGGAGTTTTCTGCGATATGCTCTTTACGGTAACGAAGTCAAGCATATCCATATTTACTTCAACACCAATACCCGGGCCGGCAGGCACATCCATGGTGCCGTCGGGGTTCACGGTGGCACGGGGCTCTACAATATCCTCTTTGTAGTATTTTTTGCTGGCCGAAATATCGCCCGGCAGGGTAAAATTGGGAAGCGAAGCCAGTGCGATATTGCCGGCGCGGCCGATTCCTGATTCAAGCATTCCTCCATGCCAAACGGGGATATTCATTGATTCACAGTAATCGTGTATCAGTTTTGACTCGGTATATCCACCAACACGGCCGGGTTTGATGTTGATAATGCGGCAGCTGCCGAGTTCAATAGCGGCGCGCGTATCGTCAAGCGAGTGGATGCTTTCGTCGAGGCAGATCGCGGTTTTGATTTCGCGCTGCAGCTTCGAATGATCGTAAATGTCCTCGTAGCCGAGGGGCTGTTCAATGAGTGACAGGTTATAGCGGTCCATTTCCCTGAAAAGGCCGATATGATCGAGAGTATAGGCTGAATTGGCGTCAACCTGCAGCAGGGTATCTGGAAATTCGCGCCTCAGCGCTTCCACAAACTGCATATCGAGGCCGGGGGCAATCTTGATCTTGATACGCTGGTAGCCTTCGGCAAGGTAACCTTCAACCTTGTGAATCAGGCCCGGAACAGAGTCTTGTATCCCGATGCTTACGCCGCAATCGATTTTGTCGCGCACACCACCCAGCATTTTCGACAGTGAAATCCCCTTTGTTTTTGCAAAAGCATCCCACAAAGCAGCCTCCAGTCCGGCTTTCGCCATCATATGCCCGCGCACTTTTGCATAGGAAGCAATGGCCTCGTCAACTGAGCTGAGGTCTTTGCCAAGGATAGATGGAATGAGAAAATCATTCAGGATATGCCAGGCTGTAGGCACGGTTTCGTAAGAATAGAAAGGTGTGCCTTCGGCAACGCTTTCGCCCCAACCGGTAACGCCTTCGGCATCAACTCTTACAATGATATGTTCTTCATCATATTCTACACCCATGGAGGTGACAAACGGACTCACAAGGTCCATTTTAATGTGGCGGAGTTCAACCCGATCGATGCGCATGGTGGATTTGGATTATTGGTTTATTGGTTAATGGGAATTGGTTAATGGTTAATGGGAATTAATTAATGGTTAATGGTTAATGGTTAATGGGAATTGTGAGAGGTGTGATGGAGAATAGGAAAGGTCATTTTATTACTCTGAGAACAGGGAAGTATGTAGCGGTTTTTAGCAGGCCGGCATATTGTTTGTACGTGATGAGCCCGAGCATTGATTTGGGTTCCAGCGCCTGTACTATCATATTTGCCTTGAGCTGTGCTGCGGGGACAAATATGTATTCAGCAGGGTCGCTTATGTTGACAGTTGAAGATTCAACGATAGGATTGACGATCATATCTCTTTCAAAATCAATCGAATCGATGTCCCTTACATAATAATGCTCTACCTTCGGGTGCTTGCCGGGGGTATATTCCTGTTGGGTGATGTTCTGGATACTGAGCCATTCAACCAAATCAGTGTTTTTTTTCGGGACGAGGTAACCCAGCGGCCGGTCAATGTCGTAAGTCGATTTAACAACGGGACGGTAATCGGTCACTTCCACAACTGTATCGGTTTTTGTATTCCACGAAACGAGCGGGAGCATGAGTTTGCGGCCATCGCTGAAGTGTGAGGCCTGCACCGAAACCGTTTTACCGGCTTTTGCTGTAAGCAGGTTTTTACGGCCATCAGCCACCAGAGTCTGAATCTGCCCGCTGTTCAGGTAAACAAACTCCAGCATGGCTTTCAATCCGGTAGCTTGTGCTTCGGTGCGGTGCTGCAGGTTTTCAACGAAAGTATCCTCGCCGTTCATACCTTCCTGTATAAACGACAACGAATTCAGTATGCCCAGGCTCTGGCGGCCGTCGTTGATGTCGAATGTGCTGTGGCGGATATAATCCACACCCGGAGGGCCGCCGGGACAATAAACAAACGAACTGAAACCCCGGTCGCTGATGTATTTCATCACATACGGCGCTGCCACCTTGTTCGAAAATTCCCGTATCTTCTCCGAAACATTCACATTGGTGGTCACTCCCAGCGTAACGTCGGCATTCTTTCGGTAACCGTATTTTTTCCAGTCGTCGCCAAAGGGAGAATACTCGTGCACATCCATCGTCACCTCGAAAAGATACTTTTCGAAAAGCCTGTGAAGCGCCTGTATTTCAGGTTCGGTGAGGATAAGGTGGTTGCGGTTGAGATCCATTTCATGGGCATTCCTGCGTTGATTCAGTTCCGATCCGTCGGGGTTTACCTGCGGGATGATAGCGAGGTCAATCTTATCAAACAGGTAGCTGTTTTCGGGCTTGCAGAGGCTCAGAGCCAGTTTTAGTGCCGCTTCTTTGCCCGATTGTTCGTTGCCATGCTGCTGGGCAAAAAATAACACCCTGATCTTTGATTTATCAGCCCCGAATTCACCTGAAGAGAATTTCATGGCATAGAGATTCCGGCCATTCACCGATTGCCCGATGATTTCAGCTTTCATCATGCCGGAGGCGGAATCCAGTTGAGCTACAAACTCCGATAGCTGGCTATAGGATGTTGGTTTAGCGTAATGATTGCTTTCGAGCGGCAAGGAAATTTCCTGGGAATGAGCTGTAGCGAATGCAATCATAACAGCCAGGATTAAGAGTATTTTTTTCATTTTCAGTGTTTTCCGGGATTGTTTACCCCAAAGTTATCAATAGCCGTTAAGAGGAATGGTGACTGTTGGGATCAGCAAAATCCAGCCCAGGATCACGAGGATCAGCACAAGTTTCCAGCCCCAGCGGAACCATTTGTTGAAAGGTATGCGTGCCATTTCGAGCACTCCAATCATAACGCCGGAGGTAGGTGTGATGAGGTTGGTGAACCCGTCGCCAATGTGAAATGCCGTAACGGTAGCCTGTTTCGAAAGGTTTACCATATCAGAAATATCACGGAGTATGGGCATGATGAGCGCTGCTTTTGCGGTGCCGGAAGTTATAATCATGTTAAGCCCCGACTGGAACAGGTACATGAGCGAAAGTGTGGTCACTTTTCCTGATCCGGCAATCGACCTTGAAATGCTGTAAAGTATGGTATCGATGATTTTGCCATCTTCGAGTACCACAATGATGCCGCCTGCAAGGCCTACTACAAGCGCCGCCGACATGATATCCCTGGCCCCGGCAATAAACGACCGGGTGATTTCATTGGCATCTTTTTTCATCGCAATGCCTGCAACGATTGCCATCCCAAAGAATAATGCAGCCAGTTCGAGCAATCCCCACTGGAAACCGGTGACACCCACAACAAGGAATAAAATTGTAAAAATGAGGACGGTAAGTACAAATGCCTGAATGGATTTTCTCACAGCCAGCAAGCCGAAAAGGGCGAAAAGAACCGCCATAACAGGCAACGCCGGAACCATAAATGAGCTTGCTCCAAGGCTGACGGCATTCTCAGGCCATATGACAGCTGAAGCGATAACTGCTGCCAACACGCCAAAGTATGCAATCCAGGTGGCAGTCCCTGATTTTTCAGAAACCTGCAGGTCGGCTTTGGAGTGGTGTTCGCGCCAGTAATTATCCTCATTGTACACCAGCGATTTTGTGGGGTTCTTTTTTACACGGTTGGCGTACCAGAGTACGTAACTTATACCAACGATGTTCACCACGATCCAGATGAAGAACCTGTATTCAAGTCCTGAAAATAACTGCAGCCCTGCTATTTCCTGGGCAATCCCCAGGGTAAAAGGGTTCATGAGGCATCCTGCAAAACCAATTCCCGCGCCGATGAAGCACATGCAAACTCCCACAATGCTGTCGTATCCCATGGAGATAGCCAGAGGTACGAAAATAATAACGAAAGCTATTGTTTCCTCAGCCATCCCGAATACGGCGCCGAAGAAACTGAACATCAGCATCACCACGGTTATGATAATGTTGTTAACGCCCAGAAACCGAATCAGCCTGAATTTGTTGAGTTTATCGCTTTTTTTCAGGAAGGCATAAACGCCCATGTCGATAGCCTTGCTTTCGTTCAGAATCCAGAAGGCACCTCCAAGTATCAGGATGAATACAATGATTTTGGGTGATCGCACAAAACCCTTGTAAAAAGCAGAGAATATCTGCCAGGTTTGTGGACTGTTGCCCGTGTACTGGAAGGAGTTAGCCCTGATCACTTCGCTGCTGCCCGCCGAAGTGGTGATTTTTTCGCGCTCAAACGATCCGCCGGGGACAAACCAGGTGAAAATGGCCGCGACAATAATGATCGAAAAAATAATGACGTAGGTATGAGGAATTTTGAACTTTGGTGTCATAAGCCAGGTTTTACTTTTTCAAAAATACGAAAAACAAATTCAGATATTTATAAAAAATAACTCGCGGAAAGGCATAAAAATGATTATATTCGCATATCAGATTATTAACCAAAAACCTTATGTGTATGAAAAAAGCTTTACTATTAATTCCGGCATTTACGCTGTACTTAACGAATAGCTATTCCCAGGCATCATTCAGTACCGGGGCCTTGCAAGTTGATATTAATGAATATGGCAGGGTTGAGCTATATTCAGCCAGCGGAACCCAGCAGCTTGAAAGGGCTTCAATCCTGGTGGGCTCATCGTCAACTACTGTTTTTGATTACCAGAATGATGCTGAGCAGCACGAACCAACGGTCCTGGTCAGTAACCCTTCGTTCAGCGATTTTGAAATCTACGGCGCTTACGATAATACCTATTCAGGACTTGCACCTGCAGTAGTTGTTAAGCTGAATGCCTATGGCTGGACCGACGGCGGATACATTATATTGAAATACAATGTAAAGAATGCCGAAACCAGCACCATGAGTGCCGTCGTCGGTCTCGACATCATTCCCTACCTGAACGAAGAATATGGCTATGATACCGTTACCTATAACAATTCAGAGGGTGTAATACGCTTCCACAGGGGAGCCCAGGAGAATATGGGTATTAAACTGCTTTCGGCAAACTTATCCTCGCTCTATTCTTTCGAATGGTATGAAGATTATTATGTGGATACTGATTACTGGACATGGATGCATTATGGATCACTGCAGTCACAGTATGTTTCAACCACTGCCGACGGCCCTGTTGCGATCACTGCACAGGAAGCCGTTTCGTTGGCACCGGGCGATTCTGTTGCCGTATTTTATGCCCTGGCGTTGGGCGCTAATGAACAGGCGATGCTAAATAACATGACTGCAGCGGTTGTCAAATATCATGAAGTGTTCAATCCGATCCCTCATGTTCAGGATCCCGGAGTGCCAAATAACTTTGACCTGAAGAAAAACTTTCCGAATCCTTTCAACGATGAGACGAGGATAAGTTACCAGTTGCCTAAAGCAGGATTTGTAACCCTGAAAATTTATGATGTCCTTGGTAACGAAACGGCAACGCTTGTTAACAGCAAACAACCTGCCGGTATTCACACTTTCGATTTTGATGCTTCCGGGCTTCCTTCAGGAATTTACTATTGCAGGCTTAGCTTCGATAACCAGGTGAAAACCAGTAAAATGCTGCTTATCAAATAAGCAGGTTGATCATCTTTGCCAGGGATTATTGCCTTGGGAATATAATTCAGATCAGCAATAAAAAGAGGGAGGCTGCCGGTATCAGGCAGCCTCCCTCTTCTATTTGAATACTTATCGCTAAAGTTTGATCCAGGCCACAGTCATGGCGTGAGGGCTCACACCTGTAATCCAGTCTTCAACTCCTGATCCGTCGAGGTTGGAACGGACTATCTTGCCATCAGGCGCAGAGTTGGAGATTTTGTATGCCCAGAATATTTTGCCCCGTTTATCATCTACGGCAATACCCCAGGTAGCTTTTGCGCCTGTTTCACCAATCTTTGAGAGGTTACTGCCATCGAGATTGCACATGTAAATGCCGCCTTCAATGGCTGGTGTATCGCTTGGATACAAGGCGAGGTAAACTTTACCGGCTTTGAAATCCACCGCTATCGCTGTACCGTCAACGTCTGCAAGCAGTTCATTGATGGACGTGCCGTCGAAACTCACGGTAAAATAGCCCCCGGTATAATCGGTCTTGTCATTTACGAGGTATATCTTCCCGGTTTCGGCATCGTATTCCATGTCAAGCGGGTATTCAGGGGCTGAAGTACCGGTAGAAATGTAAGTTTCAGGGTTTGAACCGTCGAGGTTGGCACGGAAGATACCGCCGGGGCTTCCCCAGTAAATCTTGTCACCCTGCACAAATATTGCTTCGGCTGATTCGGCAAGCTCCTGCCCGGGAACCGTAGCATCGAGTATTTTTTCAGGATTTGTGCCATCGGCATCGAACCTGAAAATTGTACCGTCATAATAATCAGTTACATACACTTTGCGGTGAGCAGTATCAACAGCCACACCATAGGGCCTCGACAATGATGCGGCAGCAAAATCCTGAACAACAGGCGCTTCGTCGTTTAGTATCACCATATGAACCCCGCCACCGCTTGCGCCACGTGTGGTAAAATATAGTACCTGGGTAAGGCCGGCGTTGGGGTCTTTGATGTTTACGGCCATGGTCTTCACCAGCGAGTTGTAATATACCTCGTTTTCAGGTGTGCAGGTGAGAGTCACTGTGTAAAGTCCGGGTGTATCAAAGGTTATCGTTGGATTTGCTTCGGCAGAGGTTTGGCCGTTGCCAAAATCCCAATGGTAGCCGGCAGCATTCAGCGACTGGTTGGTAAAAGCCACCTCACAGGGAGCCTTGCTGCTGTTGGTGGCTGTATAGGTGAAGTTGGCCACAGTGCTGGCAGCAGGATAGCCTAGTTCGTATTTCTTGCATCCTGAAACAATCGCGAGCGAAGCCAGGAATATCAACAGGTATATCGGTTTTGTCTTCATAACTCTTGTTTTTCAAAAATTATCAATAGCCGGGGTTTTGAGTCATGTTCTGGTTGGTCTGCATTTCACTCAGCGGAATTGGGAAAAGGGTGTATTTTGTATCTATTCCCATCAGAGCAGCAGCTCTTCCCGTGCGCACAAGGTCAATCCAGCGATGTCCTTCAAAAGCAAACTCATGGCGACGCTCATTT
>Ga0209098_1003528_pt1 | contig 12845 bp, 8 predicted proteins | sample AD_JPNHW1_MetaG_FD_184429 | JGI IMG/M metagenome (GOLD analysis project Ga0209098, IMG submission 184429) | Active sludge microbial communities of municipal wastewater-treating anaerobic digesters from Japan - AD_JPNHW1_MetaG (SPAdes) (version 2) | ecosystem: Engineered > Bioreactor > Anaerobic >... | reverse complement strand
AGAGGATATGAAGGGAGCGGATTGGGATTGACCATTTCAAAAGGATTGTTAAATCTTCTCGGTGGTGACATACAAGTATCTAGTGTAAAAGGGATTGGATCCAATTTTAGTTTTAGGATCCCTTTTAAAACAAAAGAAACTCAAACAAACCCTGATAAAGATTTAAAACTATTTATTCATCAAAATAAACCAGTTATTCTCGTCGCTGAAGATGATGAACTAAACTATATGTACATGGAAACCCTATTTAATCGCAATGGTTTTGAGTTCTTTCATGTTGAAAATGGTTTAGAAGCAGTAGAACTATGCAAAAATAATCCTAAAATCAACATCGTATTCATGGATATTAAAATGCCGGTTATGAATGGATTAGAAGCAACTAAATTAATTCGTGATTTTCGGCCTGATTTGCCCATCATTGCCACTACAGCTTACGCTCAAACCGGTGATGAAGAGCGATTCTTGTCTGAAGGCTGTAACGATTATTTATCCAAACCTATCCGCAAAGAAAAATTGATGGAGATTATTCGAAAATATGCTAAATGCTAATTGGGCTTCCATCAGGCATCTATTACTATCAATTGCAATCCGGATTGTTTTCTGAAACAAAAAAAATGATTTTATTTTAAAATCATTCAAATATTTTGGTTTCTCATTTGTCTTTCTGAATAAATGACAGTCTAACCTGAGATTGTTTCATGATAATTCTGTTTAAAAAAATATGAACAAAATAAAAAGTATTGAAGTAAAGAACTTCACCAAAAAATTTGGAGATTTTACCGCTGTTGACAACATCAGTTTTGATGTGGAACAAGGCTCCATATTCGCCTTTTTGGGACCCAATGGAGCGGGTAAAACGACAACCATCAGTACACTTTGTACAATTCAGGAAAAAACAACCGGAGAACTTAAAATCAATGGCTTTGACTTAGACCATCATAAAGATAAAGTAAGGAAAGAGATTGGAATCGTATTTCAAGATTCTACAATGGACCATAAACTTACCATTGAAGAGAATTTAAAACTCCATTGCGATTTTTATAATGTACCCAAGAAAGAGATCCCCGAAAGGATAACTTTTGTTTTACAATTGGTGGATTTGGAAAGCAGGAGAAAATCACCTATTGAATCACTTTCAGGTGGAATGAAAAGAAGGGCAGAGATTGCCAGGGGTTTGGTTCATTATCCTAAAGTTTTATTTCTGGATGAACCCACAACCGGACTAGATCCTCAAACAAGGGTTAATGTTTGGGATTACATTTTAAAATTGCAAAAACAAAAAAATATCACAATCTTTTTGACAACCCACTATATGGAAGAGGCTGAAATATGTGATCAGGTGGCCATTATTGATAAAGGAAAAATTGTCGCACATGATACACCTCTAAATCTTAAAAAGAAATACTCTTCCACAAAAATGAATATTGAATCTTCTAATCCCATCGAATTAAAATCATATTTTGATGCTAAAAATATCAAATATCTGGAAAAGGAATCAGTTATTTCAGCTTTTGTTCAATCAACTGAACAAATCATGGATATTATGAATGATAATCGAAACATTATTAATGATTTAGAGGTTTCAAAAGGCTCTTTAAATGATGTTTTCTTAGCTATAACAGGAAAGGAGATCAGAGAATGAGAACTATTTTAGCACTTCTTAGAAGAAATTTATTAAAGCTGGTTAGAAATCGAATGAGACTCTTCATGAACTTATTCATGTCTGCGATTTTTCTTTTCATCTTTTCATTTATCATGAAATCAACCGGAATGGGGTTAGAAAATCCAATGAACTACCTCATCGCCGGCATCATTATCATGACTGTATTTCAAAGTTCAATGAATAACTCCATGAATATTTTAGATGATATTTCTGATGGTTTTATGAAGGAGATTTTGGTTGCACCTGTCGCCAGATGGCAAATAGCTATTGGACATGTGTTGTCTGCTACCGTAATTTCAGTAATTCAAGGTTTTATTATTGTAGTAATTGGTTTATTTATGGGATTTACTTTGACCTTTATGAGCGGAATAGGGATGATTCTGGTGATGATTTTAGTTGGATTAACTTTTAGCTCAATGGGATTATTTTTAGCAACAGTAACGAGAGAATCAACTAATTTCCAGCTTTTAGTTACTATTGTTTCATTTCCATTGACATTCTTATCTGGGGCATATATACCAACAATGGTATTACCTAAGATTCTACTACCTATTGTATATGTAAACCCATTAACCTATGCTACCGCACTGTTTCGATATATAACGTTGGGTATGGAAAAACTTCCCACTGAACAACTAGTAAAAGAAGGTGTCGCATTTCAAATCAACGGGTGGTTGATCTCTCCTTGGCTAAGCAGTCTTTTTATCCTTTTAATATGTGTCGTATTCTTTTTCTTATCTGTAAATCGTTTTAGCAAAGCAGACTTTTCAAACATAAAGACATTCAGACACAAGTAATTAGAAGTAAATACCTTCTACATTTTCATTACTTTTGAAATAAAGATCTGATTATCGATTATACTACGAATTAAATAAGTACCTGGATTAAGTTTTCCAATATTAATCTCTTGATTGTCTGTATAACCGGCTTGAACAAATTTACCGACCAGATCAAAAACTTGATACGTAATTCTTTGATTGGATTGATTAGGATAATGGAGTATATCGGAAGTTGGATTTGGAAATAAAACCAAGTTTTTATAATTGTCTAGCCAATACTCATTTATACCTACATTATTTTGAGCATCAGTCATAATCATTCCATTAAAACCACAAACATATAAATCTCCATTAGGGGTAGCAGCCACTTCTCTAAGATTACAAGCGGTGAATCGATTAATTAACGACCATGTAAGTCCTTTATCCACAGAAAAGATAGCATGTCCATAATTTGTAAAAGCGTAAATTGTATCTGTATTTGTTTTGATCAATGATCGGACTTCTCGGTTTACAGGTAATGAGATAGTTGTCCAATTTTGACCATTATTCACGCTTCTCAAAATTTTTCCATTTACAGTTCCTGCAATAAGAGTATCAGAACTTAAGTACATAATTGTATTTATAATTGATGTGACACCTGATGATAAAAGCGTCCAGTTATCTCCTCCATCAGTAGTTTTGAGGATTGTCCCATTATTTCCGACAGCCATCCCATTTTGCAGATCATAAAATTCAATTTTATTAATATTTTGAGTGGTCGGAGTTATAATTTCCACCCATGTTTCTGCGTCTATTGATTTATATATTCTTCCAAGAGTTGCACCACACCACAAATGGGTAGGATCTCCTATAAAAACATCTAAAAGCCCGTAAAAAGTGCCGGTACTTTTTTCAGTCCAAGTTAATCCACCATCAAGTGTTTGAAGCGCTTTACCAACTGATCCGACTAACCACCCCATTTGATTGTTATAAAATTTTATTCTTTTAAAGGATGTAATTGCTGGGAGACTTATGGAGTCCCAGGTTATTCCTTTATTAGAAGTTCTCATCAAAAAGCCATCATCTCCAGAGATACAACCTACATTTTCATCAGCAAAGGCGATTGTACCGTATTGTAAATGAGTATTGGAAAAGGTTTGCAGATTGGAAAAAGTAACACCTCCATCAGTAGATTTCCAAATGCCCCCTTTTTCACTGGACGCAAATAGTACATTTTGATTTATCGCAAAAACACGATATATATCATCATAATCTCCAATTAAGGAACTTTCCCATGATGTTCCTCCGTTTACTGTCCTCATTACTCCATTATTTGAAGTTCCCAAAAAGCCAACATTCTCATTCATAAAACTCATGGAATATACTGTGCTGGTCGAATTTAAATTGATTGGAGTCCATGAACTACCCCCATTTATGGTTTTCAGCATGGTGCCCCAATAACCACCAATATATCCAGTATTTTCATTTAAAAACCAAGCTGAATAAAGATCCTCATCGACTCCTGTGTAATAAGAATTCCATGTTAATCCCCCATTTATAGTTTTAATAATATCACCATTGTCAGCAGTAACAAAACCGATTTGATCTGAAACAAAAAAGATTTCATGTAAATTTTCGTCTGTACCGGTTGTTTTCAATGTCCATGAGTCTCCACCATCCGAAGAATAAAACAACTCTCCATATTCTCCAGATAAAAAACCAGTTGAGGATGTTGTAAAATAAATATCATTGTAAACATCATTTTGTCCCGGTGGATTAACAGGTATCCATGTGGAACCTCCATCGTATGTTCTGGACACAAATCCATAGCCACAGATCCATCCTGTATCGGGGTTCAAGAAAAAAATCGATTCAATATCATTAAGACCTACATTGCCAGCATAATTCCAACTATTTCCTGAATCTTCTGTTATTACCAGGACTCCACTATAGCCGACTGCAAAACCTTTTGTTGGTGTTGTAAAGGTAATATCAGTTAACAGATTACCTTGTGGCAATGGATTTAACCATCTCCATTGTGCATGCCCCGTAAAAGAGAACAACACAAAGAATAAAAATAATTGGATTGTTTTCATGACTGTTGATTTTAATTTTATTCCATTTTTAAATATTTTTTAAGCTTATTATTATTTTTGGCATCTATCAATTTTTTCATTTCACCTTTAATGATTACTCCATTATCAGGATTTTCACAGTATTTAATGAAAGTCAGATATCCATTATAACTGATTTCCTGAGGATTTTTAGAATCTTTTTTGTTTTCAAGAGAATATTTAACACATGCGGCCATATAGACAGAAGACAAAAGGGATTGATTTTTACATATTTTAGTAATCTTTGAATCAATAGTATATGAATAATCAGGTGTTCCACTCATCCAATTTATTATAAAAATAAATGCATTAAGATTATCCTTTTTGGAACTGTTCATTTCGTAATTACTTTGAAGAATAAAATCAGCACATTCTAATACCAAAGGTTCATACTGCACATAACTATCGTCTGATCCAAATGTGATACCGGTTGTTTTTGGGGCTTCCTGAGCTTTTGATACAAGAAAAGCGAACAAAAGAACAAATAGAAAAAAGTGTTTAATTTTCATAACTAATTAATTAAAAGGTTTATAAATAATTTTTATTAGATTTTTTTAAGATAAAGGTCATTCATTTGAGATTTGCAAATATAAAAAAAAATCGGAATGTTTTACTATTCCGATTTTTTAATTTCAAACAAATGTAATTATTAACTAATTACTTAACAATACTTTTTCAAAATAGACTTTATCAACTTGTCGTATTTTTAATAAGTAAATGCCATTAGAATAACGAGAAATATCTATAGTGAAAGGGGATTGTTCAATAACAAAGGATTTCAATAATTCTGAGCCTGTTGAAGAATAAAGGGCAACTTCAATAGGTTCGCTGGATTCTGCTTTAATCAGAATCTTACCATTGGTTGGATTAGGATAAATGGAAATCTGACTGTTTTTTTCTTCAGCAACTCCGGAGCACCCATCCACTTCTACCCAAACGGTATCTGATGAAACGCATTGATTTGCATCGGAGAATTCATAAACTACAGGCCACAACCCTACTCCTGCTAAGGATGGATTAAATTGATTTCCAATAACTCCCGGTCCGGAAAATGAACCACCAACAGGAAATCCACTCATAATAGATGGTGCATGATATACACAATAAAAATCGTTTAGTCCGGTCAATTGTACATCAGGATTTGCATTTACCTGAAATTGGGCAGGAGTTGTAAAAACACCGACATTACATTGAGTATTTATAACTTCACAAACATACTGTTTATTATTCTGTCCTAGAGTGATCGGATTAAATTGCAATGTAGAAGAATTATATCCCGTTATATTAGTAAAAGAGGAATTGATTAATTGATTGTCTTCATACCATCTGAATGAATATAACTGAGAAGAATTTACAGAAACACTTAAACTAGCTGAAGAAGAATCACAAACAGAATATCCAATTGGATGTGAAAGAATTTGTGCACCAACAATAATCAATCCCGCATTTCCGTATCCTCTTGGAGAACAATAATCATGAACATAAGGGCGATATTTAAACCCATTCATATTAGAATTGATGGAATTTAATTTTAATTTTGAGTAATAGGTTGAGCTGGGATATCCAACGCTATAATTGGTGATTTCAAAATCGGCATCATAGTAATCAATATCACGCCACCCACTTCCATCTAATGAATCCACTTGCCAACCGGCATACCAACTGTACTGAAAATTGATATTTGCAGAATTAGTAAGAATAACATTAAAATAAGCAGTATCTCCCGGACATTTTTCTCTATTAATAACGTTACCTGTTACTAATGGAGCAGGTAAATTGTTATGTACAATAACTCCCAAACTATCAGTTGAAGTGCACCCAAACTGACTTACAGCCTGCATTCTAAGTATGCCCGAAACTGGTAGTAATTGTGCTGTATTTCCTGTAAAATTAAGTAGCATATTCGGAGTGGTTGTCGTATAGGTATAATTTGGATCTCCAAAAGTTATATCGATTGTATCATCCTGACAAAGATGAGTTCTCCACATATTATACATATCTTGTTTTGGAAGGGCTATATTGGGTTTCAATCTGGAAAAAACCTGAACTGTATCAGAAGCAATACAACCATTGTAAGTCGCAGTCACTACGTATTGAGTAGTTAATGGTGGTTTAACAAAGGGGTTTTGTGATGTAGATGTGTTGATATAAGCAGATGGAGCCCAACTAAAAGTTGCGGTTGGTTGATTACATGTTGTTACGATTTGAACACTATCTCCACTGCAAAACGTATATGAATCCGGAACCGTAACACTCAAATCATGGTTCCCGTATGTTACTGAAACGGTATCAGAAATTGTACAACCATTGTAAGTAGCATATAAGATATAGGTAGTTGGAGTACCAGGATTGACATAAGGGGTTTTAGAACCGTTGGAAGAGAATCCCAGATCAGGATACCAACCATAAGCGACATTTGTGCTAGGAGTTATGGACCCATTAAGTTGCACACTTGTGCCGCAGTTCGCTATTTTATCTGGGCCGGCTGAAACAGTTAAAGCGGGAGTAGTGTTTACAGGTAAAAATCTTACCGCAAATAGCTTACCATAAGATAAAGTATTATTTTGCGTTAATGGATACCAAGATTGAGAACCTTTAAAGTTTCCCCATAATATTTGTCCGTTGTAATCATCCAACAAGGCAATTCCGTTATAGTATTGATCAGAACTACTGCTAACCAATTTGTTTAGACGCGCGAATAAAACAGTTCCATTGGTATCTAGAGTTGCATTATAAGCTTTATAACTTCCACCCGGTAAAATAGAGTACAATGGAAAATTTCCTATATAGGGTTGATTACTATACAGAGATCCACATACAGCTATTTTATTTTTATAATAAGAAACCCGGGTAGCCATCTCTGAACTGTTTTGTCCACCAATAGTTTTCAACCAGATACTATTTCCATTTAAATCAAACTTTGCCACAAACCCATTTTCGTCGTAGGTAGTATAAGTATATGGATACAGATTTGCCTGGCCAATAATCTTTCCGCAAATAATAATCGATTGATAATCAGCCATGGCAATATCATAAATATTGAGATATCCGGAAGAATAGTGACTTCCTCCCATTTTTCCCCAAATACAATCTCCTGAAACCCCATCATATTTTCCATAAAACAGTGAAGCACCCGCTACACTTCCGGGTACAGCAATTTGATCATCAAATTTAAAAATAGAGGTAGAAATACCGGAATGTCCATAAATAAAAACCCCTCCTGAAGTGTCACACACGACACTAAATGCTGCATCATCAACAGGTGTCCCAATATTTTTAACATAAACAGGATGTCCAAGAGAATCAAGTTTTAAGAAGAATGCATCATCTCTCCACATGTTATTTCCACCATAATTATCTGCCGTTAATGTTCCAATTTTAAAGATATTGTCCTCAAAAGATCCAACTACATAAACATTTTTATATTGATCAGAGGCGATTCCATTAGCTTGACAATCTGCATAAGTTTTACTGGTGTGAGAAACCCAAACGGGTTGAAGATTCGCATTAAAACGAGCCATAAATGCACGATTAACCGTTACCGTAGGAAGCAAGGAATCTCCAATATGAACAGTTGATCCTTTCCAATAGCCAGTAACATAGACACTGTTATCAACACCTATATGTACTTTTTTTATAACGCAATAATCCCCACTATTGGAATACCATGTAATAACGGAAGCATTTAAAATGGTTCCCGCAGTATCGTGAGTAGCTAAGAAATAATGATAAAAGCCAACGGCAGTTAAAGAATGATTCTCTAAATTGAGAGACCCGTTCCCAAAGGAACCACAAATGGTAAATAGAGAGTCTGATCTTCTTCCACCGTCAACTATGGCATTATATGAAGAATTTCCACCGAAACTTTTAAGCCAGACAGCTTGATTACAATTTTGAGAATATAAAGCGTGAAAGCTGATGAAAGCAAAGAGTAAAGGCAAAAGTTTCTTCATAAACTGCATATTTTCAAAATATTTTTGTCGTAAATATATTTCATTAGACACAGAGAAAGTCAATTTGTTGCCAAAAGTATGGAATAAATTAATATTGATATAGTAAATTGTTTTTATGTATATTATTGATATTGTCAATATGTGTTTCATTTCACTTAATTTGTTATATTTGCAAGTTATTTTTAAGAAGAAATGACATGCAAAATAACCAACAAAGCAATATTTTCCATAATTAAGGTAATAGGTTAAATCATTCATTAAATGGCAATTCCAACAAGTAGAACAAAAGAGAATGCACAAATCACCCTTTTTCCAGATTTGTGCATTGGTTGCGGATCATGCGTTGAGGTCTGTAAGGATTTTAATTTTAAAATCGAAAATAATAAAGTAGCATTAGCGAACACTTCTATCTTCGGCTGTATAGCCTGTGGACATTGTGTAGCCATTTGCCCCACCAATGCTATTGAAATCAGTGGAAGATTATTAACCAAAACCGATCTTTTTGAACTTCCCGGTAAAAGTGAAGCAGCCAATTACAATCAATTGCTTGCCCTTTTCCAAAGAAGAAGGAGTATTCGTGAATTTACTGATGAACCTGTTTCTTTCGAAATCATTCAAAAAGTAATTGAAGCAGCTCAAACTTCACCTATGGGACTCCCCCCTTCTGATGTTCATCTTATGGTTTTGGATAGTAAAGAAAAAAACAGAGCCTTTGTAAAAGATTTTGTTGAATATCTAAGTTCTATGAAATGGTTCGTTTCTAATTGGTTTCTTGCTATCATGAGACCTTTCTGGGGTAAAGCAAACGATGAATTGTTTAAAGGTTTTGTAAGACCACTGTTTAATGCTTATACTGACAGTAACCTTAGAGGTGAAAATATTGTAACTTATGATGCACCTGTCGCCATCTATTTTTATGGCTCCCCTTTTACAGATCCGGCTGATCCTATAGTTGCAGCAACCACTGCTATGTACGCCGCAGAGTCATTGGGCCTTGGAACTTGCATGCTCGGGGCCATTCATCCTTTGATCCAAAATGGTAAAAAAGCAAAACGGTTAAGAGAGAAATATGGAATCAAATATCCTAGTCGGGAAGGCGTATTTGTTATTTTTGGACATCCAAAACCTATATATTTAAAAGGAATCCGTAGGAGTTTTGCCTCCGTTGATTTTGTTAAATAAAAATATTTTTAACATTGTCATTTTTTTTAACAATATTTTTGTATTTTTGCACTGTCAAAATAAACAAATAATGTTATATGAAAAATAAAGAGATTCAAGAACAACGGATGAGAGGATATTTCATTCAAGCGGCTAAAGAGATTTTAGTTGGAGAGGGGATCAAAAGTTTAAGTGTACGTTCTGTTTCTGAGCGTGCCGGTTATTCTTACACCACCCTTTACTCCTATTTTATAGATTTAAATGATCTTATTTTCTATTGTGTTAAAGATTTTTATCAGGAATGTTTTAATTTTGTTAATAATAATAATGACAACAACGCTCAGGGATTGGAAGGAATCGAGCAAAAAGCAATGTCATATATCAAATATTTCATCAACTATCCAAGTGTGTTTGAACTGTTTTTCATTGAAAGAGTATTGAATTTTGGGAATAAAGAGGAAACCATTAAATTGATAACCAATTCTTTAACCAGCATTTCAAAACAAAACTGGGATCATCTATTAACCAATAACATAATTGATACAAATTCAATCAATAAAAAACAAGTTATACTTCAATTATTGGTAACAGGATTATTAATTCACTATATCAATCGAAGAGATCCTGCTCAATATTCAGAATTCATGAGCTTAGCTACAGAACAAATTCACGATATCCTATTTGGAACCCTTTAATTATGAAAAAAATATTCTATATCCTTTTATTAATCGCTACTATTCAAAGTGGATTTAGTCAAACGAAATCAGAACCTAATTTGATTCAATACGTTGATCCGTTTATTGGAACCCAACGAATGGGTCATGTTTATCCCGGCGCTACACGCCCCTTTGGATCCGTACAATTAAGTCCTGAAACAGATACAATCATGATGTATGATGCTCAAAACAAATATAACAAAGAGGTTTATCAATACTGTTCCGGCTACCAATATTCTGACACTACCATCGTGGGATTTTCGCACACCCATTTTAGTGGAACCGGACATTCAGATTTGGGAGATATTCTTTTGATGCCTATCGTTGGAAAAGTACAATTGAATCCGGGCACTGCAAAAAATCCTGAAAACGGCTATAGATCAGCATTCTACAAGAACTCAGAAAAAGCAGAACCCAATTACTACACCGTAAAGTTAAAAGAGAACAATATACAGGTGGAACTAACCACTACAACTCGTGTTGGGATGCATCGTTATACTTTTGAGAATACGGACAGTATTCATATCATTTTGGATTTGAGCTATGGAATATATAATTATGAAGGTAAAAATGTTTGGACTTACATCAGAGTTGAAAATGACACATTAATTACAGGTTATAGAATCACGAATGGTTGGGCAAAAAATAGAACCGTATATTTTGCGATTGCCTTTTCCAAACCTATTCAAGATTATGGATTTCAATTTTCAAAGGAGAAATATCAAGGATTCTGGCGCAGATTTGATTTAAATCATCAATTCTCAGAAATTTCAGGAAAAGAAGTGAAAGGATATTTCGACTTCGATGTGAATCCAAATGAACCTCTTTTGGTTAAAGTGGCCATTTCACCTGTTTCTACAGAAGGGGCTTTAAACAACATGCTATTGGAGACTCCCGACTGGAATTTCGATAAAATTAAGAGGGATGGACAATCTCAATGGAACAAGGAATTAAGCAAAATTACTGTTGAAACTTTAACAAAAGAGGAAAAGATCAGTTTTTACACTTCATTATACCATACATTTCTTGGGCCAACAGTCTACATGGATCTTGATGGGAAGTATAAAGGTCTGGATCAGAACATTCATCAAGCCAACAACTTTACCAATTACACCTCATTCTCATTATGGGATACCTACAGAGCGCTTCACCCTTTGTTTACCATAGTTCAACCTTCCAGAAACAGGGATATGATCGAGTCTATGTTGGCACATTACACTCAAAATGCTCAAAAAATGCTCCCTATTTGGTCCCATTACGCTAATGAAAACTGGTGCATGATTGGGTATCATAGTGTTTCTGTGATTGCTGATGCTTACGTAAAAGGGATTCGTAATTTTGACCCAAAACTGGCTTTGGAGGCCTGTATCTTGACTTCTCAAAACCGAAAATATGATGGACTCGGATATTATATGGATCTAGGTTTTGTTCCGGAAAATAAAAGTTCCAACTCAGCTTCTAAAACCTTGGAATTTGCTTATGATGATTGGTGTATTGCTCAATTTGCAAAATCAATTCAACAAGATTCCATTTACAATATTTACGCTAAAAGAGCACAAAATTTTACCCATATTTTTGATCCTTCCTCCGGTTTTGTTCGTCCCAAAAACATGGATGGCACTTTCGTGACCCCATTTGACCCTTTAAACACTCATGGACAAGGATTTATAGAAGGAAATGCCTGGAACTATTCCCTTTATGTACCTCATAATGTCCCTCAATTAGTGACTTTGATGGGTGGCAAGAAGAAAATGGAACGGTATTTGGATTCTCTATTTTTAATGGAATTACCGGATCGATACTTTGAGGATACTGAAGATGTCACAAGAGATGGGATCATTGGAAATTATGTTCATGGAAATGAACCTTCTCATCAGTCTCCATTTTTGTATCATTTTACAGATGCCCCATGGAAAACGCAAGATAAAGTAAGGATGATATTAAAAAGAATGTACCATACAGGTCCATCCGGATTGAGTGGAAATGATGATATGGGTCAAATGAGTGCTTGGTATGTATTTAATGCCATCGGATTTTACCCTGTTTGTCCTGGCAGTGATTTTTATTATTTTGGGTCCCCTTCGGTTATAAATGCTGAACTTCATTTAGAAAATGGAAAAACATTTATAATTAAAACGATCAATCAATCGGATCAGAATGTTTACATCCAAAAGATAACGCTGAATGGAAAAGTTTTGGAAAGTTCTTTCATTAAACATTCTGAAATTATGAATGGTGGGGAACTAATTTTCTTCATGGGGAAGAAACCTAAAAAATGATTGCTCGATTGCTCGTGTGCTCGTGTGCTCGATTGCTCGATTGCTCGTGTGCTCGATTGCTCGATTGCTCGTGTGCTCGATTGCTCGATTGCTCGTGTGCTCGATTGCTCGTGTGCTCGATTGCTCGATTGCTCGTGTGCTCGATTGCTCGTGTGCTCAGTTAGAAATATTGATGTAAAATTTCTCTGTGTCCTCTGCGGT
>Ga0209098_1003527_pt1 | contig 12847 bp, 14 predicted proteins | sample AD_JPNHW1_MetaG_FD_184429 | JGI IMG/M metagenome (GOLD analysis project Ga0209098, IMG submission 184429) | Active sludge microbial communities of municipal wastewater-treating anaerobic digesters from Japan - AD_JPNHW1_MetaG (SPAdes) (version 2) | ecosystem: Engineered > Bioreactor > Anaerobic... | reverse complement strand
TAACCTTCAGCGCCGCAAGTTAACACGTTAAGTGCTCCACCTGAGGACTACGACCGCAAGGTTAAAACTCAAAGGAATTGACGGGGGCCCGCACAAGCGGTGGAACATGTGGTTCAATTCGACGCTACGCGAAGAACCTCACCAAGGCTTGACATGTAGGAAGTAGTGAACCGAAAGGGGAACGACCTGTCAAATCAGGAGCCTGCACAGGTGTTGCATGGCTGTCGTCAGCTCGTGTCGTGAGATGTTGGGTTAAGTCCCGCAACGAGCGCAACCATCATTCTTAGTTGCCACTTTCAAAGCCGCAAGGCCTCGAGAAGCACTCTAAGAAGACTGCCCGCGATAAGCGGGAGGAAGGCGGAGATGACGTCAAGTCAGTACGGCCTTTATGCCTTGGGCTACACACGTGTTACAATGCCTTCTACAAAGCGTTGCCAACCCGCGAGGGGGAGCTAATCGCAAAAAAGAAGGCTCAGTTCAGATCGGAGTCTGCAACCCGACTCCGTGAAGCCGGAATCGCTAGTAATGGCGGATCAGCTACGCCGCCGTGAATACGTTCCCGGGCCTTGTACACACCGCCCGTCAAGCGATGGGAGCTAGGGGTACCTGAAACCCTCACCTAGTGAGGACTAAGGTAAAACTGGTGACTGGCGCTAAGTCGTAACAAGGTAGCCGTACCGGAAGGTGCGGCTGGATCACCTCCTTTCTAAAAAATCCATTTCACTGGAAAGTATTAGAAATCTACGTGTAAATCGTAGGCGTTTGGCTATTTTTTAATTTCGATGTTCCGGAAAATAAATGCAGAACCGGAAATGATGAGAGGCATCTCTCTTGCGCTAATGAGCGGAGCAGAGGGCTTTCAATTTATTGTGTATGTGTAATGATCAGGGCATTACACAATAACTGTCAACGGAGATTTTATAATCTCTGCCGGCAAGCACTTAAATTCGGGCCCATAGCTCAGTTGGTTAGAGCACAGCCCTGATAAGACTGGGGTCAGTGGTTCGAATCCACTTGGGCCCATTAAAAATTTCGCTATGCGAAATTTTTAATCAATAGTCAATAGACTATGGTCTATAGACAAAAATTTTGCTTAGCAAAATTTTTCGGGGGCGTAGCTCAGCTGGGAGAGCGCCTGCCTTGTTGAACTCAAATAAGCGCCGAAGGCGCATTGAGTGAAATCCCGTAAGCGGGACAAGCAGGGGGAGCTACAATTGAATATGAGGGGCTGTAGCTCAGCTGGGAGAGCACCTGCTTTGCAAGCAGGGGGTCAGGAGTTCGATCCTCCTCAGCTCCATTAATTATTCCGATAAGTATTCCGAACATCAACGTAAATTTCTCGTACTTCTGTTCTAAAAAAGTGCTGTATATACTTTGCAGGATGAAGGAGTACATTACGTTCTTTGACAACTATATAAGTAACAAGGTCAATTTGATCTTGAAAGTAGACGAACTACATAACAAACCGAGAGAATCAGTTTTAATTGGTTAAGCTACCAAGAGTTTATGAAGGATGACTTGGTTAAGTGAGGCGATGAAGGACGGGGTAAGCACCGATATGCTTCGGGGAGCCGCAAACTGGCTTTGATCCGGAGGTTTCCGAATGGGGCAACCCATCCCGTGTTAACGGGATATCCCTGCTTTGAATAAAATAAGAGTAGGGCAGCGAACTGGCTGAATTGAAACATCTAAGTAAGCCAAGGAAAAGAAATCACAGAGATTCCCTTAGTAGCGGCGAGCGAAGAGGGAACAGTCTAAACCTGTTTTTCGCAAGATTAACAGGGGTTGCGGGACCACGACGTGGGATTGTTGAGAGATAGTAAAAGTGCTTGGAAAGGCACGCCAAAGAGAGTGAAAGCCTCGTATACGAAATCTTGAAACACCCTAGTGGTATCCCAAGTACTACGGGGCACGAAGAACCCTGTGGGAATCCAGGCCGACCACGGTCTAAGACTAAAAACTACACTTAAACCGATAGTGCACAAGTACCGTGAGGGAAAGTTGAAAAGAACCCCGGTGAGGGGAGTGAAATAGAACCTGAAATCATAAACTTACAAGCTGTAGGAGGGCTATGTCGTCGGGGCAACCTGACGAAATGCCTGACTGCGTACCTTTTGCATAATGGTCCGACGAGTTACTGTGCGGTGCAAGCTTAATTGCGGCGTGAAAGCGTTTCAAGAAGGCGTAGCGAAAGCGAGTCCTAATAGGGCGATTTAGTACCGTATAGTAGACCCGAAGCTGAGTGATCTATCCATGGCCAGATTGAAGCTTCGCGAAAGCGAAGTGGAGGATCGAACCCGTTAGCGTTGAAAAACTATGGGATGAGCTGTGGATTGGAGCGAAAGACTAAACAAACTCAGAAATTGCTGGTTCTCCCCGAAACAATTCTAGGGTTCGCCTTGAGTAATAGTCAGTAGGGGTAGAGTGCTGAATGGGTTACGGGACCTTACCGGGTTGCCGGACCCAACCAAACTCCGAATACTACTGACCGTATCTCAGGAGTAAGACTACGGGGGCTAAGCTCCGTGGTCAAAAGGGTATCAGCCCAGACCTTCAGCTAAGGTCCCTAAGGATAGACTAAGTGGTAAAGGATGTGATATCACATTAACAACCAGGATGTTGGCTTAGAGGCAGCCATCATTTAAAAAGTGCGTAACAGCTTACTGGTCGAGTGATATTGCGCCTAAGATGATCGGGGCTCAAGTCTATTACCGAAGCTAAGGGTTCATTCGCTATTTGCGGATGAGCGGTAGGGGAGCGTACGTTATCCGGATGAAGGTGTACCGTAAGGAGCACTGGACGATAACGTAGTGATTATGTCGGAATGAGTAGCGAAAACACCTGCGAGAAACAGGTGCACCGTAAGACTAAGGTTTCCTGGGGAAGGCTAATCCACCCAGGGTTAGTCGTGCCTAAGACGAGGCCAAATGGCGTAGTCGATGGACAAACTGTTAATATTCAGTTACCGATTGTATGGCGTTATTACTTATTGCAGGACGCACACGTGAACGGTCCGGCACAGCGTTGGAAGTCTGTGTTCTTGCCAGAGTGATCTGGTGAGGGGACCCCGAGCTCTGCGAGGGGGAAGTGTTTCGATTCATAGTGCCAAGAAAATTGCAGTAAGGAGTTATACAGTTGCACGTACCAGAACCCAACACAGGTAGTCTGCCAAAATATGGTAAGGTGCTCGAGATAACTCTCGTTAAGGAACTCGGCAAATTAGCCTCGTAAGTTAGCAACAAGAGGTGCCTTTATTCGAAAGGATAAAGGTTTCAATAAAGTGAGTTGGATGACTGTTTAGCAAAAACACATCACTCTGCAAACTCGAAAGAGGACGTATAGGGTGTGACACCTGCCCGGTGCTGGAAGGTTAAGGGAAGGGGTTAGCTTTTCGTAAGAATTGCGAAGCCTTGAACCGAAGCCCCAGTAAACGGCGGCCGTAACTATAACGGTCCTAAGGTAGCGAAATTCCTTGTGGGGTAAGTTCCCACGCGCACGAATGGTGTAACTATCTGACTGCTGTCTCAACGAGAGACTCGGCGAAATTGTAGTGGCGGTGAAGATGCCGTCTACCCGCATCAAGACGAAAAGACCCCAGAACCTTTACTGTAACCTGTTATTGAAATTTGGATCACTATGTGTAGCATAGGTGGGAGGCTTTGAGACCGGGGCGCTAGCTTCGGTTGAGCCACAATGTGAAATACCACCCTTATTGCTCTAAGTTTCTAACCTCATGCCGTGAAACCGGCTGGGGGACAGTGGCAGGCGGGCAGTTTGACTGGGGCGGTTCCCTTCTAAATGATAACGAAGGGGCCCCAAGGTTGGCTCAGGGCGGTCGGCAATCGCCCGTGGAGCGCAAGCGCAAAAGCCAGCTTAACTGCGAGTCCGACAGGACGAGCAGATACGAAAGTAGGGGCTAGTGATCCGGTGGTTTAATGTGGAATTGCCATCGCTCAACGGATAATAGGTACTCTGGGGATAACAGGCTTATCGGATTCGAGAGTTCACATCGACAATCCGGTTTGGCACCTCGATGTCGGCTCATCCTATCCTGGGGCTGTATAAGGTCCCAAGGGTCCGGCTGTTCGCCGGTTAAAAGGGTACGCGAGCTGGGTTCAGAACGTCGTGAGACAGTTCGGTCTCTATCTGATGTGGGCGTTAGGAAACTTGAAGGGAAGTTCTCTTCAGTACGAGAGGACCTAGAGAAACGGACCGCTGGTGTTCCGGTTGTTCCGCCAGGAGCAAAGGCCGGGTAGCTATGTCCGGAAGGGATAAGCGCTGAAAGCATCTAAGTGCCAAGCCCCTCCCAAGATTATGTTTCCCTGTGCCGCAAGGCACTGTAGGCTGGTCGTAGACTACGACCTTGATAGGCGTGAGGTGTAAGACCCGTAAGGGTTTCAGCTAACACGTACTAATCAGCCAATAGGCTTGACCTATTTTAACTTTTAATTGGTTTGTCAGTAGTTCATACTTTCAGATTAGAAATGACTCGTTACTTATATGGTTGCGTTTTTATTACTCAGTAATAAAAACGTCCCGGGCGCTGTATAAATCTTATACATTCAGGTTTAAGCACGGGATAATCAATTTTGCGAAGTGAAGTAACCATGTGCCCCCGCATATTCAATAGAAAACAGAGGTGGGCCATCAGGAAATGTGTAGCTTCGCTGATCATTGCGCTAAAGCAATTGTGCCCTTTAATTGTGCATAAAAACACACGGTGGATAAAGGATACAATTTTGCAAGCAAAAATTTGGAGTGCTCATACCGAGGGGGAAACACCCGTTCCCATTTCGAATACGGAAGTTAAGCCCCTCAGGGCCGATGGTAGTGTAGTCGTAAGGCTATGTGAGAGTAGGTCGGTGCTCCTTTAAATTTAAACCCACTATGAAGAAAGGTTTGTAGTGGGTTTTTATTTATCCTTAGCGTATAGCTTTCGGACATAGGGAAAGCGTACGCTAAGGATTTTTAACATACATGCATTTTGTTTCAAGGCACATTCCTTTGATTCACTTGGGAGGGTGGTCGAAGCATTACGTGCCTTTATCATAGAGAAGCCGGTTGCGAGGGGAAGCAGCCGGCTTTTTTGTTTGCTAGGGTATTGCTAGAGGAACAAAGTGAGGTGAAGAAAGCGGGTCCTGGCTTGGAGCATTCCTCGCAGGAACGCTTGATTTGCCCCAGCGTGGCAAATCTACGCTTGGGTTCGGCTAGTTCGCTCCCCTGCACCTACGGTGCAGGGACCGTGCCCGCTCGCTGCCTCACACATCCTGCTCGGAATATTCCAAGCCACCCGCTTTTTGAGATTGTTTATCTTGACAGTAATATTGGGGGGAGTAGAATTGAATAATTGTATTGTTTAACGTAAAAATTGTTATACGTAATCTTACATTATAAAAGTTTAAACAATTGGAGATTCAAATGACAGATTTGCCAAATTTTGATAATTTTTTTAAGTGGATTTTTTGGTTTAGGAATTTGTCTAAATTCCGACAGATTAGTATCATAGGTATTATTTTTCTAGGGGTATTAATAATCATAATTTACTCTTTATCAAAGCCACGTGTTCCTTTGCATATAGATACGAAGCAATCCGGTAAAATAGTTATTCGTAATTGCATTTCGGCTAATAATGGAAGAGATGGTTTTAAAGTGAGTGGTGAGAATTTAGAACTTAGCGGTAATCAGGCTATTGCTAATGGAGGGGTTGGTTTTGATATTGCAGGCTCAAGGATTAACATGAGAGATAATGTTGCTTTTGATAATGGCGACTCTGGGATTAAGATTAATGATGTTGATGTAAAGTGACTTCTGTGAGAATGGATTACAATCTTTGATGATTTATGTGTGAGAAGGATGCATTGTGAAATGGACCAAGAAGAGTTGTGGGAATACCGCAAGTATTGGTGGATAGTGCTGCTTATTATTTGCATCGTTTCATTCTTTAACCGTAGCAATCTCCACAGCGTAACAACGATTGAACCGGAAACTTTGAAACAGCCGATTCAAACCGAACTTTATAAGGCTAAACCGGTATGTTTTCAACGGGATGGTTACACCTATGATCTTACTCCGCTTTATCAGTACGATATAAGCGGGCTTGTGGTCGGCGCTTTTAATTATAAGAATTTTAGTTCTGAAAAATTCGAAAGGGTTTTTCCTCTTGATGTTTGCCTTATCTGGGGGAACAACCTTCAGAGAAGAGTTCATCTGAACCCCGGCGTACATTTTTCCCAGGATTGCCGATGGTGTTGGGTTAACTGGTCGGGCCCCGTAGATTTTAATCTTCAGGAGCTTTCCAATAACCATCTTATTATTAAGGATGATCGGGTTTGGCAGATTGCAAAGCAATTGATGCGAGGCGACCAGGTTCATATTACCGGAAAGCTCGTTAACGCAGTGATCAAACCGTTATCGGGAGCAGGCAGCCCTATACCGTGGAACACCAGTCTTATCCGGAGTGATTCGGGTGCCGGTGCGTGTGAAATAATCCTGGTTGAGGATATTAGAGTTTTACGTACAGCCAATGGTGTAGCACGTTTTCTTTTTGGTGTTAGTTTTTGGGTGCTTGTTATTTTATTGTGCTGGCGGTTTGTGGCGCTCTTCCGGCCGACGCTGCCGAAGCAGTAGCGTATGGGACACAATATGTTTTCCTGGTTATCGACGGTAATTCCTCTTGAATTGGCCGGCTTGTATCAGTATACTACTATACACCATGAGATTTTTTAAAGCGTATGGATAAAGAACAAAAACTAAGAGCCCTCCTTTTTTATACCTGTGTTATCTCATTCTTTATTATAGTCCCTTCAGCGTTGTTGTATTCTTTCGGCTACAAATTAGATTTCAAAAAATTCCGTTTTACCAAAACAGGACTTATTTTCATTAAAACCGTTCCTGAAGGGGCAAAAGTTTTCCTTGAAGGCAGGCAGCTTGTTGGGAGTACTCCTTTGAGTGCTGAAGGCTTGACTCCCGGTTCGTACAGGGTTTTCTTGGAATCGGAAGGTTATTATCCTTGGAAACGGGCAGTTTCAGTATGGTCAGGGGAGACGACGTATCTTGATACAATCGTACTTTTTCCCAAGAAGCCGTTTGTAGATAAAGTTAATAATGTTGATGTCGCGAATTTCTGGGTGTTTCCGCACGATCAAGATTCCGGATATTTTATTTCTGATGACAAGAAGTCGCTCTATAAGATTAATCTTGCTTCTAAAGACCACGAAATGACGTTGGTGGCAGAGTCTTCGGAGTTAGTTCCTGCAATCCATGACTTTTCATTTTCACCGGATAAACGTAAGATTTTATTTTTTAATGATACCAGACTCGATATTGTTTTTTGCGGCACGGAAAGAATTATGTACCAGGATATTGCCAACAATAATTTTTATATTCTTGCTGACGGGAGGATATGGTCGGCTTTTTGGTATTCTGATGGTGAGCACGTTGTTGTAGTGACGGATAAAACGATTTCAATCTATGAATTGTCGAGTCAGGGCCGGAATAATACAATAAGTATATTGAAGTTGCGGGATTCCCGATCAAAAGCGTCGTATGATCTCGATGGAGATATCCTTTATTTTACTGATCTTCAAAAGGGGACAGATGACCGATGGCACCGTGGGTTGTATCGATTGGATCTACGGAAACGGTCTCCCTTTAGTTTTATTAAGAATATTCAGGATAACCGTACATAATGCAGCAGCCTTTTGAACTTACCCGCAGAGTTTTTGAAATCATCCCCGCATTCATTTCCTGGTCAATTATTCTCGTATTTATTTTATTTGCTTTTTTGCTTCCAATGCCGTGCGCATTCTTTATTATTATTTTTGATATTTTTTGGGTTATTCGCGGTATCTATTTGACGTCACTTTTGATTATGGCTCATCGCAGGCTCCAAAAAGAGAAGAACAGGCTTTGGTTTCAGGAATGTAAAGAAGAGTTTAACGGCCGCTGGGAGGGTATTTATCAAGCGGTTATTCTTCCCGTCTATAAAGAGGATTTGGGAGTATTGATCCCTTCTTTGGAATCATTGCATAAGGCGAATTACCCCAAGGATAGAATGATTGTAGTGGTTGCGTTTGAAGAACGGGCGGAGAATTCGTATATGCATGCTCAAGCGCTGGAGGCCAGATATAAGAATGAGTTTTATGCTTTTATCCCCACATTTCATCCTGACGGTTTGCCTGGCGAGACACGCACAAAAGGTGCCAATGCAACATGGGCCGCTCAGAGATTGAAGGAATTCCTTCAATCGAAGGGCATTGCGTTTGAAGGTGTCCTCGTTTCTTGTTTTGATGCCGACACCTGTGTTGAAAAAGAATATTTCGGATGCCTCCTGAAGCAGTTCCTGATATCGGATAAACCGTTGCAGCGTAGTTATCAGCCGATTCCCGTTTATAATAATAATATTTGGAAAGCTCCTTCATTGGCGCGTATCATTGAGATAACATCATCGTATTGCCAGCTTATCGATAGTATGCGCCTTGAAAAATTCGTTACTTTTTCCAGCCATAGCATGAGTTTTAAGACACTTGTTGATATCGATTATTGGCCTGTCGATAGGGTATCTGATGATTCATTGATTTACTGGAAAGCGTATTTGTATTATAACGGCGATTATAAAGTTATTCCGTTATATATTACTGTTTCGATGGATGTGGCATGCGATAAAAATCTTTTTAAGACTTTTACGATGCAGTATCGGCAGAAACGGCGGTGGGCATGGGGAGTGGAAGTTTTTCCGTATGTCATGATGCGGTTTAGGCGCGATTCTATCCGTATTCCCTTCCGAGAAAAGGCCCGGAGAGTTTTTCAGATCCTTGATAGCCATGTAACGTGGGCTGTTTGGGCAGTTATTATCACGGTTGTCAGCCCGATATCCGTTTTCATGAGTGTTAATATGTTTAAAGAGTCGGTTATTGCGTTTAATCTGCCGAGAATTACGAGCCTTTTATTCCAGGTGACTAATGTAACGATTCTTCTGTGGGTTATTTTGAGTTTCAGTCTTTTGCCTCCGCGTCCAAAAGATATCCCGTGGTTTGCCCGTTTAAGAATTATTACCCAGTGGCTGTTCATTCCGTTTGTTGTATTCCTTGTTGGGTCGACTCCTGCCTTGGATGCTCAAACAAGATTGGCGTTTGGCAGGTATATGGGGTTTGCATACACGGAAAAGAAACATGAGTGATCGTATGAAAAATAGTTTATGGGCGGCACTCAGTATTATTTTTCTATTTCCCGCGGTTTCTGCTGCCAGACATATTCCCACATTCCGCGGTTTCCCCGTGTACCCTCCTCAAGAAATTGATTCCATTGCGGTAGCCGAAGAAGGCGATGTTGAGTTTAACCTGGCACTTTCTTCGAGGGAGACAATGCTTCAGCAGCTTGGTGCTTTGGATAGCCGGATGGCAAAGGTGCAGGATACGAAAAAAATAACGCTTGAGTTTGATATCGCCAAGAGTTATATCCAACGGAATGCCGCGTTGTTAGGATGGCAAATCAAAAGTATTGATGAAACCTGGGGTAAAGACAGCCAGGAGATGATTTTTGTAAAAAAGAAAGATCCGTTGCGGGAAGTTTTGGTTACGATCTGGACAGGGAAGATTTCTTTTACCTATGGCGGCATTCTTGTTACACCCAAGAATACATGGGGATATATAACATATCGTTTTTATGAAAAAGAGAAGTAATTATTGCGCGTTTTTTTGTTAGCGCTATACTAATAAAACAGGAGGCCGTATATGCGTACAATAATGCTTGTGGCAGGAGTTATATTCTTTACGGCATCAGTAGTAACAGCTGCTTTTGCTGATTCGAAACCTGCGGTTGGCCTGCGCGGGCACCATGCTGACAAAAATAAGGATGGCGTGGTTGATCAAAAAGAGATACAGATACAAAAGGCTGAACATCAAGAGAAAGCGTTGGTTGATACCAAATGGGAAGCAAAGGCTGATACTAATAATGACGGTGTTGTTGATGCGCACGAGAAAATGGTTTCCTGGAAGCATGGTAAGGCAAAAGTCAATACTCCTCTTGAAGCAAAATATGACGCGAATCATGATGGTTGGCTTGAACCTGCGGAAGCAAAGGAATTGGTTACAGATAGATATGAGTTGATCAAAACCGGCGGTAAAGCTACGGTGGATACGGATATCGAAAAGCAGTATGATGCCAATAAGGATGGTATCCTTGATCAGCGTGAAGCCCGTGCCATGTTTGACGATATACAGTAACGATTCTTCCGGGAGGTTTATCGTGGGACAGGATGCTCGAGTGTTTGCATTACGGTTAACAGCGGTTATATTCTTGCTGGTTTCGCTTGCTCATCTTTTACGGTTACTCTTGAAAGTCGATGTCATGGTAGGGAATGTTGTTGTACCGATGTGGTGCAGCGTTGTCGGATTTCTGGTGATGTTTATGTTGGCAATCTGGGTTTTATCGATTCTTAAGAAAAGCGTGTAAGTATGGGATTTTTTGATTTTTTCAGAAGAAAACAAGCACCTGTGCAGCCGGAGTTCAAGGAACGCCGGCTGATTCCTCGATGGAAGCTTGCTGCGCCGGCAACCCTTACGTTTGATGCCGATGCAACAGTAATCCCATGTACTCTGATCGATCTTAATCTCAAGGGGTTTGCAATATCTACCGGCGGAGTTTTATCCCAGGAATGTAAAAGTTTAAAACTTGAGGTGCAGGGGCGCTATGTATATAATGTAGAAGTTATTTTTGTCTGGCATATGGAGAAAGATACGCTTCATTATTATGGTTTCTGGTTTTCTCGCCTGAGGGATTCTGACCGCGAGAAAATGCTGGCAATGATGAAATCGGATTTTCCCTCATATATGAATCTGCGGTAATAGAAATCCTCGGTTTCTTTAAGGCATTGTCCCCGTTAAACGGTATCTATGAAAAAACATTTTAAGAAACAGACTACCCTTTTTTTGATTGTTGGCTATTTTTTGTTTGGTGGTTTGTATCCAGCGCATGCTGCGTCTTGCCTTGCGTTTCAACCTTTAGAAGGTACGGTGAACAAACAGGAAGTTGGCGCAGGAGAATATACTGTTGTTTCGATATGGGATGAACGGGGGCCTGTCCGCCTTAATGCGGACAATTCATTTAGTACGGTGATTTCAACGCAACGCCCGCAGAAGATATCGCTTATCGATGCTCAAAAGAGGATGAAAGCATTAGCCGTTGTTGTTCCCGGTTTTACGCACGAAATTGTATTTGATGCCCGGTCCACTGCTATGGCTGTGCTGTTGTATGATTCTGAAGTTTTTACGCAGTCTCAACAGGTTGTTGCGTTATTGGCGCGCATGGAGAAGAGCCCCGGATTTCAGGATCTGGTGGCCTATTTACGCAAAAATATGGCGGGATCCTCGTTAGAGAGTTTATCTCGGAAAGAAGAGTATAGCGTTCTTGTTGCAAACTGTCAGAAAGAGATATTTGGCGAAGATCAAAAGAAGATCATGAATTCCCTTCAAGATGCAGAAAAAGAGCTTGAGAAAGTGATGCGATAACTCCAACTCAAAACAGTGCTTCGTTTGCTTCGCAAACTTCGCACTTTTGTTGGAGTCTCACTAGATTGGTTTTATAGGTGGAAGAGTGATCAACTCCAACTCAAAACAGTGCTTCGTTTGCTTCGCAAACTTCGCACTTTCGTTGGAGTCTCACTAGATTGGTTTTATAGGTGGAAGAGTGATCAACTCCAACTCAAAACAGTGCTTTGTTTGCTTCGCAAACTTCGCACTTTCGTTGGAGTCTCACTAGATTGGTTTTATAGGTGGAAGAGTGATCAACTCCAACTCAAAACAGTGCTTCGTTTGCTTCGCAAACTTCGCACTTTCGTTGGAGTTAATTCGGCCAATCGACTTATGTTCGTTCGCTTCGCTCACTCCATAAGTCGAGGCCTCATTAACAAAAAACCCCGGACAATTTCCGGGGATCTTTGTAGGTGATAGGCCTGTGTAGCTTTCGCTATCCTTGCCAACCTCCGTTAATGTGTAAACGCTTGTACATAGAATATGCATTATTTGATAAGGAAAATCAAGATTTAAAGCCATCTCCGGGGAAAGGGCTTTCTTTTGGTTTTTATCGACGATGGAGCATGAAGGCCTGAAAAATATTTTTGAGAAAGTAGTTATTAGTTTTTCGATGAAGTTTCGCCAGGGGGGTGCGGGTATTTATAAACGGTGTTCTCGAAGCATTGGGCCGTTTCTAACTGAATAGGAGTAATGTATGAAGTACACAAAAGGATCTTTGGGGAGAGTATTTGTTTTGAAGTTTGAAAATGACGATATAGTGATTGATAAGCTGACGGGTTTTTTGAGAAAAGAGCGGGTTAAATCTGCGACAATGGTTTTTATAGGTGCGCTCAGAGAAGGAGATTTAGCAACCGGACCCCGGAAACCGGTGATCCCGCCTAATCCGAATTGGGTGCATTTTCGCGATGGATGGGAAGTGATGGGGATCGGCACGGTTTTTTCGAACAAGAAAGGCCCGCAAATCCATATCCATGGAGCAATGGGAAAGAAATTGCGGACGCTTATCGGATGTGTTCGTAAGGATTCCCGGGCTTTCCTGGTGCTTGAAGCCGTCCTTTTTGAGCTCAAAGGCGTGAAAGCTTCTAAAGATATTGACCCAAAGACAGGGTTGAATCTTTTAGCTATCGGTTAGAGGTTTGCGGTTTTCGGTTAACGGCTAAAAGCCCGAATAAATATCATCTACGCTAACCGAGCACCGATAACCGAACACCGAACTAATATTTGCGTGCACTGAAGAGCTATGTTACTATAATAAGGCCCATTTGAGAAACCGTTTTATAAGGAGATAGCGCTATGGCAAAATCATTAAAAGGAAC
>Ga0209098_1003525_pt1 | contig 12851 bp, 6 predicted proteins | sample AD_JPNHW1_MetaG_FD_184429 | JGI IMG/M metagenome (GOLD analysis project Ga0209098, IMG submission 184429) | Active sludge microbial communities of municipal wastewater-treating anaerobic digesters from Japan - AD_JPNHW1_MetaG (SPAdes) (version 2) | ecosystem: Engineered > Bioreactor > Anaerobic >... | reverse complement strand
TCGTGCCGTGTCCCCCCCGAAATCTTGTTCCCACCTGACATCTCGCGCCGTATACCCCCCGAAATCTTGTTCCCACCTGACATCTCGCGCCGTATACTTTGCACGCTTTTCTCACCAGTAACCAACTATTTTTAATTATATTAAAGCCGGGTGGGATCCAGATTTTGGGGGGTGTCCTGAGATTCTCGCCCGGGCGCAGTTTTTATCGGGGCCGGTCACTCCAGCGAGCGGCGAATGCCCTCCTCCAGCCCGCGCAGCTCGGCCAGATTCTTCAACCGCCCATAGAGGGGGTACCCGGGATAGGTCGCCCGTTTTTCATCTCCGAGAATGGCATGGCCGTGGTCCGGCCGATAAGGGACAGGCCAGTCGGCGAGTCCCGCTTGCTGCCGGCGCCGGTCTTCGCGTACCAGGGCGCGCATGATGCGGTAGATATCGACATCTCCGGCGAAGAGGCGTTCTTCATGAAAGGAAAAGTCGCTGCTGCGGACGACATTGCGCGGATGGGCGAAATGGATGCGGGGCGCGAGTTTTTCCGCTATTTCTGCAACATCGTTAAAGTATCCCGCGCCCAGGGAGCCCGAACAGAGGGTGAGTCCGTTGTGGGGAGAATCCACCACGGCCAGGATTTCCTCCAGATCGACGCAGGTGCTGACGACCCGCGGCAGGCCGAACAGGGACCAGGGGGGATCGTCCGGATGGATGGCCAGACGCACCCCGGCGGCTGCGGCGGCCGGCACGACCTCGCGCAGAAAGGCAGCAAGGTTCTCCTTGAGCCGGGCGGGTCCGATGTCGCGGTACTCATCGAGACTGTGCTGCAACTGCTTCAGCGTCAGGGTCTCACCGCTCCCCGGCAGTCCGAGGAGGATGGTCTCCTGCAATTTTTGCCGACCGGCCGGGTCGAGTCCGGAATAAAACTGCGCCGCCCTGGCGGCGGTGGTGGTGGAGTAACTTTGAGCGGCCTCCGGCCGTTCCAGAATGTAAAGGTCGAAGGCCGCAAATTCGTGGAGACGGAATCCCGAGGCGCGGGCGCCATCGTCGAAGCGCAGGGCCAGCTCGGTGCGCGACCAGTCGAGCACGGGCATGAAATTGTAGCAGACGATCGCGACGCCGCATGCCCCGAGGTTGGCCAGCGTCTGCCGGTAAGCCGCGATGTAGGGGGGATGGCTGCCGTCGCGTTTCTTGATCGCTTCGTGGACCGGCACACTTTCGACAGCGATCCAGTCCAGTCCCGCTGCCCTGATCAGGCTCTGACGCTCGCGGATGGCCGGCACGCTCCAGATTTCGCCGACCGGGATCTGATGCAGGGCGGTGACGATGCCGGTCGCGCCGGTCTGGCGGATTTCCGGCAAGGAAATGGGATCCTGCGGCCCAAACCAGCGCCAGGAGGGAATGAGGGACATATCGGTTCCTTTCCGTCGCTGCTTGATGCAGCCGAACGGGTTCGGGATTCCAGCCTCCCGGTGATTTTGCCGGTGCGAAGCTATTTCTTCTTGGCGGCTTGCAGCTTGTAGCCGGCCGGAACCTCGAACTGCGCGGCCGGAACATCCCCGGCAGCGATGCTCTTGAGCTCATAGGTGCTCTGGAAGAGTTGTTTCTGGTTGGGATCGCCCTTGGGCTTGTCCTCTTTGGATTTGTCCGCTTTGGCCTTGGCCATGTCGCGCATCTTCTTGCCGAACATGCCGCCCAGGGCCCCCTTGACGTCCCGGACATCGGTCTGCTCGGATTCGTCCGCCTTGGCCTCGGGCTGCTCTGCCGGGGTCTCAGCGCCCATGGTATGGTTGGTCATGGCGAAGGTCATGGTGTTCTGGACGGGGTACCCCTCCACCTTTTTCATCTCCTCCGCCAGCTTTTTGAACTGGTCGCCGTACTGGGCCATCATCGGGCCCACCATCTTTTTCATCTCCTCCAGGCCGAGGGCCTGGGCGAGGCGCAGATCGAAATCGGAGATCTGCTTCATCGCTTTGCCGAGGTTGACACTGTTGAACATGTCGGCGGTCAGCAGCAAGGTATCGAGCTTGCCGGTGGAGAGCTGCTTGCCGATCGTGGTAACGGTCACCAGATAGTGGTTGCAGCTGAAATTGTTGATATTCTTTTTCTCATTCAGGTTTTGGGCCTTGACGACGGGGGCTTGCCATTCGTACTCCGGTTTGGCATCGCTTTTCTCTTTTTTCTGCTCCCCGGGCATCTCCTTGAAGCCCTCCTCCATCATTTTCTTGTATTCGGCGAAGGTCATCTCGGTGTATTTCTGGTCCTTGTCGTTGAACTTCCAGATCAACTCCTTGTCCAGCCGGGTGATCTCGCTTTCGGTCCCTTTGGGGCTCATGTGCTTCATGATGGAACCTGTGAACTGCATCTGAGTATCCTGACGCCGGGCCTCCCCCTGAATGCTCGTCTTGACCGTGGAGGTGGCAGCGCCCATGCCCATGATGCCGCTGGTGGTTGTGACGGTTTCATAGGTGACCTGGGCGTGCAGGACGCCGGCCACGACCAGCAGGGCGCTGAGGGCGGAAAGGACGGTGAGACGGTGCTGCTTTTTCATGCGGTTACCTCCCGAATCGTTCTTGACGGTTGCATTGAGCCGCAGCACGTACGGGTGCGGAGAGCGGCACAACATTGATTTAACAGCAGCGGCGGCAGGCGCATTCCCGCCATGCGATGGCGATTGTGATTTTCGTCATCTTTTGCGAGTGGGGCCCGACCGCGCGGACGACTGGTTACTGTGCTGCTTCGGAGCGGGCGGGCTTTTTTTGATGGTTTACAAACGGTTCCCGATCGCCCGGTGCCGCTTCGGAGCGGGCGGGCTTTTCCCCGGATGGTTTGCGAACGGTGCCTGATCATCCGGCGCCGCCGTGAGCCGGTTGGAGTTAGTTTCCCGGCCGTCCGTTCTACTTTGTACTGTTCATGCCGGAGAAGAGTTCCCCGCCCGGGATTACAGGCCTGCCGCGCGGATAGCCTCCTGAATCACCGCGGCGGAGTGACGCAACCCGGCCAGTTCGGCCGCTTTCAGGGGCAGATCGATGTGGCTGGCAATGCCGCTGCGGTTGAGCACCGAGGGGACGCTGATCGCCACATCGGAGATCCCCTTATAGCCCTCGAGCAGGCTGGTGACCGTCAGGATGGAATTCTGGTCGCGGACGATGCTCTCGATGACGTAGAGGGTGGCCAGGCCGATGGCGTGCCAGGTGGCCCCCTTTTTCTCGATGAGATGGTAGGCGGCGGTGCGCACCTGTTCAAAGATCTCATCCTTGCGCAGCTGCGGACAGTTGCGGTTGCACTGGGCGCAGAATTCGTCCATGCGCAATCCGGAGATATTGGCCAGGCTCCAGACCGGCACCTCGCTGTCGCCGTGTTCGCCGATGATCATGGCGTGGACATTGCGGGGATCGACGCCGCAGTGCTGGCTGAGGAGGTAGCGGAAACGGGCGCTGTCGAGGGTGGTCCCTGAGCCGATCACCCGCTGTGGCGGCAAGCCGGAAAGCCGGACGGCCGCATAGGTGAGGACGTCGACCGGATTGGAGACAATGATGAGGATGGCCGAGGTGGTATGCCGGGTGATCTCGGGGATGATTTGCCGGTAGATATCGACGTTGCGGCGGGTCAGCTCGAGGCGGGTCTCGCCGGGCTTTTGCGCCGCCCCTGCGGTGATGACGATATGATATCCATCGTGGCAATCGGCGTAATCGCCGGCATAGATGTGGGCCGGCCGCACATAGGGAAGGCCGTGACTCATATCCTCCGCCTGGCCTTCGGCCAGGGCGCGGTTGGCGTCAATGAGGACGATTTCAGAAGCAAGACCGCGGATCAGCAGGGCATAGGCAAAGGTCGATCCGACCTGCCCGGCGCCGATCACGGCCACCTTGATGCTCAGTTTATGTTCAGTATCCATAGGCACTCCTTTTGCAGGAGTAACATCATGCCACCGGCGGATATTTCCACAAACAGTGCCGGCAGCGACGGCAGACGCATTCCCGCCCTGCGCTGGCGATTGTGATTTTCGTCATCTTTTGCGAGTGGGGCCCGATCGCGCGGACGCCTGGTTCCCGCGCTGCTTCGGTGCGGCCGGATTTTTTCGGCCGTCAATTGCGACCGGTTCCTGATCGCCCGGAAGTTCAGAAAAAAGTTGTTTGCCACACCAGATCTTTGTATACTCTGGTTCATACAACGGGGTGTGACTCGATCAGGAGGATGAAGTGCCTAAAATCGCAGTCTGGACTGGAACGCTGTTACTGTTGTTGAACGTCCTTTACAGGGAGAGCCCGGCCATGCCACTATCGCAGAACCGGCGCGCCGTCCTGGTCGACGGCTTCGCCAAAAGCATTTCCGGAACGACCATGAGCTATGAATCTCCGCTGCCCTGGCTGAACCAGGCTCTGATCGCACGCGCCAGCGACGGCCGGTCGGCGATCGCCTGGGAAAGCGCGCCTTTGCCTGCGGCGCCCGCGCAGGCCACAGTGCGCCTGGTCTGGCTGGCCGGCCTGGGCTGCAATATCGGCGAGAAAGGGTTCCGGCTGCTGGTCGATGGGGCGCCGGTGCTGGCGTTTACCAGCCGTAACGCCGCAACCTGGCAGCAGCGCGGGGAGGGAGAGATAGTGCTCACCTTTAAGGGGATGAGCATGGACCGCCATCACGACCGCTTTGGCCTGATGACCCTGGATCTGCCGGCCGGGCGCTATCCCTCCGGCCGGCCGTTGACCTTGAAGGTCATCGGCGACTCGACGGGCAGCGAGGCCTGGTGCATGACCTTCACCGGGGCCGTGCATCAGGAGGTGCGGGTCCAGCCTGCGACCCTGCTCTTGCGCAATGGCAGCCAGCCTCTGCAGCCGGTCAACGTCGAGATTCTTTTTCTCGAGCCCTCCGGTCAAGTCATCCTGCGGCCCGAAGGGCAGGCGGAGCAGCGCCATCCCCTGCACCTGGGACGCAATTCCTTCCGCCTGCTCTATCCTCGGGTCGAGCGCGAAACCGCACACGCTCTGCAGGTGGAGATCGGCGCGGAGCGCTCCGACCACACCTTCCTGCTCAAACCGGTACGGCCCTGGGAGGTCTATTTCGTCCAGCATACCCACACCGACATCGGCTACACCCGGCCGCAGACCGAGATCCTGGCCGAACACCTTCGTTATATCGATTTCGCACTGGACTATTGCGACCAGACCGACCGCCTGCCGGAGGATGCCCGGTTCCGCTGGACCTGCGAGACCTCCTGGGCGGTCCGCGAGTACCTCAAGTGCCGGCCGGCCAGCCAGATCGCCCGGCTGAAACGCCGCGTCGAGGAGGGGCGCATCGAACTGACGGCGATGCTGCTCAACTGGGCGGAGGTGGCCGACGAGAACGCCCTGCTCAATTCCCTCGAAGCGGTGCGGAGTTTCCAGGAGGCCGGCTGGCCGGTGCAGACGGCGATGCAGGATGACGTCAACGGCATGGCCTGGTGCCTGGCCGACTATTTTCCCAATCTCGGCATCAAATATGTCACTTCTGGCATCAATGCCACCCGCGCCCTTCTGCCGTTCGCGGTGCCGACGGCGTTCTGGTGGGAGTCGCCTTCGGGCAAGCGAGTGCTCGCGTTTCGCGCCGATCACTATATGACCGGCAACATGATCGGATTGGGAGCCGGGCTGGAGGGGCTCGAGGCCGGCTTGCCGCGCTATCTGGAAAAACTCGCCGCCAACGGCTATGCCATGAACCAGGTGAGCCTGCAATACAGCGGCTATTACACCGATAACGCGCCGCCCTCGACCGTGGCCGCGGAACTCATCCGCCAGTGGAATGATACCTACCTCTATCCCCGGCTGCGCAGCGCCACGGTGAGCGAATTCCTCGCCGCCGTCGAGCGCGAGCACGGCGCCGGCCTTCCCGTCCTGCGCGTCGCCTGGCCCGACTGGTGGACCGACGGCTATGGCTGCGCCCTGCGCGAAACCGCAGCCGGGCGCGCAACCCAGGGTGGTATGCTCGCCAACCAGGGACTGCTCGCCATGGCCGCGCTGCAGGGGGCGCAGCTGCCCGAAGCGCTGCGCGAGCAAACCGCCGCGGTCATGGACAACCTCCATTTCTACAACGAGCACACCTTTGGCGCAGCCGAGAGCATCAGTGATCCCCTGGCCGAGAACACCCAGGTGCAGTGGTCGGAAAAGAGCTCCTATGCCTGGCAGGCGGTGATGCACTCGCGCCTCCTGCGTGAAGCGGCCCTGGGCCAGCTGCAAGCCTTTCTGACGCCGGCCGAGGTGCCCACGATCGCCGTCTACAATACCCTCAACTGGCCGCGCTCCGGTCTCCTCACCCTCTTTGTCGACCATCAGATCCTGCCCCGGGACGGAACTTTCCGGTTAACCGACGCAGCGGGACAGGAGATCACGTTCCAGCGCCTCGACAGCCGCGCAGAGGGCAGCACCTGGGCCCTGTGGGTGGAGGATATCCCCGCCCTGGGGAGCAAGGTGTATCGCATCGAGACGGGCATGGCGCCGGCCTTCCCGCCCGGCACCTCCACGTTTCGGGCGGGAAAGATCGAGAACCGCTTTTACCGGGCGGAGGTCGATCCGGAGAAGGGGGCCTTGCGTTCCCTCTACGACCGCGAGCTCGGGCTGGAACTGCTCGATCCGCAGCGGGAGTGGGAACTCGGCCAGTTCATCGATGAGCGGCTGCAGGACCGCCGCAGCCTCGAAGCCCTGCGTATGGGCCCGCATACGCGCACGACCCTGCAAAATGTCGTGGTGGAGCCGGGAGAGGACGGCGCGATCTGGCAAAGCCTCGTCATTCGCGGCAGCTGCCCGGGTTTTGCCGGGATGACGCCGGTGCGCTGCGAGGTGCGCTTTTACAAAACCGTCAAGCGGATCGAACTCCTGTTCAAGGTGCGCAAAGAGGCTGTGACCGACCCGGAAGCGGTCTATGTGGCCTTTCCCTTCGCCCTCCCGGAAGGTGGGCTGGTGTTCGAAGCCCAGGGCGGCGTCGTCCGGCCGGGCGAAAACCAGCTTGCGGGCACGGCCACGGACTGGAACACCGTACAAAACTTTGCAGCCGTGCGCAGCCCGCAGGGCCAGATCGTCCTGGTGTGTGATCAGCTGCCGTTGGTGCAGTTCGGCGGCATCCAGACCGGGCGCTATCAGTCCGGTGCCGTACCCGGTTCGCAGCAAATTTTTTCCTGGGTATTGAACAATTACTGGACCACCAATTTCCGCGCCAGCCAGGAGGGGGAGATGCGCTGGTCGTATCAGCTGACCTCGGGGCCGGACGCGTCGAACGAATTCGCCACGCGCTTCGGCTGGGGCGAGCGGGTGCCTTTCGTGTCACGGGTGGTGCCGGCGGCCGCCGGCACAGGGAGTTCCGCCATAGCGGCCGGGATGCCGCCGCTGTCGCTCTGGCCGTTCGAGCCGGCACCGGTGCTGCTGGTGGCGTGCCGGCCGCTGCAAGAGGGCGTCCTGCTGCACCTGCGTGAACTCTCCGGCCGCGGGGCGCGGCTGGAGTGGTCGGCCGCTGCGGCCGGCTGGCATGCCGAGGTGTGCGATGCCTTCGGACGCAGCCTGCCGCAGGAGACGGCGCACGAGCTGGCCCCCTTTGGCGTCAAGTTCCTGCGGCTGTGGCGGTGAGGCTGCGACTGGAGTTACGCTGCATCCACCGGAGGCGCTGCGGCCATCACGCTGCCGTCGTCACCGCTTGGAGCGGAGGCCTGGATTCCGGGTGAAATAAATCCTCCGGACGCTCTGTTGTAAGTACTGCCATCCGTTCTTTTATACCTGTCACCGTTAGGGGTGTCTCGCCACCTGTTTTTGCGAGTCTGAGATCATACCCTGCGTCCATACGGACCATGACCTGATCTGGGTAATACCAGCGTAGGCAAACGACGAAGTATTTTCGCATGCTCAAGCCGTTTTCCTTTTCAGGAAGCGGCTTTTTTTATACGCCGCAGCCGTAAAGACGCCGCTGGACCGATACCAACGATTTATCAGGATAGCATCCCATGAAACAAATCATGCTTTTACTCCTCGCCGCCGCCTGCGCCCTGGCGCAGCCCTGGTCGCTGAGCGGCCGGATCTATGACCGGCAGAGCGGCCTGCCCCTGGCCGGCGCGCAGATCACCGTCGACAGCACCCGCCTGGGAGCGATCAGTGGCGATGACGGGCGCTTTTGGCTGCCGCGCCTCCCCCGTGCCCGGGCCGATCTTACGGTGCGGCTGCTCGGCTATGAGACCGCGCACCTGACGGTCGCCGCTGAACCGCCCACCTCACCCGCGATCGCCCTTCAGCCGACCGTCCTGCCGCTGCAGAGCATTCTCATCACCGCGTCGCGAACCCGGGAACTGGAGTGGTCGCCCGCCACCGCTGCGCTCAAGCAGCAGGAGATCCTCCGCCGCTATACGGTCCAGGATATTCCGGTGCTGCTCGCGGAGCTGCCCTCCACCACCTTTTATTCAGAGAGCGGCAACGGCATCGGCTACACCTATCTCAATCTGCGCGGCTTCGACCAGCGGCGGGTCTCGGTGCTGGTCAACGGCGTGCCGCAAAACGATCCCGAAGACCATATGGTCTACTGGCTCGACTTTCCCGATCTTGCCGCCAACCTCGAGGATATTCAGGTGCAGCGCGGCGCCGGCAGCTCTTTCAGCAGCACCCCGGCCATCGGCGGGGCGATCAATCTGATCACCTCCAATTTCACCCGCCGCCGCGGCATCACCCTCAGCAGCGGCTATGGTACCTTCAATACCCGCAAATACGGCCTCACCGCCAGCTCGGGCCTGGTGGGGGAGCGCTATGCCATCTACGGCCGCCTGAGCCGGATCAGCAGCGACGGCTACCGCGACAACAGCTGGGTCAAGCTGGGCAGCTACTTCCTCGGCGCCGCGCGTTTTGATCAAAACATGACGACGCAAATCAATGCCTATGGCGGTCCGGTCTCCGACCACCTCGCCTATTACGGCGTGGCAGCGGCGGCGCTGCGCGACCGGACGGCGCGCAAGGACAATCCCATCCGCCGCAAGGAGGAGATCGAGAATTTTTCCCAGCCCCATTACGAGCTCATCCACGAATGGCGTCTCGGCCGCACGACGCTGAACAACACCCTCTTTTATGTGCATGGCGAGGGCTTTTTCGATTATGACGGCGCCTGGGCCCCCTACAGCTATTACCGGATCACCCCCGCGAACGGCTTTGCGATCACCGGGAACCCCGATGATCTCTACATCACCGGCGCCCTGATCCATGCCTATGTCATGAACGACCAGTACGGCTGGATGCCGCGGGCACAGATCCGTCACGATCGCGGCGTGCTCACCCTCGGCGGCGAGGCGCGCCTGCACCGCTCGCTGCATTATGGCACCCTCAAATGGGGAGAAGGTCTCCCGGCCGGTGTCACCCCGGATTACCGCTATTATCAGTACCGCGGCGGCAAACGGATGTTCTCCCTCTATGCCAATGAGGTCTTCTCCCTGACCAAACGGCTGCGCCTTCTCGGCGAGGCGACCCTGGTCCGCCATGCCTACCGGCTCCACGATGAAAAGTACATCGGCACCGATTTCACCGTCCCCTATCTTTTTTTCAATCCCCGGATCGGAGCGAACTACCATTTCACCCCGCACTGGAGCGGCTACCTCACCCTGGCGCGGACCAGCCGCGAGCCGCGGCTCAAGAACCTCTACGACGCAGCGGAGGCCAGCACGCCGGACAGCTGGGGGGCGCCGGTGCGGCCGCAATTCGCGCTGCAGAATGGGCACTATGATTTCACCCATCCCCTGGTCAGGGAGGAGAGCCTGTACGACCTCGAGGCGGGGGGAGGCTACACCACCTCCAGCCTTGCGTTGACGACCAATGTTTACCACATGGAGTTTCAAAACGAGATCGTCAAGAGCGGGCGGCTCGACCGCTTCGGGCAACCGGTTACCGGCAATGCCCGGCGGACACGCCATCAGGGCATCGAGCTGACCGGGCGGGCGCAGCTGGGTCCGTGGTGGTTGGTGAGCGGTAATCTCACCTGGAGCCGCAACACCCTGGTGCATCACACCCAGTACACCGGAGAGGGCGCCATCCGGCTCGACGGCAATCCCATCGCCGGTTTTCCGGACCTGCTCGCCAATCTCCGGATCGCGTATCACAGCAGCGGCTGGAACCTGGCGCTGGCCGGCCGCCATGTGGGTGCCTTCTATACGACCAACCTGCGCGAGGCTGACCGGCGCGTCGGGGCCGCCACCCTGGCGGATCTGAATCTCTCCTATACGCTGGAACGGATGCCGGGGGTGCAATCCCTGTCGTGGCAGCTGACGGTGACCAACCTCTTCGACCGCCTCTATGCCGCCGGCGGCGAGGGGGAGGAATTCTTTCCCGGCGCTACCCGATCGGTCTACGCCGGCATGAATGTGGAGCTGTGAGGTGGTGGAGGCCGGAATCACACTTCTCCAGGAGGGGCTATGCCCAAGCCGGCGGATGCCCTGATCATCGCCAATGGACCGCTGCCGCCGCGGCGGCGGATCCTGCCCTGGATCCGCACCGGCACCCTGATCGTCTGTGCCGACGGCGGGGCCAACCGCGCCCGGGTCCGGGGGATCACGCCCGATGTCATTCTCGGTGACCTCGACTCCTTGAGCCCGGAGGGCGCCACGGCCTCTCCCAAGGCGCGACTGCTGCGTATTACCGACCAGGCGAAGACCGACCTGGAGAAGGCCCTCGACTTTGTGCTGCAGCAAGGGATCCGCCGGGCGGTGGTCATCGGAGCTACGGGCCGGCGGCCGGACCATGAGCTGGCCAATTTCAGCTTGCTGGCGCGCTACCACACCCGGCTGGAACTGATGTTTCTCGACACCTGGTGCCGCATCCTGATCGTCGATGCACAACTCTCGCTGTCCCTGCGGCCGGGCACTATCGTCTCCCTGCTGCCCCTGGGTCCATGTGCGGGCGTCGTCACCCGCGGACTAGCCTGGCCGCTCCGGGGCGAGCCGCTGGCGCCGGGAGTGCGCGAAAGCATCAGCAACCGGGTGGTGGCCTCCCCGGTGGAGATCGAGCTGACGGCGGGCAAGCTCCTCGTCTTTATTGTCGACCGGGTCTGACCTCTGACGGATGGAACCAGGATGATTCACTTTTCAGGTATTGATATCGCGCTGATACTGCTCTATTTTGTGGTGATATTGGCGGTGGGCTTTCACAGCCGGCGCGGGGGCAAGCCGGAGCGGGGGGAGGGCGGAGAGGAGAGGGCGCAGGGGCATAAGCTTGCGCGTGCCGGCGATGGCCCGGGTGGGAACGAGAGGGTGCAGGGGCGCGAGCTTGCGCGTGCCGGCGATGGCCCGGGTGGGAACGAGAGGGCGCAGGGGCATGAGCTTGCGCGTGCCGGCGATGGCCCGGGTGGGAACGAGAGGGCGCAGGGGCACGAGCTTGCGCGTGCCGGCGATGGCCCGGGTGGGAACGAGAGGGCGCAGGGGCATGCCGCCGATTTCATGCTGGCCGGACGCAGCCTCACGCTGCCGGTTTTCGTCGCGACCCTGGTCTCCACCTGGTACGGCGGCATCCTCGGCACCGGCGAATATTCCTATTCCTACGGCCTCGCCAGTTGGGTGATCTTTGGAGCGCCCTATTACCTTTTTGCGCTCATCTTCGCCCTCTTTTTGGCCGGACAGGTGCGGGCGACCGGCCTGATGACGATCCCGGACAAGCTGGCGCACCATTACGGACCGGCCACGGCGTTGCTCGGCGCCGTACTGGTCTTCCTCCTGGTCACCCCGGCGCCCTACCTGCTGATGCTCGGGGTGCTGATGCAGCTTATCTTCGGCCTGCCCTTGGCCTGGACCATCCTGCTCGCTACCCTGGCCAGCATACTCTATCTGATCAAGGGGGGGTTCCGCTCCGATGTCAAGGTCAACGTGGTCGAATTCCTGCTGATGTTCCTGGGATTTTTCCTGGTTGTCGGCTTTGCGGGGGCCCGGTATGGGGGCGTGGCCTTTCTCCGGCACCACCTGCCGCCACGGCATCTCACCTGGAGCGGCGGCAATCCGCCGCAGTATATCCTGGTCTGGTTTTTCATCGCCCTCTGGACCCTGGTCGATCCCGGTTTCCATCAGCGCTGTTATGCCGCCCGCGACGGCGCCACCGCCCGGCGGGGCATTCTCGTTTCCATCCTCTTCTGGATGCTCTTCGATTTCCTCACCACCTCCGCCGGGCTTTATGCCCGTGCGCTCTTGCCCGGTCTCGAGGCGCCGATTTTCTCTTATCCGCTGCTGGCGGAACACCTCCTGCCGCCGGCGGCCAAGGGAATATTTTTCATCGGCCTCCTGGCTACGATCATGTCGACCCTGAGCAGCTATACCTTCATTGGCGGGATGACCATCGGCAACGATGTGGCGGGACGGCTGGTGCGCTGGCGGCGGGATCGTGAACGAACCGCGGGGATGAGGCGGCCCGGGTCAGGGTTCGCGAATGCAACACCGGGTGGGAGCGAGAATATTGGGGGTGGGAGCGAGAATATTTGGAGCGAGATTATTCGGGGTGGGAGCGAGAATATTTGGGGTGGGAGCGAGAATATTTGGGGTGGGAGCGAGAATATTTGGGGTGGGAGTGAGAATAATCGGGGTGGGAGCGAGAATATTTGGAGCGAGAATAATCGGGGTGGGAGCGAGAAAGGGTTCGCGAATGCAACACCGGGTGGGAGCGAGAATAATCGGGGTGGGAGCGAGAATACGCCGGGTGGGAGCGCAAAAGCCCGAAGCGGGGGCGAAACTCCGGCCATCGATGCGCTGGTGAAGCGCTGGACGCAGATCGGACTGCTCCTGGCTTCCCTATACGGCATTCTTCTCGCTCTGGCCCTCCCCTCGGTCGTGCGCATCTGGTACGCCGTCGGCACCGCCTGTATTCCGGGACTGCTGCTGCCGCTGATGGCCAGCTATG
>Ga0209098_1003524_pt1 | contig 12851 bp, 8 predicted proteins | sample AD_JPNHW1_MetaG_FD_184429 | JGI IMG/M metagenome (GOLD analysis project Ga0209098, IMG submission 184429) | Active sludge microbial communities of municipal wastewater-treating anaerobic digesters from Japan - AD_JPNHW1_MetaG (SPAdes) (version 2) | ecosystem: Engineered > Bioreactor > Anaerobic >... | reverse complement strand
GTCCCTGAGCTCCACCACGAGGTCGAGCACCGACCTCGTGGTCTCCGGGTCGAGTGCGCTCGTCGCCTCGTCACAGAAGAGGATCTCAGGCTCGAGGGACAGGGCTCGCGCGATGGCCACGCGCTGGCGCTCGCCGCCAGAGAGACGCGAGACCGGCCGCAGGGCCTTGTCCGGAAGGCCCACGAGCTCGAGAAGCTCCATGGCCCGCTCGCGGATCGCATGGTTGTCGGAGCGGGTCCTCCTGACATCTCCGGCACAGCTGCTTCGGCCCGGGTTCCAGCCGCTGCCGGCCGCCTCGAGGGGGAAGGCGACATTGCCGAGGGCCGTACGCGCAGAGAAAAGGTTGAAGGACTGGAAGACCACTCCTACGCGCCGCCTGGCCCTGCGAAGTTCCTCGCCCGAAAGCCCCTGAACGGGACTGTCCCCGTAGAGGACTTCGCCTGTATCGGGTTTCTCAAGGAGGGCTGCGATCCTGAGGAGCGTTGACTTCCCGGCCCCGCTTCTCCCGACGATCCCGAAGACAAGTCCACGCTCGACTTCAAGGGAAACGTCGCTCAGGGCGGGCCGGGGCGCCTGGATCACTGCCTCAGGAGAAGACAGAGACCCGTCGCGGTTACCGGAACCTGCCTGCTCGGCATAGCGTTTCCCGAGATGGCGGAGACTGAGGGCTACTTCGACAGGATTGTCGGGATGGGGGGAGGAAGGAAGGGAGACTAGTTGGTGAGCGGCCTCGATGGGCCGCTCGGCATGAAACATACGTGTGTCATGGAGGCACTATTCCCCGAGTCGTGCCCCCATGTCAAGTAGCTATGCATAGAATCCGCATCCAAGCGGGGATAGCCTTCAGCCAGGTGGCTATCCGGAAACGAAGCCCCTTGGTCAATGCCGGGAGGAGGGGAGAAGGCGGATCTGGCGATCCGGAAACAAGAGCCGGATCAACGGGGAATCACCTTCAGTCAGGTCATGCCGCCCGGACAGGCTCTCCCAAAGCCCGCCATAAGGCCAGGCCGCCCCGTCTTCCACGAGCATCGCTCTCACCGGATTGTTGTCGATGTAGTCGAAGGTTGCGACAAGATCCCGTATCGATGCGATGACCCTCGAAAAATACCGCTCGCACCAGACATGCCCCACATAGCCATGCAGCTTGTTGAAGGCCATGGCGAACACGCCCATGATCCATCGCATTATTGCCGAGAGGCTCTCCCCTTTCATGGGGACGATGACGAGATGGTAATGGTTCCCCATGACGCAGAAGTTCTCTATCCTGAACGAGTACTTCCGTTTCGCCCGCCTTACGACCGAGAGGAAGAGGTCCCTGTTGGCCCTGGATTCAAGGATCATCTCCTTCCGATTTGCCCTGGCGGTCACATGATACCGCGCGCCTTCGCGGAGTTCCCTTGGCTTTCTCATGCGCCAATAACGTCGGAATGCCTGCTGACTGCTTGAGGTCGAGGGCATGGACTGTCCCTCATGCGGAACCCTGACATGGCCGACGCCCCGAAACAGGACTGTCCCTCTCGGGAAGGCCATGTACCTGCCCCCTCTTCGATAGGAGGCCAGGCATGGATTCGTCTCTCCTGTCCGAGGTCTGGGAAGGGGCCCAAAATTGCCGTCGAGGCGGCCCCAGGCGGCCAACGAAAAAGAAAACCCCGCGCCGAAGCGCGGGGCCTTCCTGGCTATGTGCCGGATCTACTAGAGCGGGTTCGAGCCAATGATGGTGATGCGTCCCTTGACGACGGGGTCGACGGGGGCGCCGAGGCTCTTGAGGTACTCCACGAACGCGTCGCGCATCCAGATGGAGGAGTCGAACTTGTTCGTGGCGTTCTTGAAGACGGCATATCCGTCTCCGCCGGTGGCGTGGTAGGAGTCCGTCGCGATGACGTAGTTCTTGCTCGGATCGAGGGGCTTGCCGCCGATCATGATGTTCTCGCAGACGCCCTTATCGTAGTTGATCGTGAAGGTGACGCCGTCGGAGACCTGGGGGAAGGCTCCATTGCCCTGCTTGATCGTGGCGATGTAGTCGAAGAGGGCCTGGACATCGGTGCCCTTCAGCGTCACGACGAACATCGTGTTGTCGAAGGGGAGGACGGCATAGACGTCCTTGAGGAGGATGCTGCCGGCGGGGAGGTCGGTCCTGATGGTACCGCCGCAGACGAAGCCGAAGTCGGGGTTCATGCTGCGCATGGCCCACTTGAAGCCGTCGGCGACGAGATCGCCAAGGGCGGTCTCGGTCTTGCGGGCGGCCTTGTCGGCGTTGGTGAAGAGGGCGGAGACCTGGACGCCGATGGGCGAGCCCATGATGCGGTCGACCTTGTACTGGTACTCCATGAGGGTCGTGTAGACGACGGGGTTCTGCTCGAACTGGGGGCCGACGGGCTGGTAGGTCGTCGAGCCGTCCGCGTTCTTCACGGCCTTGTTGTCGTTGATGGTGATCGGGGTCCAGCTGCCGAAGGTGACGGTCTTCTTGTCGGCGCTGACGGTGATGATTCCCTTGCCGACGTTGAGGCCCCACTGGTAGGCCTGGACGATCGGGACCATCTTGCCGTTGGGGGCCTTCTCCATGACGGGAGCGGTGAGCGGCGTGTGGCTGTGGCCATCGACGATGAGGTCGATGCCGGAAACCTGTGCCGCGAGGGCGCGGGAGCCGGCCTTGTTGTCGCCGTAGATGCCCATGTGGGTGAGGGCGATGACGACATCGCACTTCTGCTTGCCGCGGAGCTCGGTGACCATGGCCTTGGCCGTCGCGATCTCGTCGAGGAAGGTCACGCCCTTGATGTACTCAGGCGTACCGATGGTCCTCGTCTCGAGGGTCGTGAGGGCGAAGATGCCGACGCGGACCTTGCCGAAGGTCTTGATGACGTAGGGAGCATCACCGAAATACTTGCCATCGGCGGTCTTGACGTTGGCGGAGATGATGGGGAAGTCGGCGAGTGCCTTCTGCGCGGCGAATACGGAGTTCGGATTGTCGAACTCGTGGTTGCCGACAGCGACGGCATCGACCTGCATGAGGTTGTAGCCGACGATCATGGGCTCGGCCTTGAAGAAGTCGGACTGGGGCATGCCCGTGTCGTAGTCGCCCGCGTCGAGGACGAGGACGTTGTCGAACTCGGACCTGGTCTGGCCGACGAGGGTGGTTATGGCCGGAAGGCCGGAAACGCCCACGGCGCCGTGGTCCGCATAGGGCAGGGCATGGCCATGCAGGTCATTGAAGTGGATGATAGCGATCTGGGTATCGCCAGGGGCCGCGAAGCCCATCATCGCCACGAGGGCGATGAGGACGAGGGCCATGAAACCTTTCTTCATGAATTCCTCCTTGTACGGATGAAATGACAGAAAAAGAGTCTAGCGCCACTTTGCAGTGTTAGGCAAGAGAGACTATTTCTAGAAATGAAATGGATGTATCGATCAAGAATAACGACAGACAGGAAACGTCGGTATTCATAGAGGCAACCCGCTTGATAAACCGGTTTATAATGCTATACTCGAAATATGCGCATGACCCGTTCTTCAGGAATCCTCCTCCACCCCACCTCCCTCCCCGGCCCCTACGGCATTGGAGACCTCGGCCCTTCCGCCTTCAGTTTCATCACGCGCCTGTCTGAAGCCGGACAGGGCATCTGGCAGGTCCTCCCCCTCGGCCCCACGGGTTATGGCGACTCTCCCTATGCCCCCTTCTCGACCTTCGCGGGCAACGAACTCCTCATCAGCCCCGAACTCCTCGCCAAGGAAGGCCTGATCGAAAAGACCGAACTCGAAGACAGCACAAGGCTCGGGGACAGTCCTCAGTTCCCGGCTGACCGCGTCGACTATGGCAGGGCAATCGCCTGGAAACGCCCCCTTCTTGACAGGGCGGTAGGACGCTTTCTCGCCGGGGCTGGCCCTGAACGCAGGAAGGCCTTTGAAGCCTTCCGGAAACGCGAAGCGGCCTGGCTCGGCGATTACGCCCTCTTCATGGCCATCAAGGCCGACTACGACGGAAGGGCTCGGCGTGAGAATCGCAGCGGAGCCCGATGGAACAACTATTGGCCGGAAAACCTGGCACTTCGCGAGGGACAGTCCTTGAAAGAAGAAGCCGGGCGACGAGCCGAGGCGATCGAGCGCATTGAAGTCCTCCAGTTTCTCTTCGACGAGGAATGGAAAGACGTCAAGTCGGCAGCGAATGCCGCAGGCATCCAGGTCCTCGGCGATCTTCCGATCTTCGTGGCCGAGGATTCCGCCGACGTCTGGACCCACCGAGAGCTCTTCCTCCTCGATCGGCACGGCAGGCCCACGGAGGTAGCCGGGGTGCCGCCCGACTACTTCAGCGCCGATGGCCAGCTCTGGGGGAACCCCCTCTACGACTGGAAGGAAAACGAGCGAACTTGTTTCGCATGGTGGCGGGCGCGGATGAAAGCAGCCCTGTCCCGCTACGATGCCCTCCGAGTTGACCATTTCAGGGGCTTCGAAGCCTACTGGGCCGTTCCCGCCGGGGAGACGACCGCGAGGAAGGGGCATTGGCGCAAGGCGCCTGGCGAGGCCCTGTTCGCAGCCATCCGCAAGGATCTCGGGGCCGATATGCCCGTGGTCGCCGAGGATCTGGGCTTCATAACGGAAGAAGTCCGCCGGCTCAGGGACGACCTCGGCTTGCCCGGCATGAGGGTACTGCAGTTCGCCTTCGACGCCGCGGAAAGCGGTACCGCCTTTGACCCGAGAAACGGCTTCCTGCCTCACAACTATGTCGAGAGATGTGTCGTCTACACGGGCACACATGACAACGACACGCTCGAAGGCTGGGTCTCGCAGGCGAGCAAGGACGAGGTCGCCTACCTCGAGAGCTACCTCGGCTACAGTCCCGTGAGCCATTCCTGGGCCCTCGTCGCCGAGGCCTGGAAATCCTGTGCTGCCTGGGCCATCGCCCCCCTCCAGGACATCCTGGGCCTTGGTTCCGAGGCGCGCATGAACACGCCCTCGACCCTCGGGGGCAACTGGGCCTGGCGCCTTGGCGAGGACGAGTTCGACTCGAAGACGGCAGCGCGCCTCGCCAAGCTCTCGCACCTTTATGGAAGGAACCTCGAAACATAGCTTTTTCGCTGCGAACGGAGGACTGTCCCCGATAATCGGTCCCCGATAATCGCTCCTGCGAACGGAGGACTGCCCCCGATAATCGGTCCCCGGTAGTTGCCGAGAATTGCCCGAGTGAATCTCCGACAGGTCCGGGCGAGGCCAAGGCGCGTTCCGAAGCCAAGCCACGGGCGAGCGAGCCTAGTTGATGTCGCCGCGGTAGACCTCGGCTCCCTCGCGCCAGTCCCTGATCGCGGACCTGATGGCCTTGGGATAAAGCCTCGCTTCCTCAATGCGTGAAAGGGGAAGCCATTCGAGCCCCTCCTGGCCCTCGTCGGGGTGCTGCCCCGTCCGCAGGGTTCCAGGGTCCCTGAGCGTGCAACGGAACATGTATTCGACCTGGTGCACATCGCCGTCGCTCGCGGCGAATTCGTGGTGGGCGCCGATGTACTCGCGGATGAAAAGCAGGGGGCCTATCTCGATCTCCGCGTTGACCTCCTCGAGGCACTCCCTCCGGAGGGTATCGTGGAAGGTCTCTCCGAATTCCTGGCCGCCGCCCGGGAGGATATAGTAGGCGCCTTCGGCATCGCGCTTCCTGATGGAGAGGAGACTCCCCTCGCGGCAGATCACCGCCTTGACCGAATTGCGTATGGCTGGCATGGATCGCTCCCATGGGTTCGGATATCGCGGCGCGGACCTGCCGCGGGACGACTACCATAATGGCCGAGGGTTTCCGGGGACAAGGGGGAAAAAGCGATTATAAGCGATTCCTCGACTGGAAACGGCCCGCATTCCCGTGCTAGAAGAAAACGAGTGTCTCGATTGAATGACGAGGCCGACCGCTAGAAACGAAACGGAAAGAGGATACCGTGCCCGATTGCACTCGACCGGCCCACTAGTTCCCGTCTCACGGAACCGGTAACGCACAGGTTCATGCAAGGATCGATGCACCCCGCGAAAACGCCCGAAGAGCGCGCGGAGTGCATGATTTCGCATAACCTGTGACTGGCACGCGGCGCAGGCCCTCCGGGGCCCGAGGCCGCCGTCGAGCCCCGCGGGACCCCATCGATGCGGGCCCGCGGGCGTACAGGCAGGCACTACATGTCCCTCATCCACGCCGAGGACCTCGGCATATCCTTCGGATCTTTCGACCTTTTCAGGGGAATCAGCTTCTCCATCGCCCGCGGCGAACGCATCGGCCTCATCGGGCCCAACGGTTGCGGCAAGACCTCCCTCCTCCGCGTCATGGCAGGGGAACTGGAGCCGACCTGGGGTTCCTGTGCGCGGGCCCGCGGCCTCGGGATAGGCTGGCTCAGGCAGGACGGGGCGGCGGCCTGGCTCGCCGGAGCCATGAAGCCCGCAGCCCTGTCCCCGGCGCCAGGCGGACCCACGCCAGCTTCCGCTCCTGCGCTCGGAACTCCCAAGCAGGTCGCGGCCCAGGGGCAGAGCCTCCTCGACCTCATGCTCGGGGCCTTCTCGAACCTCATGGCCCAGGAAGCGAAGCTCCGCACCCTGGAAGAAGGACTCGGCAACGCAAGCGCAACGGAGCTCGCACGCTACGGGACGGCACTCGACACCTTCGAGCGCGAAGGCGGCTATCGATACCGCGAACGGACGGAACGGGTCCTCTCGGGACTCGGGTTCGCCCCGGAGCGCTGGGGCATGCCGGCTTCGACATTGTCCGGAGGCGAAGCCATGCGGGCGGCCCTGTGCCGGCTCCTTCTCGACGACCCGGCCCTCCTCATCCTCGACGAACCGACGAACCACCTCGACACCGGGACCATCGACTGGCTCGAGGACGAGCTGGCCTCGCGCGCAGGAGGCCTCCTTGTGGTAAGCCACGACCGCCGTTTCCTCGACCGCGTGGCCACCTCCATCTGGGAGCTGGGCCGTGGAGGGCTCGAGAAATACCGGGGCGGCTACTCGGACTACCAGCGCCAGAAGGACGAGAGGAGACTCGCCTATCTCCGGCTCTTCTCAGAGGAAAAGGAGAGGCTCCTCGCCGAAGCCGATTTCGTGGCGGCGAACATCGCCAGGGCGACCACCTCGGCCCGCGCCTTTGGCCTTCTCAGGCGCCTCTCGAGCGATCTCGAGGTCGTCGACCGCCATGGTGTCGAGGCTTTGCGGTCTGGCAAGGGCCTCCTCGAACTCGGCGTCGGGAGGGTACATGTCCTCCCGATCGGCGAGGCCAGGCGCAGGATCGCTGCCCTTGAGCCAGACGAAGCCAGGACAAGGACGGCCAGGCTCGTCCTGCCGCCGCCTTCCCCTTGCGGGGACAGACCTATCATGGCGCGACAGCTCGTCATCGGATACAAGGACTGTCCCCTGGCCATGTCAGAACGGCTCGAGCTCAGGCGAGGCGAGCGCCTTGCCATAGTCGGCGCGAACGGATGCGGCAAGACGACCCTTCTCAAGGCCCTCGTCGATGGCAGTTGCCTGTTGGGGGGCAGTATCGAGAGGGATCCCCGGGCGAGGATAGGCTGGTTCGGCCAGGTACGCGGGGGGACGGAATCGGAGGAACGCCTCGTCGACCTCGTTGGCGTGGTTGGAGGTCTTGGCGAAAAGGAAGCCCGGGCGGTCCTGGCACGTTGGGCTTTTCCAGGAGAGGCTGCCTTCAAGAAGGCAGGTCAACTCTCGGGGGGAGAACGGGCTCGCCTCGAGCTAGCCCTTTTTGGCCTCCGCGGAAGCAATATCCTCGTCCTCGACGAGCCGACCAATCATCTTGATATTGCGACGCGAGAAGCCCTCCAGTCATGTCTGGCTTCCTGGAGAGGGACAGTCCTCTTCGTTTCGCACGACCGCTGGTTCGTCGAGGCGCTCGCTACGAGGATCCTTGCCATCGACGACGGGCTAATAACCGAGCAACGCTGACCGGCCGCTGCGGCTGCGAGCCAGGCTTCGGGCAGGACTGTCCCCGTGGTTCCCGATGTTTCCAATGGCCAGTCCCTGACGGTCGGCCGGGGCGGGGCTCGCTAGCCCCGCCCCCCGGCTTGGCTGCCTGGCTGCCCGGCTGTCGTGCTGCGCGGCGGCGCGACAGCCGGGCAGCGTCGCCGCTTCCGCAGCCCTGTCCCCTCGGGCTATACTCGGCCGATGCCGCACCTCGCCATAACGCTGGGGCTTTCCGCCCTGCCCGCCGTCCTCCTTCTCTGGTATTTCTACCGCCGAGACAGGAAGCGGCCCGAGCCCCTGGGCCTGATCGGCAAAAGCGTCCTCTATGGCTTCCTCGCCGTCATGCCGGCAGCAGCCCTGGAGGTAGGACTCGACCAGTTGCCGATACCGCAGACCGCCTTTGTCCAGGCCTTCCTCGTGGCAGCCCTCGTCGAGGAGTCGGTGAAGCTCTTCTTCGTGAAGCGCTATCTTTTCAGGCGACCCGAGTTCGACGAACGCGCTGACGGCATCGTCTATGCCATCTGCGTGAGCCTGGGCTTCGCTTTCGTCGAAAACTTCCTGTATGGCTACAAGGACGTCCGGGTCCTCTTCCTCCGAGGGGTCACGGCCGTTCCCCTCCACGCCATAGCCACGGGCGTCATGGGATACTACCTGGGCATGGCCAAGATCGAGGGCTTGCGCGATGGCAGGCTCAGGCTGGCCGGCGCGTGGAAAAAGGGCCTCGCCTGGGCCATCGTCATCCACGGGACCTACGATTTCTGCCTCTTTGCGGGCGGCTTCGTTAGCCTTCTCGTCTTCCCCCTCCTCATAGTGGGCTGGCTCGTCCTCAACCGGATCTACAAACGGGCACTCGCGGAAGACGACGCCGATCCGCGCCTCTCTCCTTCTCAAGGCTTCCCGGACTCGCTACTATAAGGAACCATACCGATAATCAAGTGCGGAGCTTCCGCCGATCACGAGCCTCGAGCCCTTATGGTGGGCGCGGCCTGTACCTGGAGAATCTTGCATGAAGCCACGTTCCATAGCCGCCGTCGCAGTCGGAGCCCTCCTTGTGGGGACAGTCCTCCTCTTCATCCCTGTCAAGGCGATGGCTACCGGTACCCCTGCCGAGGATTCCGAGGCTGAGGCCCTTTACTCGGCCCTGGCCGGCGGCGACTTCCTCGCGGGCTTTGATACGGGACTCTATCGCGTCCGCAAGGATGGCTCGGGGACAGACCCGCTCTGGACCGGCGGAGAGGTGCGCAAGATCGTCAAGGCGACCTCCGGCTGGTACTTCCTCACGGGCAAGGGGGTCCTGTTCAGCGCCGACCTCGCCTCCTTCGAGGACCGCTCGGGAGGCCTCCCCGTCAAGACCTACAAGCTCGTGAAGAGCGGAGCCAAGGATTTCCTCCGCGAGACCCAGGACCTCAAGGATCTCGAACTCGACCCGACCAATCCCGCCCGGTTGCTGACTTGTACGAAGGACGAGGTCTATCTCTCGGAGAACGGCGGCAAGGATTGGCGGAGCCTCGGCCAGCCCGTGCCCACCACCGGCCTCAAGGCGGTTGCCTTCGGTCCCCTGCTAGGCTCCGCGGAAATCGCGGCCTGGGCCTCGCACCCGATCAAGGGCCTCTTCGTCCGGAAGCTCGGCGCTTCATCCGCATCCGGAGCCTGGGCCGCCGTTACCGCAGGTCTCGCGGCCATCCCCGGCACGACAAGCATGGAAGAGGTCTCCGACCTCGCCATGATGCTCCCCGCGGCTGCGGGCGGGACGGGCCCAGCCTCTGCGGGTGGGACTGTCCCCACGGGAGCACCTCCCGGAGCCGTCCCGGGCGGCTTCTGGGCCGCGAACAGCTTCCTGCCCCGAATCTACCGCTGGCAGCCCGAGGCCAAGGCCTTCAGGCAGGCCTGGAACGGGGGACAGTCCGAGGGCACGGCCGAATCCCTGGACTGCCTCCCCGACGGCAGTCTCCGTTTCGTCACCTATGGCGCGGTCAAGCGGCTCGATGCGGCGACGGGACTTGCGGCCAACGATGGCTACGCTTCGCGGGCTCTGTCCCTCGCGCTGGGCGCCTCGACTGGATGGCAGCTCCTCTCGCTGTCCTTTCCCGAGCGGATCGGCAGCGGTGCCCCGAGGCAGTCCTCCCTCTCGGAGCTCTGGCTCTATTCCTTCCGGGACCGCAAGCCCTACCGCGCGGCCGCCGAGAACCACAATGGCCTCTATCTCGCCACCGGCTTCATGGTCCATCCCGACACGAGGGCGAAGTACTTCTCGCTCATGAAGGATCGCCGCCTCGATTCCGTCGTCGTCGACATGAAGGACGATTTCGGCCGCCTCCGCTTCGAGCCCAGGGATCCCCTCCTCAGGAAGATGGGCAAGACCTCGAGCCCGATGGACATCGAGTCCTTCGTTGCCGAGGCCAAGGCCAAGGGCGTCTGGCTCGTGGCCCGCGTAGTGGTCTTCAAGGACCAGGTCGTCTACGACTACGCGGGCAACAGGTATGCGGTCTGGGACGCGAAGGCCAAGGCGCCGTGGCAGGGCTACAATGTCGTCAAGGCGCCGGCTCCTGCAGCCTCGCCGGCGACCCCGCCCTCGGGCGCGCCGAATCCCTACGGCCCCACCTCTCCGACGGCCACCGCCCCGGCACCCGCCCCTGCGCCCGCCCAGGCCTGGGCGAGGGAGCCCATCAAGGAATACTGGGTCGACCCCTACTGCGAGGAGGTCTGGGCCTACAACGTCGCCATCGCCAACGAGATCATAGCGCGGGGCTTCGACGAGGTGCAGTTCGACTACATCCGCTTCCCCACCGACGGCGCCAACATCGACGACGCGGGCTTCCGCTGGCGCGACGCCGGCATGGACAAGGAGAGCGCCCTCGCCTCCTTCCTGCGTTATGCGCGCGAGAACATCAAGGCGCCCATCAGCATCGACATCTACGGCGCGAACGGCTGGTTCCGCTCCGGCGTGCGCACGGGCCAGGACGTGGAGCTCCTCGCGAAGTACGTCGACGTCATCTGCCCGATGTACTACCCCTCGCACTTCGAGCAGGGCTTCCTCGCCCAGCCTCCGGCCGAGGACCGGCCCTACCGCATCTACCGGACCGGGACCTTCCGCACGAGCGTGATCTCCCGCGGCCGCATCGTCGTCAGGCCCTACGTGCAGGCCTTCTACATGAACGTGAGCTACGACAGGGCCTGGTACAACCTCGACTACGTGAAGCGCGAGGTGGCCGGGGTCAGGGATTCGCTCAACCTCGGCATGACCTTCTGGAACAACTCGGGCCGCTACGACGACATACCCGTCCTCGAGTTCGGCCCCGACGGCCGCCTTTCCGGCCCCGGCCTCCCCGCCACGGCGGCCAGGCCGCAGGCCGCCGCCTCGACGGCGCAGGCGGCCGCGGGGACTCCCCGGGCCTCGGCCCAGCCAGCGGGCGCGGCGCCGGCGGCCCCGATCCCCGAGGGCATCCTCGACTAGGGCCATAGGTTGACCGACTCCGTCGGGGAGCTCTACACTTTCCCCAACGGAGTGCACATGACCAGCAAGACCAGGCTCTCGTTCTTCCTCGCTTCCATCGGGGCCGCCATCGTGGTGGCGTCCTTCCTCATCTGGCTCCTCGGGCTCGAGGGCTCGAAGGGCCTCGGCGCATGGGGCTGGAACAGGATCTATATCGCGATCGCGGCGGCAGGCGCCCTGCCCCTCCTCCTGTCGCTCATCACCCTGTTCTGGCGAAGGACGGAGATGGCGAGGCCGGCCACGGTCCTGGGCATCGTGGCCATCGTCCTCTCGGTCATCGTGAGCGCGGGCGTCCTCGTCACCTGGGGCGAGATCGTCACCAGGGCCCACAGGGTCTCGAAGCCCATTCCCGCCCTCAACCTCGTGGATCCCCAGAAGGGCATACGTCCCGCAGGCCCCGCTGACGCTTCGGGCCAGGAGGCCTTGAGGATCTCCCTGTCCTCCGACGCGCACTGGGGCGCCGATACTGCCAACGCCGAGGCGCGGAGCGCCATACTCAGGGCGATCTACCGCGAGGAGCCGCGGCGCGATGCCTTCTTCATACTCGGAGACAATGTCCAGATGGGCATGAACGACGCGGAGTGGAAGGCCGAGGCCATGGAGCTCTCCTCGGAGCTGGGCAGCATCCCCGTGCGGCCCCTCCTCGGCAACCATGACGCCATCATCGACGGGCAGTACCACTACAAGGCCTACTTCTTCCCGCCGCGGCTCTCGAGCGACTCAGGCTCGCCCTACTACTATTCCATCGACGCAGGCCCGGCCGTCATCGTCGTCCTCGACCTCCTCTGGGGCGCCGAGGAATTCGGGGCGAGGCAGCGCGACTGGCTCGAGAGGACCCTGGCCGCCATCCCCGCGGACAAGCGCATCATCGTGCTTTCGCACTGCTTCTTCGCGAGCTCGGGCTACATGGACGGCGCCTATCCCTGGTACGATCACGAGGACATGCTCACCAAGGTCGCGCCCATCCTCGAGAGGCACAGGGTAGACCTCGTGGTCCAGGGCCACAACCACTACATGGAGCTCCTCGAGCGGAACGGCGTCACCTACGCGACGATCGGCGTCATGGGCGGCAAGCCCGATCCCGAGCCGACCCACGTCTCGCCCTGGTCGAAGTGGTTCCTCCAGGGGAGCTACGGCTGGCTCGATCTCGACGTGACGGCGAAGGGGATAACGCTGAACTTCCGGGACACCACGACCGCGGTCGTGCACTCGGCGTACATTCCGGCGACGCGGTAGGCAAGGACCGGGTAGCCGATTTCATTGGAGCCCCAAGGAACCGTTCCCATGCGGTTCAGGGCGGGGCCTGTCAAAGGAAGACAGCCACGGGGCGCTTCGCGCCGTGGCTGTTTTCTTTTGACACCCGCCGCGATGCAACGCGAGCGCAGCGCATGAAGACGCCCCGATCCATGATCCGCGGCCGGGCCGCGTA
>Ga0209098_1003523_pt1 | contig 12854 bp, 7 predicted proteins | sample AD_JPNHW1_MetaG_FD_184429 | JGI IMG/M metagenome (GOLD analysis project Ga0209098, IMG submission 184429) | Active sludge microbial communities of municipal wastewater-treating anaerobic digesters from Japan - AD_JPNHW1_MetaG (SPAdes) (version 2) | ecosystem: Engineered > Bioreactor > Anaerobic >... | reverse complement strand
CTCGAGTCGATCTACAACGGCATCATGAACGCCAACGGCAAGCCCGAGGCGCCCTTCATCCGCATGGTCATCATGCTGGCCCTCAAGATAGCGTTCAACTTCCTCTTCCTCGTCGTCCTGCGCATGGGCCTCGTGGGCTGCGTCCTCGCCTCGCTCTGCGCGAACGCCCTCGTCACGGTCTGGATGTTCTACGAGCTCTTCGGGAAGGAAGGGAAGGACAGGCTCGAGATCAGGGGCTTCCGCTTCGACTGGCCCATCGTGAAGGAGCTGGCGCGGGTCGGCTTCCCGGCCATGCTCAACTCCTTCTTCCTCAACCTGGGCTTCTTCCTCATCAACACCGAGACGCAGAGGTACGGCGCCCTCGTCCTCACGGCCCAGGGCATTGCCAACAACATCTCCTCGGTCTGCTTCATCCTGCCGGGCTGCCTCTCCTCGTCGGTGACGATGATGGTGAGCATGAACATCGGCGCGGGGAGGCCGGACAAGGCGAAGGGCTCCTGCTGGACGGGCTCGGCGGTGAGCGCGGCGATAGCGGCCGTCGTCATCGCCATCGTCGTGCCCCTCTCCTCCCACCTCACGGTCCTCTTCACGCGCGACCCGGCCCTCCTCGGGATAGCGAACCGGGCCCTCCACATCTACACCTACTCGGTCGTCGGCTTCGGCGTCTGCATGACCATCCAGGGCGCCTTCATCGGCCTCGGGCGGACGCGGGTGCCCCTCGTCCTCGGCCTCTTGAGGATCTGGCTCCTCCGCTACGTCTTCATCCTGGCCACGGAGAAGTCCCTGTCCTACTACTCGGTCTTCTGGGGCAACCTCTTCTCGAACTACGCGGCCGCCCTCATAGCCATCGTCCTCATAGCCCGGGTGAAGTGGGTCTCGGCCATCAAGCACGCGCCTGCGGCCGAGCCCGTGCCGCTCCAGGCTGCCGAAGCTCCCTGCCCGAGCGAGACCTGAGCCTGCCGCGGCCGTGCTCCCGGCCCTTCGCCTCGTCCCCGTCGACCGGACGCCCGGCGGGGTGGGCTGGACATCGGGGGTCTGACCCCTTCCGCTGGGGCGCGAACCAGGCATGGGGTCTGACCCTGAGCCTTTGTCGACGCCGATGATACGGGGTCTGACCCCATCGCGGCGTTCAGGCCCTGCAGTTCTCCTCGTGCCACTCCCTGCCCAGGAAGGGAGGGACGCAGCCGGAGGTGGCCGCCTCGAAGGAGACGGGGCCGCCCCGCACTATGGCCTCGAGGTAGCGGCGGCGGTTGGCGAGGTCGGCCTCGCGGCGGGCCCTGTCCCCGAGGATGGCGCCGTGCCCGGGGATGAAGGCGCGCGAGCACTGTCCCCCGAGCCAGTCGATGGCCGCGATATGCAAGGAGACCGGCCTCGAGTGGACAGAGGGAAGGAGGGGCCTGCCGTCGTTGGTGAGGATGACCGCGTCGGCGACGTAGAGCCAGCGGTCGTCGATGAGGACGGCGAGGGAGTCGTCGCTGTGGCCCGGGAGGGGGTGGACGACGAGGCGCCGCCTGCCGAAGCCCAGGGCCACCTCCTCCTCGACGATGCGCGTCGGCTCGACGGCGATGGCCCCTCCCGGCGGGAGCCAGGCCTCGGCGCTGCTCCGCCACTCCTCGCCCGCCCATACCGAGACGGGGCCGAGGAGGGGAAGGCCCCCGTCGTGGTCGGGATGGAAGTGCGAGACGATGGCGCCCACCGGCCTCGCCCTCCGGGACTCGAGGTCCTCGAGGGCCAGGGCCATGCTGGCGCGGTAGCCCGAGTCGATGAAGAGGGCCTCGTCCCCCTCGACGATGGCCATGAAGTTGAGGCCTTCGAGCTGTCCCGGGGCGGGGTCGAACTGGTAGACGAGGAGACCTTCGTCGAGGCAAAGGACTCTCATGGTCCCTCCTTGTCTGCCACTCTACCGTCCGCGGTCCGGGGGCGGCATCGCCAGTATTGGGGATATGGCCAGACTGTCCGCCGGGGCGGGGCGCGTCGCCCAGGCCGCGGCCGCGACCCTTCGTTTCAGCGTGCATGCAGGCGGCTTCCCGGACTATACTTTGGTCAATGGACAGGCACGGAACCCCCGCGGGAGGCCGATGGTTTCCCGCAGCGCTCTTCATCGTCATCGCCGCCCTCGTCCTCGTCCTCTGGCATGGCCTCGAGGACAGGGAACAGCAGAACCTCAAGGCGCGGATCGAGGCGGAAGCCGATTACCTAGGCTCGCACGTCGAGGCCGACCTCCGGGGCAGGCTGCCCGCACTACAGCGCCTTGCCCGGTCCTGGGAGATCCACAGGGGCCTTTCCGAGGAGGAATTCTCCGAGGAGGCGGCGACCTTCATCCTCGACGCGCCGGGCTTCCAGGCCCTCGAATGGGCCGATGCACGCGGCATCATCCGATGGGTCTCGCCCCTCGAGGGCAACGAGATGGCCCGGGGCCTCGACCTCTCCTTCGAGAAGACGAGGCGAGACGCCTTCCTCGCCGCGAAGGGCGGGAAGGAACCGATCCTGAGCCGGCCCGTGGAACTCGTGCAGGGGGGCATGGGCCTCCTCGCCATCTATCCCACCCTGGTCGCCGGCCGCTTCGAGGGAGCCATCCTCGCCGTCTTCCAGTCCACGAAGTGGCTCGACTATGTCTTCAGCGTGAAGAGCCTCGGCTCCTTCTACGCGGCCGACCGCAAGGTAGCCGTCCTCCTCGACGGCGAGCAGATCTACGTCCAGGCCGGATTCAAGGAGCTCGAGGGCAAGGTGGAGACGGCCTCGGCCAGGACAGCCATGCTCGGCCACGATCTCACGGTCCAGGTGAGGCCGACCGAGGCCTTCATCAGGCGCAGCCGCACCCCGCTGCCCGGCATCGTGGCGGCCACGGGCTTCGTGCTGGCCCTCCTCGTTTCCGTCATCGCCTGGCTCATGCAGCGCGAGCGCCTGGCGGCCGAACGCTCGCGACGCACGAGCTCGGAGCTCGAGACGGCGCTGGCGGAGAAGGACAGGCTCGAGTCCTGGCTCAGGCGGGCCCTGTCCCGCATCGACCTGGCCACGCAGGCGGGGCGCATGGGCATCTGGACCTGGCACCTCGCCGACGACCGCCTCACCTGGAACGAGCGGATGTTCGACCTCTTCGGGGTCCCCGCGGACGTCTCGCCGACCTACGCCACCTGGAGGGACACCATCCATCCCGACGACATCGACGCGGCCGAGGCCCATCTCAACAACGCCGTCCTCGGCAAGGAGAGGTTCGACACCGAATTCCGGGTCGTCCTGCCCGGCGGCGAGGTACGCAACATCAGGGCTGCGGCCCGGGTCGAGCGCGACGCCATGGGCAAGGCCGAGTACGTGACGGGCATCAACTGGGACATGACGGAGGCGCGCCGGGCCGTGGAAGCCCTCCGCAAGAAGGAGGAGGAGGTCAGGCTCCTCCTCTATTCCACCGCGGAAGCGATATACGGAATCGACCTCGAGGGACGCTGCACCTTCGCCAACCCCTCCTGCGCGCGCCTCCTGGGCTACCCGGACGTCGACTCCTTCATCGGGCGCAACATGCACCGCCTCATCCACTACGCCTGGCCCGACGGCGAACCCATGCCGATCGAGGACTGCAACATCTTCAAGGCCTTCCGCGAGGGGAAGCGGGTCCATGTCGACAACGAGGTGCTCTGGCGGGCCGACGGCACGAGCTTCCCCGTCGAGTACTGGTCCTACCCCCAGGTCCAGGAAGGCAGGGTGACGGGCTCCGTCGTGACCTTCATCGACATCTCCGACCGCCTCAAGGCCGTGGAGACCATCCGCCACATGGCCACGCACGACACCCTCACCGACCTGCCCACCCTGAGGCTCTACCGCGACCGCCTGACCATGGCCATGCGGCGGGCGCGCAGGAACGGCCTGTCCGTGGCGGCGATGTTCGTCGACCTCGACGGCTTCAAGTCGGTCAACGACACCTACGGGCACGACGCGGGGGACGCGGTGCTCCGGGAGGTCGCGGGCAGGCTCGGACGCGTCGTGCGCGATACGGATACGGTCGCGCGGGCCGGCGGCGACGAATTCGTCCTCGCCCTTACCGACCTCCAGGCCCGCGAGAGCGCCGCCGCCATCGCGGCCAAGACGATCGAGTCCCTCACCCAGCCCATCAACGTGAACGACCGCCAGGTCCTCGTGGGCGCCAGCATCGGCATCGCGCTCTTCCCCGCCGACGGCGCCGACGTGGACGGCCTCATCAAGGCCGCCGACACGGCGATGTACGAGGTGAAGCGGGCGGGGAAGAACAACTTCAGGTTCGCGGGGGACGAAGGCAAGGGCGCATAACGCGTCGCGCGCCGGCCCCGCGCCGACGGCCCCGCGCCGCCGGCCCCCCGGCCGCGTCTCGCTCGCCCGGGCCCGGCGTCGCCGGCCATACCCCTGGGGTATGGAAGGCTGCCGAGACGGTATTGGACCTTCATTGCGCTTCCTCCTAGTCTTGTAATGAGGCGGGCCTGCCCGTCCCATTCCAGGCTGGGAGGACAAGGACATGGATTCAGGACGCCGCCCGAAACTGCTCGTGCTCGGATCGGTCCCCGGCGAGCTGGAAAGGATCGAGGGCCTGGTCGAGGCCCTGTCCTCCTCCGGCATCGCCTGCACGGGCGCCATCGAATCGAGGCCGTCGAGGATCGCCGACATCCTGGCAAAGGCCGCTCCCGACTTCGCCTTCTGCACGGCCTTCCGCGCCGTGGACGATTCGGGCCGTGCCATCCATCTCCAGGACCTCTGCGCCCGGGCGGGCGTCTCGTGGATCGGCTCGCAGTCGGGGACGCTCGAGCTCGCGCTTTCGAAATCGCGCATGAAGGAGCGATGGCGGGCCGAAGGCGTCGCCACGCCGGACTGGTTCACGGTCCCGCGCCTCGCGGACGGCTCCCTCGGGGACGTGCAGCGGCTGGAGTCGGCCAACGCCTTTCCCTACATCGTCAAGCCCGATGCCGAAGGGAACAGCAGGGGCATCGACGCCGCCTCGGTCGCGCGGACACCGCTCGAGCTGTATGCGCGGGCGAGTTCGGTGGCCGAAACCTATGGCGGCGCCCTCGTGGAATCCTTCCTCGGGAGCGCGGACGCGCGGGAGTTCACCGTGGCCATGATAGGCAACGGGGAGAAGGCCCTCGTGTCGGCCGTCGAGATCGTGAAGCCCGAGGGCGGGGAATGGGTCGTCACCAACGACGCGAAGGACGGACACCGCACGCGGGTCGAGCCTATCGCCGACAGGAAGCTCCGCGGCAAGGTCGAGCGTTTCGCGCATCGGGCCTTCATGGCAGCGGAGGCAAGGGACTACGCGAGGTGCGACATCATCCTCGAGGGGGGGCGGCTGAGCGCCATAGAGCTCAATGGCCAGCCCATGGTGCCTGACCGCTGGTTCGAGGCCTGCGCCGCGGCGGCCGGCCTCGACGCGGTGCAGTACATCAGGGCCATTGTCCTCGCGGGCATGGCGAGGATCCTCGAGGAAGGCCAGTCCTTCATGCGGATTCCGGCGCGGCTCGCGGCCTCCCTGCCCGAAGCCGTCGTGAAGCGGCTCGCCTGAGAAAGGAGGCAGCATGGCGCAGATGAAGCTCGCCCGAGGCGACCGGATAGGCCTTGTCCATCCGGCCTCCGACGCCCACACCCTCGGCATCTCGTACATCGAGGAGCTCCTCTCCGGAGCGGGCGTACTGCCGGTCAAGGCGCCGGAGGAGGTTCTCGAGGCCCTCGACCATCCGGAGGCGGAGGCGCACGCGAGGCGCCTCCGCGACTGGATCCTCGGGAACAGGTTGTGCGCCATCGGATACAGCTGGCGCCTCGATCCCGGAGAGGGGCTCTCGCTCTTCTCGCGCTTCCTCGAGACCCTCGCGAGGACAGGCGTCCTCGAGGCCGACGGCGGCCCGGTGCGCTCGATCTTCTTCGCGGGCCTGCCGGAGAGCTGCGACCTCGTGGAGGAACGCTTTCCCTCCGTGGCGGCGACCTTCCGCGGCGACGAGGGACCGGTTGAAAGCCTCTCGATGATGGGCATGACGGGGCTTTCCCTTCCGCCGGACATGGCCCGCGGCGCCATCTACGACGATACGCGCCTTTCCTTCGGCCGCAGCCTCGTGCGGAAGGCCGACTACCGCAAGGTCGCGCCGGTGGACAGGAGCCGTTACCGCATGTTCGGGAAGCGGGGCGACAGCGTCATGGCCCGCGTCGCCGACGGTTCCGAGCGCGGGCTCCCGCCCCTCATGCGCGCGCACGTCGGGCCCTTCCTTCCGGACAGGAAGGAGGCGGTCAACCTCTTCCTCGACTGGTCCGCCCGCCTCGCCAGGACGGGCTTCCTCGACGTGCTGTCGATCGGCACCTCGCAGCTCAGCCAGTCCGCCTTCGGCCTTCCCTGGGAGGGGATGAACGACGGCGGCGGCGTTCCCCTCGCCACGCGCGGGGAGTTCGCCGCGGTCTGGAAGGCCGCCCGCCCGATGCTGGTCCGATCCTACGCCGGGTCCCGCGACGTGCCCTCCCTCGCGCGCATGCTCGAGGAGGAGATCGACAACGCCTGGCACGCCCTCTCGCTCTGGTGGTTCTCGGCCCTCGACGGCCGGGGCCCGAACAGCGTCCTCGAGAACCTCCGCCAGCACACCGCGGCCATGTGCTTCATCGCGGGCTCGGGCAAGCCCTACGAGCCCAACGTCCCGCACCATTTCTCCTTCAGGGGCGGGGACGACTTGACCTATGTCCTCTCGGGCCTCATCGCGGCCAAGGCCGCGAAGCGGAACGGCATCCAGCGCCTCATCCTCCAGGTCATGCTCAACACGCCAAGGTTCACGTCGGGCCTCTGCGACCTCGCGAAGGCGAGGGCCCTCCTCCATCTCGTGCGCGAGCTCGAGGACGGCGACTTCAAGGTCTACCTCCAGCCGCGGGGAGGCCTCGACTACTTCTCCCGCGAGCCCGACCTGGCCAAGGCCCAGCTCGCGGCCGTGACCGCCCTCATGGACGACATCGAGCCCCACGATCCCGCGAGCCCCCAGATCATCCATGTCGTGGGATATTCCGAAGGCTACGCGTTGGCTGATCCCGACGTCGTCGACGAGAGCGTCCAGATCACGCGCCACGCCCTCTCCGAGTACCGGCGCCTCCGCGCGGCCGGCGAGGTCGACGACATGTCCTCCAACGCCTTCGTCCTCGAGCGGACCTCGGGGCTCATCCGCGACGCGAGGCTCGCGATCGAGGCCATCGAGGCCGGCCTGCCGGATCCCTATTCCCCCGAAGGCCTCTATGCGATCCTCGCCTCGGGCTTCCTCGCCGCGCCCTTCATCACGGCCTGCCGCGACGAATTCCCCGCCGCGGCAAGGTGGAAGACGCGGGTGATCGGGGGCGCCGTCGCCGCGGTCGGCGAGGACGGACGGCCCGTGGCCGCGGAAGACAGGATAGGCGAGGCGGCGGAGAACCTGGGGGCATGGGCGGCCCGGCCGGTGCCCGGAGGCAGGCGATGAGGCAGGACATGGACGATGCCGCGTTGCGCGGCATCCTGAAGCGCACGAGGGAGAAGGGCAAGGAAGCGGTCTACTGCGTCGTGGGAGCAGGCAACGGGGGCCTACCCATGGCCGGCCACCTCGGACTCCTCGGCTTCGAGGTGCGGCTCTACAACCGCAGCGACGACAAGCTCGCCGCCGTGCGCTGGCACGGCGGCATCGACCTCGAGGGCGCCGTCGAGGGCTTCGGCCCCGTGGCGCTCGCGACCTCCGACCTCGCGGCCGCCGTCAAGGGAGCCGATGTCGTCATGGTCGTAACGCCCTCGACCGCGCATCGCGGCCTCGCGAGGGCGATGGCGGGCTGCCTGGCCGACGGCCAGGTCGTCGTCCTCAATCCCGGGCGGACGGGGGGAGCCCTCGAATTCCGGAAGACCCTCGAGGAGTCGGGCTGCGGGACGAGGCCCGTGATCGCGGAGGCCCAGACCTTCCTCTACGCTTCCAGGGCCGTGTCGCGGCACCTCGGGCACATCTTCAGGATCAAGAACTCGGTGCCCCTCGCGGCCCTTCCGTCCTACTGGACGCCCGACGTCCTCTCGGCCCTCGAGCCCGCCTTCCCGGCCTTCATCGGCGGGAGCAACGTCCTCGCGACCAGCATGGAGAACATCGGCGCGATCTTCCATCCCGCCCTGACCATCCTCAACGCGGGCTGGATCGAGGCGACGGGCGGCGACTTCGACTACTATCTCCAGGGGATCACGCCCTCCATCGCGATGATCCTCGAGGCCATGGACGGCGAGCGGCTCGCGGTCGCCAGGGCCCTGGGCGTGCGGAGCCTCTCGGCGCGCGAGTGGCTCTACCTCACCTACGACTCGCCCGGGGCCGACCTCCACGAGGCCATCCACAACACGGAGGCCTACCGCGGCATCAAGGCGCCTCCCACGATCGCCCACCGCTACATCTTCGAGGACGTGCCGATGAGCCTCGTGCCCATCTCGTCCCTCGGCGCCACGCTCGGCATCCCGACGCCCACCATCGACATGATCATCGAACTCGCGTCCCTCCTCCACGGGAAGGACTACCGGGCCGAGGGGCGGACCGTGGAGCGGCTCGGCCTTGCGGGCCTCTCGGTCAAGGAAATACACCGCCTCGTGTCGTCTCCCGGCGAGGACGAGGCCCACGACGAAGGAGGCAGGACATGAACGATATCCTCGACAGGCTTTCCGCGTTCTTCTCGGGCATGCCCTCGCCCCTCCTCGCCCTCGCGGTCCTAGTCGCGGGCTGGCTCGGGGCCACGGCCCTCCGCTTCATCATCTCGAAGCTCCTCTACCTCGCCCGCTTCGACCGGGCGGGGGAGCGGACGGGCCTCTCGGAGTTCCTCCGCAAGGGCAATGCCCGGTACAGCCCCTCGCGGCTCGCGGGCGTCATCGCCTACTGGATAGCCCTCCTCGCGGCCCTCCTCGCCGCGCTCAAGGTGGTCGACGCGGGCACCTACTCGGCCTTCACGGGGAAGCTCTCCGAGGCCTTCCCGAACCTCGTGGCCGCCATCCTCGTGGTCGTGGTCGGCTCCCTCGTCGCCTCCTTCCTCTCGAACTTCGTGCTGACGATAGCGCTCAACGCGTCGATGCCCAACGCCCGCCTCCTCTCCAAGTCCATCAAGTACCTCGGCGTGGCCATCGTGGTCATGGTCGCCCTCGGCCAGATCGGCCTCGGGAAGAGCATCATCGACTTCATGTTCGAGATGCTCTTCGGGGCCGTCTGCCTCGGCGCCGCCCTGGCCTTCGGCCTCGGCTGCAAGGACATGGCCCGGGACTCGATGCAGCGCTTCCTCCGCAACCTGAAGGAGAAGGGCCGGGGCTCGCAGGGGACGGACCTCGAGGGCTGAGGAGCCGAGCATTGCCGATGCCGGCGCGGTCGCGTAGAATGGCCGCATGGAGCTACGGCATCTACGCTATTTCGTCGCGGTGGGCCGCTGCCTCAGTTTCACGAAGGCGGCCGAGGCCCTGCACATCTCGCAGCCGCCCCTGAGCCGGCAGATCCAGGAGCTCGAGGAGGAGGTGGGCACCGCCCTCTTCCTGCGCGAGGCGAAGGGCGTCAGCCTCACCCAGGCGGGCGAGTACCTCCTCGGGGAAGCCGTGAAGACCCTCGAGGGCATCGAGGCCGCCTGCGGCACGGCGCGCATGATCGGCCAGAGGGCGAGGGCCCTCAACGTCGGCTGCGTGAGCCTCTTCCTCAGCGCGGGCGTGGCGCCCTTCCTCGACAAGGTCCGCGAGGGCCATCCCGAGCTCAGGCTCGAGCTCCTCGTCATGCCCACCGAGGCCCAGGAGAAGGCCCTCCTCTCGGGAGGGATCGACGTCGGCTTCGCGCGCTCCTGGATAGGCCAGGAAGGCCTCGTCTTCGAGCCCGTAGCCCAGGAGTCGCTGGCCATGGTCTTCCCCGCCTCCGAGGATCTCCCCGCGGCCTCCGAGGTCCCCGAGGCCTGCATGAAGGCCCTCTCGGGACGGCCCTTCATCGCCATGTCGCGGTCCTCGGCCGCGGGGCTCGTGGACAGGATAGAGGCGGCCTGCGGGGCCTTCGGCGTGGCTCCCCTGGTCTCCTTCGAGTGCAACGACGCCTTCTCCATCATGAGCATGGTGGCCGCCGGGGCCGGCTGGTCCATCGTCCCCTCGCTCGAGATGCAGTCGGTCAAGGTGGCCGGGATACGCAGCGTGAGGCTTCCCCAGACCCTCGTCATCGGCATGGCCTACCGAGCCGACGTCATTTCGGATGACGCGAGGCGCTTCATCGAGCTGGCTCGGGAGCATTTCGCGCCATCGACCCCGACCTGAGCCCGGCCGGCCCGGGCCGGACGCGGCCCAGGCGATCGGCTCCGCGGGTCGCGGCTATCGGACCGGACCGTCGGCTCCCAGGCCCGCGAGGCGCTCCTCGGCGAGGGCGGCCAGGACCTCCTCGTTCGAGCAGCGGCAGGCCTCGAGGCAGCGGCCGAAGGCGCCGGTCGCCTCGCCCAGGCGCCCGAGGCCCGCGAGGCAGTCGCCCTCCACGAAGAGGAGGCGCCGGTAGAGAATGAGCTCCTTGAGCGCCGTGGCAAGGGCAAGGCCGCGCTCCGCGTGGCCCAGGGCCTCCGCGTAGCTTCCGTGTGCGGAGAGGACCTCGGCGTAGTCGAGGAGGACCCGCGCCTCGGCGATGCGGCTCCGCGCATCGCCTGCGAGGGCGAGGGCCTCAGCGAGGAGTCCCTCGGCTCCCGGGCCGTCTCCCGCGCGGTCGAGGGCGAAGGCCTTCCAGCGCAGGAGGTTGAGGACGCGGCTCGTGTTCGAGAGGCCGCGGTAGATCCCGAGGGCCTCGTCGAAGAGGGCGAGGGCCTCGGCTGTCCCGCTGGCCTCGCCCGCCAGGCCCGCCGAGGCGCGGCAGCGCCCGAGCCAGGTGAGGAATTCCGCGACGTGGAGGAGGGAGGCCGTGGAGCGCGCCAGGGCGAGGCCCTCGGCGAAATGGGCGGCCGCCTCCTCGCGCGCGCCCCGCATGAAGAGGCGCTTCCCCACGGCGAGGTAGTGGGGGATGGCCTTGCGGGGCTCGCCCGCGGAGCTCCAGTGGCGCGCGAGGATCTCCGGCCGGCGCGAGGCGTATTCGGGGTAGAGGTCCCGGATCGCCGTGGCAGCCCGGCGATGGAGGGCGCGACGGCTGCTCGCGAGGAGGGTTGCGTATATCGCGTCGCGGACGAGGCCGTGCCTGAAGGAAAGCATGCCTTCATCCGGGCCGTCCACGAGGATGTCCTCGCCGAGGAGGGCCTCGACGAGGCCCTGCGAGGTCAGGGACTCGAGGAGGTCGAGGGGGAAGCGGTCGCCGAGGACGGCCGCCATGAGGGCGGCGTCGCGGACCGGCGGGGCGAGGGAGTCCATCCGGGCGAGGATGATGCCGAAGAGCGAGGGCGATACGCCCGCGGCCGGCGGTGGGGCTGTCCCCGTGGCCTGGGAAGGCGGCGGGGCTCCCGCCCGGGCGCTCCAGCCTTGCTTGAGGAGCTCTTCGAGGAAGAGGGGATTGCCTTCTGCTTTCCTGACCAGGGTCTCGGGGTCCGTCGCCTCGCGGTCAGGACCGCCGCCGTTCCCTGCCGGCGCCGCGGCCGCGGCCGCGGCGGCAGTGACGAGGGCCCCGACCTCCTCGGGGGAGAGGGGGCCGAGCTCCAGGCGGAGGGTCCGTCCGGAGGGAGGCTCGAGGCCGCCCAGGGCGCCTGAGCCCCTGTCGCGGCCCACGACCACCCAGCAAGCAGGTTGCGCGAACTCGCGAGCGACGAGGCGGGCGAGGAGGCGCGCGGAATGGGCGTCGCACCACTGGAAGCCGTCGCAGACGAGGACGAGGCGGCGTTGTCCCGCGGCGGCCTCGAGGATGCGGGCCATGGCCGGGACGAGGAGGTCTTCCTGGGGCAGGACGCCCGCGTCCGGGCAGTCGTCTTCGGTCGCCTCCTCGGGGAAGGCGCCAAGGCCCAGGGCGGCGAGAACGGAGTCCGCGGAGCCAATGGGCGCGCCGCCCGCAGCCGCGCTTCCAGTGGCCGCGCCGCCCGCAGCCGCGCCGCCCCGGGCGATGGCCTGCGCCGAGCCCGCGCCGTCGCGGGCGGGCAGGCCGAGGCCCTCGAGGCAGGCCGAGAGCCGCGCCTCGCGTTCGGCGCCCTTGTCCGAGGGCGCGAGGCCGGCGAGCCGCTCGAGGAAGGAGGCCCAGAGCCTGAAGGCAGAGGAGCCGTCATAGGAGGAGGAGCGAAGCTCGATCACGAGGGGCCTGGCCAGGGGGCCTTCCTCGCCCTCGGCATCCTCGCCGTCGGCGTTCGAGACGATGGCCCGCGTCCACTCGCGCACGAGGCGGGTCTTGCCGATGCCGGGCTCGCCCGAGACGAGGATGAGGGCGCCGCCCGCCGCGGAGGCGCGCCAGGCGGCGAGCATGGCGTCGAGCTCGGCCTTGCGGCCCAGGAAGGGGAGGAGGGGGGCTTCGCGCCGCGCGCCGTGGCGGAGGCCGCGGAGCGAGAAGACCCTCACGGACCCGCCGAAGCCCTTGAGCCTCGCGGCCGGCCTCTCCTCGAACTCCACGTCGAAGCCCGCGAGCCTCGCGCTCTCCTCGTCGGCGAGGATCTCGCCCGGGCCGGCGAGGGCCGAGAGCCGGGCCGCGCGGTTCACCGCCTCGCCGACCGCGGAATAGCCGCGGTGCCCCTCGACGCCGAGGCTTCCGGCCACGACGAGGCCCGTTCCCATCCCGTAGTGCATGGAGAGGGCCGCGCCGCGCCGGGCGTTGAGGCGGCCGAGGGCCTCCTCCATGGCGAGGGCCGCCATGCAGGCCCGGCGCGCGTCGTCCTCGTGGGCCGAGGGCGCCCCGAAGAGGACCATGATGCCGTCGCCTATGAATTTCTCGATGGTGCCGCCGTAACGCTCGAGGACGGGCACGAGGACGGCGAAGGCCGAGCCG
>Ga0209098_1003522_pt1 | contig 12856 bp, 17 predicted proteins | sample AD_JPNHW1_MetaG_FD_184429 | JGI IMG/M metagenome (GOLD analysis project Ga0209098, IMG submission 184429) | Active sludge microbial communities of municipal wastewater-treating anaerobic digesters from Japan - AD_JPNHW1_MetaG (SPAdes) (version 2) | ecosystem: Engineered > Bioreactor > Anaerobic... | reverse complement strand
GCTCAAGCATAAAGGGTTTTCGCTTGTCGATATATTTCAACCGTGCGTTACCTTTAATCCGAAAAACACGTATGAATGGTTTCAAAAAAGAGTTTATAAAATAAATGACGATTCCCGCTATAATACTGCGGATAAGGATGCGGCGTTCCGTCTTGTTACCGAACGCCAAGAAAAGCTTCCAATCGGGATTTTTTATCAAGAGTCACGGCCGGCATATGAAGATGAAGTAACTCAAATTCAGGGGGCACCGCTCGTTGAGCAGTCTCTTGAAGCGATTGATATCTCGAAACTACTTACAGACTTTATGTAATGAAAAACAATTTCGCGTTGCGGGATTACTTGCAAGCAGATGCCCGGTTGTTTAAAGGCGGGAAAAGCGTGTCAACTCCAACTCAATACAGTGCAAAATTTACTGTGTAAATTATTGCACTTTCGTTGGAGTTTCAGGTATGATTGAGGAAGAGTGTTTAATCCCGCATTGCGGGATTACTTGCAAGCGGATGCCCGGTTGTTTAAAGGCGGGAAAAGCGTGTCAACTCCAACTCAATACAGTGCAAAATTTACTGCGTAAATTATTACACTTTCGTTGGAGTTTCAGGTATGAGTTGAGGAAGAGTGTTTAATTTCGCATTGCGGGATTACTTGCAAGCAGATGCCCGGTTGTTTAAAGGCGGGAAAAGCGTGTCAACTCCAACTCAATGCAGTGCAAAATTTACTGCGTAAATTATTGCACTTTCGTTGGAGTTTCACTAAATAAAAACAGTAGGTGTTCAAAGGAGGTGACGCATATGAGTTGCGGATGTTGCGGGACAAAGAAGAAGAAAGTTGCAAAGAAGAAAGTTGCAAAGAAGAAAAAAAGATAGCGTATCTGCCTTGGCGGTGCGCCAGTGCATCGGCGCACCGTATTTTACGAGCCGGTCGTTGTTCGATAAATACAAAAAGGTCAGCAAAGGAGAGTATAGCATGGCAAAATATCGTTGCACCGTGTGTGGGTATATTTATGATCCGGCAGTAGGAGATCCGACCACCGGGATAAAATCCGGGACTTCATTTGAGAATTTGCCTGCGGATTGGGTTTGCCCTGAGTGCGGGGTCGGCAAGGACATGTTCGAGAAACTTTAAATCCATGCATAAAATTCCCCGGGAAATAATTTCGTTTTTTCAGGCGCAAGGAGCTGTTATTGTCTCGACTATAGACGCGCATGGGTTTCCGCATAGTTCCTGTAAAGGGATAATCGAGATCAAGGAAGACGGCTTTGTCTACCTTTTGGATCTTTACCACGGGCAGACATCGCGCTTCCTTAAAGCTAATTCTCATATAGCACTCACAGCCGTTGATGAACATAAATTCAAAGGATATTGTTTAAAAGGGGTTGCCCGCATGGTGACTGATACGATCCTGGCAGAGGAACTTTTAGAGGCTTGGGATGTGCATATTACCAGCCGTATAACGCAGCGGCTTTTACGAAATATACGCGGCGACAAAGGACATACAGGGCATCCTGAAATCCTTTTGCCGGATCCGAAGTATCTTATTGAAATAGAGATCCAAGAGATCGTTGATTTAACGCCGCATCACATAGTGTAAGGGGAGAAAACATGCCAAAACAAGTGAAAGTCTATAGCACGCCGACATGTCCGTATTGCATACGTGCAAAACAATATTTGAAAGAAAACAATGTCACGTTTGAGGATATTGATGTCTCGGCACATGAGGATGCCGGTCAGGAGATGATCCAGAAGTCGGGACAGATGGGGGTACCGGTTCTTGATATCGAAGGGACGATTGTGGTTGGTTTTGATAAAGAAAAGATTAAAAACGCGCTTGGTTTATAAAATGTACGATTTGATTATTATCGGCGCAGGTCCCGCAGGGATTACTGCGAGTGTTTATGCCGCGCGCAAACGCATGAATTTCCTTGTTATCAGCCGGGACATCGGAGGACAGACTGCCTGGAGCGGTGATATTGAAAACTATACCGGGTATCAATTCATTTCCGGCCCTGAACTGGCTGCAAAATTTGAAGAGCACATGCGCCAGTATAAAATCCCCCTGAAAGAAACGGAAGAAGTTGAAGATTTCCGCCGGGATGGCGACGGGTTTATAGTAAAGACTGCCAAGGGCGAATATAGGTCAAGAACTGTCATTGTTGCTTCGGGGAAACGCTCGAAAGAACTGGGGGTCCCTGGAGAAAAAGAGTTTAAGAACCGCGGGCTTACCTATTGCGCTACCTGCGACGGTCCGCTTTTTAGCGGCAAAGACGTGGCTGTGATTGGCGGCGGGAATTCCGCGCTTGACGCAGCCATACAGTTAATGAAAATTGCCCGGCACATAACCATTGTTACTAGTGCCGGTTCTTTGACGGGGGACTCGGTGATGCGGGAGCAGGTTGAAACAAGTCCTTTGGTGACGGTTATGAATAATGCGCGCGTTGCGGCTGTTACCGGCGATAAATTTGTCAGCGGGATTACGATCGTAAAGAACGGTTTGGAAGAAAAACTTCAGGTGCAGGGTGTTTTTGTGGAAATCGGCTTAACTCCGAACTCGTATTTTTGTACAATACTTGAAAAGAACCAGATCGGGGAAATTAAAGTAACTATTCAAAATGAAACAAATGTTCCGGGAGTTTTTGCCTGTGGCGACGTAACAGATGTTCCTGAAAAGCAAATCATTATTGCTGCCGGTGAAGGTGCCAAGGCAGCTTTAGGCGTTTTCCGGTATCTTATCCAAAATCCCCTGCATGGCTAATATGCTCAGAATGACTTCTTTATGCAAAGAGGCTTTATCAGCCAGAAAATTGAAACAAATACTTTCCGCTCCTGTGTTTCTTGTAATTCTTGCCGGGGGATGGTTTTTCCCGTTTCTGGGATTCTTTATTCCGTTATGCATGGTTATGGGAATCGCGCTTGCTTTTTGGCGCGGCAGAAAATGGTGTGATTGGCTTTGTCCCCGCGGCAGTTTCTATGATGTTGTGATGCAACCGTTAAGCCCGCAGAAAAAAATCCCCGCATTCTTAAGAAGTATGGCGTTCCGTTTGGGTATTCTGGCCGTTCTTATGATTATCATGGGGACAAACTTAGTTGTACGTTGGCCGCATGCCGGTTCCATCGGGCGTTTTTTCGTAATCATGATGTCCGTAACGACAGCGCTGGGTATTATTCTGGCTTTCATCCTTCACCAGCGAGCCTGGTGTCAGATTTGTCCTATTGGCACGATTATTAATCTCATGAACAAGGATGCATATCCATTGAAGATTGATTCGAGACTTTGTATTGCATGCAAAGCGTGCGCAGATGTTTGTCCTATTCAACTGAAACCCTATACCTATAAGGAGCAGGGAGTGGTAGCGGTCAAAGAAGCGGATTGCCTTCACTGCAATCTGTGTATTGCTGTTTGTCCTAAAAAAGCGCTCTCCCGATAATTACTATGCCAGATAAAACAAAATTTAACGAGCTGAAAAAGGTGTTTGACAGGCTGCATGGTCCCGGCGGGTGTCCTTGGGATGTGCAACAGACGCATGAAAGCCTTTTGAAATATCTCCGTGAAGAATCCCGCGAGTTTATCTGCGCCGTGCGTAATAATGATTATAGTAATATGCAGGAAGAGTTGGGCGATGTATTGTTGCAGGTGATGTTCCATGCTCAGATTGCCAAGAAGAACAGGAAATTTGATATTGAGGATGTGATCGATACGCTTATCAGGAAACTTAAGCGTCGTCATCCGCATGTATTCGGAAAAACCAAAGTTGATTCGGCGCGGCAGGTAATTATTAACTGGAATAAGATTAAAAAGGAAGAAAAGAAGGGGAAGCTATAGATAGAGGCGCTTTCCGGTCCAATCGGGATGTTGTGCCTGATATAAGCCGGAACGTGTTTTTTTTACGATGTGAAAAAAAACAGATTGACGTGTTAGTGAGTTTGTGGTGAAATAATGGCGATACTATAAATACGGGGAGGTCGTTAACCGGCCTGAGAGTTCCGCGTTCCAAGCGGATTACCCGCATAACCTGAACTGGATAATGCCAGCGTAGGAATAGGAAACACCGTTTGACCCTTATGCAATACTGGCGTAAGGGTTATTTTTTTGGCAGGCCTTCCTTCGACGCTCGCACCCGGTTCTTACGCGGGAGGGAGTATGTTTGCAGCAGTTGGTGAAGCGAGCATCAGCAGGGCGATACTCAGGGAATTCAACGCATGGTTTGATGACTATATTGTTTCGGATGTGGTTATTGTGGGAGCCGGCCCAAGCGGTTTAGTGGCTGCGCGGGATTTGGCACATGCCGGATTAAAGACACTGGTTATTGAAAGTAATAATTATCTGGGAGGAGGATTTTGGGTGGGCGGGTATTTTTTGAATACGCTTACGTTTCGAGCGCCCGGTAATGAGATACTTGATGAATTACGCATTCCGTACAAAAAGGTTGAAGAGGGGCTCTATATCTCTGATGGCCCAACAGCATGTTCGAAATTAATTGCCGCAGCCTGCGACGCTGGAGTGAAGATCCTGAATCTTACGAAATTTGATGATGTTGTTGTACGTAACGGCAGGGTTGAGGGGGTTGTTATCAATTGGGCACCGGTTTCCGCGCTCCCCCGGCAGATTACGTGTGTTGACCCGATTGCCCTGGAGACGCGTGTTGTGGTTGATGCAACGGGACACGATGCCTGGGTAGCAAAAAGCCTTGAGAAAAGGGGCTTATTGAAAGTCTTGACCTTTGGCCCTATGGATGTGGTTGGTTCCGAGGATATGGTTGTTGAAAAAACCGGTGAAGTTTATCCGGGGCTTATGGTTTCCGGGATGGCTGCCGCAACAGTATTTGGAATCCCGCGTATGGGGCCGACTTTTTCCGGGATGCTCTTTTCCGGAAGAAAGATTGCGCGACAAATAATAAGTTCTTTAAAAGCTAAAAAGCAAACCAGCAAGCTTTAAGAAGAGTTATTGGCTGGAACCTGGAGCGCTTCCGTTGATTTAATATCGACGGAGGCGCTTTTTATTTGCTCCGTTCTCAACGGCTGGAAAAAAATATTAAAAAAATACTTGACAAAGTTAATGTTTCTTGTATACTCTACTATGTTGATGGAGATAATAGAGTTGAGGAGAAGCAATGAAAATTACATTTAAAGGTGATTACGCTTTAAAGGCAGTGTTAGATTTAGCGTTACATTATAATAAGGAATTAGTGACTGCTCATGATATGGCCACGCGTATTGATGCACCGGTGAAATTCTTGGAACAGGTTTTGCTTGAATTGAAAAAGGGCGGGTTTGTTGAAAGTAAGCGGGGTAATATTGGAGGATACCTTTTATCCCGCGCGCCGGTAGATATTACAATCGGCGATATTGTTCGTTTTATTGAAGGCCCGATTGAGCCGATTGCTTGTGTCAAACACGGCTATACGGCATGTACTGACGTTTATAAATGCGCATTCAGGCCGATCTGGCAGAATGTTTATGAAGCGACAACCCGCGTTATTGATACGGTAAATTTCGAAACACTGGTTAACCAGATTGACGCCGCAAGTCAGACGTTGATGTATTCCATATAACGGTAAGGATGAATAGTATGAACACAATGACGTGTTGCAGGTACATGTGTTGTTGCCAGGCAGGGGAGGGATTGCCTATGTAACCTTATTACGATAAGGTTTTTGGGCACGGACGATCCCCACTCCCGGATATAAACTCGGTTAGTGGGTTTTTTGTTGGATTTAAGCAGAGGAGTTATACATGAGTACTCAGCAGAACGCAAGAAAAGTTCTTAATGATTCGATTATAAGTGAAATCAGTGCGGCGGTTGCATCACTTGATTTTGGAGAGGTAACTATTAAGATTCACGATAAAAAGATATTACAGATCGAGATAGCGGAAAAAAAACGTTTTGATGATGTGTGGAAGCTGGAGGAAGGGGGTGGTATTTAGATTTACCGGTGGTTGGTTTTTCCTCTGTCCGGATATCCGGGAGAGTTTTTAAAAAAATATTAATCGTGCAATACAACCAGTCAGCTGGAGTAAAGCCATAGTTTTGATAAGGAGATAGTATCATGAAGAATAGTGTGTTAGGAGTGGCACTCATCGTGCTGGCGGTTGTATTTTCAGTAAAAAGTGTTTTTGCAGGCCCTCCCTTTAATAACTTGGAAGGTGTCGGCGGTATCGCGTATAACCCGTTGGCGTATTTGGCTGATTCCGGCGAGGAATTCGTCAAGGTTGGCGATCACAATGTATTGGCAAAACCCCGTTTTGGTGCCTGGTATGTGAATTTACCTGATGCTAAAATCGATTGGACATCATTGGGAGTCGCTACAACTTTGCTGAAACGGCTTGAGCTTTCGTATGGATATCAGAATGTTGCCTGGGAGAATCATCCGACTTTCCATAAGAATAACCTGGGGGCAAAGCTTTTGCTGGTTAAGGAGGATTCTTTTGATACGAAATTTGTTCCAGCAGTTTCCATAGGGACAATATACAAGAATACCAGTAATAAATCTTTGCGTGACGCCGGGTTATCGACTCTTCGCTCAAGCGGAGAAGATTGGTATGCCGTGGCGACGAAAACTATTACGCAACTGCCGGCTCCGGTAATTTTATCAGGCGGCGTACTTTCTACGCAGGAGTTTGTTACCGGCGTACTCGGGTTTAATAATAAAAGGAAGTTGACCGGTTTTGCCAACATTGAGATAGTTCTTCCCAAGGGTTTTGTTGTTGGGTATGAATTTAAACAGGGAGCGCGATTTTCAAATGTTCAAAATACCAACTATTGGGATGCGCATGTGGCCTGGATCCCCAACAAGAACCTTACCCTGATCGCCGCCTACACCGGAACAGGAGATTACAATAAAGCCGGGAATACCAGAACCGGGTTGGGAGATGGTTTTGTTATAAGTGCGCACTATGCGTTTTGATGGATGCGAGACAACATATAGGTAAGGGGAGTATTTTTCCCCTTACCGAAATTAAACCTTTCTCTGGTTGCAGCCAGACGTAATAGGGGTTATAATAAACAAAACTGTGAAAGGAGCTATTGATGAGTAAGATTGACGCTAAACTTAAAATTGAGACCCTGGTCCTTCACGGGGGACAGGAGCCTGATCCGACCACCGGTTCCCGCGCTGTACCTATATATCAGACGGCAGCATATCAATTCAAAGATACGGATCACGCAGCCCGGCTTTTCGGGTTAACCGAAACAGGTAATATTTATGCGCGATTGATGAATCCAACCACTGATGTTTTGGAAAAACGCGTTGCGTTATTGGATGGAGGTGCGGGAGCGCTGGCAACAGCCAGCGGCCAGGCGGCTATTTCTCTGGCGTTGTTGAATATAGCACAGTGCGGCGATGAGATTGTTTCCGCGGATAACCTTTATGGCGGGACGTATACGCTTTTTCATTATACCTTCGCGCGCATGGGCATACACGTAACATTTGTCAAATCAAATGATCTTGCGGCGTTTAAAAAAGCGATTACTCCAAAGACAAAAGCTATTTATGCCGAATCGCTCGGTAATCCAAAATCAGATGTCGCCGATATCGAGGGGCTTGCTACAATCGCTCACAAAAACGGCATTCCGCTCATTATCGATAATACCGTTTCGCCGTATATTCTGCGGCCTATTGATTATGGCGCCGATATTGTTGTTTATTCGGCGACAAAATTCATCGGCGGCCACGGGACATCCTTAGGGGGATTGATCGTTGATTCAGGAAAATTCGATTGGACGAACGGTAAATTCCCGCTTATCTCGGGAGCTGATCCGAGTTATCACGGTATTGATTTTGTAAAGGCCTTGGAACCGCTTGGTAACATCGCCTATATTATGAAAGCGCGCGTAACACTTTTGCGTGATCTCGGACCGGCACTTTCTCCATTTAACGCATTTCTTCTTTTACAGGGGTTTGAAACATTGCATTTGAGGATGCCGCGGCATTGCCAGAATGCTTTGGTTGTTGCCCAGTACCTCGAGAAAAATCCGAAAGTCTCCTGGGTCAATTATCCGGGACTTGCAAAAAGTCCCGAAAAAGCCAAGGCAGATAAGTATTTGAAAAAAGGCGCGGGCGCTATTATCGGGTTCGGTATTAAAGGCGGGTTGGAAGCAGGCAAGAAATTCATCAATTCGCTGCAGTTAATTTCGCATGTAGCCAATATCGGGGATGCAAAAACTCTGGCGATCCATCCGGCGACTACGACGCACCAGCAGTTGTCTCCTGAAGAGCAGCGTGCAACCGGAGTTACGCCTGATTTTATACGGCTTTCCATCGGGATTGAGCATAGTGATGATATTATCGCGGACATTGAACAAGCATTAGCAAAATCGTAAGGAGGTTTATTATGTCCCGGATATTTTCTGATATTACCAAGACCATCGGCAATACGCCGTTGGTTAAATTAAATAAACTTTCCGCAGGTTTAGATGCGACGATTTTGGTCAAGCTTGAATATTTTAATCCGCTTTCAAGCGTTAAAGACCGCATTGGCGTTGCCATGATTGAAGATGCCGAAAAAAAAGGCTTGGTGAAAAAAGATTCGGTTGTGATCGAGCCGACAAGCGGAAATACCGGCATTGCCCTTGCGTTTGTCTGCGCCGCAAAAGGGTATCGTTTGATTTTAACGATGCCCGAGACGATGAGTGTTGAGCGCAGGCAATTACTGCGTATACTCGGTGCGGAATTAATTTTGACCGAAGGTGCAAAAGGGATGAAGGGCGCGGTGGAAAAAGCTGAAGAGCTTGTTAAAAACACGCCGCATAGTTTCATGCCGCAACAGTTTGACAATCCGGCGAATGTCCAGATCCATCGAAAAACCACTGCCGAAGAAATTTGGCGTGATACGGACGGCGCGGTCGATATTTTTATCGCCGGCATTGGTACGGGGGGTACCATCACCGGCGTCGGAGAAGTCTTGAAGAGTCGTAAACCTTCTGTTACAATAATTGGACTGGAGCCGAAGGATTCTCCGGTCCTTTCAGGAGGGAAACCCGGGCCGCATAAGATTCAAGGCATTGGCGCCGGTTTTGTCCCCGGAGTATTGAATCGTGCTGGTATCGATGAAATGATGCTTTTGCGCATGAAGATGCAGGGGTTATCGCGCGCAGGCTGGCTCAAGAAGAAGGGATTTTTGCCGGTATTTCAAGCGGCGCTGCAGTGTGGACCGCGCTTGAAGTTGCAAAGCGGCCGCAATCAAAAGGCAAAACTATTGTAGTGCTCCTGCCGGATACCGGAGAGCGCTATTTATCGACTTGGTTGTACCAGGAGTTTATGAATGAACCCAAAAAGTAAAAGTGTAGGCATCGTAAAAACACAGTCCGCTACGTTTGACCAGGAGCTTAAGCTGGAGTCCGGCCAAAAGCTGGGCCCTATTACGCTTGCCTATGAAACATATGGGGTATTGAATCAATCCAAGACAAACGCGATTCTTGTTTGCCATGCTTTTTCAGGCGATGCCCATGCCGCCGGGTTTCATGAAGGCGCAAAAGATCCGGGATGGTGGGATGCTCTTATCGGTCCGGGGAAGGCGCTGGATACGGAAAAATATTTTATTATCTGCATCAACTGTATAGGCGGATGCAAGGGGAGCACCGGCCCTTCGTCGATAAACCCGAAGACCGGTAAGCCGTATGCGCTTAATTTCCCCCTTATTACCATTGCCGACATGGTTGATTCTCAGAAGCTTCTCATTGATTATCTGGGTATTAAGAAGCTGCTCTGTGTTATTGGCGGGTCAATGGGCGGCATGCAGGCCTTACATTGGGTGACAGCCTATCCTGATGCAGTCCAAAGCGCCATCCCTATTGCAACCGCCTTAAAACACTCACCACAGCAGATTGCTTTTGATGAGGTTGGCAGGCAGGCGATTATGGCAGATCCATATTGGAATAACGGCGATTATTATGATAAAAAACATCCTGAAAAAGGTTTAGCGGTTGCCCGTATGATCGGGCACATTACCTATATGAGCGATGTTTCTATGGAGGAGAAATTCTCCCGCCGCCTCAAAGGTGATGATTATAGTTTCAAGTTTACCGCTGATTTTGAGGTGGAAGGGTATCTTCGGCATCGCGGGGACACGTTCGTGAAACGGTTTGATGCCAATTCGTATCTCTATATCACTAAAGCAATGGATTATTTTGATTTGTCCGGGGGAAAATTCCTTTCTTCTAAGCGGCATGTCGATGTCCGTTTCTTGGTGATTGCTTTTAAATCAGATTGGCTGTACCCGGCGTATCAGTCGCAGGATATTATCCGGCAATTGAAGATACAAGGGCTTGATGCCACCTATTGCGAGATCAATTCGACATACGGACATGATTCGTTTCTTTTGGAGATAGATGAGGAATCGCGTCTTATCAAACATTTCCTGGATAAGACATTCCGCGGCTATGATATTCGGACATGACAGATACTACAAAACACCTTGATTATGCGATTATTGAAAAAATCGTAGAGCCCGGCTCCCGCGTTTTGGATCTTGGCTGCGGTTCAGGCGAGCTTATGTATCTTTTGGCCAAGGGAAAGAATGCCAAGGTGCAGGGAATTGAGCTTGACGAACAGGCGATCTACCAGTGCGTTGAAAAGGGAATGAGTGTTTTTCACGGAGACATCGATAGTGGTCTTCCCGAATATCCGGATAAGTCTTTTGATTATGTGATCTTGAATCAAAGTCTTCAGGAGGCCAAGAAGGCGGAATTTGTTCTTGATAACGCTCTTCGCGTGGGAAAGTATGTTATTGTCGGGTTCCCGAATTTCGCGCATTTTTATTCGCGGGGGATGCTTCTTTTTCGCGGCAAGTCCCCGATTACTGAATCCCTGCCGTATCGCTGGTATAATACGCCGAACTTGCACTTTTTGAGCATTAGCGATTTTAAGGATTTCTGTCAGCGGAAAGATATTACGGTAGAAGCGGCCTATTATTTAGGCGAGAATAAACAAGTGTATTTCTGGCCGAATCTCCTGGCTTTAAATGCACTTTTTGTCATTACAAAGTAGCGGGAATTCAACTCCGCGTTGCGGAGTTGAATTAAACAAGTTTTAAGAGGGTGAACCGTGTCAACTCCAACTCAATACAGTGCAAAATTTACTGTGTAAATTATTGCACTTTCGTTGGAGTTTCGGGTATGAGTTGAGGAAGAGTGTTTAATTCCGTATTGCGGGATTACTTGCAAGCGGATGCCCGGTTGTTTAAAGGCGGGAAAAGCGTGTCAACTCCAACTCAATGCAGTGCAAAATTTACTGTGTAAATTATTGCACTTTCGTTGGAGTTTCAGGTATGATTGAGGAAGAGTGTTTAATCCCGCATTGCGGGATTGCTTGCAAGCGGATGCCCGGTTGTTTGAGGGCGGAAAAAGCGTGTCAACTCCAACTCAATGCAGCGCAAAATTTACTGTGTAAATTATTGCACTTTCGTTGGAGTTTCACTAAATAAAAACAGTAGGTGTTCAACAAGGAGAGTTCGATGAAAGAAAAAGTCTTGAAAGCACTTGAACAAGTGAGGCCTATGTTGCAGGCCGATGGCGGGAATGTTGAATTAGTCGAAGTAACGCCTGATGGCGTCGTAAAATTAAAACTTACCGGAAGCTGCGGATGTTGTCCGATGTCTCAGATGACGCTGAAAATGGGGATCGAGCGTATATTAAAGCAGGCTGTCCCGGAAATAAAAGAAGTCGTCGCGATATAAGTTTTTCATTTCGGGCATGGGCTCATTGCAGAAATTGCGTTCGATATTACGCCGGCTTGGGACTGTGGTTGTTGCATATTCCGGTGGAGTTGACAGCGCGTTTTTATTAAAGATCGCGTCTGATACATTGGGTAAGAATGTATTGGCAGTGACAGCGGTATCACCGACGTATCCGGATAGCGAGTTGGCAGAAGCAAGGAAGTTCGCCAAGGCCGTTGGATGCCGCCACGTGGTTATAAAGACGAACGAAATTGCTGATAACCGTTTTTCTCGTAATAGTCCTGATCGATGTTATTTCTGTAAAAAAGAGCTCTTTGTGAAATTGCGCAGTCTTGCGCGTACGTATCGGTTGCGCTATGTCGTTGATGCCAGTAATGTTTCCGATTTTAGAGATTATCGCCCGGGGAGGAAAGCTCAGGTCGAGTGCGGTATTCGTTCGCCGCTGCAAGAAGCCGGCTTTACAAAAAGTGCTATTCGCAAAGTAAGTAAGGCATGGGGACTTGCGACTTGGGATAAGCCGGCGCAAGCCTGTCTTGCTTCCCGCATCCCGTACGGCGTGCGTATTGAAAAAGGCATACTCGCAAATATCGCTCAGGCGGAAAGTTTTCTTAAGGCCCAGGGTTTTTTGCATGTCCGGGTGCGTCATTACGGATCGCTTTGCAGAATTGAAGTTCCTGAAAATGATATTGCGCGGCTTGTAAGGAAACGGGCATTGATTTTGAAGAAGGTAAAGACGCTCGGGTATACCTATATTACCGTTGACTTAGAAGGATATAGAACGGGTAGCATGAACGAGGTGTTGGCTCCAACGCACTACCGCGCAAAATTTAATGCCTAAAGTATGGCGCGTTCGTTGGAGTTTCCTCAATAAGTTTGTGAAGGGTGCTCAATCCCGCTATCGCGGGGTTTCCTGCCTGCGGTAGGCAGGCGCTTAATAAAAATAAGAGGTGCTCAATCCCGCTATCGCGGGGTTTCCTGCCTGCGGTAGGCAGGCACTTAATAAAAATAAGAGGTGCTCAATCCCGCTATCGCGGGGTTTCGCTTAATAAGAATATGAGGTGCTCAATGAAAAAAATTTATCTTGATTACGCGGCTACTACGCCGACAGACCCTGAAGTGTTGGAAGCGATGAAGCCGTATTTTTTTGAAAAACCGGGGAATGCTTCCAGCATCCATACTTTTGGCCAGG
>Ga0209098_1003521_pt1 | contig 12859 bp, 7 predicted proteins | sample AD_JPNHW1_MetaG_FD_184429 | JGI IMG/M metagenome (GOLD analysis project Ga0209098, IMG submission 184429) | Active sludge microbial communities of municipal wastewater-treating anaerobic digesters from Japan - AD_JPNHW1_MetaG (SPAdes) (version 2) | ecosystem: Engineered > Bioreactor > Anaerobic >... | reverse complement strand
CTTTTGGGACTCATACATGGCAGGTAATTGCTGTTTCGAAAGGAAAGAAACAGAAAAGTGAACCGACCGTCTTCACGATCGACGATAAACCATTAGAGAACCTGCCAGAAGGTGCTGTTCTGTTGCGCGATGGCTGGAAAATGGAATCGTCGGTGAATATGAAAAAAAGTGGGAGAGAGCTCTCTTCAACTTCGATGAAAACAAAGAAATGGTACCCAACGACCTTACCAACAACCGTGCTAACCACTCTGGTGCGCAACGGTGTTTATCCCAATCCGAACAATGGGTTGAACAACATGCGGATCCCCGATTGCAACGACGAATTTAATGTGCAGTATGATCTGTTGAAGTACAGTCATCTCAAAGGGTTGAACCCCTGGAAAGACAAATATTGGTTTCGGAAAGAATTTTCAGTTATGCCGGAACAGGTGAAGCAGCATGTTTGGCTTAATATTGGTGAGATTAATTACCGGGCCGAGGTTTGGCTGAACGGGGTGCTACTGGCTGATACAGCTACGGTGGTAGGCATGGAGCGGAGTTTTCGTTTCGAGATAACCAAATTGCTGAAAACCGGACTCCCCAACATTCTCGCTATCGCAATTTATCCCCCTGATCATCCGGGGAAACCGGAGCCTGCGCCCATTACTCCGCTTGCTGATCCGGGAGTGAACATGGCCGATGGCATGATCAGTAAAGATTATACCAAGTGGGATGCATTGGGATGGGACTGGCAACCTGATATTCGCGACCGCGATATGGGCATAACCGAAGAAGTATATCTCACATCAACCAACGACCTTGAACTAACTGATTTATATGTAACGTCTGATATTCCGTTGCCGGACACAACCTCGGCGGCGATTACTGTTTCTGCGACGCTGAACAACTATTCTTCGGTGGTGAAAAAAGGAGTAGTTTCGGCGGCGATTTCAATCGATAATGAAGTGATCCGGGTAGAGAAAACTTTTCAGATAGCACCCAATTCCAGTCAGGAGATGGTGTTTGCTCCGGCAGGGTTTCCCAAACTTCAATTGAAGAACCCGAAGCTTTGGTGGCCTCATGGTTACGGTGGTCAAAACCTTTACAAGGCAACACTGGAGGCTACATCGGATGATGGAGTTACCTCTTCGGCAACAACAAATTTTGGCATCAGAAAGATCGAAACGTTTATAGGGAAGAAAGAACGGGTTTACAAAATCAATGGAAAAGCGATTTACCTCAAAGGAGGCAACTGGGTAATTGATATGAACCTGAACTGGACAGCCAGCCGTTATGAACACGAAATCCGGTTGACCCGTAATTCTGGCTTGAACTTTCTGAGAATCTGGGGACCTACCGGGACACCTCCAACGGCTTTTTACGAAGCTGCCGATCGTTACGGGATTCTTCTTTGGCAGGATTTTCTGAACGATTACTGGGGAACTTTTAAAAATACACCGGAATATACCCCTTCGTACGATCTGTTTGAAAAAGCAACTACAGCCATTATCAAAAAGTACCGCAACCATCCTTCGCTGTTTATCTGGTGTGGCGGAAATGAAGGGCCAAACCCCAAAGAAGCCCTGATTGTGAATAAGCTTCTTCCGGCTTACGACGGGCGCGATTCGAGGCACTATTTACGCATTTCGAACGACGACGGTTTCCATGGCGGAGGGCCTTATCACACACTGGAGCCCTCAAATTACTTTACCCACGACAAAATGATGGGATTCAGCAGCGAGATAGGTCCCAGTGGAATACCGGTGTTTGAAAGCATGCTCAAATTTATGACCAACATGGGCAAGGACTTTCAGGAAGATCGCTTTCCCCTGAATGGTGAGTGGGCTTATCACGATGCGACAGAACGTCCATGGAGTGATCCCCGTAAATTTTCGGCACATGATGACATCATCCGCAATTATTACGGCGCGCCAGTTTTGAGAGGAAAAGAAGGGGTGAAGGAATATGCCGATAAATGCCAGATCCTTAATTATGATGTCTATCGTTCGGCTATTGAAGCCATCAACCATCAGGTATGGGACAATGCCAGTGGCTACGCTCTGTGGAAGTCGAATTCAAGCTGGCCAAGTGTGGTCTGGCAGTTATATGACTGGTACATGCAGACCCATGCCGGTTTTTATGGCGCCCAAAAAGCAAACGAGTTGATCCATGTTCAACTGAATCGGGCAACCATGGAGCTGGATGTGCTGAATGCAACCTTCAACAGTTTGAATAATTGTAGTTTGAAAGCTACCCTGTATAATTCGAAAATGGAAGTTGTCTGGAGTGACAATAAAGAAATGGAACTTCCCGGAAACCAATCAATAAAAGCAGGGATTGCTGTTCCTTCAAAGGATGAACTTACCTTTCTAGTGTTGAATTTGGAAAATGCTTCAGGGAAAACGATTGCCGATAATTTCTACTGGCTCAGCAATACCAACGATTTTGCCGGCTTAAAGAGTCTTACGCCACCACGAATTATGTGTTCGGTTACATCCGGTAAAACGGCCGGTAAAACGATGGTGAAGGTTAGTCTGAACAATTACGGGAATGGCCTTGCTTATCTGGTTTCGCTGAAACTGGTCGGGGAAAAATCGGGTGCCGAACTTTTACCTTCGTATTGGAATACCAATTACCTGAATATTCTTCCGGGACAAAATGCCGAGGCAGTGGTTGAAATCGACAATTCCGATCTGACCGAAAAACCGGCTCTTGAAGTGAGGGCCTACAACATGAAAGAGAAGCTAAGGGTTTTTATCCCATAGAAACGGTTCGCTAATGCCCGTTTCAACAAATGATGCCGGTTTTCTAAACAAACCAATCGGCAGGTTTTACATTTGGTGGCAGAATAATGATCAAAATGATGATTGGTGTTTGATCGATTCAGGTTAAATTCGTGTTTGATTGTCATTTTGATGATCAAACGACACAAAACTTTAAGCCATGAAACACACTCTTTTTTTAAGCCTGTTGATATTTCAGGTGCTTGATTCGTTTGCCCAGGGGGTATCAATCCAAGATTCGCAAACACAAGCTTCAGATGTGAGGATTTATCGTACGCAGCGGTTATCCACATCCCCTCCGGTTATTGATGGTAAACTCGACGATCCCTGCTGGAAAAACAGCAATTGGTCAGGCGATTTCATTCAGTGGATACCCAATGAAGGGGCAAAACCTTCTCAGCCTACATCGATTAACATTTTATATGATAATAAAAACATTTATGTGGCCATTCGCTGTTTTGAAAGTGAAACGGAAAAGATTTCGAAGAAAGCAGGCCGAAGGGATGAGGTTGTGGGCGACATGACCGGGATTAATTTCGATTCTTATCACGATCACCGTACCGGTTTTGAATTCGATCTTTCGGCTGCCGGGCAAAAGGTTGATTTGTTGTTGACCAATCCCATGAATGGAGACAACAATTGGGATGCGGTGTGGAATGGGAAAACGGGAATAGAAGACTCCTCATGGGTTGCCGAATTTGAAATTCCGTTGAGCCAGTTGCGCTACAGCAACGAAAAAGATCAGGTCTGGGGAATGCACGTGTGGCGCTGGATTGATCGTTTTCAGGAAGAGAGTGATTGGGAACCGCAATCATCTACCAGTCCCGGTATGCTTTATATTTTTGGTCATTTGGAAGGAATTTCCGATCTGCCCAAATCGCGGCGGATTGAGTTGATGCCTTATGCTTCGGGGAAACTGAGTACGGTTGAGAAAGATCCGTTAAACCCCTATACAAAGGATGGTTATCAGCTTTTTGGAAACCTGGGTCTGGATGCAAAGGTTGGATTATCGAGCAATTTCACCGCCGATATAACCATTAACCCCGATTTTGGTCAGGTGGAATCCGATCCTTCGACCATGAATCTGACTGCTTATGAAACTTTTTACGACGAAAAACGCCCTTTCTTCCTCGAAGGAAAAAATATCTTCAATTACGAATTTGATGATCTGAGCATCTTCTATTCCCGGCGCATTGGCCATGCACCAACCTACGAACCCGGAATCTCAGACGGAGAATACCTGAAATATCCCAGTAATACGAAGATATTGAGCGCTGTTAAGTTGAGCGGAAAGACGCCCAAAGGTTTTTCGGTGGGTGTTTTGCAAAGCATTACCAACAACGAACGTGCTTTGGTTAGCGATGGAACAATCGAACGAAAAGTGGTTGTTGAACCGTTGTCGAGTTATACAGTTGCCCGGTTCCAGCAGGATTCAGCCGGTATTAATACGGTGCTGGGCGGAATCATTACCGCCAAAAACCGGCTGAATACCGATGCTTCTTTCGATTTCATGAATAAAGATGCCTACACCGGAGGGATCGACTTTTTGCATCAGTGGAAAGACAAAGAGTATTACCTGAATGCGAAACTGATTGGGAGTACCATTCGGGGAAGCTCTGAAGCCATTTTGGCGCTGCAGCAATCTTCGGCCCGCTATTACCAGCGTCCCGATGCAGATTATCTCGATTACGACAATACGTTGACTTCTCTTTCGGGACAAGGGGGAAGCATTAAAATAGGGAAGGGAAGTAAAGGGCTCTGGCGCTATTCAACCATGCTAACCTGGCGTTCTCCCGGCCTCGAGCTGAACGATTTGGGGTACATGAGCGTAGCCGATCAGGTAAAAAATGTGAATGTGGTCTCCTATTTTATCAACCAGCCCAAAGGTATTCTTCGGTCGTTCAATACCTCGTTTACCCAAACCAACTACTGGAATTCAACGTTCGACTATCTTTCATCCCAGTTTACCTATTATGTGTATGGCCAGTTTCTGAACAAGTGGGCGCTGGAAGGCCATATGTGTGAGTTTCCCAATTCTCTCGATACCCGCATTCTTCGGGGTGGATATGCCATGAAAGTTCCATCCAAGGTGCATGGTGACCTTAAACTGATCTCCGATTATTCCCGAAAAGCAGCTTTTACACTCTATGGTTTTACCGAAAAAGGGAGCGAAAAAAGCGAAACCTATTCTACGCTCACATCATCTTTTACCTATCAGCCGTTTAATATCCTGAAGATTTCTCTGAGCGTTACCTTTACATCAAACAAGAATGAGTTGCAGTATGTTGACAGTTATTATAAAAGTTTTTCACTGAAGGAATCCTCAATTTTGGCTCGAATTGATCAGAAAACATTGGGAGCTACGTTTCGGATCGATTACAATATTACTCCCGAACTGTCTCTTCAATATTACGGAAGTCCTTATTTTTCGGTGGGAAGCTATTCTGATTTTAAGCTAATTATAAATCCGTTGGTTGAAAACTATTCCGATCGTTTTGAGGTGCTCAGTCCATCGTTATCGGCTGATAACGTCTATTCGGTGGGCGATTTGTCTTTCAATAACCCTGATTTTAGTTTTGCCCAATTCCGGTCCAACCTCGTTTTTCGGTGGGAATACAAACCGGGTTCCAGGCTTTTCCTTGTATGGGCTAACGAAAAGACTTGTTATCAACCGGTATCCAAAGCCTCTGTTGGAGATGCCTACACCAGTCTGGGCAATGCTTTTTCAAACAACATTTTTATGGTAAAACTCAACTACTGGTTTTCATTATAACTTTTTTCTGTTATTTTTGGCAAAAGCAAAATCAATGAATATGAATAAAATAGGGATTAGATTCCTTTTACTGGTACTGACCTCCTTTGTTTTAGTCAGTTTTACCTCCTGTAACGGGAAAAAAGAAAAGAGTGAGAAAATGTCGTCACAATTTGAAATTAAAAGAGGAACCAATTTGAGTCATTGGTTGTCGCAGGATTTTGGATGGGCACCTAAGTATACCTATATCAACGAAAATGACATCCATTTTATCGATAGTCTGGGGTTCGATCACGTCAGGATTCCCATTGATGAAAAAGAGATGTGGGACGAGAGTGGAAATCCGATTCCGGAGGCGTTCAACCACCTGAATTTGTGTCTCGATTGGTGCGCCAAGTATGATTTGAGGGCCATCGTTGACCTTCACATTGTAAGAGCCCACCATTTTAATGCTGGTAACGAAGGTGGTACCAATACTCTTTGGACCGATTCGCTGGCACAGCAGAATTTTGTTAATCTCTGGATCAAGTTATCGGGCGCGTTGAAGAACCGTCCAACAAACATGGTCGCTTACGAGATCCTGAACGAAGCGGTTGCCCCCGATCACGAAGATTGGAACAAACTCATGAACAAAGCCGTTGCTACGGTAAGGAAACTTGAACCGGAAAGGGTGCTGATTATTGGCGCCAACATGTGGCAGATTGCAGCCAACCTGAAATATCTCCGGCTTCCCGAAGGCGATAAAAACATCATCCTCAGTTTTCATACCTATTCGCCATTGGCTTTTACCCATTACAAAGCCGACTGGAACCAGATGAAATACTATAAAGGAGAATCGCATTATCCCGGGCAGATTATCGGCAACGAAGACTATGCCCGGTATATTGATACCACCAATCAGGGGATGCTCAATGAAACGTCTGATGCCCGTGAGGTGTGGAACAAGGAACGTATGCTTAAGGTCTTTATGGAAGGTGTTGAATATGCAAAATCGAAGAACCTGCCCATCTATTGCGGTGAATTCGGGTGCCTGCCTACGGTTGACCGCAAAGAACGGTTGGCCTTTTATTCCGATCAGATCGATGCATTCGAAGAGAATGGTATTGCCTGGTGTAACTGGGAGTACAAAGGCGACTTCGGGCTCTATTTCTTCGACGCCGAAAAGAGAGTTTCCCTTCAGCCCGATTATGAGCTGATCAAAACCTTGTTGAAATTTAAGAAGTAGAAATTAGGATGATAGAAAACAAAGGCTGCAAAATAAAATGCAGCCTTTGTTTTTTACTTCAGAATGCAACCTTGCTAAGATATACACCCTGTAGTGAATAGACTTTTACCAGAAAGATTTTCCTCAATTTTTATCTTCTTCTTGTTTTAAAATGGGAGCAAGTGGTAAAGACCTTCTTAGTTGTGCTTTGTGGAAAATTTGTAGGAATTGTAATTGTTTTTTCTTTTATTTTTGCAAATAAAAAAGATATGGCGACTTATACAATCACAATAAGCGATCGCACCAAAAAAGGGAAATTATTAATTGATTTTCTTAAAACACTTGAAGGTGTTGAAATAAGAAAAGAAAAAAGCAATAATGCCCTCGATGAGGCCCTTGAAGATATAAAGAAAGGAAGAGTTTACAAGGCTAAAGATGCAACCGACTTAATTAATTCGTGCCTCAAATAATGCTGTATAGCGTAGAATATACGAATCGGTTCAAAAAAGATGTAAAACGATGCAATAAGAGAGGGTTTAACCTGTCAGAACTTTCCGTCATTATTGATCAGCTTCAACGAACAGGAAAAGTGTCGTCCAAATATAAACCACATAAATTAAAAGGAAATTTTTCAGGACTTTGGGAATGTCACCTGCAACCTGATTGGCTTTTAGTTTGGGGACAGAACGACGAAAAATTTATCCTGCTTTTCATGTATACAGGTACTCACTCCGATTTATATTAATCTTTCTGTTGTTTATCTTGGAGACCACAACATTGCTGGCTAATCCCCTGAATTTACTCAATCGTCTGAATGATCGGCTCAGAATGCAACCTTGCTAAGATATACACCCTGTGGAGAAGAGACTTTTACCAGAAAGATTCCTCTTTTCCCGTTGAATTCAATTGGGTTATCGGGGTTGTTCAACTTTTCTTTTAGCATCTGTCTGCCCATCATGTCGTACACCTCAACGGAACAGTTCCTTGGTTCCATGATGTTATTGACCGTAAGAATTCCTTTTTGAACATCGGCGATAATAACAGGTTTGTCGCAAATCCACTCGTTTACTCCGACAGTGTTTTGGAAGGAGAGAAAAATAGTATAGGAGCCATAACCTCCACCCGATATTCTTACCCCATAACTGTCCGCCTCTAGTTCCTGGTAAATCAGTGTGTCTGTTTTACCCATGCCGGCTTCATAGCTTGTTGCAAAAAATCGGTTTCCATCGGCAGAAAAAAGATCCAGATAGCTGTCAAGCGATGGTTCCGGAACAGCCCGAATGGTTAGGGTGCCTTTTGCCGAAGTAGAGAAGGTAAACCAGTCGTAGTAATCGAGAGAACCATTCCCATAGTAGTTAATATGGCCGGTTGTTGATCCATTAATGGTTAGTGGGTTTGCTTGTGCCGGAGTGTCGTCGGGTTCTGTGTCATTACCGTTGGGAATCGCTGTTGCGGTAAACGTGTTTTTCAAGGTGTAGGAACCAAATCCGCCACCGCCTACACGGATGTAATAAGTACCGGCTTTCAGATTTTCATAAATCAGCGAATCGGATACACCAAGCCCCACTTCAACGCTTCCCTGTAAATAACTGTAGCCATTTTGATCATATAAATCGAGATAAGCATCCAGGTTGTTTTGAGGAATCAGCGCAAAAGCGATTTTCCCATCGGAAGGAGTGGTGAACGAATAGTAGTCGTAATAATCGTAGGTGCCATTCCCAAAATAGTATAAGTGGCCGGTGGCCGAACTGTTCATGCTTATTGTTACCGATTGCTCTTGTGTATCGTTGGGCTCGGCATCGTTTCCGTTGGGGATATCCGTTGGGGTAAAGAGGTTGTTCAGGGTGTATGATCCATATCCACCTCCTCCAACACGGATAAAATAGGTGCCGGCTTTCAGGTTTTCAAAGATCAGTGAATCGGTAATTCCCTGGCCGGTTTCATAACTTCCCCGCATATAGCTGTATCCATTTTGATCGTACAGGTCGAGATAGGCATCGAGAGTTGTTCCCGGGACTACGGCAAACGATATCTTCCCGTCGACGATTGTCGTGAAGGAATAATAGTCGTAATAATCCATTGAACCATTCCCCCAAAATTGTAAATGTCCGTTGATTGCCCCATTCAGACCAATGGAAACCGACTCTGCCTGTGTGTCGTTTGGTTCGACATCAGACGAATAGACCGTGGGTGTGAAAACATTGGATAACGTGTACGAATCGGTGCCACTGCCCCCTACGCGGATATAATAAGTGCCGGCTTTTAAATTTTCATAGATGAGATTATCGGTAACGCCAACCCCGGTTTGTGTGCTTGTACGCAAAAAACTGTATCCGTTTTGATCGTACAGATCGAGATAACCGTCAAGAGCGCCACCTGGTACCAGCGTGAACGAAAGTTGCCCGTCGGAAGGAATAGTGACCTGATAATAATCGTAATAATCGTCGTCGTAATTGAGTGTTCCTGAGGTGGAACCATTCACAATAAACACATTCGCTGTTTGCCAGCTATTGTTCGGCTCATTATCCTGTGGGTTTAGTAACCCATCTCTTCCAACTTCCGGTAATTGAAGGTTGGTTACTGCGATATTGCCGGCGAATACGAGCACCGGTAAAATCAGAACTGATAAAAATACGATCCGATTCATCTGCTTGCTTATTAAGTTAAACCATCCTTTTTTCTGCCAATAAAAGTTAAGAATAAATTTGGTTGGTTTAGCTGATGAAGCCAGAAATAGTTGCAGATGGTTTCTGTTAGCTTCAGCAGGCAAAAGAAAATTGAAAGATGTTAATAAAGAAAAGGAATGAGCCTTTTGGTGCGTTTTTTATACTGAATGTATTTTTCTCCAAATTGTTCGATCATAAATTTTTCTTCCACCTGAATACGGTAGCTGTAACCAATGAAAACAGAAATGAACATAGACAGTGCTGCCAGCCAATTTGAAAGTGAGATTGCGAGGCCAACAAAGAGAATAATTTGCCCCAAATATCCCGGATGTCGGATGTATTGGTAAATGCCGGATTCGATCAGTTGATGCCCTTCGACTTTTTGTACTGTGTAACTGAAGTATTGTTTCAGTGTTAGAAGTGACCGGATCCGGATGTATAAACCAAATGCAATCATCAGTATGCCAATAGTAAAGAAGGTGTTCCAGGGGTAAATTCTTCCAATTTTTGTCGATCCAATTGCAAAAGCCAGCGAGTAACCAATGGAAATCATGATCCCCATAACCCAAATACTCCAACGGTCGCTGTGGCTTTGTGTTTTGTTCCGTCGTTTTCGTTTTAACCCCATGAGAAGTTCAAAGAAAGCGTACGCATACGTAAACCCGATAATGAGAATTAGCTTGATGTTCATAATTGCACTGTGAATTTGATCGTTAAAGTTCTGTTTCGATTATGCAATCGAATATAAATCATTTGTGTCAGTTTGCTACGTATTCCACGGATATTTATTTTTCCTTTCTGTTTCTTCCTGCTTTTTCTTTTATTTCATCTTTTGTTGAATTTTTCTGCCAGAAAAACACCTTCGCTTAACAAAAGTGAATTATCCGGTCGTTTTAAACTAAAAAGGGGCGAAATGGTTATTTTTGCAGGACTTCGGTCAAAAAGTACTATTCAGATAAAACTTTTTTTTAAAATATGATTGTGATTCCCCGAAAGATGGGCAATCTGGCGTATTTAATTTTTTTATCATGAGGACGAAAACAGATTTTTTGATTATTGGTTCCGGATTAGCCGGTCTTTCCATGGCAATTAAAGCTGCCGAATACGGTAAAGTGATCATTGCCACTAAAGCGGGTTTGAACGATAGTAATACGGTGTATGCACAGGGCGGAATTGCTGCAGTGATCGATGTGGATGATGACTTCGAAAAACACATCAACGACACACTGGTTGCCGGAGCCGGTATTTGCGACGAAGAAGTGGTACGGAAAGTAGTGACCAATGCTCCGGCATTGATTGATGAACTGATTCGCTGGGGCGCAAAATTTGATAAAACGAAAGATGGTGAGTTCGATTTGGCCCGTGAAGGTGGCCATTCGGAGCACCGGATCCTTCATCATAAAGACAATACAGGCTTTGAAATACAGCGGGCTTTGTCGGAAAAGATTAAAAACAATCCCAACATCACAGTTCTTGAAAATCATTTTTCGGTCGAATTGATTACACAGCACCATCTTGGAAAAATTGTTAAACGCCACCATACCGATACCGAATGTTATGGTGCGTATGTGCTTGATCTGGAAACCGGTAAGGTGAAGACCATTCTTTCCAAATTTACCTGTCTGGCAACGGGCGGCGCTGGTAATCTGTATCTGAATACGACCAACCCGGTAACGGCTACTGGCGACGGGATTGCGATGATGTACCGGGCCAAAGGGATTATCGACAACATGGAGTTTGTTCAGTTTCACCCGACAGCGCTTTATAATCCGGGCGAACATCCCGATTTTCTTATTTCGGAAGCTCTCCGTGGTTTTGGCGCCATTCTGAAGACTGTCGATGGCAAAGAGTTTATGCAGAATTACGACGAGCGGGGTTGTCTTGCTCCACGCGACATTGTGGCCCGTGCCATCGATAACGAAATCAAAACCCGTGGCGACGATTATGTGTTGCTCGATTGTACTCATCTCGATAAGGAGAGTCTGATCGATCACTTCCCCAATATTTATCAGAAATGTCTGAGCTTAAATATTGATATCACCAAGAGGCCAATCCCGGTAATTCCAGCTGCTCACTATCTCTGTGGTGGAATTAAGGTCGATTTGAATGCCCGAACTTCGATACGGAATCTGTATGCTGCCGGCGAAACAACCTGTACCGGACTTCACGGGGCAAACCGCCTGGCATCGAACAGCCTGCTTGAAGCATTGGTTTATGCTGACCTTGCCATCAAAGATGCCGTTCATTTCATTGGAAATGTCGAAATAAACGAGGCCGTCCCTGACTGGAACGATGAAGGCACTTCGCATCCTGAAGAGATGATTCTAATAACCCAAAGTTTGAAGGAAGTACAGCAGATCATGAGTGTGTATGTGGGCATTGTTCGAAGCGAAGTGCGTTTGAAACGGGCTTACGATCGGTTATGGACGATTTACAATGAAACTGAGGCTTTGTACAAGGCTTCCAAATTGTCGAAACCGCTGTGTGAACTCCGGAACCTGATCAACGTGGGTTATCTGGTCATTAAACATGCTTATGCCCGCAAGGAGAGTATTGGCTTACACTACATGTCAAACGAACAATTTTCAAAGAAGAAAAAATAACGTTGAATCTGTTTTTCTGTTTTTGCTGATCCTTTTTGCTCGTTTCAACAGTTTGTTGTATCTGTTTGCTTTGCCGTTTGTAAAGGTTATTTCCTTGTCTTATTTGGTATCCGGTTCAAGATGAATATCCGGCACCTTTTTCAGGTCAGATTCATAATGTCTCGATCCAAGATAAAACAGCAAGGATGCAACCACTAAAATTCCTGGCAAAATGGAAAGTGCCGTTGAAATATCAGAATGATCATAAATTTTCCCAATGACAATAGGCGCCATGGATGCACCCAGCAGGTTTTGAATAACTACAGCAATGGCATACGACATGGCTCTCAGCCCAGCATGAATTACATCTTGCGTAACAGCCGAAGCGGCAGAAACAAACATGGTTACCATAACCCCCATACACAAAAACAGAACGTATTGAATTGTTCCTTTGAAGAGGAAAAGAGCACTGAAAAGAAAGATTGCAGCAATAAACGTTGAGAATGTGGGGAATAGAAGCCTTGCCCGGACATTGGTTTTTCTCCACCGGTCGGCCAGATATCCGCCAACGGGAGCCCCTACAATGGCTAACCCCATTACAGAGCTTGCCAGCATTCCTGCTTTACCCGGAACCAACCCTCGTGTTACTTCAAAATAGGTCGACAGCCATGTAATCAGAGAAGTGGTTACAAACACAACCGCAGCCATTCCAAAATAGGTGAAAATAAGTGATGGCTTGGTAATGAATTGATTGAATATCTCTTTGATTCCCATTTTGACTTTGTGGTTGGCTGTGTCGGAATAGGACAAATCAATCGTCTTATAATCTTTAATAAACAGGAAAGCAACCGCAACAATTAATCCTGGCAGGGCAACAAGGCCGAAAGCATGAC
>Ga0209098_1003519_pt1 | contig 12861 bp, 15 predicted proteins | sample AD_JPNHW1_MetaG_FD_184429 | JGI IMG/M metagenome (GOLD analysis project Ga0209098, IMG submission 184429) | Active sludge microbial communities of municipal wastewater-treating anaerobic digesters from Japan - AD_JPNHW1_MetaG (SPAdes) (version 2) | ecosystem: Engineered > Bioreactor > Anaerobic... | reverse complement strand
CCTCCGCCTCAGTCTCAACCTTAGCCTCAGCCTCAACCTCCTTATCCTCGCTTTTAGTGACAGGGGTTCCAAAGGAAGGTCTTGTAGCTGCTGCCCTGGCAACTGCTGCAATAGGTTTTCTGATTGTATGCGGACTTACATTCCATGAGAAGATCAGGTAGGCTATTGTTGAAACTATCATCAGAGCTCCCGTACCAACTTTACCAAGCAGTTTATTAAGCCAGTCGGCAATCAGGTAGCCGTGTTCGCCTCCGGGGCCTGCACCAAGGAATGAGCTGTGTCCACCGATAAATCCAAGAATGACCGATGCCAGTAAAGCAGCGATGAGAAACCTCAGGACATTCTTCCATAGCCTGAAATATTTCACTCTCATCAGTGCAAGACCAAAGGCTCCGAGAACAAACGGAAGGAAGAATGAACCAAGTCCGAAGCCTTTAAAAATGAAATAATAACCTACTTTGAATCCAAACTTGCCGCCCCAGTTCTGGTAAACATAATCAACATTATCGCCGCTTCTGCTGATGTTAACACTGTCCTGGTCGGCTTTGCCTGAGCTCAGGTATGAAATAAAAACAACAAGCATGTATGCAGCAAAAACAAGAAGAATCAGGCCTGTGAAAAAACGAATTTTTTCTGATGTTGTCGGCGCATCAGGTTCAGGAACCTCTTTCTTTTTGTTTGCGCTTTTCTTTTGTCCGCTCATATCTGTTTAAAAATTAAACTCTTCCCTCTTATGAGGAAGGAAATAATATCGAAGATCAAATGTAAGAAAAATGCGGCTACGGTAATAACAAAAACTAAAAGGTGATTAATTTCCTTATGAGAGTGTCCAGATATCCTTCAGAGACAGATTTATAATTCTTTTTTCTTTCGAAGAACTTTTCAGGGACATCCTTGGCGTACACCTCCTGAGCTTCAAACCTTAATTCAGCATCACCTATAAGATAAAAGAAGTCCATAAGTACACCATCCACTTCGTAAAATGGATTCAATATATTGGGATTTCTGACTCCTATCTCTTTTGTATACCATATTGATCTTGGAGTAGGTACTCCCTTGAAAGTAGCTTCAAGCTCCTGGCATTTGAAACCGCAGATCACCTTCTCCCGGCCTGTCTCACGATACTTAATGCCCTGCATGGATGAGAACCCCGTGATGGGGTTTTCTGGTGTACCCCTGAAGCAAAACTTAAATGCCATCAGGTTGACATATGTATCATAAATCTTCTTGTCGGGATTCATTACAGTACTGATACCCGTATTACCTATGGGTGTGGTAAAGTCAGTGTAGACCTTGTTATCCCTGAATGCAATAACCATATCCCTGGGAAGAACCTCTTCAGAAAAGGAAGATGGGTTTTTAATATATTTAATACTGTAATATATTTCGCCCTGATCCATATCCTTATGGCCTGACCTGAGGCATGCAGCGGCAAATACCACAATCAGTACGAACAATGTTGGAAAAATATATCGGATCTTCACTAAGGCTGCTTTGCCCGTAAAATTAATAAAAATGTCTAACCTGTAAGCATTTCGGGCCCGGAATAATTTTCTGTTGTATAATTATACAAAAATATTCATTATCCTGTTTTTAATTCGTTTTAAATTTTAGCTTTGTGTTTTCCAAATAACTATAAAATAGAGATATGAGCAATAAATTAGCTGTTGTTGCACTTGGCGGTAACGCCCTGTTAAGAGGAGATCAGGCCGGCACTATTGAAGAGCAGGAGAAGAACACCATGGATACATTGGAGAACCTGGTGTTTCTGATCAAGGAAGGTTACAACCTCGTTATAACACATGGAAACGGGCCTCAGGTAGGCAACATTCTCATGCGCAATGATGCAGGAGAACAAATGTATAATATTGCCCAGATGCCATTGGATATTTGCGTGGCTGACTCGCAGGGCGGAATTGGTTATATGATTGAGCGCATTTTCCGCAATGTACTTAACAAGCATGGCATAGACCGGAATGTTATTTGCATTGTCACCGAAGTGCTTGTAGATAAAGATGATCCAGCCTTCTCGGATCCACAGAAGAGGGTAGGGAAAACTTACAGTAAAGAGGAAGCTGAAGCTCTTTCAGCCTCAAAACGCTGGATTTTCAAGGAAGATACCAAGGGTAATGGTGGCTTCAGGAGAGTTGTTCCATCACCCAAACCGGTGGGTATCATTAATGAATCAATAATCCGTGAGCTGGCATTGCGGGGCAATATTGTCATTGCTGCCGGTGGCGGGGGAGTACCTGTATACTATGACGAGAACCACGATGTCAGAACAGTTGAGGCTGTTATTGACAAGGATATGGCTTCCTCACTTCTTGGAACAGGAATAGGCGCCGATGAGTTTTATATCCTCACCGATGTACCTTACATCTATATTAATTACAAGAAGCCCAATCAGCAGGTCAGGGAATTCCTTAACTATGCTGATGCAAAGAAATACCTCGATGAGGGACAGTTTGCAAAGGGAAGCATGGCTCCTAAAGTGGAAGCATGCCTGAATTTTATCAAGGCAGGAGGACGTAAGAGTGTTATTACTGAAGCCTTTAAGCTTGAGGATAAAAGATATGGCAGCAAAATAACCATGGAGTATGAGGATTGAATAAATGAAGTAGTATTTTTGTGATAATTAATAACCAAATAATAAAAAGACATGGCCTATAATCTCAGGAACAGACATTTTCTGAAACTGCTCGATTTTACACCGGAGGAGATAAAGTATCTTCTTGATCTGGCAGCTGAACTCAAGAAAGCAAAACGTGCAGGCACAGAACGAATGAGGCTTGAAGGAAAGAATATTGCTCTCATTTTTGAGAAGACTTCAACAAGGACCAGATGTGCTTTTGAAGTGGCAGCACTGGATCAGGGCGCTCATGTGACCTATCTCGGACCAAGCGGATCCCAGATTGGTGTTAAAGAGTCAATGAAGGATACAGCCAGGGTACTGGGAAGAATGTACGATGGAATTGAGTATCGTGGCTACGGTCAGAAGATTGTGGAAGAGCTCGCACAATATGCAGGTGTGCCGGTTTGGAACGGCCTTACCGATGAGTTTCATCCGACACAGATACTTGCCGACTTCCTTACAATGATGGAACATTCGGACAAGCCTCTCAATCAGGTAAGCTTCTGTTATCTCGGCGATGCACGTAACAACATGGGCAACTCGCTGATGGTTGGAGCAGCAAAAATGGGTATGGATTTCCGCGCTGCAGCTCCCAAAGCCTGCCAGCCAGCTGAAGAGCTGCAGGCAAAATGCCGCGAGATAGCCAAAGAGACCGGCGCAAGAATTACCATCACCGAAAATGTTGACGAAGCTGTTAAAGGTGTCGATTTCCTTTACACTGACGTTTGGGTATCGATGGGTGAACCGGATTCAGTATGGGTGGAGAGGATTAAACTTTTGAAACCCTACCAGGTAAACAGTGCGGTTGTGAAAAAGACCGGCAATCCAAAGGTTAAGTTTCTTCATTGTCTTCCTTCTTATCATAACCGTGAGACAAAGATAGGAGAAGAGATCTTCCAGAAATACGGACTCGATGGACTGGAAGTTACAGAGGATGTATTTGAATCTCCTGCATCAATAGTCTTTGACGAGGCTGAAAACAGGCTGCATACCATTAAGGCAGTTATGGTTGCCACCCTTGGTGATTAAAAATTTAATTTTCTAATTAATATGGTAGAGCCGTTGCATGCAACGGCTCTACGTGTTTTAATAAAATAAATAATGTTTTTGTAATGGGTTTTCACCCGTTAATTAATGCCTTTATGAAATAGAAGGTTATTGCACAGGATGTGGCAAGCTTCAGCCCGACACCCATAAGAAAGCCTATGAGGCTCCCGAAACCTGCTTTCAGGGCGTATTTAATGTCGTCTTTGAAGATAAGCTCCCCGACAACAGCTCCAACAAACGGGCCGATAATTATCCCTGCCGGACCCAGTAAAAATCCTATCAGCAGGCCTATGGTTGCCCCCCTGGTACCATATTTTGAACCACCGAATTTCTTTGTACCCCATATGGGAACTATATAATCGAGTATGGATACTACAACAACGATGGCTCCCAGGATAATGAAAAGCTTGTTGCTAATGTTTGCGAATCTTGTGAAGTGAATTGCTACAAGTCCAAGATAACTAAGAGGCGGACCCGGCAGAACAGGTGCCAGGCAGCCAATTAAACCGGCTATAATCAGGACAATAGCTATTATGAGTAACAGATAGTCCATCTGTTTCGCTTGTTTAATGTGAATTTAAAAAGTAAGTGGGATTATTTTGTTCCCAGATCCTCGAAATCAACATTTGAGAATTCTGTCTCGGGTATTGCCTCTTTTTCAGCATATTCTTCTTCATGCTGATAGTCAATCCGTTCGCTTACAACACCACTGGCTGCAAACGCAACAGCCTCACGCAACCCATCGCAGAATTTTTCAAAGTCTTCACGGTAGAGAAAGATTTTGTGCTTTTCATAAAACATCTTTCCTTCCTTGCCCTGCCTTTTTTTGCTTTCCGTTATAGTTAAATAAAGATCTTCGTGCCTTGTGGTCTTGACATCAAAAAAGTAAGTTCTTTTGCCAGCCCTGACAATTTTTGTAAACACCTCTTCTTTATCGTTCCTCTCGTAGTTTTCTTCCTTCATTACGTTTTCTTCGTCCATCGCTTCAGCATTTTTGGGGTTTCACATGGTTTCTCCTCCAAATGTAACAATTATTTTAAGATCTCAAAGAGCATAGCAAAAAATCTGATAATTTTTTATCAACCGTATTTTCGACTTTTTTACTGAAAATTGTATCTTTGGGCCTGAATTTGCAGGTTCTTTAAATGATAAGCAGACGACAATTAAGAATAAAGGCTCTTTCTGCACTATATGCCTATAACAGAAAGGAGTGGAATGATCTAGCATCAGCGGAGCAGGAATTAATACTAAGCATAAGGAAAAGTTATGATCTTTATCACTTCGTCTTATTGCTGCTTATTGAGTTATCTGATATCGCCCGTGAGAAGGTGATTCTGTCAAGACAGAAAAAAATGCCGACAGCTGATGACTTAAATCCCAACACAAGATTTGCTGAAAACCGGGTGATAAACCAACTGAGGAACAATGATCAGCTCAGAAGGTATTGTGCCTCATCGCCGGCGCTATGGACAAAGAAGAATAAGATCACCAATTTCAACTCATTGACTAAATACCTGAGTACGCTCGGACTTTCATGGTCATCGTGTCCTGAGGCTCCCAAGCTGATTTTTAATCAGCTTGTTGAATGGGAGACTTATAAAGAGTATATGTCATCTCCGGAGAACTCATATAAATCTGACATGAAGTTTGTCAAGGATATTATTACTGAATTTCTTCTGGCCTGTGATGAGCTTGACTCTGCCCTTGAGGAGATCTCGGTTTATTGGAATGACGACCTTCCGTCAGTTGCCATAATGCTGAAAAACAGCCTTGGCAGGTTTCATAATAATGACAGCGGAGCCGACATTACTTTCCCGCCATTATTTACCAATGATGATGATGAGAAATACGTTAAAACATTACTGAGAAAGGCCATTCTTAATGCCGATGTCAATACGGCAATAATTGACAGGAATACTACAAACTGGGAGGTAGAGCGTATTGCTCTCATGGATAAGCTGGTTATGCAACTGGCCGTCACTGAGATAAAGGAGTTCCCTGAGGTCCCGGTTAAGGTTACCTTGAATGAATATATTGAAATATCCAAGAACTATTGTACGGCTAAAAGCAGTACATTTATAAATGGGATTCTCGATAAGATCGTTCGTGAGATGAGGGAAAACGGAGGCTTTACAAAAACAGGCCGCGGTCTTGTTGGTGAACCGGGTTTAAACTCATAATTCTTGTTTATGAAAAGGACTTCCTTATATATTGCAGCACTTTTATGCCTTGTGACATTGTTCCTTACACAATGCAGGGGAAATTCCTCAGTCAACAATACGAAATACGTTCTTAGCGATACCATCGGAACGCCGGTTATCACATTTGTCAATGTGACTCATGACTTCGGAACCATTGATGAGGGTGAAAAGGTTGCATGTGTATTTAAGTTTTCAAATACGGGTGATGCCGACCTTGTCCTTACTTCTGTCCTCACATCATGCGGCTGTACCGTTAGTAAATTCAGCAAAAAACCAATACCACCGGGAGGCTCCGGAACAATTGAAATAACTTACGACAGCACTGACAGAAACGGAATGCAGACAAAGACAATTACCGTACAGTCAAACGCAAAAAAAAAAATAATGATTTTGCGCATTACTGCAGAAGTTACTGGCAATTAACAATTAGTAATTAACAATGAACAATAATAATTAAAAGCTAGATTTGATTATGAATACATTAGCATTTACACTTTTACAGACATCTACAGCCGGTGCAGCGCCACAGGGCGGCCAGAGTTCAATGAGCATGCTGCTTATGATGGTTGCCATTTTTGTAATTTTTTACTTCTTCATGATTCGTCCCCAGATGAAGAGACAGAAAGAGGTAAATAACTTCCGTAACACTATTGCAAAAGGTGACAAGGTAGTGACTACCGGTGGTATCTACGGCAAGATTGTTGAAGTTTCCGATACTTATGTTGTTCTTGAGATAGCAAATGATGTAAAGGTTAAGGTCGACAAGAGTGCGATTATGAGAGACCCGTCTGATGCTCCTCAGAAATAAAACGTTTTTTTGATTTTATTATGCCATGGATAAGCCCGAAAGAGAAAGGGATAAGGATAATCTGAACAGGGAAGTACTGATTTTTATATTCTTCCTCTTTCTCTCGTCATTATTCTGGTATCTTAATGAACTCGGGAAGGATGTGGATACTGTTATTCAGTACCCTGTAAGATATATAAACCCTCCCAAGGGGAGGGTACTTACAGGTGATCTCCCTGACAGGATCTCCATGGAACTTCAGGGCCCGGGTTATTCGATTTTAAAAATGAAACTCTCAGGCAGCAGGGCTCCTGTTGTTGTTGACTTTTCCAGGATGACCCTGAAACGGCTACCCGGGAAACAGACTTCTTTTTATATTGTATCCTCATCAATGATAGAGGATTTTTCAAAACAGCTTCATGCCGACTTTACCATTTCTGTCATAAAACCAGATACTATCTATTTTGGATTTGACAAGCTGGTTAAAAGACGTATGCCCATCATACCAGACATCAAGGTTGAAGTTCCACGGTCGTACAAGGCTATAATTGTTTCGGAACCTGACAGTATGACTGTTACCGGACCCAAACATGTACTTGATTCGATACCAGGGATAAGGACAAAAAAGCGGATCTTTCCCAGTGTAAGCGAGACGTTCAAGGCTTCTGCCCAGCTCATCGCTCCGGATCATGTACAGCTGGAACGCAGCAGGGTTGACATTGAGGTGACCATTGTAAGAGTCTTCCTTGAAAGAAATCCGGAGGAGACAAATAAAAGGGATACTCACGGAAAATTAAAATTGAAATAACATGACGGCTAAATTAGGCGTAACTGGTGGTATAGGCAGCGGAAAAACTACTGTATGCAGAGTTTTCACCGTGCTGGGCATACCTGTTTTTCTGGCTGATGATGCCGCTAAGGAGCTGATGAATAACAACCTCATACTGCGCGAAAAAATTAACAGTGTGGCAGGAAAAGATCTTTATACAAAGGGTTATCTCGACAGGAAAGAGCTGGCGCAGCTGATATTCAGCAACCACTCGCTTCTGGAAAAGGTTAACTCACTTGTTCATCCAATGGTATTCGAATCATTTGAAAACTGGGTCACTGAACTGGACACTCCTTACCTTATTATGGAAGCTGCTATATTATTTGAAAGTCAGGCCTATAAACTTGTTGACAGGGTTGTGTCAATAACTGCTCCCATAGAAGAGCGCATCTCCAGGGTTATGGGCAGGAGCGAGCTGACAAGGAACCAGGTGCTTGAACGGGTAAGCAGTCAGATGGACGACGAGGAGCGTAACGAGAGATCTTATTATGTTATAAATAATTCAGACAGTGAGCTTATTATCCCTGAGATACTTAAGATACATGAGGATATGCTTCGCTTTGCCGCCAGAATGAAATAATGGGAAAATTTGCCAAATGGATAGGAGGTGGCCTCGGATTTGCTGTAGGAGGCCCAATAGGAGCTCTGTTCGGGTTCCTGATCGGGTCTGTTGTTGACAACACCGAGGTTCACTCATACAGTTATTCAAGACCACCTGAAGGGAATACTCCCGGAGCTTTTGGTGTGAGCCTGGTGGTGCTCATTGCCGCAGTTATGAAAGCCGACGGCCAGGTATTGAAATCCGAGCTTGACTATGTGAAAAAGTTTTTCATTGCTCAGTTCGGACCTGAGTCTGCCCGTGAAGCTCTCACAATGCTACGGGATCTTTTGAAAAAAGATATTCCCCTGAATGATGTGTGCATGCAGATTAAACACGGAATGGATTACTCATCCCGGCTGCAGTTATTGCATATACTGTTTAACATTTCCGCTGCCGATGGCAGATTTGATAAATCAGAAGTCGATGTCATCTCCAATATTGCCTCTCTTCTGGGAGTGACATCAAATGACTTTGAATCAATAAAGAATATGTTTATTCCGTCTACCGACGCATCTTACCGTATTCTTGAGATTGATTCCACGGCCACAGATGAAGAGGTGAAAAAGGCCTACAGAAAGATGGCCCTTAAGTATCACCCCGATAAGGTAAGCCATCTCGGGGAGGATTACAGAAAAAATGCTGAAGAAAAAATCAAAGCTGTAAATGAAGCTTACGATAAAATAAAAAAGGAACGAAACCTGGTATAACCATCAATAATTAATCAGAAAATAAAACTATCAGAGATGAATCTTAAAGACATTCTATCAATTTCCGGTGAAGGCAGCCTGTTTAAATTCATTGCACAGGGCAAGAATGCTATTATAGTTGAAAACATTGAGACAGGCAAAAGAGTTAGTGTCTCAGGATCTACGAAGGTAAGTGCACTCGAGGAGATAGCCATTTTTACTACAGGAGAGGAGATACAACTCTCAAAAGTAATGGACATCATCTGGGAGAAAGAAAACGGCGGAGAGACCATCTCTCATAAGGCGGCAGACGCTGACCTGAAGAAGAAGTTCGGCGAGATACTGCCTGACTATGACAAAGAGAGGGTTTATCTTTCTGACATGAAGAAGCTGTTCCAGTGGTATAACTTCCTGCAGAAGAGAAATATGCTTATTAAGGAAGAGCCTGTTGAAGCTGAGAAAGAGACTGAGAGCGCAGAGCCTTCAGAAAACCCAAAAAAGACATCAAAAGCAAAAGCCAAAGAGGAGTAGTACTTTAATCAGCTGTTCATGGTGAAGAATTTTGGAGGAGAAGAGGTCGTATATTCATACGATGAATCAAAAGTTATTATTGTTCCGGTACCGTATGATGCAACAAGCACATATATAAAAGGAGCCGATAAAGGTCCGGCTGCTATACTCGAAGCATCCCCGGCGCTGGAGTTCTATGATGTTGAAACGGGCGGAGAGGCTAAAAATGAAGGTATCCATACTCTTCCGCCACTGGTAACAGGCGATGACCCTGATGAGGTAAGACAAAAAGTATTTGAGGTTATATCACAGATATTCTCAGAAGGTCGTTTCCCGGTTACAATAGGAGGTAATCATTCTGTCAGCATCGGGGCATTTCAGGCCGCTTCAGAGGCTTTTGGAGGACTGACAATTCTTCAGCTTGATGCTCATTCCGATCTTCGTCCGGTTTATGAGGGCTCCCCGTTGAACCATGCATGCGCAATGGCTCGCGCAATGGAGTATGCTCCCATTGTCCAGGTGGGCATAAGAAGCATGTCGGCAGAAGAGCTTCCGTACGTAAACGACGAACGGATATTTTATGCTCATGATCTGTATACAGACTCAAGGCTCTATAATAAAGCGCTGAAGCTCCTCTCAGATAATGTATATATCACAATCGATCTCGACGTCTTTGACCCTTCACTTATGCCTTCAACAGGAACACCCGAACCAGGCGGACCAGATTACCGTGAGCTGATGATGTTTCTCCAGAGGGTGATAAGGGAGAAGAACGTGGTTGGATTCGATGTGGTTGAACTATGCCCGTCAGAGACCAACAAAGCACCTGACTTTGTTGCCGCAAAAATCATTTACCAGCTTCTCAGTTACAAATTTGTAAAGTAAAAGCTGTTACTTATCAGATCTTTTAGCCTCTTCCCAGATGACATTCATCTCATCGAGTGTCATCTGGTGAAGTGATTTGCCTTTTACAATTGTCTGTTGTTCAAGGTAGTTAAACCTGCGAATGAATTTCCTGTTTGTCTTTTCCAGCGCTGCCTCAGGATCTATCTCATAGAGACGCGCTGCATTTATTATTGAAAAGAACAGGTCGCCAATTTCCGATTCCAGCCTTTCAGTGTTGCCACCAAGCACTTCTTCCTTCACCTCTCTCATCTCTTCTTCGACCTTATCCCATACCTGTTCCCGGTTTTCCCAGTCAAAGCCAACACCTCTGACTTTTTCCTGGATACGGTTTGCCTTAATTGTGGCCGGCAATGATGATGGCACGCCTGAAAGCACCGGCTTATAACTGTCGTGTTCAACCAGTTTGAGCTTCTCCCAGTTTTCTTCAACCTCCCTGGCTCCATTTGTAAGACTTACATCGCCAAATACATGAGGATGCCTGTATATTAGCTTCCTGTTTATCCCTTCGAGCACATCAGCAATGTCGAAAAGACCACTCTCTGACCCGATTTTTGAATAAAAGACTATATGGAGCATTATATCTCCCAGCTCTTTTTTTATCTCGTCATTATCGCCTTCAATAATTGCTTCTGCCAGTTCATAGGTCTCTTCGATTGTAAACTTCCTCAGCGTGTCAAAGGTCTGTTTCATATCCCACGGGCATTTTGCCCGCAGCTCATCCATAATATTGAGAAGCTTCACAAACTCAGCAACTCTCCTGTCTTCACTCATCTATATTTCTTTTCTAAAATAATCCTTCGTTAATACTTTTTGATATTGTTCCTTCAATACGCACCACATCCCCGTTTTCAATATTGAAAAGAGAACTCAGGTTGTCGCCATTGATTGATACCTCAAGCAGATCAAGCTGGTTGAAGAGGGTGACAAGCTCACCAACAGATTCATCGTTATAGCTTGTGCTGATCTTCTCGGTATAGTATTTATTACTCTTGATGTATATCCTGAAAGGTGTTTTGTCAAAGACTCTTCCAAACACCTCACGGGTAATATTGGTTATGGCATTGCCATAGGAATCTATAAATATAATACTGCCGATTATCACATTCCTGTCAATAGTGGCTCTAAGTGGCACCTTTTCAACTATGGAGTCAGTTATGTTACCAAGAACCGCCAGCTCTTTCCCTGAGGCAATATGGGCAGCTGCTCTTGTGAAGAGATCTATTTCTCCTGAGTCGTCGTCGTTTTTAAGTTCAACCATCATCTCGGGAGGAGTGTTCAGTATCAGGCTGAAGATCCCGTTGTCGGCTCCGATAAAGTAGTGGCCATGTGATTTTACGGCAATGTATCTTCCTCCTTTCTTCTGTTCACTGTTGACAAACAAAAGGTGAATAGTGCCTTCAGGATAGTGATGAAATGTGTTCCTGATAACAAAAGCGCCATGCATTATGTTGAACGGGGGGAGGGAGGATGCATTGGTTATAACAGCAGCGTCAGGACATAATGATGCCAGCTTCCCACGGGTAATACCGTTGAAGAAATCATCTTCATGCCATTCGGTTGTCAGTGTTATAAAAATCATGATAAATATCTTAGGACAAAGATAATCTTCTATGAAAAAATAGCCTTACTTTGTTATACGCAGGCTTAAAAATAAACAGATCTTTTAACAACCTGTACGGCAGGATTAAAAAAAACAAAGCAGGGATTGCCTGATGATAGAAAGAATAATTTTTCTGGAAGATATTGATCCGGTATTATTTCTGGGACCCAACAACCGACTCCTGGCCCAGATGCAGAGTTACTTTCCCAAAATTAAAATTGTTGCCCGCGGCAGCGAAATTAAGTGTATCGGTGAGGCGGATGAGATAAATATACTGGCTGAGAAGATTGCTGAGATAAACGAATACCTGCGTAAGTATAAATACATTGAAGAGGCAGACATGGAACGGTTTCTTCTTGATCCGGATCATCTGCACTCTGCAACCAAAGGAGAACTTGACGAGGTATTGGTTTATGGCACTTCCGGAAAGCCGGTAAGAGCCCGTACAGTTAACCAGCTACAGCTGGTAAAGGATTACAACACAAACGACCTGATAATAGCTGAGGGTCCGGCAGGAACAGGAAAGACATATACTTCAATAGCCCTTGCCGTCAGGGCCCTTAAGAACCATGAGGTGAAAAAGATTATACTCACCCGCCCTGCCGTTGAGGCAGGTGAACGTCTGGGGTTCCTCCCCGGTGACATGAAAGAAAAGCTTGACCCATATCTTCAACCGTTGTACGACGCACTCAATGACATGATCCCGGCGCGCAAACTGGAGACATGGATCGAAGACGGAACAGTACAGATAGCGCCGCTGGCATTTATGCGGGGAAGAACCCTGGAGAATGCATTCGTAATACTTGATGAAGCTCAGAATGCGACAGTAAGTCAGCTTAAGATGTTCCTGACACGTATGGGAATGAATTCAAAATTTATAATGACCGGCGACACAACTCAGATAGACCTGCCACGCAGAAATGAATCGGGCCTTCTGCAGGCCATTCGTATCCTTGGGGGCATTGAGGGTATATCCGTGATCAAATTTGATGAACGCGATATAGTAAGGCATAAGCTTGTAAAACATATTGTGAGAGCTTATGAGAAGGAAGAGAAGAATTC
>Ga0209098_1003515_pt1 | contig 12865 bp, 8 predicted proteins | sample AD_JPNHW1_MetaG_FD_184429 | JGI IMG/M metagenome (GOLD analysis project Ga0209098, IMG submission 184429) | Active sludge microbial communities of municipal wastewater-treating anaerobic digesters from Japan - AD_JPNHW1_MetaG (SPAdes) (version 2) | ecosystem: Engineered > Bioreactor > Anaerobic >... | reverse complement strand
CATTTACAACTGAATTGATTTTAAAAATGCCAGCCGGTGTTTCAGGAAAGCTTTTGCTCGAATTGTATAATTCTTCGGGAATGCTCGTTCGGCAGGATGAGTTTTACGCCGAAGGAGAATCATTCAAAATCAATCTTTCAGGACAAAATATTTTGAATTCGGGTTTATACGTTTATAAGCTGGTTCAAAACAACAATGTTTTGGCAACCGGCAAGCTTATGAAAGTGAATTGATTGCCTCAGAATAATTAACGAAGCCAGAGTTTGACATTCCTTACCTTAACTTTACCAATTTGCTGCAAAGCAGTTGTTCGGTTTTGGAAAATTCATTTTTAATTATCTTTGGCACATCTAAAAATTACCTTCATGCAGGAAAAAATTCTGATCCTCGATTTTGGTTCGCAGTACACTCAACTCATTGGCCGACGTGTCAGAGAGTTAAATATTTATTGCGAGATTTATCCATACAATCACTATCCGGCAATAGATGATACCGTTAAGGGTGTAATATTATCCGGAAGTCCTTTTTCTGTTCGGGATGCCAATGCGCCAAAACCCGATTTATCGCTGATAAAAGGTGAAATGCCTCTGTTAGGCGTTTGTTATGGTGCACAATATTTATCGCACTTTTATGGTGGAGAAGTCGCTCCTTCAAACTCGCGGGAATACGGCCGTGCAAATCTTGGTTTTGTTGATAGCTCGAATAGTCTGTTGAAAGGAATCAGTGAGAATACGCAGGTATGGATGTCGCATGGCGATACAATTGTTCGTATTCCGGAGAGTTATAAGGTTATTGCCAGCACTGCCGATGTTGAATATGCAGCTTACCAGATTGACGGTGAAGAAACCTATGCCATTCAGTTCCATCCTGAAGTTTATCATACAACCGAAGGAACAAAACTGCTGAAGAATTTTGTAGTTGACATTTGTGGCTGTAAACAAGACTGGACGCCAGATTCATTTATTGAAACAACGGTAAAAGAACTGAAAGCCAAGCTGGGTGACGATAAGGTAGTTCTTGGGCTTTCCGGAGGTGTTGACTCTTCGGTTGCTGGTGTTTTGCTGAACCGCGCCATTGGCGAAAACCTGACTTGTATTTTTGTTGACAATGGCTTGCTTCGGAAAAATGAATTTGAGCGGGTTCTGGATTCATACAAGGATATGGGGTTGAATGTGATTGGTGTTGACGCCAGCCAAAAATTCTGGGGCGATTTAGCCGGAGTTACCGATCCTGAAAAGAAACGCAAGATCATTGGTCGCGATTTTATCGAAGTTTTTGATGTTGAAGCCCATAAAATACAGGATGTAAAATGGTTGGCACAGGGTACAATTTATCCTGATGTAATCGAGTCGGTGTCGGTTAACGGGCCGTCGGCAACCATAAAATCGCATCACAACGTTGGCGGACTACCCGAAAAAATGAATTTGAAGGTTGTTGAACCATTGCGACTTTTGTTTAAAGACGAGGTTCGCCGCGTAGGAAAAGCATTGAATATGAAACCAGAGTTACTTGGTCGGCATCCGTTCCCAGGTCCGGGCTTGGGTATCCGTATCTTAAGTGATATCACTCCTGAGAAAGTTCGTATTTTGCAGGAAGCTGACTACATTTTCATCGAAGGATTGAAGGAATGGGGTTTGTACGATAAAGTTTGGCAGGCCGGAGTTATGTTGCTCCCGGTTCAGTCGGTTGGCGTGATGGGTGATGAGCGAACTTACGAAAATGTAGTTGCATTGCGTGCCGTGGCTTCTACCGATGGGATGACTGCTGATTGGGTGCATTTACCCTACGATTTTTTGGCCAAAATGTCGAACGAAATCATCAACAAAGTGCGTGGAATTAACCGCGTAGTTTACGACATCAGTTCAAAACCGCCTGCAACAATTGAGTGGGAATAAATCAAGGCAAAACAAAAAAAGTATAATATGCAAAAGGAGGTTCGATTGAGCCTCCTTTTGTATGTTATTTGGTTAAAAGTCTGAATAATCTGTTGGATGAAGCAAAAGCTTTACCGATTTTGAAACGGTATTTTGGTATTCAGATAAGGCGGATAATGCTTTCCATTCAGGATGAGCTCTGAATGCTGCCCAATGTTCGTCGTGCGCTGTCATATCAGCAAAAGTGGTGAGGTACATCAGGTTCGGCATCGTGCTCCCCGAGATAACTTCAGCATAAAAAACAGCATTGAAGTCGAGTTTTTTGAAGATCTTGATTTCTCCGCCTTCATTAAACATTTTCACTTTCTGGCGAAAGAGGTTTTCTGTTGGTCCCTCGTAACTTCTTAGTTCGTAGATCCTTTCTGCCGGTGCTGTTTTAAATGTTGGAATAACGAAATTAGGCGCATCTGGAAAAGCTTTCAATAAAATTGATTCCTTACGCAAAAAAGCTGGTTCGTTGAATGGTGCCCCCAACACTGCGATACCTTTGGTTTGATATTCTTTGTCAGCTGCCAGTATATCCTGAATTTTAGCAAACTGTTCCAGCGACACAAAAGGAATCCACACAAACAATCGTTTGGTATTGGTTGTGTCACTTTCAATTGGTTTAAATACACCAATCTTTTTTATTCCGGCACGATGTAGCGCAGGTAGGTAGGCTTCTTTCAGAAAACTTTCAACTTTTTCCTGCTGAACTTTGCCAGAGAGTTTATAAACCTGAATTTGGTAGTAGTCGCGCGACGCAGCATAAATAGCTGAGGGAAAAAATATGATTGAAGCAATAATCAAGAGGAGTTTTGGGACTGACAATTTAAAAAAAGGGTTCATCTTGTTTGATTTTGGTTTAGAGATTTTAAAAGTAAAAATTATTAGTCATGGTTTCAATAAACTTCGCTTTAAATCACCAATCGAAATGATTGATTTGTTTGTAGATAAATCTGGAAAGAAGAAAAATGCGAATGGAAAGAATTGGTGAGGTTTTTCTAAAAATAGCGATGCCGGTAAAATTTTATTTCACCGGCATCGAAGCTTAAAGCTCAAAGCTTTATTCCGTTACAGCCCGGAATGCGTTTAGCCTTCCGTTTCCGTAATATGCCGAATTTCCACTTCCATCAATCTTATCCGAAGTTTTATACAGTTGTTTAGCTACTTCCGATGGATCCATCTTTCCGCCGTTTTTACCAATAATAAGCGCAGCAACACCAGCTACATGTGGTGCAGCCATACTGGTACCTGCAGCCCAGCCATATCCTTCGCTAACAGTGCTATAAACCATGTCGTATTTCGCCAACGGCCTTTCAGAAACCAAATCGCCACCAGGAGCTGCAATATCAACCAGCGATTTTCCATAAGTGGTATAACTGGCCGGAAAGTCAAAATTAATATTGGAAGAGGTGGCATAGGCAAATTCGTAGGGTGCTGTTGCCGATACGGTAATGACATTAACAAGTCCGCCTGGCAATTTTATCAGCGAAGCATCACCGTCGGCATTAATACCATCGTTCCCGGCTGAAGAAACAATAGTGACGCCCTTTTTAAATGCATAATTTATGGCGCGTTGTTGTGCAAGGATAATATTTTGGATCACAACTGCCGGCACTTTCTGTAGAACATCGTCGTCATCATAATAGAATCCATTTTTATTTAGTGTTGCGCCCAGGCTCATGTTTATTACGTTGGCTCCGTTGTTGGCAGCATATACAATTCCGGCATTTATTCCACTGAAAGGTCCCGATCCGGTGTATTCGGAAAGAACCTTAACTGCAACAATTTCAGCATGAGGAGCTACGCCTATTACTCCTCTTTTGTTATCAGCGGCAGCGATAATTCCGGCGACGTGGGTTCCATGATTAAAATACAGCCCAGCGTGAATATTATAGCCTTCTCCAGTCACAAATGAAGTAGAGAGTGTCGTATTGAGGTTTGGAGAGATATCAGGATGTTCCGCATCAATTCCGCTATCCAGAATAAACACTTTTACACCTTGCCCTGTGTATCCGGCGTTCCAGGCTTCCGGGGCGTTAATGGCATCCATTCCCCATTGCCTAGTAAAGTAGGTTTCGTCACTTCCAATGCTTAACGGATTTGTTTCAACAACAAAATTTTCCGGTTCAATCCATTTGGTTACCAAATCAGGCACTACAGCTTTAACATCGGCCATCTGGGCAACCTTTTTTTCAAAGTTTGAGACTGTTGGCTTCACTACCAAAACACCGATTTCAGGGATTGAACGAACAATATGTCCGTAGTTAGCCAGCTTACTTTCAAATCCTGAAGGCAAGGTTTCTGAATTGGTGACAACCATGTAATCGTTAATTTTGGCGCTTTTTAATGAGTCGGTAGCGTTCTCTGTTTGAAATGCATCTTTTTTGCATCCTGCTCCGAATCCAATAATTAAAATAGCCAATAAAATTGGAAAGAATTTTTTCCTCTTTAAAAAGTAATTTTTCATAGTGAGTGGATTAATTTTGTTCAAGTTAAAAAATAATCTTCAATTTATCAAATAAATTTTTTAAATTTAATTTACAATCAGATGAAAAATAAGCTCGAAATGAGTCTTCTACCACGAGTGTTTTCGCATTGACCAAAAGCAATCATGAGTAAACAAGTTGTTCTGCGGTATATACTTTCTTAATCTTTTATCTAGGTTGTTGTTAATTGCCACTGCAATCGGTTTTGGCTGCTATATTTGTGATATAGTCTTGGCGGTTCAAACGTGCACTTAAAACTCCTATTTCAGGATTTAATTTTAAAGATCTGTAATCTTTTTGCAATTTCGATACAAATTAATACTATTCACCTGGCTGAAAATTAATTATTTATATTTTGAATATGAGAAGATTTAACTATCTGATTTTAATTATTTTACTTTCGGTTTGCATGTCGCTTACAAGCTCGAAGCAAGGCATGAAAGCTATTGATCCTGCTGATATGGATACGTCGGTTAGTCCTGTAGCAGATTTTGACAATTACGCCAACGGTGGCTGGAAAAAGCGTTTCCCTATTCCGAACGAAAAAAGTCGGTTTGGTTCATTCGATTTACTTGCCGATACGGGAGAAGTTCAGGTACAAAAACTTATTGAGCAAATTTCAAAAACGAAGCAGGTTCCAGGATCGATCGGCCAAAAAATAGGCGATTTTTACAATACGGGGATGGACACTGTGAAGATCGAGGCTGAAGGAATCACTGGTATCAAACCGATGTTAGATCAAATCAAAAGTATCCGGAATAAGCAACAGCTGATGACCTTGGTTGCCGACTTGCATAAAAAAGGAGTGTCGCCAATGTATGTTATTTATTCTGAAGCCGATCAGAAGAACTCACAAATGGTGGTTGCTTATTTGCGCCAGGGTGGTCTGGGAATGCCTGATCGGGATTATTATATGAAAAGTGACGAGCAAAGCAAAAAAATTCAGGAGGCATATAAAGACCACCTTGCAAAAATGTTTGCGCTGGCCGGGTACAATGCTAGTGTAGCAAAAACAAATGTCGGATTAGTTTATAACCTGGAAAACAGGCTGGCCTCAAAATCGATGACAAGGCTCGAAATGCGCGATCCGAACAGCACCTACCACAAGATGAATGTTGATGCATTGCAGAAAATATCTTCGGAAATTAACTGGAAGACTCAGTTCGCAGATCTGGGTTTAAGTGATCCGGGCGAATTTATCGTTTGCCAACCCGATTTCTTTACTGAGCTCGGTAAAATGGTAAACGAAATTCCATTGGATACCTGGAAAGCATATCTGGAATGGCAAGTTTTAAGAAGCACAAGCTCATATTTGTCGAGTGCTTTTGTAAACGAAAACTTCAGTTTTTTTGGAAGAACATTGACCGGGCAAGTTGCTCAGCGCCCACGATGGAAAAGGGTACAGGGAGCCACCAACGGAGCATTAAGTGAAGCGCTTGGCCAAATGTATGTCGAAAAATATTTTCCGGCTGAATCGAAAAAGCGAATGATTGAACTGGTTGGTAATCTCCGCAAATCACTTGGCGAACGAATCAAACAGTTAGCCTGGATGAGCGAAGAAACTAAAGCCAAAGCGCTCGAAAAACTTGACGCAATCACTGTGAAAGTTGGATATCCAGATAAATGGCGTGACTATTCAGGATTGGCAGTTTCGAATAAATCGTACATCGGGAATGTTCTTCAGGCCAGGCAGTTTGACTTCAATTTTATGCTTGGAAAGGTGAATAAACCAGTAGATAAGACACAATGGCTAATGTCTCCGCAAACTGTAAATGCCTATTATGAACCGACTGCAAATGAGATTGTGTTCCCGGCAGCTATTCTTCAACCACCATTCTTTTATGTTGATGGAGATGATGCTGTGAATTACGGTGCCATTGGGGTTGTGATTGGTCATGAAATGACACACGGATTTGATGATCAGGGGCGCTTGTACGATAAAGTGGGAAATCTCTCGGAATGGTGGACAGCCGAAGATTCCAAGCGTTTCAAAGAGAGAGCACAGGTTCTGGTAAATCAGTTCGACAATTATACTGTGATTGATACCATGAAAGCAAATGGACAATTGTCGCTGGGTGAAAATATTGCCGACCTGGGTGGTTTAAATATTGCTTATAATGCGCTTCAAAAGGTACTTACTGGTAACGAAAAACCGATCGATGGATTCACACCTAATCAACGATTCTTTTTGGCTTATGCGCATTTATGGGCACAGAATATCCGGGACAAAGAAATAATCAGGAGGACAAAAGAAGACGTTCACTCTTTAGGACGATTCAGAGTTTTGGGACCGTTGCGTAATTTACCCGAATTTTATCAAGCATTTAATGCAAAAGACGGAGATTACATGTTTCTGAAAACCAACGAACGAGCTGTTATTTGGTAAAATCAAGTAGGGTAAAAGGGAAGAGGCTGTTCTAAAAGTATATTTTTAGACAGCCTCTTTTCTGTTAATATGTCCTATGTGTCTGAATTTAAGGTTTTAGAACGTTTCCAAAAACAATAAAAAAATGATCAAAAGCTTTTTTATTCAACTATTGTTTTAATTCCTTTCTCAGAGTTAATTTTTATTTTTTTCTGAATTTCTTTGTCATAGGCTTGGAATATCTTTGCCTCATAATCCTTTTTGTATTGCGGATCAGAATCAAGTCTCATGAAAAATGGGTGTTTTTCCACATCTACCCCTGATTCTTTTAATTTTTCCTTAGCTAATTTAATGCCCTCCTCGATTTGTTCCTCAGTAATCTTAAAATATGTAATGCTAGGTTCATGTGCTGTTGATTTATTCGAATCGTCAATTTTAGCTGATTTGGTCTTCATACTTTGACTTGCGGTTCCGTAATTATAATCAAGTTTTGCCAAAGCTTCGTCCATTTGATCGAATCGTGCTTTTAGTTCTTCAATTTCCTTTGCTTGATCTTCTATCTTTTTCTCAAGTTTTATCGAATGTCTGGCTACATCATTCGCATTTAACCCAACTGCAACATTCACGTAATTTAATTGGGAAGAACTTGAGGATGACCAAGCAATGCCGACAATCTTTTCACAATCAGCTAATTTTAAATTCTCGGGACTTACAGCAACTCCAAAACCATCATTGTTCCCACTTGGTAAGATATAATCGCCCTCATTCACAGCTCCGAAGACCTTGACCGGAACCTGTCCCATGAATGCAATCTTTTCATAATTGGCTTCGCCGCCCTGTTCTGGCATGTTACCTAATACGATAGGCTTGTTTGAAACCACCATCATATTATTTGCATTATTTGTGTCATGACTTATAATGCCTGATTTCACTCCCACAATATCGCCAGCAAAAAACTTCTCATTAGGATTGCCTTTTTTTAACCACTCAGCATAATCCGCTGATCCAGACTGATAGGTCACTCCTAATTGAGAAATTTTAAATGCATTATAGGCGGTTGGTTCTGCAATGGCTTTTGCGTCGTTAAGCGCGACTAAAGCTAAGTTGGCCGTCTTTAAAACTATGTTCGAGGCAACTGTAACTGCCTCTGAAAGTTGTGGCGGACATACTACTTCTACTGCAACCAAGCCAAGCCCTTCACCAGCTCCGACACATACATTTTCCGACGCTGCGTATGAAACTCCTTCTGCAATAGCCTGCACTTCTTCAGCGGTTGCTATTACTGTTTCTCCGGCCGTCATGAATAGATCGACAGCATACATTGCATTCTCAAAAATATATTCTGGATTTGTTAAAAGATTTTGAGCGTTTTCGCCTTCAATGCGTCCCTGGACGCCGGCATCATCCCAAAAGGTGACAAAGTTGTTTGAACTGCTTCTGCTCCCATTCACTTTCACCGCAATACCTTGATCACTGCCCATAACTCTTAACGGATAAGCGTCGAAATTTGCGTCTCCTCCGCTTACCTTTGCGTTAATTGTAACCTGATTATTTAAATTAGATTTGCCGCTTACACTAATGTTTGAGTCAAGCACAGCATTTCCTTTTACGTTCAGAGTGCCGGATAATAAAGTAGGACTTTGTTTGTTTACGTTTAAGGCTGAATTTAAATTGGTTATACCGTCAACAGTCAATGCTCCTGTTAGCTTTGTCGAACTTTGATTGTTTACAGTTAAATCGGCATTTAAATCTGTTTTGCCGTCCACATTAAGTGTACCTGTTAGCTTTGTAGGGCTTTGATTATTTACGTTCAGGGCTGAATTCAGATCAGTAATCCCATCAACTTTTAATTTTCCGGTAAGTACGGTTGGACTTTGTTTTTCAACTGTAAGTGGACCATAATTAATCGTTTCACCATCTTTGGTGTTTAAGCTTACATTTTGTTTTACATTAAGGTCTTCGCCTATTTCAAGACTTTTAAGGATATTTATATTTCCGTTGCTTAATATACGCATACGTTCTGCATTGTCCGTCACCAAAAGAAGATCTGAATTATCAGTAGTTCCCAGCTTGTCTTTTAAGGGATTCGACTTGGAGTTACCAAATAGCGACCAGTTTTGCGATGGGACTCCCTGGTCTGTACTTTTTAACTTAAAATTATTCTCATCAACCAGGTAGCTGGCTGATTGAGCATGCAGTGCATAAGGTACGCTAAGAATCTGACTGGTTCCAGAAATACTGTAATTTTGTCCGCCGTTGGGGTCAATTTCGTTCTTTAGAAAGTACGGCCCTTTAGACCAGTCGATCGCGTCGAAACCATCGGCACCGCCGAATTCCAAACTAATTAATCCGTTTGAATTGGTTGTTGGGTACTGTATTTCAGAATAAATTGTTTCCGAGTCTTTTAAGATGCTTATTTTAACACCAACCTTTGTATTTGAAACCAGGTTATTGTTTTTATCGCGGACAACTGCCTGAAAGCTCATTTTGTTTGGTGTTTCAGAGAGGAGAGTTAGGCTGATGAGTATAAAAATCAGTGCAGGTATTAATCTTTTCATAGGTTTAGTTTTTTAGTATTTTAAAAGTGATGAAATCGTCGGTATTGCTGATTACCTGAAGTTGATAGACAGACGAACTGTAATTTTTCAGAGACAGAATTGTTGAATATTCTGTGATCATTTTCGTGGAGAGGAGCTTGCCGTTGATGTCAAATAATCTGAATGACAGGTTGGTGTTTGTTAGATCAAAATTTTCGTTAAGCTTTAAAGTAAGCAGATCGTTAGTCGGGTTTGGAAAGGCAGAGCAGGCTAAAGAAATTTGAGCCGATTTGGGGTGATTAGCCTGCCATCTGAGAATTGAATAGGTTTGCTGTACACCTAGCGTGGCTGTTTTGTTGGCACCGCTGATTGTGGTGTAGAATAGCTGGCCAAACGAATAACTCGCAGTGCCGCCAGAACCTTTCGAATCGCCTCCCGAGCTTGGAATGGCTTCTTGTGCCAATAGTCCCATGTGCCAGTTGCACCAAAGGAAAATTACGATAAGAACAGATTTTTTGATGTGCATTTTTTCCTAGTTAATTTGCTGGTAGCGGTTAAAAAATATTGTTCATTGTTAAATCTCCCAACAGAAATGTTTTTTGCGGAGCAATAAGCTAATTTACGGAGGTAGTTGCGGACAATATTTATCGATTTAAACAAAAACGTATGTTCAAATTGATAAAATTGAGAAAAATGATGGGGTTGGAATTAATAATCGACCTTTTGTTTTTTTGCCCAAATCGCTGGTGTTTCCTTGCTGAATTGCTTGAAGTGTTTGGTGAAGTTTGATTGTTCAGTATATCCGCAAATTTGGGCAATTTCAGATATTGTTAACTCGGGTTGGTTTAGAATCACATGTTGGGCGTGCTCTATGCGCAGATGGTTTATGAAAGTATTGAAATTTTTGCTCTCATTTTTATTGAGAGATGTCGAAAAGGTTGTTCTATTGGTTCCGAAATAGTCAACCATATCGTTTATTGTGATTCCTGTTTTAAGGAAGAGTCTTTCTTCAATTATCCTGCTTCTAACAGTTTGCCAGTCAAAAGATGATCTGCGGTTGTCGTCATAATTTAGTCCGATCACCGAGGTGTCAGAAGAGTCTGACTCGTTTTCCATTTCACATTTTAGTTTTATAAATACATTTTTATATAGCATATACAGCAACGCAAAAAGAAAATAAAACACAGAAAATATTAGCGTGGCAACGGTATCGAAAAAAATATTTTTAATGAAAGTTGAGATTATTGAAAACATGCCAATCGATACTGCAAAAGCAAAGATTCCGACGGCCCATCTTGGACTGAATTGTATTGTGTCGGAATAAAAGTTGTTTAACCGGCGAATATACCAGGTTGACAACCTATTTATTTTGGCCGAATAATAGATGATTTGATATATATTGAAAAGGAGCAATAGAAATCGAATCACTAAAGTCGGGTGACTGTCGATCTGGCTAAAGAAATCATGAAATGTATTGCAGACCGGATCGCCGAAGAAGGCAGAAGATAAAAAATATCCCGTAAGCAGTATTGCAAAGGGTAAGATATTGTACTTTAGTACATTTTGTTTTGTAGCTTTTACTGGTAAATATAACGCTATCAGCGTGAAAGGGAAGATTATACCTTCTGAAATACTAATGAAAAGTATAGGAAACGGGAAAATATCATCTGGCGAATTTCTTAGATTAAAAAATTCAAGGCAGAAGACAAATACTGCAAGGAAGAGATAATTCACCGCCAGAATTCTTACCGACGAGCGATAGGTTTTCAATGTTTCATTTTCAGGAATATGAAAAACGGCCAATATAATCCCCATCATAAGGCATATTGCTCCCCAAATGACAGTTACTATAAAATGTACTAATTCAATTCCCATTTCAGTAATACAATAAGCGGTGGCTTATAAATTTAAGAATATTCTGATAAATTGAAAAACATTCGGTGTAATAGATTCATATTTTTTCTTTACAGAAATAAGTATTAGTCTTTTGGCTCAGGTTTTTAAGCTGTCTAGATCGATGCTTTAGCCATATTTTAGTAAAAAAAAGGTGTCGATTCCGACACCCTTCTTTTCAATCCAAACTGATTATTATAATAATCAAATCACTAGTGTCTCGTTAAAATATTAAAACGTTCTTTGAAAAATTTGATAATCATTTATTTGCAGCGTTTTTAGTAGCGTGACGATTTCAATTGGCTTTCTTCGGTTTTAAAATTGTAAAAAATGAACCAGGGAAAGTTTGTATTTGCTCAGATTACCGAGTTTTTGCCACGCAGGGTATTTGACCGTATCGTCCAGAAATGCAATGGGAACAAACATATCCGAACACTTACCTGTTGGAACCAGATGCTGTGTATGGTTTTTGGTCAACTTACCAATCGGGATAGTCTTCGTGACTTGATTGTTGCAATTGATGCACACAAGGCGAAATCCTATCATTTGGGACTTGGTTCAAACGTTGCCCTTTCAACCCTTGCAAAAGCAAACATCCGCAGGAACTACAAAATATATGAAGAATTCGCCTGTCATCTGATTGATTATGCCCGCAGGGTTTGTGTTTGTGCTGACTTTGAGGCAAATGTTGATGGCAATGTTTATGCTTTCGATTCCACCACAATTGATCTTTGCTTGGGCGTTTTCTGGTGGGCCGAGTTCCGTAAAGCAAAAGGGGGTATAAAAATGCACACCCTCTATGATGTTAAAACTCAGATACCAAGTTTTATTTACATCACCACGGCTTCAGTTAATGATGTTAATGCAATGGATCAAATCCCCTATGAGAAAGGTAGTTATTACATCTTTGACAGAGGGTATAACGACTTTGAACGGCTATACAGAATCCAAATGACTGAAGCTTATTTTGTTCTTAGGGCAAGGGATAACCTTAGATTCAATAGAATGTATTCTCAGAAGGTTGATAAGGATGCTGGTGTTAAATGCGACCAGATAGGAACCTTTACAAATCAAAAGTCATTCAGTCGTTATCCGCTGAAACTCCGAAAAATCAAGTATTACGATAGCCTAACAGACGTTGAGTTTGTGTTTTTGACCAACAACTTCGAACTGTCAGCTCTTGAAATTGCCATTTTATACAAGAATCGTTGGTTGATCGAATTGTTTTTCAAGTGGATAAAACAGCACTTGAAAGTGAAAAGCTTCTGGGGACATACCCCAAATGCTGTCAAGACTCAACTCTATTGTGCTATTATTGCCTATTGTTTGGTGGCAATTATTGGAAAGGAGTTGAAAATTGTCAGATCAACCTACGAAATTTTACAAATTTTGGGCATCTCGTTACTGGACAAAACTCCTGTAAAAGAGCTCCTTGCAAACAATGATTACAAAAATGTCAAAGAACTAAATTATAAACAATTGTCACTCAGTCTCTTTTAACGAGACAGTAGTGTAATCAAATTACTAGTGTACTGTAGAAGTTGTCGTTTCGCTAACAGCTCCAATGGCCGCCAGTTTAATGTCAACATAGGTAACTGCCCGTGGCTGAATGTTTACGGCAGGGACGGTTAACGAAACATAGTTATCTAAGTCACAAACAAGTTT
>Ga0209098_1003514_pt1 | contig 12866 bp, 10 predicted proteins | sample AD_JPNHW1_MetaG_FD_184429 | JGI IMG/M metagenome (GOLD analysis project Ga0209098, IMG submission 184429) | Active sludge microbial communities of municipal wastewater-treating anaerobic digesters from Japan - AD_JPNHW1_MetaG (SPAdes) (version 2) | ecosystem: Engineered > Bioreactor > Anaerobic... | reverse complement strand
GGTAGTGGTATGGAAAACCATAGCAAGTATGTTGAAGGTATTTACAGCGAAACCAAAGAGGGCAATTTGTTTATAAATCTTTTTATACCCTCTGAGCTAAACTGGAAGAAACATGATGCTAACATTAAACTAGAAACTACATTTCCACAAGATAACAAGGTTAGTTTGACAGTATCAATCAAAAAATCAGAAAGATTTACAATATCGATTAGAGAACCAAAATGGGCTAACAATGGGATGCAAGTAATGGTTAATGGTAAAGCAATTCAAGCAAAATCGAATGCAATTGGGTACATTGAAATCAATCGAAAGTGGAAAGATAATGATCGTATCGAGTTATACCTACCTATGACTTTACATACTGAATCGATGCCCGATAACGCCAATCGAATCGCTTTCCTTTACGGCCCAATTGTTCTTGCAGCACAACTAGGTGACTCAATTCCTGATCCGGTTTTCGGAACCCCTGTGCTTCTTACCGATGATAAAAACGTGAACTATTGGCTAAAACCCGTTAAGGGTGAACCGTTAACTTTTAAAATGGAAGGAGTTGGACAACCCTTTGACGCTACTCTAAAACCCTTTTACTCAACTTATAATAAATACTATAGCGTTTACTTTGATTATTTCACCAATGCTGATTGGATTGCACGTAAAGCAGAATACGAGGCTGAAAAGAAAAGGCAACAAGAAATAGAAAAACAAACCATCGACTATTTCCGAATTGGTGAGATGCAACCAGAACGTGATCATAACCTTGTTGCAAGTGAGCAGTCTTACGTTGACATTGCACTAGGCAGAACAGGAAGAGAAGCACGAAGAAATAACTATTTCGCTTTTGAAATGAAAGTACAACCTGAAATCTCTAATAGTTTACTTCTAACATATATTGGCGATGACCGGGATCGTAAATTCGACATACTTGTCGATGGCGTTAAAATCGCTTATGTAGAATGGCCGGGGGGTACAACAGGAAAATTCTATGATAAAGAATACTTAATCCCAGAAGAATTAATAAAAGGGAAAAATAAAGTAACAGTAAGAATTGAAGCAAACTACGAAAAAACAGCTGGAAGAATTTTTGGATGTAGGATTCTTAAACAAAATAAGTGAAGTAAACCTAAAGCGAATAATAATATCTAAAGTCAAAAAAATACTATGAAAACAAAACGTTATAATTTACTGCTTTCAATATGTATGTTAGGAGCAATTGCACTTAACGCGCAGCCTCAAAAATCAACACAAGGTAGTTTTGATGATTTTTTCTATCACAAAACGCTTAGGGTTGACTTTGAATTAGGCGGTAATGCTACATCAACCTACGTCTTCTTTAAACAAATGAAAGAAGAACCTAATTGGGGCGGCCCAATTACAAATTACATTGATCCATTTGATTATGGAAACTTTCGTTATCGTGTTTTCGATCTGGAAACCAACAACTTAATTTATGTAAAGGGTTTTGGTAGCCTTTTCGAGGAATGGAAAGCCACAGAGGAAGCCAAAACGTTAAACCGTACTTTCTATCAAGTAGCAACAATGCCATTTCCAAAGAAAAAAATTCGATTTGAGATTGATCAACGAGAATATGCAACTGGGACGTTTGTAAACCTGTTCAAAAAGGAAATTAACCCAAGCGATTATTTTATTCTAAAAGAGGAACCGTTAAAATGTAAAGCGACCAAAGTAATTGGTAAAGGAGACCCATCGACAAGTCTTGATATTGCTGTAATAGCCGAGGGTTATACATCGGCTGACATGGATAAGTTTAATCAGGATGTTCTTAGAGTTTTAGGTAATATTATAAACCATGAACCTTACAGAAGATATAGTGATAAGATCAATGTTTATGCTATTGAATCTCCTTCACAACAGGTAGGATCAGACGTTCCAGGTGAATTTATCTATAGTAATACAATTGCCAATTTTAGCTGGTACACATTTGATGTTGACAGGTACTTGACGAGTTCTGATTATAAAGCCCTTTGCGATTATGCAGCAAATGTGCCATACGATCAAATATTTGTGCTTATCAACTCAAATCGTTACGGTGGCGGCGGTTTTTATAACTTCTATACTGCAAGTACTGTTGATCATAAACTATCACCTAAGGTTAGTCAGCATGAGTTTGGACATGGATTTGGAGGTTTAGCTGATGAATATTACAACTCAGAGGTTGCTACTTCGGATTTCTACAACCTAAAGGTTGAACCTTGGGAACCGAATATAACAACAAATGTTGATTTTGACAGTAAATGGAAGGATATGCTAACTAAGGATATAGTCATTCCCACTCCACGTAATGTTGAGAACAAGGATAAAATAGGTGAGTTTGAAGGGGGTGGTTATGTATCAAAAGGTATTTTCAGCCCCGTTATGGATTGTATGATGAAATCCAACACCCCTAATGATTATTGCCCTGTTTGTCAACGAGCAGTTGAATTACGCCTAAAATACTACTTTGATGAAAAAGTAAATATTTCAAAAAGTGAAGGCTCGAAATAGAGGTCAATAAATTATAGTTTAAACGATAATATCAGAATACATTTAAAAGTTGAGAGAACATAAACTCTCAACTTTTTTTGTTTTCTTTTGATAATTGACTCATTGTAATGCTGCTAACTTAAAATATTATTAACTTAGTTTCATCTTGCAAAACTAAACTACCACCCGATGAAAAAGCTAATTCTCTTACTACTAACTGTTAGTTTTCTTAGTGTGTATTCATACTCACAACCAACAAAACATTCGTTTTCTTTAAGCAATACTGAATTTTTGCTCGATGGTAAACCTTTTCAGATAATCAGTGGAGAGATGCACCCTGCTCGAATTCCTGCAGAGTACTGGCGTCATCGAATCCAAATGGCAAAAGCAATGGGTTGTAATACCATTGCAGCATATATATTTTGGAACCACCACGAAGTAGCAGAGGGGGTATATGATTTCACAACATGGAATAAGGATATTGCTAAGTTCATCAAAATAGCACAGGAAGAAGGAATGTGGGTGATACTAAGACCAGGTCCTTATGTTTGCGCCGAATGGGATTTTGGAGGAATTCCCTCCTATCTTTTAAAGATTCCAGATATCAAGGTTCGTTGCATGGATCCGCGTTATATGAAGGCGGTTGAGAACTACTTAAACAAACTCACTGAGGTTATCAAGCCGCTTCAAGTTGATAATGGCGGACCTATTTTGATGCTCCAAATTGAGAATGAGTACGGAAGCTATGGAAACGATAGAACCTACCTACAATCCATAGCCGATATCTGGCGTAAAAATGGCATTACGATCCCCTTTTTCACGGGAGACGGACCAACACAGTATATGCTCGAAGCGGGTAGCTTAAAAGGTTGTGCAATTGGTCTTGATTCAGGTTCAGAGCAAAAAGACTTTGATATTGCATCCCAAATGAACCCCGGAGTTCCAATTTTTAGCAGCGAAACCTATCCTGGGTGGCTTACTCATTGGGGCGAAAAATGGGCAAAGTCTGATACAATCTCACTTTTGAAAGAGGTTAAATTTTTAATGGATAACAAAAAATCATTCAATCTATATGTAATTCATGGGGGAACAAACTTTGGATTTACTGCTGGTGCCAACTCCGAAGGAAAAGGGTACGAGCCAGATATAACTAGCTACGATTACGATGCCCCTATTAATGAGCAAGGACTACCAACAAAGAAATTCTATTCTTTACGACGTTTAATTACATCTTACCTTCCTAAAGGAACAAATGTACCGTCAATTCCTTCACCTATAAATACCATTGAGATTCCAGATATTCAGATGAATATATTCACATCAATATGGGATAATCTACCTGTTCCAGTACAAACTGCTCAACCCAAAACTTTTGAGGCAATGGATCAGAATCAGGGGTATATGGTTTACAAAACAACACTTATAGGTCATAAAAGTGGGAAATTGGACGTTACCAATATTCATGATTACGCTTTGGTTTATTTAAACGGGAAATATATAGGTGATCTTGATCGTGGAAAAGAAATCTCTTCAATAAAAATTCCAAAAACAGATGTTAAAGATCCTATTCTCGAAATTCTTGTTGAAGGAATGGGTCATATCAATTTTGCTCAGCACATTATTGATCGTAAAGGAATTACCGATAGAGTAACATTAAACGGGATGACCTTAATGAATTGGGAAATTTTTAAGCTTCCAATGAGCAATGAGTATATATCATCACTTAAACCATCAACAAATACAAGCAAGCCCGGACTATTCTTTAAAGGAACATTCAATATAAAAGATATAGCAGATACCTACATTGACATGTCGAACTACAAGAAGGGGATTGTTTGGGTAAACGGGCATAACCTCGGAAGATTTTGGGAAATTGGTCCACAAAAAAGGCTTTACTGCCCTGCTTGTTGGCTTAAAAATGGTGAAAATGAGATATTAGTATATGATTCATACCTGACTGAATCCAAGCCAATAAAAGGCACTAAAACAGCAGAATAAGTAATTTGTTGGAATATGAATAAAGCCAAACGTGTTATTATTATCGTTTGGCTTTATCTTTACCAAAAAGATTTAATAAATGAGTATCTGCTTTATTCTAGTTGAACCAGCTGTCCCCGAAAACGTTGGAGCTGCAGCACGTGCTGTTAAAACCATGGGGTTTACCGATCTTCGTTTAGTTAACCCTTGCGACCACCTTGGAACCAAAGCCAAAATGCTTGCTCACGCATCGCATGAAATACTGGAGAATGCAAAGATATTCAATTCTCTCGCTGATGCTATTAACGATTTAGACTTTGTTATAGCAACCACAGCCAAACAACGTTGGGTAAAACTTGATATTATTCCAAGCAACGAATTGTCCAAGTTTATTGAGGAAAAAGAGAATACTATCTCAAAAATCGGTATTGTTTTTGGGCGTGAAGAGTCAGGTTTAACAAATGAGGAGATAAGTATCTGCAATAGAGTATCGACCATACCTCTCGCCTCCCCTTACCCATCAATAAATCTGGCACAAACTGTCATGATATATGCTTATACTCTTTCAACTCTATCGCAAAAGAAAAACGTTGAAATAGAGAGTGTAAACTCCGAAAGCCTTAAATCGCTACAAAATAAAGTAAGTGAAGTACTAAACATTGCCGAAATAACTCCAGATCTGCTAATATTTGGTCGAATCCATGAGCGAATATCGGAGCTTAGCGCCAACGACATACGACTTCTCCACTCAGTTACCACAAAACTTCTGGAAAAGATAAAAAATTAGATAACATTTTTGTAATAAAAGAAATTACCATTCCTTGTCATTCTTGTGTATGCAGGAATCCATTTAACTAGATTCCGGGTCTTCGCCCGGAATGACAAATAGGTTATCTTCAAATAGAAACTTTCATTATAAAATAAAAATAGATTCTCAATTTCGCGAGAATCTATTTTAAACTATTTTGACTTATTAACTTGCCAACTTATAAACTCACCTAATCACTCGTCATAATAAACAGAGGTAGCATTTCAAAGCTCTTATAGAATGGTCTTAGCCTATCGGTATTATAGTAACGTTGAATGTTAACAACCTTCTTTTGGCTAGTAACTACATCAATCGGAACGGTATCGTATCGACCATTTTTAAGTACTACTAACCTACCATGAATTCCCTTTTGGATTAAATCAAGGGCAAGGTTCCCAAATGCCATAGGCACAATAGAATCAATAGCATCGGGTTCGCCACCACGCACTAAATAACCTAAGTTTTGACTTATAATATTAACCGTTTTTCCTTTGTTGAACTTAGCAGTATGATCTTTTATCTGTTTAGAAACAAGTTCGCCAATTCCTCCCAATTTTGCATGACCAAAAGCATCCTTTTCAGTACCCATAAATGCCATCTCCTCCATACCCTCAAAGGTTGCACCCTCTGAAACTAACACTGTTGAATACTTACTTGGATTTTTAGATCTATCCTCCATTAGCAATTCGGTTAACCTTTCAACGTTGAATTTAAACTCTGGAATTACGCATCTATTGGCAATACCTGCCATTGTTGGAAGCATAGCTGTAAACCCAGCATAACGGCCAAAAACCTCCATCACCAAAATTCGCTCATGAGAACCAGCAGAAGTTCTAAGTATATCTGTTAAAGAGATTGTTCTTGTAACACAAGTGCTAAAACCAATACAATAATCGGTTCCAGGAACGTCATTATCCATAGTTTTAGGAATTGCAATTACCTTAACCCCTTCTTTGTAAAGACGAACACCATAGCTTAAAGTATCATCGCCTCCAATTGGTATCAAATAATCAACCCCCATAAAATGAAGATTCTTCAGTACATCTGGTGTTAAATCATTTAAATCTTTATTATAATGTTCTTTTAAATGTTCTGGAACCGAGTCCTTAGCAACCTTACTTGGGTTAGTTCTTGACGTATGTAAGAAGGTTCCACCTGTTCGGAACGCTTTATTTACTCTTTCTTCGGTTAATATCTCGAAGCAGTTGCTGTTATCAACCTTTTTATCGCGAATTACTTCAATCATTCCAGCCCAACCTCGTTTAATACCAATTACATCATATCCTTCGCGAAGCGCACGAATTGTAATCGCTCTAATTGCAGGGTTCAAGCCAGGAACATCACCACCACCAGTTAGTATGGCTATAACCCCTTTACTCTTTTTTGAATTCGATGTCATAGAAATAAGTTTTAAGGAAAACAAATAAAGATATGTTAATAAATAGATAATGTCAAGGTTGTAGCGTTTTTCGATATTAATAAAGTATTAAAAAAGAAAAAGCAGATGTTTTGCATCTGCTTAAATAAAAAATATCATGTGGTGATTTAGTTCCAGGTAATCATCAATTCAGTTATGGGGTCCCCTTTTGTCAACGATTTCGTGGGGTTTATTTGAACGTTTTTGCACCCAGTAACCTCAAGTGCTTTTTGAATCCAGCCTAGTATTCTCGCCTCAAGTACCTCATGATTTGAGGGTAACTTTGAGATATTAAGAACCACATGCTTTGAACCAGTTTCTTTAACTGCAATTTCAGAGGGATCATAGTATGAAGGAAGTATTTTCCCTGAACGTCCAATAATAAACTGAGGAGTAGCCATCTTTACAAAAACCTTGTATATACCGTTAAGGGCTTGCTCTGAACTAAAGCGACCTGTTTCCCAACCAGCTTTTATTGAATCGCCATTAAAGATTACCTTACCAATAGCAATTGTAGGTTCAATAGCAGCATCTTTAACCGAGTACCAATCCGAAACGTAAACAGGTTTCGACATTATATTTCTTGAAGTCTCGGGCATGGCTTTTAGCCATTCTGCGTATTTATCAGCATACTTAGTTTGAACGAACTCTTGTATCGATTTTACTGCGGTTCCTTTTACGTGCATAAAAAAATATTTAAATTTTTTTGAAAATAGCAAGTTAGAAATATTTGACCAAATCTTTTACAGGAAAGCTTCAAACTTTATGATAAATATGTTAAAATTGTTCTCGCAAATAGAATAACCCTAAAATTCATTCAAAATGAAAAAAAATTTACTCTCTTTTATCCTTTTATTCAATACAATATTACTGTTTGGTCAGGTAAATGAATTTACTGAATCTAATAAACTAAGACCGTATAAAGCTTCACAACAAGTAAACCAAGTATTAAACCCATTAATGGATAACTATGATGTAACTTACTATGGACTCAATATCGAGGCTTCAAATGCAAGTATTGTTATTACATCAGGGAAAACAACAATTAAAGCGAAAGTAGTAAACAACCCTTTACATGAATTTGTAATTCAGCTAATCAATCAATTAACCGTTTCAAAGGTGAAACTAAATGGTAGCGATGTTACCTTTACTCATCAAAACAATGAGATTTCTTTTACATGCCCTACTGATATTGCAGTTGATGAACTTTTTATTGTTGAAGTATTTTACTCTGGAAATCCTCAAGGTGGAGGCTGGGACAGAACTATTGCTTCGGGTTGGAATATTCCTGTAACGTGGACGTTGTCAGAATCATTTCATGCTTATGAATGGTTTGCAGTTAAGCAATCTTTAACCGATAAGGCCGATAGTTCAGATGTTTACGTTACAGTACCATCCGATCTTGAAGTTGCATCAAACGGAATCCTTAAAAATATAGTTGATATTGGTGGTGGTAAGAAAAGATATGAATGGCAAAGTAGATACCCAATTGATTACTACCTGATTTCAGTTACAATTTCCGACTACATTGAGTACGATACTTATGCAAATCCAGTTGGAATGAGCACCCCTCTTCTAATCCAGAATTTCGTTTATAATGTAACCAATTGCCTAAACCAGTATAAAAGCGCAATTGATGGAACTGCAGCCAACATTGAGCTCTATTCTAATCTATTTGGACTTTATCCTTTTTCTAAAGAAAAGTATGGGCATGTTATGGCGCCTTTCGGAGGAGGAATGGAGCATCAAACAATAACTACTCTTGGTTATTATACGAGTAATTTAATATCGCATGAGCTTGCACATATGTGGTTTGGGGACTATGTTACCTGTGGCACCTGGCAGGATATATGGATTAATGAAGGGTTTGCTTCATATGCTGAGTATTTATACTTACAAAACCTTTCAACTCCAGCCAGCGCCAGTTCATGGCTGGTCTCAGCACATAATTATGCACTTCAAGAGCCAAATGGAAGTGTATTTATTCCACTTGCAAATGCTGCTGACGAGAATAGAATCTTTAGCTATAACCTTTCATACAAAAAAGGTGCATCTATAATTCATATTCTTAGGCATGAAATTAACAACGATGATGTTTTCTTTAGTATCCTCAAAGGATATCTTCAAAAGTTTGGTCACTCTACTGCAATAGGAGAAGACTTTAAAAAAGTTGTAAACGATTCAACAGGAGTTGATTATTCATGGTTTTTCGATCAATGGTATTACGGTTATGGTTTTCCTACAATTAGCGCTAAGTATGGTTATACTAACGATAAACCCTGGGTAACTATTACTCAAACACCTTCAAATGCATCAACACCGCTATTTAAGTTCTCTTTGGATTTAAAACTTACATTCTACGATAATACCACTTCGATTCAAAGGGTATTTGTTTCTGAAAACCCTCAAACTTTTAATTTTGATCTACCCAAAATCAAAACTCTACAAATTGATCCTCAGGGTTGGTTGTTATATAGGTTAGGAACAATAACATCTTCTGAAGCTATTGAGGATAGTTACGCTTGGGTTACTTTTGGACCAAACCCAGTAAGCGATAAGTTGATGTTTAGTATTGCAAACAATGTTCAAAAAGTGACAGTTACAATATCTGATATTACCGGCAAAATAATCTACAAATCAGATTATACAAACAAACAGTTTGAAGTTGATGCCTCATACTTGGCAAAAGGAGTATTTATCGTTAGTATTGATAATGGCTCAAGCCATGTATCTAAGAAATTAGTAAAAGAATAGTTAATTATAAATAAGAAATGGCTGTTAAGGAAATCTTGCTACTTGGTAACCCTTTGCTCTATAAAAAGTGCGAAGAGGTTTATTTTACTGAGTTGAGTCAGATTAAAAGCCATATTACAGACCTACACGATACTCTAATTGATTTTCACAATAGGTATAATTGCGGAAGAGCAATTGCTGCACCACAAATTGGATTGATGAAACGATTAATTTATATGTATATTGATAAACCTGTCGTATTCATCAATCCAACTCTTGAATTCACAAGCAATGAAACCTTCGATGTTTGGGACGATTGTATGAGCTTCCCAAATTTGCTTGTAAAGGTTAAGCGTTTTAAAAGCTGTAAGATTCATTTTAAGGATATTAACTGGGATAATCAATCAATGCTACTCGAAGGCGATCTATCGGAACTCTTACAGCATGAATTCGATCATTTAGATGGCATCCTTGCTGTGCAAAAAGCAATCGATAAGTATTCCTTTGCTATTAAAGGACGCGCAAACTAACAGGTATTCCAGTATTTATTTCTTATTCTAAAGCAACCACAAAATAGCATTGCATAATTCTAACCTTTCCACTACTTTTAACACGAAACATATTTAATAATCTTAAATAATCGCATTTATGAACCAGTCCCGCTCTACTCTAGTCCCAATAACTATTCTTGGCGCCCTGTTTTTCATCTTTGGATTTGTAACCTGGTTAAATGGTACGCTTATTCCATACCTAAGGATTGCCTGCGAACTGAATACTTTTCAGGCTATGCTTGTAGCATTTGCCTTTTATATATCATACTTTGTGATGGCGCTACCATCATCATGGGTTTTAAAAATGACTGGGTTTAAAAAGGGCATGATGCTCGGACTGTTGGTAATGGCTGTAGGTGCGCTAATCTTTATTCCTGCTGCTAAAACCCGCACCTATGGTTTATTCCTAACCGGATTATTCGTTATAGGAACTGGTCTCTCAATTCTACAAACCGCATCAAATCCTTATATCACCATAATTGGTCCTATTGAAAGTGCTGCAAAACGTATCAGTATAATGGGTATTTGCAATAAGGTTGCAGGCGTTTTAGCACCTATAATCCTTGGAGCAATTATCCTTTCTGATGCTGACTCGTTAGTAAAAGAATTACAAACCCTTGATAGCGCTGCAAAATCAATCAGACTTGATGAAATCGCCTCTAGAGTAGTCAACCCTTACATCATCATGGCAGTTATACTTGTTGGTCTAGCGATGATGATTAAACTATCACCCCTTCCTGAGATTGAGATTGAGCAGAACGGAGGTGGTCACGATTATCAGGTAGAGGATAGAGGTAGTGTATTCATGTACCCAAACTTAGTTCTCGGTATTATAGCAATCTTTTTATATGTTGGCGTTGAAGTTATTGCAGGAGATACCCTTCCAATCTATGGTCAATCACAAGGTATTGCACTCTCCCAAGCAAAGTATTTCACAACCTTTACCCTTGCCGCAATGGTTCTTGGGTATATAATTGGAATTATTGCAATACCAAAGTTTATTTCTCAATCAAGGGCTTTGGCTATATCCGCTGCTGCGGGGATTGTATTTAGTATCTGCGCAATACTTACAGTCGGTTATACATCAGTAATGTTTATAGCACTGCTAGGTTTAGCAAACGCATTAATGTGGCCTGCAATTTGGCCTTTGGCAATTCATGGATTAGGCAAATACACTAAAATTGCATCAGCTATGCTAATCATGGGTATTGCTGGCGGTGCCTTGCTCCCACTACTCTGGGGTCGTTTATCAATGGTACAATCTATTGGTCACCAACAGGCTTACTGGATATTGGTTCCATGCTACCTCTTTATTCTTTACTATAGCATGAATGGGTATCGGATTGCACGCTGGAAATAGGTTAGTGTTTGGTTTATAGTATCTAGTGTTTAGTTAAAGTCATAAAACAAAAATTATGAAGAGGTTACGATCAATACTTTTTGTAGTAATTCTTTTGACTACATATACAGTCCCTGCGCAACAACCAACAAGTATAAATTGGGATAAGTGGAAATTTTTAATGGGTGAATGGGTTGGCGAGGGAAATGGTCAGCCAGGGCAAGGTCGTGGTTCGTTTACCTTTAGTAATGATTTAGATGGGAAAATATTGGTTCGTAAGAACCATACCGAATTCCCAGCTACTAAAGATAAGCCAGCATTTGTTCACGATGATCTTTTATTTATCTATCCCGACTATACTGGCACAGCATCAAAAGCCATTTACTTCGATAACGAAGGTCATGTAATCAACTATACAATAACTTATACTGATAATTCAATAGTTTTCACAAGCGAAGCTATTCCTAACGCGCCCCGATTCAGGCTTTCATATATAAATCTTGATGAAAACTCTGTCAATATTAGGTTTGAGTTTGCATCACCTCAGAATCAAGATGATTTTAAAGTTTACCTAGAAGGGAAAAGCTTTCGAAAAAAATAGCAAAATCCTCGCCTATGATTAGGGAGATGAACGATAGCGATTGTAATCGAATCCTCGATATTTACCGAATGGGGATAGAGACTAGAAATGCTACGTTCGAAACTAACTTACCTAACTGGGAGGATTGGAGTTCAAGGCACTTAAAGCATTCTCGTTTTGTTTTTGAAAATAATGGTGAAATCCTTGGATGGGTAGCACTCTCTCAGGTATCTTCAAGGCTTGTATATAGAGGTGTTGCCGAGGTTAGTATTTATATCGATTTAAACCACTCAAAAAAAGGAATTGGTTCAGAATTGATGAACAAGGTGATTCAATCATCCGAAGAGAACGGAATTTGGACCCTCCAATCAAGCGTATTCCCCGAAAACAAAGCAACATTAAGACTTCATGAGAAGTTTGGATTTAGGGTTATAGGCAAGCGCGAACGAATTGCCTGTTTAGATGGAGTTTGGAGAGACACTCTGATTTTTGAGAGAAGAAGTAAGATTGTTGGGGTGCAAAACTTTACTTATTAACTGAATATTTATGAGTCGTGAGTTATTATATTCTCTAAGGACATTCTCTAATTAATAAAGTAATTCAATATATTCTATGAAACATCTTTATAGCTATATGATTTGATTTCTTCTTCAGAAATAGGTCAATTCCATTAAACAATAATTTTTTTGATTTTAAAATATTCTTACTTTAGAAGTATGATTTAATTTAGATCCATTATAGTGCAATAAAACAATATGAATAAAAAGTTTATAAAAATTGGACTTATAACAATTGTTTTTATTTTATTTTCTTGTAAAAAAGAAGAAGTTAAAACTTTCAGTTGGATAAATTTTACAACAAATGACGGTTTAGCGGATAATAATGTTACTTCAATTGCAGTTGACGAAAGGAATAATAAATGGTTTGGTACTAATACAGGAGGTGTATCAATGTTTGATGATAAAAATTGGACTACATAC
>Ga0209098_1003510_pt1 | contig 12885 bp, 10 predicted proteins | sample AD_JPNHW1_MetaG_FD_184429 | JGI IMG/M metagenome (GOLD analysis project Ga0209098, IMG submission 184429) | Active sludge microbial communities of municipal wastewater-treating anaerobic digesters from Japan - AD_JPNHW1_MetaG (SPAdes) (version 2) | ecosystem: Engineered > Bioreactor > Anaerobic... | reverse complement strand
TATCTATGCGGAAGTATTCTCCGCGTATGCCGAGCGACAAAGTTAGTTTCTCCCAAAATTTGGCATCATACTGGGCGTACATGGAAAAGTTAACGGCATCGTGCTCTCCGAAAAGGTTGGCCTGCGACTTGGAATAGCTGCCCGAGGCGCCGGCGGTGAGATTGTGTTTTCCTTTGAAATTATGTTGGTATTGGTAATCACCGTAAATAATATCGGAAATATTGTTTTTATCGGGTTCGTTAGGAAATAGGTTGGATGTGCGGAACCATCTTAATTTCATACTATACTTACTGCCCTTTTTATTGAAATACATAAAATACGGGTCCACGTTAGCCCTTAATCCCTGGTTATGCGTTATCGCATCCACACGTTGCATATAAGCTGCCGAATCCGCATTGCCCCACAGGAAAAAGTTGGAAGTGGCCGCATACATTACATTGGCATTCAGTCCAAAGGATAGTCCTTCAATTTTTTTCACACGGTACCGCATGTTCACGTTGGCACGGCCTCTGCATTCCCCGTTAGGATAACGGAAACCCTGGTCTTCGAAGAAGTTGCCGCCCACGCCCAAATCGAATTGGCCAAATTTTTGCAGGTGCGAAAAATTCACTCCGCCAAATCCAGGATTTTTCATACCCAGTAACGACAAGGGGTTTATAATTTTGGCCATCAGTGTATGTGTATAATCCGGATCATATTCGTCCCACCATATAATTTCTTTGCGTTTGGGGTTAAGGTATACACCCTCGTTGATGGTGATTTTTGTCTGGGGTTTGTCTTTGGGGAAAGCTGTCCGCAGGTTTATAACCCCGTTGAGAGCCGATGAGCCGAACAGTGCCGAGGATGCTCCTTTAATCACTTCCACCTGAGAGATATTTTCAATAGGCATATAGTTCCATTTGGCATCACCTGCATCGGGCGACAACAGGGGCATGTCGTCCATCATAACCATCACGCGGCTGCCGGCGCCGTAGCTATAGCCGCTTCCGGCACGAACGCTGGGTTGCCCGTCGAACACATCAATTCCGGGTATTTTGTTTATTACTTCGCTCAGGTTGTTGGTGTTCTGTCGTTCAATGCGGTCAGGTTTTAATACGGCCATCGAAATAGTTACATCAGATAATTTCTGTTCGAATTTTCCTGCTGTAACAACAATACCTTCTATTACCATGGACTCCTCATACAACTCTATATCTTCAATTTTTGTCTGGCCCGGTTTCAATTCATAGATTCTAACAACGGGAGTATAGCCAATATACTTGTAGGTAATGGTAACTTTACCTGCATTTACCTTTAATGAATATCGGCCATCCATGTCGGAAGCCACCCCTGTTTTTTCATCCAGAATGATGTTAACACCAGGAATGGTTTCTTTGGACTTTCCGTTAAAAATGGTACCTTTGATTGTTGCCTGCTGCGCTAAGGACAGAAAGGTACAACATAAAAAGACAAAATGGAAAAGTAGTGTTTTTTTCATCAGTATGCTTTTATTTTGACTCGCTTATTTTCGGAGCGCAAAAATACAAAATAATTGACAAAACAAACCTTATTCAATGTACTGATTATCAACAGTATATTATGTTTGTCTATAAAAAACGCTTCATGAAGCACAATTAAAAGACTGATTTTCAGCGCACTTCACACAAAACAAAGTCATTCGCAATTATTCTCCGACACTGTTTTATTTTGTTAATAAATCTTAATTGTCCAATCAACCAATTGTTTTGCCTGGAATTTTAAAAAATCAGGCACAAAAACTTAACATCTATCAGAAAGTTACCATATATTGAACGGCCACATTAATAGGGGCTTCGATATATCCGGGCCGTGTCATGTATTCGGAGTTGAAAAGGTTATTTACAAATAGTCCTATCCTGTGTTGTTTATTAATATCGAAAAGCATTCTAAGGTCCAGGACATGGTATCCTTTATTGTGTTCTGCACGGTACTGTTTAAGGCCCGGGAGCAAGTTCGATTTGGAAATACCGGGTATGAGTTCGTCTTCAAAAGCCTTGTCGTAATTGATAATATGGCTTTTATAGATATAGGAAAGCCCGAGTGTAAAAAAAGCCACCTGCACTTCAAAATCTCCTTTAACCGTATGATAATTCCTGTATTTTAACACCTTAAAGCTGTTGGTATCCGTTGCGTCATAATCGAGGTTGATGGGGTCAGTGTAAATATAGCTAAGGCCGAGGGTTGCCGGGAATCCAAACAGCAGGCCTTTGCCCATCAGCGAGAAATCCACTCCTGCGATTCTGGCATGGCCAACATTTAAAGATTTAAACCCAAGAAATTTCTTAATATAATCTTCATATCCTGTATAAGTAGTATCAGTCCGGCCATCTTTGCGGTAATCGTTAAAAGTAAATTCCATCATATTTTTATATTGTGTCCAGAAACCGGCCACATCCACATATCCCAGCCAGGAGCCAACCCTGAAACCCTGTTTAAGTCCTATTTCGGCGCTCCACCCCGACTCGGCATTTAAATCCGGATTGGGAAAAATATTCAGTCCCCCGATTGATGTCCTGATAAACTTTTCGGCGATTGATGGGAAGCGGTATCCCTGCCCGAAGGAGGCCCTTATAAAGGTATATTCTGCTGCCTGCACGTTAATTCCGGCTCGCAGCACAGGCTCAATGGGAATGTTAAAGGTGTCTTTTTTTGTTTTTATTGCAAATGAAGATTCTGTCTCATCCTTATCAATGCGGGCATACTCGCCTCTCAAGCCAAGCGAAAACGAAACCCTGTTCCAAACCTTAGCATCAAACTGAATGTATATGGCAACATTGGTGGAATGATGATTGGTTTGATACAATAGTGCGGTGGATTTGCTGAAGCTTCCCATAGCGCCGGCTGTGAGATTATACTTATCCTTAAATTTATGCTGATACTGGTAATCGGCATAGATTATGTCGGCATCATTATTCATGGAACTGTCGGCCGCATTATGATTGGTTTGCCGGTAATACCGTGTTTTAAGAGTGTATTTGCTGCCGCGTTTGTTGAAATACAAAAAATACGGATCCACATTAATCCGGTATCCGGTAATGGGAACTGCAGGATTATTCTGCCGGTAAATGCCGGAATCCGAGTCTCTCCATAAAAAGAAATTTTTCTTGTCCTGATACATATAATTTGCATTGAACCCGACCGAAAGTCCTTCAATTTTTTTTGTCCTGTATCTGAAATTGATGTTGGCTCTGGCTCTGGCTTCTCCTTCATCGGTGCGGAAACCCTGGTTTTCATATAGATTGCCTCCAACCACAAGGTCAAATTGGCCTATTTGCCGTGAATGAAAGAAGTTTACGCCACCAAAGCCCGGATTTTTTACCCCAAACAAAGATAAGGGGTTAACCATTTTACCGGCCACCGTATGCGAATACAAAGGATCCTCTTCGTACCACCAGGCCGCGCGTCGGTTTTTGGGATTCAGATACAAGCCGCTGTTCACAGAAATCTTGGTTTCCGGCTTTGATTTCGGATAGGCTGTCCGCAGATTAATAACTCCGTTTAATGCTGATGAACCAAACAAAGCAGAGGAAGCGCCTTTAATAATTTCAACCTGTGATAAGTTTTCGAGAGGCAGGTAATTCCATTTTGAATCGCCGCCATCGGGCGAAAGCATAGGCAAATCGTCCACCAGCACCATTACCCGGCTTCCCGCGCCGTAACTATATCCGCTGCCGCCACGAATACTGGGCTGATTATCATTGATATCCACGCCTGATACTTTATTCAGCGAACTCGTAATATTGTTGGTATTTCTGTTTTCTATCTGATTGGGTTTCAGCACATCCATCGAAATGGTTACATCCGAAAATTTCTGTTCAAACTTTCCGGCGGTAACCACCACTCCTTCAATTGCGGTGGCCTGTTCCATCATTTCAACCTTGATTTCCTTTGTTTCGCCCGGTTTGATGTCCAGCAGTTTAGTTACATTGGCATAGCCGAGGATTTTAAACACCAGCCTGACGGCCTTTCCCGAATGGACTTTAACGGTAAAAGATCCATCTATCTCGGAACTTACCCCGGTTTTATCACTCGTCATTACACTCACACCGGGTATAGTTTCTTTTGTTGTACCATTGTATATAACACCTTTCACGGTAGCTTCCTGCGAAAAAACAGAAGCCACGACGCACAGTAAAGCAACGGTCAGTAACAAGTATCTTTTTATCATAAAAAAGGTTTTGTAATTTTTTCGGGTGCAAATTTATACAATAAATGCGAATCAAGGGTTAAAAAATTAAATAAATAAAAGCTGCGGCAATTTTACCAAAGACATGAACAATAAGACCTTTTGTAGAACGCACTTTGCTAGCTCTTTGAAAATCTGTTTTTTCGATCAACCAATTGAATAATGATTCTATAGGCTGACGGACTACTGAGACTGCTGTTGAGAACAAATCATTTGCAGCTTTATCAAACTGTTTTTCTCTCTCGGATTGTCCTTTAACAGCTTTTACAGGAGTTAGCATTACAGCATTTTGAGAAGATGCAATCTGTGAGAAAAAATCTGCATGATTGTAAATTTTGTCTCCAAAAAATGTTCTGTTTATAATATTACCCCATGCTTGTTTAAACAGATTCAGGTCATTTTCTGATGCAGGAGTAAGCAATAGGTCTTCTGGAAAAGGCAAATGTCCTTTATGATGAAATGCTAAAGCATGAAGTTTAGAACCATAGTAATACATTCCTTTTGTAGAACAATAACCTTTATCAGTAAGTTCTGGAGCTACTTTGCCTGCACGTTTTCCAGAGCAGGTAATTATTGGTAAAGAGTCTAACAAACTAAATTCCGTAGAACAGTCTTTAGGAATAAATTCAGCGAGTAAGGGACGAACCAAATGAATAAAAGCATCAGAGAGCCTATTAAGTCTATTATTAAATGCTGAATATGATGGTAATTTGGGGAACCATGAGCGCAAATAGTCATTAGCAAAACCATGAATTTGCTTGCATTTAAAGCGTTGCTCCTGATGTATGGCGTAAAGATAAATGGTCATTATTTCTTGGTCAGTAAATTCAGGTTCGTTATTATTAGAAAATCGTTGACAACAATATTGTAAATCTTTTTCAAATTTTTCACAGATGTAAAAATAAATTTCTATTAATTTGTCTTCTTTATTCTTGGTAATCATATCTTAGTTGGTTTAGTGGAATATTCCGCTAAGATATTGATTATCAGGATATTATAAAAACATTATTTACATAATTTACTAACAATCAAACAGTTAATAACTCTCATTTTTATATTCAATTCAACCCTTGATTCGCATAATAAATTATTACTGCTGCTTTACTATTGAAAAAGACAATGACAACTAATTATGATACAACTCCTTGACATCTATTATTTTTTTGAACCTCCGGTCAATTTTATAAAAAAACATCACCTTTCTGATTATTTTATTAGTTTTATGCACTTTTTTCAACATTGCAAAATAAATAATATGCTATTATATCAGATAGCGGTTACCTTAATACCAGGCATTGGCGATATTACGGGCAAAAAGTTGATTGCCTACTGTGGCGGATTGGAAGGGGTTTTCAGCGAAAAGAAACAACATTTGATGAAGATACCGGGAATCCGTGAAGTCTTAGCCACATCAATTATTAATGGCAGGACCAAGGCGCTGCAACGTGCCGAAAAAGAGATTCTTTTCATAGAGAAGTATGATATTCAATGTTTTTTCTTTACAGAAGAGGCTTATCCACGCCGCTTAAAAAATTGTGTTGACTCGCCCATGATGCTTTATCATAAGGGTACTACCGATTTAAACAATCCCAAAATCATCAGCATTGTTGGTACGCGCAGCGCCACCGAATACGGCAAAGATTGTTGTAAAAAAATTGTTGAAGGCCTGGCCGGCAGCGAGGTGCTTATTGTCAGCGGCCTGGCTCATGGCATTGACACCTGCGCACATAAAGAAGCTGTAAAAAATAATATGGGCACCATTGGTGTGCTGGCCCACGGACTCGACAGAATCTACCCCGCCGTGAACAGAAACCTGGCATTGAAGATGCTGGAAAAAGGAGGCCTGCTCACGGATTATATCAGCGAAACCAATCCCGACAGGGAAAACTTTCCCAAAAGAAACCGGATTATCGCAGGGCTTTCCGACGCCACCCTGGTGATTGAAGCCGCAAAAAAAGGCGGCGCACTGATTACTGCTGATATTGCTAACTCATACAACCGCGATGTGTTTGCGGTGCCCGGAAAAATTACTGACCAATATTCCGAAGGATGCAACCACTTTATCAAAACCAATAAGGCCGCGCTTGTCCAATCGGCAGAAGATATCAAATACCTCATGGGTTGGGACACAAAAAAACAAAAAAATCCACTTGTTCAACGAAGGCTTTTTGTTAACCTGACACCCGACGAAGAAGCCATAATAAAACTCCTTGAACTCCACAACCAGTTAAGCGTGGATACCCTGTGCCTCGAACTGCAGACCACCACAAGCATGGTAGCTGCCGCATTGCTGAATTTAGAGTTTGAAGGTATCGTTAAAAACCTGCCTGGCAAAATGTACACTCTTGCCTAATCATTATCAGGCAGATTATCCTGCTGCGCTGCCACCATCCCATTAGACAATCCATCCCGGAAAGGCGAATTTTTCTGATGCTTGTGGATAGCCACAAACGACAAGCCGATGGAAATTCCCAAGGCCACAAAAGACAATATTCCCAGCGCGGGTATGTTTTTCTGAAAAAGAAAAAAATCATAAAGGCCATGAATAAACACGGCAAAAACAAGTCCCAAAACAAAATTGCCGGTCATCCTTGCAGCGTATTTTGCCCTTCCGGCATAGTATCCCAAAACAACAGCGCAGACAGCATGCAGCGGCACCGCGGTAAACATACGTAACACCGCCGTGCCAAGGCCCGAACCCACCACATATAAAACATTTTCGACCGTGGCAAATCCCATAGAAATCATCATTGAATACACTATGCCGTCGAAAGGTTCGTTAAACTCAGGTTTGGAAAAAATATACTTTCTGAGTACGAAATATTTGCAGCCTTCTTCGGTAACAGCCACCACCAAAAAAGCATAAATCAGCGTAATCAGAAAACCTTGATTATCATCGATTCCAAGTTTGGTTACGAGCACCTCTATTATCGTGGCCGGAACAATACATAGCGCACCCAGCAAAAAACTGTTTTTTAACAGGCGAAAAGGTTCTTTTTCAAATTTATCCTTGAAATAAATAAACAGGCACAGGCCAACGCCTGGAGCTATAGCCAGCGGAAGAGCAATTAATATGAGGGAGACAATACTCATTTCAGGACACAAAAGTATCAAACTTCCTGAAAAATATTTTTTTATTTTTTTGTCTTCCTTTTGAAAAAAAAACTACTTTTATTCATTAAATATTTTTGAATTATTCACCTGTTTTAATAACACTTTTTAACTTCAATTTATCATGCATATAGCTATTGCCGGAAATATCGGATCGGGTAAGACAACGCTGACAGGTATACTGGCCAAACATTTTAAATGGGAAGCCCATTATGAAGATGTGGACACCAATCCGTATCTGAACAGTTTTTATGAAGACATGCAGCGCTGGTCGTTTAACCTCCAGGTATATTTTTTAAATAGCCGGTTCCGCCAGGTTCTAAAGATCCGCGAAAGCGGAAAAACGGTTATACAAGACAGAACCATCTACGAAGATGCTTACATCTTTGCACCCAACCTGCACGCAATGGGACTGATGAACACGCGGGATTATGAAAATTACAGTTCCCTTTTTGAACTCATGGCCGCCTTTTTGAAACCACCCGATTTGCTGGTGTATCTAAGAGCCGAAGTGCCTACCCTGGTGCGCCAGATTCAAAAACGGGGACGCGACTATGAAAACTCCATTCGCATTGATTACCTCACCAGGCTTAACGAACGCTACGAAGCCTGGATTTCGTCATACAATATCGGCAAATTGCTCATTGTAGATGTTGATGAAAAAGATTTTGCCAACAACTCTACCGACCTCGAAAAATTTATCGACAACATCAACGGCGAACTCTACGGATTGTTTAAGTAAGTCGTGATGAACATTATCGGCATCATCCCCGCCCGCTATGCCTCCACACGTTTTCCCGGGAAACCCCTGGTAACAATCAACGGAAAAACTATGATCAGGAGGGTTTACGAACAAGCTGCAAAATCGCAGGCCCTGGCAACTGTTTATGTGGCTACCGACGACCTGCGCATCTTCGACCATGTGCTTGAGTTTGGCGGCCAGGCCATGATGACCTCCGACACCCACCGTACGGGCACTGAGCGTTGTTACGAGGTGGTGGAAAAGCTGGAGGCAGCGCACAAATTTTTCGATGTAGCCATTAATATCCAGGGCGACGAACCTTATATACTGCCCGACCAAATAGACTTGCTGGCATCGTGTTTTGCCAATCCAGCGGTTGAAATTGCCACCCTGATAAAAAAATTAAATGCAGGGGAAGAACTCAACAGCCCCAACACCATCAAAGTGGTTAAGGCCAACAACGGAATGGCCTTGTATTTTTCACGGGCGCCCATACCTTTTGTCAGAGAAAAAGAAAATGCTCAATGGCTGCAATTCAACACGTTCTATAAGCACATCGGAATTTATGCCTACCGCACTGTAACCTTAAAGGCCATTACTGCGTTACACCCTTGTCCGCTGGAAACGGCCGAATCGCTCGAACAACTTCGCTGGCTCGAAAATGGCTACCACATTATTACCCGCGAAACGTGTCACGAGAGTTATTCTGTTGACTCACCGGAGGACTTGTTAAAATTTGATAATTTCGTCGACTGATGATGTTTTTTTTGTAATTTAGCATCACCATTTGGCCTCTTCTGAAAGTTAAGTAAATGAAAGTACTTCAATACATCAGCGAACTTTTGCTTCAGCACGATTGCGTGATTGTTCCCGGCTTTGGCGGTTTTATTGCCACCCATGTGCCTGCACATATCCAGCCGGTAATCAACAACTTTTCTCCACCAAAAAAAGACATATTATTTAATTCGGCTCTTATTCATAACGACGGTCTGCTGGCGGATTATATTGCCCAAAAGGAAAAAATATCATTTGCCGAAGCGCTGAACATGATTGAAAGTTTTGTGGAACAATGCCTGCAAGAAATAAAACATCATGGCAAGATAGAAATGCTTCATGTGGGAACAATATACCGGGATGACAACAACTTCTATAAATTTCAGCAGGATGCCGAACAAAATATGCTGCTGTCGTCATACGGACTCAACACTTTTATTTCGCCAGCCATACAGCGTGAGGGTTATGAAAAACGTATAGAAAAAGCTCTTTCAGGAAGAAAAATCCATCATGCCAATCGCCAATCAACAGGTGTATGGGCCAAAGTAGCCATGATATCTGTACCTGCGGCCGCCATTTTTGTATGGGGATTTATAAATCTGGGGCCTTTGAAAGAAGCTTCGGATAACTATTCCAATATTGCTTCCATTTTTTCGGGCAACAGCAAAAAAAGCGTTGTTTCAGCAAGACAGGAAAACAAAATAAACTACCTCATTCCTGATGTATATGAAAACACCCTTGATATAGAGCACAGTAAAAGTATTTTCAAGAGCGAACAAAAAACCCTTTATCCTGTTTTTACTGATTTTATTGCAGAAGCCTCCCTTCTGGTGATATCGCCATCAAGCATACCGGCCGACACAGAACCCGCCATCGAGACGCCTGCCGCCCCTGCAATGCCTTGCAAATTCTATATCATTGGAAGTTGCAACCGAGTGAAAGATCTTGCCGAAAATTATAAATCACGGCTGATAAACAGGGGTTATGCTAATGCAAATATCCTGGAGCCAAAAGGCAAGGGGCTGTACAAAGTTTATATCGACTGTTTCGACACCGAAGAAGCCGCCAATGAAGGGTTGTCAGCCATACAAACCAATGAAAACCCTGACGCCTGGCTGTTAAAAATGTAGATTTTTTGTGGGAAAGAATAAGTTAGAACGATTTGCCGAAACCGGTACTTTTAAAAATTTTGTCCAGCTGCCGTATTATAATCTTACGGAGGATTTTCATCTAAAGAACAAATGGTCTTCTGATTTTTTCGGCAATAAGCATCCTGTATTTCTCGAACTTGGCTGCGGCAAAGGCGAGTACACCGTGGGCTTATCGCGTATGTATCCCGAAAATAACTACCTCGGCATCGACATCAAAGGTGCCCGGATGTGGCGGGGCGCCAAAACTGCCCTGGAAGAAAACCTGGCCAACACTGGATTTCTGCGCATACATATTAACCAGATCAACTATTTTTTTGGCGCAAATGAAGTGAACGGCCTATGGATCACCTTCCCTGATCCCCAGCCTCAAAAAGCCCGCGCAGGGAAACGGCTTACAAGTCCAGAGTTCATTGCGCGATACAGACAATTTTTAAAACCCGATGCTGTCATTCATCTGAAAACTGATAATGAATCTTTCTTTGATTATACCCTTGACGTCATCAAACAATACGGCCATCACCTGATTTTGGAAACACACGACCTGTATAATTCAGCTATAGAAACCGAAGCGAAAAAAATCCAGACTTTTTATGAATCCATGTTTCTGGCGGAAGGTAAAAAGATCTGTTATTTACAATTCCGTTTAAACCCCCTTTGAAAAAGAATAAGCCCAAAGAGAAACCGCGCAAGTGTGGGCGTGACTGCGCGCAGGCCATCCGGTCGTCAGGCGCACCGACACCAGGCGCCAAAGTGGAACTGTCTTTTTTTGCCATGGTGTATGAAGTGGCAAGGCATATTCCTTACGGCAGGATAACTTCTTACGGCGCCATCGCGGAATACCTGGGCAGCAAAGGCTCTGCCCGCATGGTAGGATGGGCCATGAACCAGTCGCACCACGAGAAATCACAAGTGCCTGCCCACCGCGTGGTAAACCGCAAAGGAATACTCACCGGGAAACACCATTTCGGCGGCACTTCACTGATGCAGCAACTTTTGGAAAACGAAGGCATTGTAGTAATCGATGACCAGATTCAGGAGTTTGAAAAACATTTCTGGAATCCCATGAAAGAACTCTAAAACCCCGAGTTTAATATTTTGTTTTTTACCATACTCTATTTTTGAAAAGGCAAGTCCTTTTGCATCCATTTCCATACAGGCATTACTATAATATTTTCAAACAAATCCTGTTGGTCATAAGTTATAATTATTCCTTTTTTTGCCGCGGTAACCGCCATGGCATTTTTCAATCCGGCAATTTCCCGTTTCATATTGTTTTCAGTAAGATGCCAACATACTTGAACGGCATAAACTATGTTGTCATTTTTTCGAACTAAAAAATCACATTCCGACAAATCATCCTTAAAATATAAAATATCATGCGAAGCCTGTCTTAAGCGTAAGTAAACGGTATTTTCAAGCATTCTGCCCATATCTTCGCTAAAAGAAATACTGTTTGCTTTTGCCATTCCTGTATCAACAGAATAGACTTTTTTAGGATTATTTAATTGTTGTTTTATTGAAAAGGAAAAACGCGGAATAAAATCAAGCAGATAACTTTCCTTTAAATAATCACAATAATCAATGGTTGTACGAACTGATTTAATTCCAATCAGCTTTGTCAAATTGTTGAAACTAATTTCTTTTCCAACATTACTTATCAGGTGTAATGCAAGTCTTAAAATCACATGTTCATTTCTGATATTTCTTCGAACAGCAATATCGCGGATTATGATATCCCGGAACAAAGTCCTGAGATACTCAGTGTCGGCAGAAGCCAGAAATTCTGGGAACCCACCATCCGACATAAATTTAAAAAAACTATCACGCCCAATTTTTGCCTTAGTATATTGTAAATATTCCGTAAAACTGAACGGGAAAAGCTCTGTTTGTAAATACCTTCCGGTAAGTTTTGTTCCAAGTTCACGGCTAAGCATGGATGCATTAGACCCCGTGATGAATATTCTAAAACCCTTATCGTAGGCAGACCGGACATATTTTTCCCACCCGACAATATTTTGTATTTCATCGAACACATAGCAATTGATTTTTTCTGAAACGGCAATCTGTTCAACCTTATTAAAGTCGCCTAATTCGAAACCCTCCAGCCTTGTGTCTTCAAAATTTAAAAATATCATATTTTTCTCATTTTTAAGCAACTGCCTTAATAAGGTACTTTTTCCACACCGCCTTACGCCTGTAATTACCGATACAAATTTGCTTTTTAAATTAATGCTTCTGTCTCTTTTTACTATTGCATTAAATGCAAAATTTTTGATATTTTCTTCAATAACAGCTCTGAGTATTTCTTCTGTGATCATTATAAAGTTTTTTGCAAAGATACATAATTTGTATTAGAAATACAAGATAATTTGTATTTCTAATACAAATTATTTGAAATGCCTTTTCTATGAACATTTTATGGTATACTCTTTTCGCGAACTTTCGCGGTATCACTCTGATGCAGCATCATATGGAAAACTAAGGCGTTGTGGTGGTTGACGACCAAATACGGGATTTTGAAAAAGTTTTCCGGTATCCGAGGAAGGAGCTTTAGGAATAATAGTGCCTGCCACTTTACAAAGGCACTGTTTCCACCTTCACATGCCTAGACTGTAACAAAGAAACGCAACATAAATTATTAATTGAAAATTTGTTAATTTTGCAAAAAATCGCGTTCCTCAAAATTCAATTAAATGAATAAACTTATAATATTCATTTTTTGTTATTGTCCATTATATTTATTTGCCCAGTCCCATGAGGCAAATTTTATTTCAGGTGATCATAAATCGGGTATCTCAGCCACATCGTATGCACATGATTATATTTTTAGTTTCCATCTGTTTAGCAACAGCTTGTTTATCCGCACTAATAAATATAAAGATTTTGAGAAATCCGGTATAGAA
>Ga0209098_1003509_pt1 | contig 12885 bp, 7 predicted proteins | sample AD_JPNHW1_MetaG_FD_184429 | JGI IMG/M metagenome (GOLD analysis project Ga0209098, IMG submission 184429) | Active sludge microbial communities of municipal wastewater-treating anaerobic digesters from Japan - AD_JPNHW1_MetaG (SPAdes) (version 2) | ecosystem: Engineered > Bioreactor > Anaerobic >... | reverse complement strand
AGGAAGAGGCCGAGCATGAGCGAGTCGAGGCCGAGCACGCGCTTGATGTCGCCGATGATCGGCACGCTGCCGCCCTCGCGCAGGTAGAGCGGCGGCTTGCCGAAGACCTCGGTCACGGCGGCGTCGGTCGCGCGGAAGGCGCGAGCGAGCACCGGCGACTGGTCGGGCGGCGTGTTCGGTTTCCCCGGAGGCACGGCGATGTACGGCAGACCGTTGTGGCCGTCGACGAGCTTCATGCGCACGCCGCTCGGGCAGCGCTCGCGCAGGGCCCGATAGACGCGCGCCTTGATGACCTCGGGGTCCTGGTCGGGCACAAGCCGGCAGCTGATCTTCGCGAACGCCCTGCTGGGGATCACGGTCTTGCTGCCCTCGCCCTGGTAGCCGCCACCGAGCCCGTTGAACTCGAGCGTGGGCAGGAACCGCACCGCCTCGAACGGCGAGTAGCCGGGCGGGGTGTGGAACGCCGGAATGCCAAGAAACTTCTGATACTCCGACTCGCTCGTGCCGAGCTTGCGCAGCTCCTCGCGTTCCCAGTCCTGCACCGGGCGGACCTCGTCGTAGAAGCCGGGCACGTTGACGCTCCCGTCGGGCAGGTGCAGCGAGGCGCAGAGCTCGGCGAGGGCCTGGAGCGGGTTAAGCAGCGCGCCACCATGCAGTCCGGAGTGAAGATCGCTCTGCGCGCCGGTGAGCTCGATCTCGAAGGTGAACAGCCCGCGCAGGCCGCAGGTCACGACAATCTGGTCCTCGCGCGGGATCCCGGTGTCGGAGAGGAACACGAAGTCGGCCTTCAGCTTCTCGCGGTACTGCTCGAGGAACGGCTGGAAGCTCGGGCTGCCGATCTCCTCCTCGCCCTCGATCAGGAAGGTGATGCGCAACGGCAGGTTCGGCTCCGCCGCGAGCAGCTTCGCCACCGCCGCCACATGGACCAGCAGCGGGCCCTTGTTGTCGGCGGCGCCGCGGCCGTAGAGGCGGTTGCCGCGCACCTCCGGCTCGAACGCCGGCGACTGCCACAGCTCGAGCGGATCGGCCGGTTGCACGTCATAGTGGCCGTAGATCAGCACATGCGGCCACTTCGGGTCGCCGCCGCGGCTGGCGAGCACCAGCGGGTGTTTCGCCGTCGGCACGATCTCCACGGCAAAGCCGTTCTCGCGCAACAGACCAGCGATGAACTCGCGGGCCTGCTTCATCCCGGGGGCGAACTGCGGGTCCGCCGACACACTCGCGCAGCGGACGTACTCCTTGAGCTTCTCGACGTGGTCGAACATGAGGCCGAACGCTGCGGGAAAAGGGGCCGCGGCGCTAGCCGGAAGAATGGCGTTCCCGGAAGCCGCTGAAGACCACGAAAACGCCCCCGCATAGGTCCGCCCGAATGGCCCCCGAGGGGCATTTCCCCGGGAGCGAACAGGGGATTCCCGCAATTGAGGCGACTCGGCTGAAGATTTTCCCGAAACGGCCGTACCCCCACAAACGTACACTATGCCCTGTCGCCTCGAGGTCCTCCGGGGAGGCGGAAAGGCGGGGCTTCGATCCCAGTGTCCGGATACAGTTGCGGACCGCGGCCACCGCCATCGGCGGCACCGCCGGCGGCGCACTCGAGGCGATGCCGCCGCCGCCCCCTGCAGCAGGCGGGGGCAATCCCCCCATTTCGACCCGGTCGTTGGCCCATCGTCCGCCCCCCTCATCCTCATTTTGGGCCGGGAGACTCCAGAGGTAAAAAGGCGGTACGAAAACAACGACAGAATGCGATTCTCGAGCCTCAGTCTCTCAGCCCTCTGCGCGCTTGGCAGCGTTATGCTGCCCGCCGTGCTCTGCGCTGAGAACGACCTGGCTGCTGAGAAGGATGCCGCAGCCCTTCGCGCCGAGGTTGCCTCGCTCCGCGCCCAAGTCGCCGAGCGCGACAACACCATCCGCGAACTCAAGGAGCGCACCGTCGCCCTCGAGTCCGACATGACCGCCGTCCAGCAAACCGTGGCCCTCGCCAGCAGCGACGGCTTCGGTGGGCGCGACGGCGGCATCGCCCCGACCTCCGCCCTGGACTGGGCGAGCGCATTGAAGATCGCCACCGCCGCCCGCTACATGGTCAAGGGCTCCGATCTCGTCACCGTCGCGCCCACCGGCAGCATGAAGCCCGTCTTCGACGAGCGCGCGATCCTCCTCACCGAGGCCGCCAACTTCGACGACCTCAAGATCGGCGACATCGTCACCTACAAGCACCCGCGCTACGGCATGACGGTCGTCCACCGCATCATGGAGAAGCGCGGCGACAAGTTCTGGGCCAAGGGCGACAACAACGGCCGCATGGACGAGGTCTACATCACCCGCAGCAATTTCCAGGGCCGCGTGTTCGGTATCATCTACGCCAAGGAGCCCTCCTCGCACGCCAAGCGCCTCAGCCCCAGCTTCGCTCGCCGCTGAGCGCCACGAAGCCGGTTCCGCCCACTCCCCGCCTAGCATTGGAAGCAGGGGCCGCAGGACCGGCAGCGCGCCAGACCCGCTCAACGCAGCACCACCGGCCGCTTCTCACGGGCCGCAATCGACGATGAAAAAGCGCTGGTTCGTCCCCTTCGCCCCGATCGGCACCTGCACCGTCTTCCCACACCGCGGGCATTGCCCAACGTACGCCGTTCCCTGCCGATTCTTGTAAAGCCGCCCGTACACGCGGCATGCGGCGAAATTCACACCCAGGAACGGGCGGGGCGCCTTCTCCGACTGCGGCGTGTTCTGGTCCATGGTGCAGGTAGGGCTGACGTGGCTGCCGAAACCCCGGCGGACTGCCGGGGCCCGAATAGGTGCGCAACACAATGGACCCAACGCACCCACAAAACAAGAACGGCCGCGAGCTCCGGCTAAGCCATCGCCGGTCCGCGCGGACGACGTTGTCACAACGCCGCCCGCCAACCCGTTCTCAACGCCGCGGCCCGGCCAGCGTCACTTGATCCACTTCAGCTTCTCGCAGAAGACGAGGTAGAACACCGGCAGCACCACCAGTGTGACCAGCGTCGCACAGGTCAGGCCGACGATGTGCACCGCCGTGAGCGGGCGCCAAAGCATGCCGCCGTGCAACGCCAGCGGGATCAGGCCGCATACCGCCGCCAGCACCGTGACGATCACCGGCCGCAATCGCACCAACCCGGCATGGATGAGCGCCTCGCGCAGGGGCATGCCCTTCGCGCGCGATTCCTCGATGTAGTCGGAGAGCACAATGATGTGGCTGACGACCAGGCCGGCCAAGCTCACCAGCGCGATGAACGCCACGAAGCCGAAGCTGGTCTGGAACAGCACGATGCCGGCGAACGCGCCGATCGCGCCCAGCGGCACCGTCACCATCACTGTGAACGCCTTCGGCACCGAGCCGAACTGCAGCACCATCGCGATGAAGATCGCCGCCAGCGAGATCACGAACACCCCGCTCATCTCGCGCTGGCTCCTCGCCAGCTCCTTGTCCTCGCCGGCATACGACAGCGTGTAGCCCACGGGCAGCGCGAGCTTCGCGATCTGCGGTTTGCACTTCGCCAGGATCGTGGCTGGCAGCATGCCGACCGGCGCGAAGCTCTTCACCGTCACCGTGCGCAATTGCTGGAAGTGCGGCATCGTGGCGTAGGCGGGCTCGATGCCGATCGAGGCGAAGTTGGTCAACGGCACCAGCCCGTTGCGCGTCGAGGGCACGTAGAGCGAGCGCAGCCGGTCGGCGTCGGCGATTTCGTCGCGGCGCAACCGGAAGTTCACCGGCACGAGGTGGTCGCCCTCGCGCAGCTGCGTGACGCGGGCGGTGAAGAACGCCGCCGCGGTCACTGCGCCCACCGCGCGGTTGTCCACGCCGAGGGTGTTCGCGCGGTCCTGGTCGATGGCGATACGTAACGTGGGCAGGCGTTGGCCGAGGTCGTCGGTCACCTTGTAGCCGCCCTCCGCGCGCACGATGGCGCCGACCTTGTCGGCCAGCCCGCGGAGCACGTCGGGATCGGGGCCGGCGATGCGGATCTGGATCGGGTTGTCGAGGGCCACGCCCTGCTCGAGCTGCTTGGGCACGATGCGCGCGCCGGCGATCTCGCGGTCGATCCGTTCCCGCAGGCGCGAGAGCAGCGGCACGATGTCCTGCGTGCGGGTGTTCACGACCAGCTGCGCGAGGAACGCGCCCGGTTCCTTCGGCTCCACGTTGTAGTAGAAGCGCGGAGCCGTTCCGCCGTAGAACACGCCGATGTTGTCCACGTCCTCCTCGGCGGCCACGAGCGCGGCCACGCGGTCGGCCGTGTCGCGCAGCTGCGAGGGCGCGGCGTTGCGCGGCAGCTCGACGTCGATGAGGAACTGCGCGCGGTCGGCCGGCGGGAAGAACTGCCGCCCGAAGAAGCCCGTGAGCCCGAGGCTGAGCGCGAAGACCGTGTAGACGATGCCGATCGTGCGCCACGGATGGTTCAGCCCCGCCTCGAGCAGGCGGCGGTAGCGCGGTAGCACCGAGTTGATCGCCAGGTCGATCGGGCGGAACAGGAAGAACGTCCGCACCTCGCCGCCCTCGTCGAGCCCCTTCTGCCCCTTCAGCACGTAGAAGCTCAGCAGCGGCACGAACGTCGTCGACACGATGAACGCCGAAAGCAGCGCGAAGGTGACGACCAGCGGGAACGCGATCATGAACGCCCCCGTGTCGCCAGGCAGCAACGCCAGCGGCAGGAAGGCGACGATGTTGATCAGCGTCGCGTAGACGATCGCGCGCATCAGCCGCTGCGGCCCGAGCCAGCCAGCACGCTCGCGCGGCTCGCCGTGGTGCAGCTCGCGGTTGATGCCGTCGGACACGACCACTGGCACGTCCACCAGCATGCCCAGCGCGACGATCAGGCCGGCGATGGAGATCTGGTGCAGCGGGATGCCGCACAGGTGCATCGCGCCGAACGTCATCGCGATCGAGAGCGGGATCGCCATCGCCATCACGATGGCCGAGCGCCAGTCCATGAGCAGCAGCGCCACGAGCACCACGATCACCACCGCCTCGATGAAGCAGGCGCTGAACAGCCCGATGCGCTCGCGCACCGATTCCGGCTGGTTCGAAAGCGCCGTGACGGAAGCTCCGCCGGGCAGCTGCGCCTCGAAGCCGTGGAGACACGCCTTCACCTTCTCGTAGAAGGTCCCGATCTTGGCGCCCTCCCGCATCTCGACGGAGACGAGCACCGCACGCTCGGCGTGCAGCGGCCCGCGGCCGGGGTCGCGGGTGAACAGGCCGAAATGGTAGCCGATCGGGTTCTCGTAGCCGCGCACGACCGTCACCGCGTCGCGGAGATAAATGGGCGTGCCGTCGGAAGCCGTGGAGACGACGGTGTCGAGCAACTCACGTTCGTTGCCGAACTCGCCCGTGACCTGCACGGGGAACGTGCTACCCTCGGTGCGGTACGTGCCGCCGGGCACGACGGCGTTTCGCCGCGCGACCGCGCCGGCGAGGTCCTGCGCCGACACGCGCAGCTCGGCGAGCTTGGCCGTGCTGTAGTCGAGGTACACGGTCTCGGGCACCGTGGCCACGCGCTTGGTGCGGCCCACGTCGCCCACCTGCCGCAGCGCGTCCTCGAAGTCCTCGGCAATCTTCTCGAGCTGGCGGTACGAGAGCCGCGGTATCCGCCGCTCTCGGATGGCCGGCGCCGGAGCCTCGTCGCCGAGCAGCACGATGGATTTCGGCAGATCGGGATGCGGCTCGCCTTCGGAGCCGTAGGCCTGGCGCTGGAAATCGGCCAGCGCCTTCGCGAGATCCTCGCGCGTCGCCGTCGTCGCAAACTCGCCCACGTAGAGCCCGGTGCGCTCGCCGACCGTCATCCCCGTGGCGAGGCCCTTGGCCGTCAGGAACTGCACGCAGCGCTGCACGACGGGCGAGAGATAGTCGCGGCTGAGCGCCGTCGGGTAGAACAGCGCGATGGCGGCGCGTCCCGCCGCCAGCCGCGCGCCGCGCAGCTCGGCCACCGTCGTCTCGACCAACCGCGCGCGCGCCTCGACCTCGGGCTCCGTAATCGGATCGCTGGCGATGGCGTAGAGCAGCGTTACGGTGTCGCCGAAATCGCTGTTGAGCCACGGCGGCATCGTGCCCTCGGGCAGCGACACCTCGGCGATCTTCGCGCGCAGCTTGTCCCAGTCCTGGTCGGTGCGCGCCTTCGTCTGCGGCTGGAGCGTGACCTTGATGACGGATACGCCGTTGCGCGACTCGGAGGAGAGCTCCTCCACCGTCGAAAGCTCGGCGAGTTTCCGTTCGAGCGGTTTGGTGACGAGGTTCTCGACCTTGTCGGCCGTCGCGCCGGGAAACACGGTCACGACGAGCGCCTTGCGGATCGGGATCGTCGGATCCTCCTGCTGCGGAAGCTGGCCGAACGAGGCCCAGCCCCACACCAGCACGGCGATCAGGAACATCCAGGCGACGCTGCGATGCTCAACGAAATAGCGGGCGAGACCGCCCGACGAAGAAGTGTTCTGGCTCATGGCGCGCGGGCGAAGGTTACGGGGCGACGGGCTGGGCGTTCACCGGGACGTTGTCGGCGAGCAGCCCGGTGCCGAGCGTGACGATCTTGTCCCCGGCCTGGAGACCGTCGGTGACGAGGATCGCGCTGCCCACGATCTCCGAAGTCTGGATCTGCCGCAGGTGCGCGCGTCCGTCGTCGCCCACGACGAAGACCGCCGAGCGCTTGCCGGTCTTGTCGGAGGCCACGAGAGCCGAGAGCGGCAACGACACGCCGCTGACGGCGTGCGACGCGCGGCCGCCGAGACGGACGCTGGCCGTCATGCCGCTCTTCAAGCGGCCGTCGGCATTGTCGAGCTTGAGGACGACGCGGAACAACCGGCTCGCCGGATCGGCGGCGATGCCGATCTCGGAAATCGCGCCGGCAAACATGCCTCCCTCGTAGGCCGAGACGAGCACCTCGCAGCGCTGCCCCACCTCGATGCGGCCAAGCACGCTGTCCGGCACGCCGACCTCGAGCGACACGCGGCGGAAATCGCCGAGCGCGAGCACCGGCCTCCCGGCGGCGGCGAACTCGCCCGCACGTGCCAGCCGCGCCAACACGACGCCGGCGTACGGCGCGCGCAGCGTGGTATCGCGCAGGTACTGCTCGGCCTGCGCGAGATCGGCGTCGGCCATCTCCTTCTGCGCGCGGGTGGCGTCGTACTCGCTCTTGGAGAGGTTGGCGGCGGCATAGAGCTCGCTGTTGCGAGAGAAGTTGGCGCGAGCGAGGTCGGCCCGGGCGCGGGCGGCGGCCACGGCGTTGACGAAGTTGGCCGTATCGATCTGCGCGAGCACCGCGCCGGCGGCGACACTCTCGCCCTGTTTCCAATCTTCGGAGCCGCCCTCGGGGCCGATGCGGGCGATCTGGCCGTTCACTTTGAAGCTCAGGCTGGTCTCGGTGTCGCCGCGGATCACTCCAAGGAACGACGGACCCGGCTCCTGCGGCGTGGCGGCCAGCGGCTGCGCGACGACGTAGCGGACGTTGTAGGCGAGCGGCGCGGCGGCGTGCTTGTCGCGGCAGGCGGCGAAGAGCAGCGGCAGGGCGAGGGCGAACGGGATGGTGCGACGGAAGTTCATGGGCGTTGGCAAAAGGTTAGCGGTTGGACAGGGCGTCCTCGATCTCGGCCAGCCAGGAGGCGTTCTCCTCCGGGGTGGCGAGCGCCTCCATCCGGCCGCAGAGGCGCTGGACGGCGACGACGTCGCCGAGGAAACGGTACACGGCCATGTCGGCGGCCTGGCGCTGGGCGAAGGCGGCGTTCTGCGCCTCCAGCAGCGTGACGATCGACACGGTGCCCTCCTCGTACTTGCGGCGGACGACCTCAAGGTTGCGCGAGGCCAGGGCGGCGGCGGTGCGCGAAAGAGCGATGTTGCTGTAGCTGCTCTCGATGGAGAACAGGCCGGCCTGCGTCGCGGCGACCACGGCTTCGCGGGCGCCGTCGCGGGTGAACTCGGCCTGGCGGAGCTGCGCGCGCGCCTTACGGGTGTCAGCGGTCAGGCTACCGCCGGTATAGAGCGGCACCGACGCCTGCACGCCCACCGTCCAGACGGTGCGGTTGAGGTCGACCGGATGGACCGGCAACCCCGCGCGCATAAGCTGCTCGGTGAGCGTCGGTCCGCCGTAGTCGAGCTCGTAGAGCCGACCGAAGTTCGCGGTGGCGGCGATCTTCGGCACGTACGAGCGCCGCTGTTTCTGGTCGGCGGAAAGCCGCAACGCGCTCACGCCGTGCTCCGCCGCCTCGATGTCGGGCGAGTGCCCGGCCGCGTAGGCGGTAAGGTAGTTCTGGAGCCGCGCAAAACGCTCCCGCTCGTCGACGAACGTCGCCATCGGTGCGGTGATCGAGGCAAACGCCGGATCGTCCAACGAGACGTCGCCCGGTTCCCACTGCGACGTGGCGTCGACACCGAGCACGCGGTTCAGGTTCGTCCGCGCCCGCTCGACCTGCATGCGCGCCGCGATCACCTCGGAACGCTGCTGCGCGGCGAGGGACTCGAAACGGTAGATGTCCTCCGGGCCGGAGGTGCCGACTCGCTGGCGGAGGTTCGCCAGCTCCAGGTGCTTGTCGGTGGCGCGGGCGTTTTGCTCGGTCACACGCAACGCGGCGCGCGCGGAGAGAAGCTGGAGGTAGGCCTGCGCGGCGGAGACCGCTGTGTCGAGTCGTTGGGCACGCTCGACGGCGTTCGCGGCCTTCAGGGCGGCGCGGGCCATGCGCACGCGGGCAACGACCTCGTCGTCGAAGATGGTCTGGCTCGCGGCCACGCCGGCGAACCACGTCTTCTCCTGGTAGATGCCGCCGGAGGCCTGCGCGCGGTCGAGGTCGATGCGCTGGTAGGTCGAGAGCGCGGCGAGCTGCGGCTGGAGCTGGCCGGTGGCGGCCTTCACGTCCTGCCGCGAAGCCTCGGTGCCGGCCTGCCGCGCGCGCAGCGCGTAGTTGCGCTCAAGCGCCGTCGCGATCGCGTCGCGGAAGCTCAGCGGCTTGCCGCCGCCCGGCGCGTAGGGGCTGACGAGCATTGCATCGTGCAGCGCGCCGAACTTCGGGGAGAAGCCGACCGAGGCGGCCGTGGTTTCATTGAAGCACAGCGCCGGCTGGAGCGGGAGGCGCAGCACCAGGCTGGCCGCGGGTGAACCGGTCTCGAGCTGGTCGAAGACGAGCGCCACGCGGCGCGCGAGCTGGGCGCCGCTCTCGGGCAACAGGCCGGCCAGCGCGCCGACCTCGACCTCCGCGCGGCCGACGAAGGACAACACCTGCAGGCGGCGCTCGACCAGCCCGGCCAACAGCGCCGCGTGCTCGCTTTCGCTCTGGCGCACTGCGGGGAGGAGAAACACGGCCTTCTGCGCCGAATCGAGCGCGGCGAGCGTCGGCGCCGACGTCGCGCCCAGCGGCACGAGGCGGACCTCAGCGCCGAGTTCGCGGGCGAGTCGCCCGCGCCAGTCTTCAAGGACCGCCGGGGAGGCGGCAAAATGGTCGTCCACCAAAACTTGGATGCCGGAGAACGGCACCATTTCCCGCAGCCGGCGCAGCATCTCGCCCGAATCCGCCGCCAGGGTGACGATGGCGAAATTGGTCTTGGTCGGCCGCCCCTCGGCGTCGAGGGGGAGCGGCGTCAGCGTCGGATCGACGATGGCGGCGCCGAGCACCGGCTTGCCCAGCGGCAAGGTAGGATCGGCCGCGACAAGTGCGGCGCGAGCGCCGAGCACGAGTACGCAGTCAACATCGGGATCGGCCAGCGCCGCGGCAAGTTGCGCACGTAGGGCCGCGGCATCCGGCGCCGTTTCCGCCGACGCGGTTTCGCGGAACGCGACCTCCATCCGGCCGGCCGCCATCTCTTCGAGGCTGCCGCGCACCTTCGCCTCGAGCGGCGAGGCCAGCCACGAAGATTCGTCGCGGACAACCGCGATCGTGCGCGTGCGGACGGCGGGCTCGGCCGGCTGGGCGACCGCGAGTAAGTGCAGCCCGAGCAGGAGCACGAAGCAGCAGACAACAAGCCGGGCGGAGGTCCGGAAGGCGGAATTCATTGGCCCGGAGTATAGAGGGATCGTGGCCGAACGAAAAATACTTCCTTGGACGCGAGGCGATACCTTCCGGGCATAGCCGCAGCGGAGCCGCCGCTCCGCTCTCGCCAAAGCCTGCGCGCCACCTCACCGTGTCGCTCCCGCATGGAACTCCGACACCTGCGCTACTTCCAAGCCGTCGCAGAGACGCTCAATTTCAGCCGCGCCGCCGAACGCCTCCGCATCGCCCAGCCGCCGCTGAGCCGGCAGATCCGCGATCTGGAGGCGGAGCTCGGCGTGGCGCTGTTCAGCCGCACCCATGGCAAGGTCCAGCTCACGCCCGCCGGCCGCCACCTCCAGCGCGAACTTCCCGACCTGCTTCAGCGCCTCGCCAACCTCGTCGCCGCCACCCAGCGCGCGGGCCGCGGCGGCGATGCGCTCAACATCGGCACGGACTGGCGGCTCCCGCTCGATCCGTTGGCCCAAGCCGTGAGCGAACTGCGCCAGCGCGAGCGGACGACGGCACAGATCAACTTCGTCGACCTCCCGCTGGGCGACCAACTGGCGGCGCTGCGCGACGGCCGCATCGACCTCGCCTTCCTGCCCGAGGTATTCATCGGCGCCCGCCGCGGTCTGGAGCTGCTCCACGTGGCCAGCCCGGCCGTGATGGCGGCGCTCCCGGAGAACCATCCCCTCGCCCGCCGCCGCACGCTCGCTCTCAACGAACTGCGCGACGAGCGCTGGGTGCTGCTCAGCCCGCGCCAGGCGCCGGGTTTCCGCGAACTCATTGTCCAGATCTGCCGCGACGCGGAGTTCACCCCGAAGTTCGGCCCCACCGCGCCGACGATGGACGGCATCCTCACGCTCGTCGCCGCCGGCGAGGGCGTGTGCCCCACCCTCGCCTCGTTCGCGCGCAGCGGACAGAAGGGCATCCGCCTCGTGGAGACCGATTGCGAGCCGTTCACGCTCCACGCCGTGTGGCTGAAGAGCAACCCGTCGGAGCTGCTACGCTCCTACATCGCCGTGCTCCGCCAGAGCCTCGCCGCGGCGTAGTATCCCGCCGCTTCCCACCTTCGCGCCTCCGGGTTATTGAGCCTCGCGCAATAGACTGACCGAGGTAGGGACGGACCGCCGGGCCGTCCGTTCGCTCGGCGGGCCCAGCGGTCCCGCCCTACCATCGGACGTCAGTCCAATACGCGAGGACCAATAGGTCATGCCGCGCGGCATGACCCATGACTTCCGCCCGATTGCCGCGCGGCGCTCCGGGGATTCGGCTGCGCTCCGTGAACGCGACGTCTCTCATGGCCGAAGGCTTCCTGCTCGGGCTCTCCAGCGGGATCACCTGCCTGGCCAGCTGCGCCCCGGTCCTGCTGCCCCTGCTGGTCGGAACGAGCGGCGGCGTGCGCCGGCATGGAGTTCTCATGACAGAGTATCTCGGCGGACGGCTGGCCGGCTACCTCGTCTTCGGCTTCGTCGTCTGGCTCGGCGCGCGTTTCCTGCCGCTGGGCGTCCAGAGCAACCCGGCATTCAAGGGCGTGGTGAGCCTGGCACTAGGTGGCCTGATGCTGGCTCACGGCATCCTGACGTTCCCCCGCAACACCGCGGGAAAGCCCGCCGCGCCAGCCGCCGGCCACTCCGGCTGCCTCGTCTCCCCGTGGAAACTCCGCGGCGCCCTCTCGCGCTGCCCGTGGCTGGTCCCCGCCGCGCTCGGGCTGATCTCCGGGCTCAACCTCTGCCCGCCCTTCGTCGTCGCGCTCACGCGGGGCGGACTGGCGGGAAGCCTCGGCGGCACGCTCGTGTTCTTCCTCTCCTTCTTCGCGGCCACGGCCCTGTTCTTCGTCCCCCTCCCGTTCGTCGGCGGCTTCTCGCGGCTGCAGGGTGCGGGGCATGTCGCCGCCTTCGCTGGAATCCTCGTCGGCCTCTTCTTCCTCTACACCGGCTCGTTTCACCTGCTCTCCGCCTTCTTCATGTCATGAATACATCCCCCTCCGTCGCCCCCTCGCCCGCCGGCTGCCGCCTGGCCGGGCCGTCCCTGTCCTTCGGCTGGCTCGGCAGCATCGCCGTGTGCCTGCCGATGCTGCTGCTCACCGCCCTGCTCGTGTCGGGAGGCCCCGAGCACATGGCCCGCATGGCGCCGGTCGAGAAGCTCGCCACGCTGGGCGTCTGGGGCGTCCTCAACGCCGCGTTCCTCGCCATGATCCGCACCGGACGCACCGACCGTATCCGCGCCGGCCTGTTCATCGCGATGGCCCTAAGCTTCGTGCTCACGTTCATGCCGAACCTCCTGGAGGTGCGGGGCAACATCGCCATCACCGCCGGCAACGCCATCGATGGCAAGACGCCGTTCTGCCACATGGTCATCCCCTCGATCCTCATCCCGGCCGCGCTGAAGAAGACGATCATCTTCCCGGGCTCGCTGGTCGAGGGCTTCGCCAGCATCGGCACCATGTTGGTGATCTGGATAACGGTCTCGCTGGCCATCGGCCGCGGCTGGTGCTCGTGGGTGTGCTTCTACGGCGGGCTCGACGAGGCCTGCTCGCGCATCGCCCGCAAGCCGTTCCTCAAATCCATCGACCGGCGCTGGACCTACGTGCCGCTCGCCGTGCTGATCGCCGTCGTGCTCACCTCGGCGGCCACGCTCTCGCCGACCTACTGCGAGTGGCTGTGTCCGTTCAAGTCGGTCACCGAGTTCGAGGCCATCACCTCCGTCAAGATCCTGTTCCAGACCATCATCTTCGCCGGGCTCTTCGTCGGGCTGGTGATCGTGCTGCCGCTGTTGACCAAGAAGCGCACGCAATGCGCCCTGCTCTGCCCGATGGGCGCGTTCCAGGGCTGGACCAACTTCGCCAACCTCCACCGCATCGCCATCGACCGCGACGCCTGCACGCACTGCAACCTCTGCGTGAAGTCCTGTCCCACGCTCTCGATCACC
>Ga0209098_1003507_pt1 | contig 12886 bp, 7 predicted proteins | sample AD_JPNHW1_MetaG_FD_184429 | JGI IMG/M metagenome (GOLD analysis project Ga0209098, IMG submission 184429) | Active sludge microbial communities of municipal wastewater-treating anaerobic digesters from Japan - AD_JPNHW1_MetaG (SPAdes) (version 2) | ecosystem: Engineered > Bioreactor > Anaerobic >... | reverse complement strand
CGCGGTGTAATGCGTGTCGCGGTTATTTCCCTTGCTGTTTTTGCCGTTATAGAGCAGTAAAATTCCTTTTTTAGTCAGGATGGCAGGAGGCCCGCATTCGGTGAGGGCGCTGTCGAAGTAGCCATTGCGGGGTGCGATCAAAGTTTTCAGTTCTCCTTTTTCGTTCAAAACCGGGCTCCAGTTGATAAGGTCGGTTGAGGTGGCCGCATAAACTCCGTGCTCGCCCCAGTACATCATGTAGCTTCCGTTTATTTTGGTGATGACTAATTTGTCGTTTTTAACCTTCGTTACGATTGACGCTGACTTGGAGGCGATGTCGGCAAAACGTCCGTTGTAAGCTTTCGCAAATGCGGGGCCGTGTTTTTCCCAGGTAACCAGGTCTTTCGAGGTGGCAATTGACAAGCGTGGCACTTTCCGGTTCCACGATGTGTAAGCCATGACGTAAGTTCCGTCTTCAGCCTCGGCCACGCGTGGGTCTTCGCAACCTCCCGACCAGTCAAATTCTTTCATGTTATCTTCACCGGGAAATAAAACTGGTTTTTCGTGTTTTTTCATCACGATGCCGTCGGTACTTTCTGCCAGGCCAATGCGTGATGTCCGTTTCCCGATTCCTGTTGCCGAGTTGTCTTCGGCCCGGTAGAGTACAAAAATCTTATTGCCTTTTACAATGGCTGCCGGGTTAAAGGTGTCGCTTTCTTCCCATTTGACATTTTCTTTTCGCATGGGACAGAAAAACTCACTTTCCGGATTAGGCGATAAAATTGGTCCAGCATTTTGTGGCCTAACAAACTCGGTCAGTCCCCAGCTTTCGGTATTTTTTGTTGTTTTGCATGATGCCAACATGACTAGTATCACAGCCATGATGCCATAAAAAAATTCTGATGTTTGTATTTTTCTGAAAGTATTCATGGAAATTGAAAAAGAAAGGGTTGTTCAGGAAATGAGTTATTTCCCGAACAGCCCTAGTGTATTTACTGTAGCACTATTTCAACGGTCTTGCTGTAATTGATCACTCCGTTTGTTTTTGCACCCATGCGGAAATAAACTTTATTCCCGTTATTGGTAATCTTGTACAAATTTGATTTGAAAACGGAACTGTTTTCCAGATTAAATCCCATTGTTCCGGTAACGTTTGCCGATGTCAGCTTTTCTGCATAATTACTTCCACTGTTGTCGATGCCAGGAGCAAAGTTCCAGTATCCGTAAACTTCAGTTGTTTTGAACTCGGGGCTGCTTGGCGTTACTTTATAAGTTACAGTAACCGATTTGCCAGCGGCAACAGCTGTTGCTTCGATGCGCGAATACGGAACCGCAGTGAAGTTAAGTTCGGTTTGTCCTTTAACAACCACCGTATTTTCGGCAACCTGAACAAACGGACCGTTAACTACAACCCGGTATTCGCCGTTAAATACCTGCGAGTTTTCGTAAGTGCCGTTATCTTTGGCGTAGAAGTCGATCGATTTTGTTGCCGATGTATTTTGTTCGAACAGGTTAATGATTACACCCGACGAACCCTGTACCGGAAGTGGAATTGGCTCGTTGGTCGATGCGTCCATAATGGTTCCGTGAAGTCCTCCCGCCGGAGCGTCATAATTGTCTAAATCCTTACAGCCTGATAATGCCAGTGTCAGGAGTGCAAAAAGCATAAATGCTGAAATCTTTATATGGTTGTTTATAATTTTCATCGTCTGAAATTTTAGTTTGTGTATCCTGGATTCTGAATCAAATTAGGATTTGAGTTTAGGTCGCTACTATTAATTTTTGTATAGTAGTTTTTTTCGAGGAAAAACCTGGTTTGTTTGGGAGTATTTCGTCCAATTTCAAAAACATACTTACCATCGCGTGCGTCGAGCCAAGGATATAAAGCACTTCCTTTAAAGCCATTCAGCCCACCCTGGGCAACATCTTTATCGGCCAGGCGCCAGCGTTTCAAATCCCAGAAACGGTGTCCCTCAAAGGCCAGTTCAACCCGGCGCTCGTGACGAACATTTTCAAGAGTACATGAGGTAAGTAACTTAATTCCGGCACGGTTGCGAACCAAATTAACAGCACTAAGCGCTTCTGCTTCATCGCCTCCCATTTCCAGATTGGCTTCAGCAAGGTTCAGGTATATTTCGGCTAAGCGGAAAACTGGCCAGGGAGTTTCAGATTTTCCCATATTAACATCAGCCAATGTTTCGTCGAAAAACTTCTTTTGGTAAAACCCTGTTTTCGAGGCATCACCAGCATCCGATCCACCATCTTTACCGGTTGTTGTATATGTTTTCCCGTTTATTACAACCGAGTTTCCACTTCCTCCGGGCTGGCTGGCAGCAACATAGCGATCCTTATCCGTAGCAATAACACCTCTCATCCATTCGATATTAGAGCCTTTACATGGCGATCCGGGCAAATATACCGATGCAAAAAGACGAGGATCTTTGTTGGCAAAGATTTCGTATGGGTTTGAAAACCGACGCAAAGAACCATCCGGGTTTGTGAGTGCCAAATCTCCTTTACTTCCGTCAGTATATTCATAGGTCTCAACCATTTCCAGGGTTGGTGCAACACCACATCCCCAGCCGCCCTGGCGATACGAGAACGGAGCATTCCGTTTATCCCAGTCGTGACCTTTTCCTCCTGAAACATCAAATTGTTTCTGAAAGATATATTCACCATTCTCGCCGTCAGTAGTTTTCGTAAAAATATCGCAATAATTTTTGGCCTTATTGGCATCTTTGCTGTAAAGAGAATATGCTTTCAAATCGATCAATGCCTTTGAGGCAGTTGCTGAAGCCTGAAAGAAACGTTTTGCTTCGGACGAAGGAATACCAACAATACCATCCAATTGAACTTTGCCATATTTTGCAATTGAACCAGCATAAAGTGCTGCCCTTGAACAAAGAGCTAAAGCAGCGCCTTTGGTTGCCCTGTATTTTGCTGTAGCCTCGCGGGTTGCCGGAATATTGGGGGCAATTTCATTGCATTCGGTTACAATAAAGTCATATATCTCAACTTCTTTATTGCGTTTCACCATCAGGTCGTCGAGCTTACCGTTAGTGTATTCCTGTGGCGAAGTAAGCAAAGGTACTCCTCCGTAGCGCTTTACCAGTTCGAAATAATGCATGGCTCTGAGAAATCTCACTTCGGCCATTAAAAGCTTTTTGTTGTCGTCCTGCAAAACGGTTGATTCCTGAAGTTGCTGAATTACTGTGTTACAATTTCTGATTTGTTTGTACATATCCGTAAAAGTCAGCTCAAACAAGTAATCGCCATAAGTGTATGAAGCGTTCCCGTTGTCAAACATCGGGTCTTTCTGAAACGATCCTTGTCCTTCATCCGAAAGAGTAGTTGGGTTCATTAAGCGCCAGGCTTCCTGGTACCAGTAATTAAAATCGTTGAGCCGGAGTCCATCGTACAGGTTGACCATTACACCATCAATTAATGCAGGATCCTGCCATACCTTTTCAGAAGTAATAATATCGAAGGTCTCCTTTTCCAAATAATCGCTGCACGACCAGAGACTCACCACTGCTAATGCTATATATAAACGACTTATTAGTTTCATTTTGATAAATTTTAAAATTAGAATGTTAAGTTTATCCCAACATTGAACGTTTTCATCTGAGGATAATAACGTAAACTCGAATCGTTGTTTTCAGGGTCCATATACTTCATAATTCCCTTGTTGCTGGTAAACGTTAGTGTATTTAAGCTATTGAGATAAATGCGCACATTATCAAAACCTGCTTTATTTATCCATTTAGCCGGGAGTGTATAGCCGATTTCTACTGTTTTCAAGCGCAAGTAGTTGGCATTGTGCAAAGTCCAGGTACTTTGAGCCCTGTTGGCCGAAAATCCGGTGGGGCGCAATGCAGGCATTTCGCCCGGAATCCATGCGCTGTTCATGTCGGTAGGATCAGCCCTATGCCAGCGATCCATCCAAAGGGTGATACCATTTCCAAGTCCTTGCTGAATAAACGGATCGAGGAAATCGCCGCCAACAAACACATCGTGCCCGGCTGCTCCCTGGAAGAACAGGGTCACATCAAATCCCTTGTATTCGCAATTCAGGTTTAATCCGTAATAAATACGTGGTGTCGATCCATATCCTATTGGCTGATCGTCTTTTCCGTCAATCAGTCCATCGTTGTTGACGTCTTTATATTTTATGTCACCGGGGAGCAATGATTTGTTCCCATTGTTATCCTGGATAGGCGAACTCAAAATATCGGCAAACGATTGGAACTGGCCAAGAGCAATTTTTCCCCAGCTTATCGATTGAAAACGATCGTTGGTATTGTTTTTCCAGTTATCGTACATGTTTGAAGATGCAGCACGCTCAACATATCCATAAGAGACACGGGTGGTCGAAAGGTTCGCTTTTGCACTGTAAGTAAATTCGCCAATTTTGTTCCGGTGATTAAATACAATCTCAAAGCCTTTCGTATTATCCGAGTTCAGATTCTCCTGAGGTAAACTTTGTCCGAAAGTAGTAGGCAAAGTTAATTGGCGGGTAGCAAGTAATCCATCGCGTTTCCGGTAAAAGTAATCGAACTCAACTCCCAGTAACCCTTTCCATGCTGACAATTCAAACCCAACATTTGCAGTGGTCGATTCATACCAGGTCAGCCCTGTATTTGGCATTCCTTTGTCAACAGCACCATTCGATACTCCCGATGATCCAAGAATGTACGAACCTGTTGGATAAGTATATCCTGAAAGGTATTGGAACGCACTAAAATCTCCTTCATCTCCGACCTTACCAAACGATCCCCTGACTTTAAAATTCTCGACATAAGGTAGTGCCAACTTAAAGAACGGCTCTTCCGATACACGCCATCCCAGTGAAACCGCAGGGAAAAAGCCCCAGCGTTTATCCGGGTCAAATTTGTAGGAACCGTCGTACCTAAAACTTACTTCAGCCAGGTATTTGCTTGCATAAGCATAATTTAAGCGTCCAACCAAACCAGAGTGAGCAGATTCAGAAGCACTTCCACCATTATTTTTATTGATATTATCTCCAGCATTTATCTGGTCGATTGCACTAACGGTAAACTGACGGTAAGCTTTTACCCAGTCTTTTCTGTCGTTATACATTTCCCACAAAAGCAATCCGCTCACATTGTGGTTGCCAAACTTATTGTCATAATTCAATGAATATTGTTGTGTTGGCTTAAAATAGTTTTCTGAATTGGTTGTTAATTCAGAAATACTGTGGTTTGCCTGAATTACATATTGGTTGTTCGAAGGGCTGAAGTTATATTCTTTATAAGCTTTGTACCATTGGCGTGTATAATTGTTGTTATAGTCGTAGCCAAGCAGTGCTTTTGCCGACAAGCCTTTAACCCAAGGCAGTTTCCAGTTAAAAATCACCGTTCCGTTAAATTCGCGTCGGTCGCGCCGGTCGTATCCAACCTGATCAATTTTCGACAAATGTACCGGATTTCCCTTGTCTCCAGGGTTTTGCCAGTACGACTCATTGTTGTTGGCATAAATAGAATAAATTGGCCGAGCCATTTGAATACTTCTGGAGAGAGGGTCGGCTTCATAAGGTTTGTTCCTGGTATCAAGGAGCCCGCTTAACTGAAGCTCAACATTTAAATCATTCGTAATTTGTGCGCTGATGTTCGAGCGAACGTTGTATTTTTTGTAGGTGTAATCGTCCGAGCGGTACATCCCGTCCTGGTCGGTTGATGCAAAAGAAAAATAATACTTCACTTTCTCAGTACCGCCAGACACGTTAACGTGGTGAAATTGTTGAGGGCTCAAATTACGAACTACTTCATTCCACCAGTTTGTAGTACCATTTCCGGCTTTAAAATTCGCCAACTGTTCTTCAGAATATGGTGCATTTACACCAACATTTTGCTGTGCCTCGTTGTAGAGCATAGCATATTCGTACCCATTTAGAAGCTCGGGATAACGGGTTACTTTCTGAAGCCCCCAATAACCTGAGTAATTAATTTTGGGTTTACTGATAGTTCCTTTTTTAGTAGTTATCAGGATAACCCCATTAGCTCCTTTAAACCCGTAAACCGCAGCTGAAGCATCTTTCAGCACACTCACAGACTCAATATCGTTGGCATCAATCTGCCTGAAATCGCGCTCAATCCCATCAACAATAACCAATGGATTTCCGAAACCCCGAATATCAATCGAGGCAGCGTCGTCGCCAGGTGCGCCACTTCGCTGAACAGCTCTTAAACCAGGTAATTTACCGGCTAAAGTATTGGTAACATTCGCAGTTTTGATGCTCAATATATTTTCAGAATTTATTGATGCAACCGAACCTGTAACCGATCCTTTTTTCTGGACACCATACCCAATGGCAACGACTTCTTCAATACCAATCGTTTCATCTTCGAGCGCAACATTGATCGAAGTTTTGCCATCCACTCTTATTTCCTTGGTTTTCATTCCAACAAAAGAGAATACCAAAACAGCATTTTCAGGAACTTTGGGAAGTGCATATTTCCCGTCGCTATCAGTTATTACCCCTACTGTTGTACCCTTAACTACCACTGAAACACCGGGTAATGGCCCGCCAGAAGAATCGGTAACGTTGCCCGAAACCGATTTTTGTTGCTGTAATCCTTCGCCCGAAAACCGGCTTACTCCGCCTGCTTTCTCAATCAGGATAAGTTTGTTATCCATTTCCTTAAACGAATACGGTGTTCCTTCGAGCGCAATCGAAAGAATTTTTCCAACAGTTTTTTCGGCGACATCAATCGAAATCCGCTGATTAACATCTACTTCATCGTTATTATAGAAAAAACGATAGTTGCTGTTTTTTTCAATTTGTGTAAATAGCTCCTGAAGGGTCGAATTCTTCAAATTAATGCTCATGGCAGTGTTTTGCGACCAAACAGTGGCGCTAGGTTTAATGTAAAAACCAAGGTTAGAATACAGATTAGTCTCATAATCAATAAATACCTTTTTAACCATCTATTCCGCTGAACAGACAGGTCAATTCGATTTAATTTCATAAATTTAGACGCTTTTAAAAGTTAAACTTCGGTTTAATAATTACTGAAGGGAGGTGTTGGTAGCACTTCCCTTTTTCATTTTTAATCACAGATTACAACATTGAATTATTTATTATTTTGTGAGTTAATGATTACTTTATTTCCCTGGATCGAACACTCCACGTAGTTGGAACGATCGAAATATGTTATGGCCTCCAGGATACTCTCGCGGCTTAAAACCCCGGTAAACCGCCGATTTTTCACCTGCTCGTCGCCAAACACAATGTCCACGTCAAACCAGCGCTCAAGCCTTGGCTTCAGCTCGGCCAACGATTCATTCCTGAAAACAAACCGGCCATCTTTCCAATCGGTATCAACAGTTGTGTCGGCAACTTTCTGCACAGTCATCTTTTTACTTTCCTTGCTAAAAATAATCCGCTGATCGGGAGCCATAAATTCCTGCTGATAATCGCTCGAAATCTTAATACGGCCTTCAACCAATGTCGCCGAAACGGATTTCTCCTCAGCATAAGCTTTCAGGTTAAACTTTGTCCCCAAAACTTCTATTTCAACATCATTAGTTTTCACATGAAACGGGTGATTTTTGTCTTTGGTAACCTCAAAAAATGCTTCACCTTCAAGCTTTACCTTTCGGCCATTTTCGAAATTCGAATTGAATGACAATTTACTGCCCGAATTGAGGTAAACCCGGGAACTGTCGGGCAATACAATGTTCGATTTATCGCCATAAGCACAGGCTATGGTTGTTAAGCTATTGGTGGAAGCTGAATTGTGTTTCCCAAAATAATAGCTCAACGGAAGCGATAATGCTAAAAGAATAACCGCCGCATACCGGGCTACCTGTCGCCAGCTGATGATCTGAATGCCAGCTGGGCGTTGATCGCTTATCTTTGCTTTGAACCTGAAAATTGCCTGTTCCAGGTTGTATTCATCGGCATTCGACTGGATACCGGAAGTCAGCCAGATTTCGCGTAAATCGGCATAAAGCTTCTTGTTTTCAGCCGATTGCTTAAGCCATACGGAGATAACCTTCTTCTCTTCGTGACTTGCTTCGCCTGAGAATAAGCGGATTAGCAGAATATTTACATCAGTTTCATTTTCCATTTCAGCGTTTTTCAGTTGTATGATGCACAAAAGTGAAAAACCCTGTACCGAACCGAAAAAAATTCCAGTTTTTTCTTATTTGAGCAATAAAAATAAAAGAAACGAAGGCAAATAATCTTTCAGGTTTTTGCGTAGGGTAAGTGTGGCTTTGGCGAGGTGCATTTCGACTGTTTTTACTGAAATACCCATTATTTTAGCGACTTCCGCATTTTTCCTGCCATCGAATCGCTTCAACCTGAAAGCTTTTTGCTGTTGATCGGGCAGTTGGGCAACGGCTTCTTCTATTCGGGTATTAATGTCGTCCATCACAAGGCTTTCTTCGGGAGTCTCGTCGGCAAGCGTTGAAAAAGCAATATTCTCAGAAGCCGTATTCGAAAAATAATCTTCCAGGATGGCTTCATTTTTAAGTTTTCTCAGGTAATAAAGCGAGTTGTTGTAAACAGCCTGAAATAGATACGATTTTATTGATGTATTAATTTGAATAGACGCCCTGTTTTCCCAGATTTTCAGGAATGTATCCGAAACAATCTCTTCGGCAACATCCTTGCGGCCAACATATCGGCGCGAATAGGCGCATAGTGGTACATAATACTCACGAAACAAGGAAATATACGTTTTCTCATCTCCCAGGATAAGTCCTTTTATGATATTATTGGTCGGCAAGTTTCGAGATATTTTAGCCGCAAAAGTATGAATTTATTTAATGTTGATACTTTTATCGACAATATCTTACTTTACCTCTCCTGCCAGTGCAATTCAAAACAAAAGGTAAAAACTTCAAGACATTCAACCACAGAAAAAACAAAATTCTGCATTATCATACCTTATCCACCTCCTTGCACTTTTCTCCATAAATCCGATCAACCTGTTTCATCGAAGAGTCGAGTTTAGAGCAGGCAATTTCGTAATTGGTCCACACCTGGCGTAACCGATCAGCAATTTGCTTTCCGGTGGTTTGTTCTATTTCAAAAACCCAGTCGCTAAAACCTAAATCGTAGTACATTTGCCCCTTGATGGTATCTTCTGGCTGCCTCAGATAAAACATTGGGGTTTTATTAGCTGCTGCAATAATTGGCGAATGACACTCAAAACTCAGCACCGAATGGGCGCGGGCATATACCGAAGCGGCCTCATCGGGCATCCAGTAGCCCCGCTTGATAACAAAGGGTTTTACGTCGTCAGGCAGCGGATCAATCAGCAATTCGTCCATAATATCAACCTGATAGGTCATTTCAGGGTTATACATCCTTTGGAATTCTTTTTGGGTAAAACACTGTTTGTTACATCGCTCAATACATTATTCAAAATCGAGATATTTGAATTTTTGACCCTATTCAGCTTCACAAAACAAGTCGATTTCCCCATAATAACCGATTCTTTGAAGACGATATCCCGACTATTTTTCAACCAAATATTGGCTGAATTTCCTTCATTACTTTGAATTTGAAGATTGCTGAAATTGCTTTGGCTTACATCGTCAAGGTAAAGTGCTGGCCGAAGATCGCGGTCAGAGCTTGAAATTTGAACGCCGTCAAAATCGATTTGTGCGGCGTGACGAATGTAGAAGCCAGAAGCGGGCAACGTTCCAAACATATTTCCGTCGGGATAATCTTTCGGCTTTTCTTCTACTTCTTTTTTTAGGTCATCCAGCGTTCCGCCTCCTTCTGAATCCATAACAATGTTGCTCAGCCGAATATTAGTCACCGGGAATCCGGGAAGTCCGGTAATTGAGCTGCCAATTTTACCTGCATTTTTAATTCGTATGTTGCTCATACCGATGTTTCCCAATGTTCCAATATGATCGATTACCACATCTTTTTGGTAGGATCGGGCGCGGTTTCCCAGTCGAATAAAAATAGGCGCTTCAGTACCATCGACCTGAATATTGGAAACCGAAATTCCTTCCATGATCCCACCATCAACAATTTCGAGTGCAATTGCCGAAGCTCCATTCTTGTTTCCGAAAAATGCAGGTTCTGCAATTTCCGAAGGTTTAACCACGCAATTGGAAATGCTGATGTTTTTAAACCCACCGTTTGATTCGGTTCCCAGTTTTATGGCATTGCACCTGCTGCTAATCACACAATTGGTGATGGCAATATTTTCGCAAGGCTTGGGCGAGGTGCTTTTCAGGGTAATTCCATCATCGTCCGAATCTGAAATAAAATCGGAAACGGTTACGTTACGGCAGCCATCGAGATCAAGGGCGTCGTTGTTGTAATTATTCCGGTTGAAAACCCGAACTCCCCTGATTTGGAGTTTTTCGCAGGCCAGATAATGTTGCATCCAGCAACCTGAATTTTTCAGGCTTATATTTTCGATGGTAACGTTTTTGCTGGTAATAAACCGAATCAAGTGTGGACGAGTGATTCCTTCGTCGTTCCAACTTAATTTTTTAAATCCACTTCCCTGTCCGTTAATTTCGCCAAAACCTGTGATACTCACATTTTCAACACTTTCAGCATAAATCAGTTGAATGGTTGCCTCCTGAGTTCGAAGCGAAATATATTCAGGTTTCAATTTGATGTAATCATTCAGGCTTTTGCTGCCATAAAGGACAGCGCCATTTTCGAGGTGAAAGTTTACATTGCTTTTCAGAATAATCGTGCCCGTTTTGTAATTTCCGGCTGGAATAATCACTTGTCCTCCGCCATTCTCAGAACACAAATCAATGGCCTTTTGAATAGCCTGAGTACTCAAAATATTTGTATCGGCAACTGCGCCAAAATCGGTAATCTTGTATTCTTTCGCCCAAAGGTTTGAACTGAGGATACTCAGCAAGAAGATTGTCAGGAAAATGTTACTTGGTCTCATAGTTCAATATGTTTCGAGTTAAGTTTCATTTACGGAATTCTTTTCAAGCCTTCCCAGTTTACTTTCCAGCTTCCGTCTTTTGGAAATCCCGGGTTTTCAGTTTTGCAGCCGTCATATCCGGCACACATCATAGCAATTGCGGTCAACAAGCCTCCATTGCCCGGCAGGTATAGCCGTAAATCTTTGTTTTGAAAGTTATGTCCGTTTCGAAGGTAAGTGTTGGTTTCTACATTCATAAAAAGAGCGTCAACGGCTTTTTCGGGCAACCCGAGCCGGGTAGCGGCCATCGCTGTCATGGGGAAATCCCATCCCCAGGTTTCTTTCCAGTGCCAGTTTCTCCAAATGTAATCGAACGTATTTTTCATGATTTTCTGATCGTTTGAGGGAAGTGCCGGGATCATTCCGTAAGCGCCCAGTACCATGGGGTGGTCGGTTTGGTAACGAGCATTTGTGTACGAATCGGGCGCGCTTTCGGCTGCCAGATAAAGCTCGTCTTTTTGTGCCAGCGGCGACAATTGCTGTATAACTTTGTCCCATTGCGGATTGCGACCAAGGTTCATCCGTTCTCGCCATTTTTGTGCTATTGTTAGCCCCCAATACCAGTAGGTCAGTTCAAACGGCGGATTAATTGTCGTTGCCAGGGGAAGGCGTTCCTGCGCCGGAATGAGCACGGGGCCAAGGATGTAGCGGTTGTCAGAGTTATCGAACCAGGCGTATGATGCCATGAGATCAGCAGTTTCAAATACCAAATCCGCGTATCTCTTGAGAGTTTCCGCGGTTGAGGTATTTCTGTAGCACAATTCGGCAAGGTAAATAATATGAGGCTGTTGCCATATTAGAAAAGAGCCAACACTCGAAGGGCTGTCGTTTCCCGAAGGATCGGTCATTTTGGGCCATCTTATTCCGGCGAAACCCTGGCGCTGTGCATTGTTCTTCGCATTCACCGCAGCCTGTTTATACCAGTCGAGGTTTTTTTCAAGTAAACCAGTCCGGTTCCACAAGGCAAAATGGGAACCATGCCACCAGTGCATTTCCAAATGAAATTTGCCGAACCAACTGTTATAAGTCAGCCCGGTTTCCTGTGGTGGAAAATTTCCGGCGCATTGCACTTTAGTAAGGTATTGTGAGAGCACAATCCTCCGCTCAAGTTCCGAGGCGCGCGGATCGGTACTTCCGGCGAAATCGACTGCTCCGCCGCTCATCCAGAAGGCTTTACATCCTTTTTTGCTGTTTGATGCGGTTGCATCGAAATTGGGCAATTCTTCAGTTGTATTTGTCGGCGAAAAAAGGCAACTGAACGAAAATTCGGTTTGTCCGGCCTCGGGTTTCAAATAAAAGAAGTGCGCCTTTTTCTCCTGAATTTTGGCCTTTCCTTCCCATTTAAGTTTGACAAAATAAGTAGTGCTATCAATCTGTCGGCGGATTGTTGCCGAGTTTAGCAATTGGGTCAGCGAAGAAACATGTTTCTCTGGTTGGTTCCAATCGCAACCCGAATCGGTATGATTTCCTGATGGATAGGGGAAATTCAATTTCACGCAAAGCAGTCCCTGGCTGATCAATGGCGAGACAATTTTTGACGAAATCAAATCCACCTCCTGATGGCCACAAGTAATCACTTCCACCGGAACATTATTTATCAGGAATGTACTATGAATTTCGCCGTTCCAGGGATTCAGCGATTGTTTGATTGAGCTGATCTCTTTTGGTGTAACCAACGAGCCGTCGGCGTGCAGAAAATCAATGCCCACAATGCCCAGGTGCAGGCGGTGCGGATTTTGTCGTAGAAAATTAGCTGCATCCTGGGTTCGTCCGGGGGCTGTCGTTTGCACGGCGTACGGAACTTTTCGCCCGTGAAAATCGAAGTTTGCCAGGCTCTCGTCGAAGTGAAAGCCTTTTGGATTTGGAAAGCGGTGCCAGCCCCATTCCGATTGGGTTCCGAGTGGTATGCCTTTTTCGTATAGGTTGGGGAATGATTGCAATCCAGTGAAATCGACGGTAAA
>Ga0209098_1003506_pt1 | contig 12890 bp, 10 predicted proteins | sample AD_JPNHW1_MetaG_FD_184429 | JGI IMG/M metagenome (GOLD analysis project Ga0209098, IMG submission 184429) | Active sludge microbial communities of municipal wastewater-treating anaerobic digesters from Japan - AD_JPNHW1_MetaG (SPAdes) (version 2) | ecosystem: Engineered > Bioreactor > Anaerobic... | reverse complement strand
GCGGGCCGGAGGAGGAATAAATCAGGTAATTGTCGCTCCCGACCCGGGGCGACAGCGGGATCGGTGTCAGGCCGGTATTTGTTATATTCACGGTATACCGGTACTCTTTTCCCGCCTCCAGCTGGTCGCTGATATACGCGGGATCTATCCGGATTACCGGCGTTGTCGCTGCATCGATCGAGATACTCATCGCATGGATGTAATTGGGATACGATGAGGGGTAGGGAGTGGGGTACTGTTCATCCGTAAAGGCAATCTGGGTATTGTACGATCCCCGGGGGGTATCCTGCGGGAGCGTGGCACGGATTGTAAAATTCACACTCTGCCCGGCCGGGATGTCCGCTTGGGTTGGGGTGATGGAGACCCAGGATTTTTCTACCCGGTACAGCCCGTTGTACGGATTCTGCTGGACGAAGGGACTGACGGCGATCGATTTATCGTCCCGGTTCCTGACCGTTACGACCTGTTCATCGCTGGCACCCGGCTTGAGCAGGAAGTGTATGTACGAGGGCATGATCTCAAGTTTCGTATAATTCCCGGTAAGCTCGCCAGCCGGTGTCGGTTCCGGAAGAGGGATTGCAACGGGACCTCCCACTGCAACCGCAACAGCGGTCTGTACTCCTGTTGACGTTCCGGAATATTCGACAGCAGCACACGCAGCGACAAGTGAGCAGAGCATCAGGGCAGCAACCATGTATTTCGATAGGGACGGGTTCATTGCATCGCCTGGTTTTATTGATAGTCACCCTATGATTTTTATTATATAAACGATTTCTAGCCATTTTCTCTACACATCCTATGAGAGGCACGGTTCCCCAGGATCATTATCGCGGCAGCCTGCTTTGTTGTCGTATCGATCTGTATGCACGGACCCGGGACGTTGAATGGAAGGCATGTGGTTGAACCGGGATAGGACCTCGCGCCGGATTAATCCGGGAAGACCTGTAACCCTCATTTCCTTTGGGATGTCACGCTTCGGGACACGGCAATTGCGGTTGCACGATCTTTTTTTCCCCTCCTGTATATCCCAGAGCTGTAATTTATCCCTGAACGTTTTTTTCAAAAAAGGTTCTCCTGATTTTTATCATAATGATACTGAATAAAAAAAGGAGCCGGGGGATACCGGATGGACTCATATCCCCGGTCCGGTGTTAGCCGGTAGGGTTCGTGACCCGGCCCATGAAGAGAATGGCCCCGGTTTCGTCATCCTGGATGATGAAAAGAAACGGATGATCGGCATTGAATACCGGGATTGGGGGTTCTTCAGGAACAACCCCTTTCCCCCACATAATGACAGCGGTTGCAGCTGCAGCTTCTGTTCCCTCCTCGTTCACATCGATGTATGCCTTGTGAATGATATCCTCAATGTACAGGAATTGTGTGCCATCCATCCCCGAAAAATCCGCAGAACCGGAAAATGCGGTCGGCATTCCCATGGCCGCGAGGGTCTTTGGGAGGTGGGCGGTCGTCTCAATCTGGAATTTCGGGAGGAAGACCTTCACGCGCTGGGATACCAGTGAATTTTGCATGCCGGCATATCTTACCGGGTCCAGGGCACGTTCCGTCTCAGCCAGGTTATCATCTTTCGGAAGAAGAACGAGCATGGACAGTTCCTTGCCGCTGTCGTGCGTATACGGCAGTGCAAGTACTTGGAGATCATCGGTCTCTGTATACCGGTACACGGCATTCTCGTCTGTCCTCTGCATCATTTTCACGTTTACCGTTTTTTCTGGTGAAACCCGGAATCCCGTGTCCCGTGTCGTGTTCTTATCGAACTGCGTAACCCATGTGCCTTTAAAGTACACCGCATTAGTGATCACGAGAAGGGTCATAGGATCAATACCGCCGGCTGGCACCAGATCTTGTATTTTATTGTGGGTCTTTTGTTCCACCCAGCGGTTTATGATTGCCCGCGATTCTTCGGGCCGGTTGATGAAATCAAGGGAGGTTGCGTTTGCACTATAGTACTGGGCGGCGGTGCTTATGTACCCCGGGAGAAACGGGTAGGTCTTTTCCGCCCAGAGCGCGTTTGCCGTGTCCAGGGTGTACCCGGCAGATGCATTGTTCATGCCGGAATTCATCTCTGCAAATCCCTGCCTCAGTGCAGCAGTATCGTTGGGGAAGTAAAATACGGACCGGATCTCATCGGCAGTCGTGCCGCGTGCACCCTCGTACGTTATTGCAAGGGCCGACGACAGGGAAAAGGGCGAGAAGAAGAGGTTGCTTCCCGCGTATGCCGGATCCTTTGCAAGCCGTGAGTACAGGTCGAACGCGAACCGGTTGTTTGCGTCCGCCACTTCCTTTACGCTGCCAGGTGCAGGGACGGCAGTCGTTGTCCCGGGAGGAGACGATACCCTCTGTGTATCCTGATAGGTAAGGATAACAAACGACAGAACTATACAAAGAATGGCTGCAAATACCAGTATAATGAAATCTCGTTTTCGCATTGGAATTTCCTTCCCCTCGAATTACCTGTCCTTTCCGGCGCGACCGTCCTGCCCGATGTGTAAGCGGGGAGGGGGGCCGGTTTTCAGGTTCACAAACATCGTGAGATGTTCATAGTCCTCTTTTTTCGCTTGATCGTTTAAACTATTTCCAGCCATTTTCTCTACCAGTCACCCGGGCTGGCATCACCGGGTATGTTCACTTCCCCCGATCCGTTTACCCTCCCGTTGATGCAGCTCGTCCCCCACAGGGTTTTTGTGCAGGGTCTACTTCACGATCACGGTAAGATTGAACCGGGGAGCCCCGTTCGCTTTGTGGTTGGGAGGGGTGCCAAATTTTCCATCAAGGACCGATGTCCCGGGGCTGACCGCCCGGTACCTGGCCCGGTAATGGCCGGAGGCATTCCAGAAATCGGTACCAGTGTCATAGTATCCGTCATTCACCAGATCGAGCCCGCACCCGGAGACCGGTATATCCCAGCTCCAGGCAACTCCCGGGGCCCACCGGAGGTTGATCTCAACGATCTCCCCCTTCTCAAGCACGATAGTCCTGCCGGATTCGCTCTCATTCAGGGAATACCGGACTCCGGGCATCGGGTCCCGGATCGGGACGGACGTATCGACAGGGACAGGAACCCGGGGACCGGCAACAGATAGATTGCACAGCGACCCGGGATCCTGCGTGGAACCGGTTACAGGTGCGGCCGGAGAGGCTGGTTGAGCCGATGATAGAATGCCGAGAGTCGGGAGGGGCGTTATGGAATCCGGAACTGAGGGTAATTCAGATGGGATTACCTCATTAAGAATAATTTCCCCGTTTCCTGCATCTTTCCCGGTACCGGTCCTGATGGAATCCTCCAAGGGGAGAGTAAATTTTTTCCTGTCCCCATATAGAGGATCCGATTGTTCCGGCCATGCGTTGACGATGTATTCCCCGTTTTTCCATGATGCTATATCCAGGTCAACCGACCAGACCACAGATGCATTCCGGGAGTATGTCAGTGTCCTGCCGGATACTCCTGATATTTCATCCGTGGTTTTTTATAGGGTGACAGCGTTTTCAGGCAAGACCTCGTACAGGATTGCAGAACCGGGGAGAAGACCGGCCCGGCCGGACAACCGGATCTTCCCGTCCCCGGACTGTCGGGACACTGATACGATCGACACGGTTTTATTATTCCCGGGTTCGTTGTCAGCGTGAGAGTTACCGGAATCAGTCCCCGCAGGAGAAAACATACGGGAATCTGTTAAAGAGGGCAGCACCACAAGTGCAGCGGCAATAATAATGAGGATAACCAGAATCGCAAAAATAAGGAAAACAGATTGTTTTTGAATTTTTTTTCACCTCCCTTCACTTAGGGCTCCTCTCTTTGAATACTGGAGCGGGTGAATATTAATGTGCCCGTTGAAATTACCGGGGTTAATGAAATTCAAATCATATCAACGCACCCCGGGGGAGATCGTGCTGGACAAATATAACAGTACGGCTTTTTTCATCAACCAGAAAATCCCAGGATATATTCTCGTGAAGAATACGGAGGGCAGGTGCACAGGCAGGACCGGAGAAATTCTTCGGAGTCGGATGACACTGGTACAGGACTCCCTCAATCACACCCTCATCCTGCAGGAGGGCACGGACACGTTCATCGCCAAGAGCCGCATCAACAATCATTTTTTTCTGGTTTTCATCGATGCGCTCAGTTGCGTCATCCGCCCCAATCACCCGGACTCCCGTGTAATTTACGACTATGCGTGAAACATTTGAATTTTCCGGAGTTGCGGATGCATTCATCGTCCCGATGCCTTGTACCGGTGAAGTCCTAATACCTGTATCCGGGTATTTATGAACGGGGGGATGTGTTGGAGGGGTAACGACAGTAACTCCTGCAGGGATCGAAATCGTAAACAATGAATCGCTGAGATCCGAATTTTCGGTGAGGTTCCGGTAATCGACAGAAACAGAATTTTTATCGTTATCGTAGAACAACTGCATCTTTACCGGATTCAATGTAGAGGTATCTACCCGGATGAGGACGTCAGAATATGCGTAGCTGCTCTGGTATTTCCCGGCAAAGTCATTGGGATTCCACGGTCGCATCTCCACGGTGCAATACGTTTTTCCCCCGGTTGTTTCGCATGATTTTGTTGTAATCTCCGAATCACTCGCAATCACTTCGGCCATCCTCCAGTAATCGTCGTCAGCCCATGATGTCCTATTTGACCAGTCCTGCTTATCGATACTCATTTCTGTCACCTGATTTGCCGATGGACTGTAACGGAACGATTGGTTTTCCCGGATAACAACAACGGTTCCGTCACCGGATCTTGGCGATTTCTTGAGGTCAATCCGTAACTTATCGGGATATTTTACATTGATTGTAAAAACTTCCGAGTCGTTCTCTATCCCGGCATAGGTCCGGGTTACTTCAGCAGTATAACTCCGGACAGTATGGGAATGCTGGAAGAAATCAGCAGTAACCGTATTTCCCGTATCGGGATGATCCGGGCTGTTGGTTGCGCATCCCGTACACCAGAACGCAATAAAAAGGATCAAAAAAATGAGAATTTTTTTCCTCATCCAACTCACCCCACTTGCTTCGGGGGAGGGAGGTTGTCATGCGCTCCCGCAAAACTCGGATAGCACAGCACTTCGTAGTACCGCCCGGTATATTCGAATTCCTGCGTGAAATTCAATGGATTGCACGTTGGGTCGGGACTGTCTTTACAGGATAGGTCCCGGAATTCGTAATACTGGGTATCATTGTCAAAGGTACCGACAGACCGGCGGCCATTGAACCAGTCAATGGTATTTGGCCCGTACCGATCGCCCGCGGGAAGGGTCGTTGCGTTCTGCAAATCTCTTTTTATCGCCGGGAAATTCGCGAGTGTGTCAGGAGTAAGGTGGACTACCGTGGCAGATGGGGAAAGGTAACCCGTCTGGATTTCCCGAATAACATAACCGGAACAGTCCCGGGAGATTTGCCTGATAATTTCCGGTGGCGGCTGAAGATCCTGCGGCGGGTTCCGGTGAGAGTCTCCTGGAAGAAGATACGTGGCGTAAACTACGTAACTTCCGGCAAGTACCAGAATTACCAGACAAAGAAGGAACGCCAGATACTTTGAGTTTATTTTTAATTTTTCCATTGATAGCACACTCCTTTTTTTAGTCGTCCAGGTACCTCACGACCCGGTACGCGGCATACACGCAAACCGCAAGAACAACTGCAAGCCCTGCCCAGGTCATCCCCCAGAGGATCAACCCGTCGGTCGGCAGGTATACCGCGTGACCGGTAAAGACGGGGAGCACCATCTCTGCGCAGCCGAAGGTCCCAAACAGGACGAACATGAGAAGGATGAGGGGCACTATCGGCAGCAGGCTGGCAAAGGACGGTACAAATGCGAGGGCAGCGGCAGCCACGAGCACAAGGAAGATGACGATAAACACGCCCACAAACCGGGCCCGCTTCTTCTTGTCGCTGTCAGGAAGGACAAAGTACCTGCGCGTGGCATAGACAAACCCGACGAGCGTTGCACAGTTCCAGAGACCGTGCTCCAGCAACCGTGCCGGCGCAACGCTCCCCCGGGTAAACACGATAAGGCCGGCCAGGAGCGCGGCAAGGACCGAGAAGAGGATGTACAGGCCGATACCGATCAGCGGGTAACACGCAGTTATCAGCGAGATGGTCGAGACCTCATGAGGGGCAGCGTTGTCGAACCAGAGATCGTCGGTGTACTCTTCTGCCGGCACGATAAGCAGGATCTTGGTGTAGGTAAACGGCGCTCTTTCCTTTTGCCCGTTAAAGAAATCCTTGAGCGTTGCCGACGGGGAGTAACGGTCCTGCTCCAGGTACGACACGGATGCCCGGGAGCCTATGCCGGCCGGGAAAACCGGCGTGACAAAACCGTTTACGGTCAGGAGGAGCGGGACGGTGCGGTTCCCGTACGCCCGTGTAGGTTTGAGCGGGAAATAGATCCGGTCCGTGGGGAAACGGACAAAGACCCCGAGTGCGTTGTCCGATCCGCTCTCCGTATAGACCGGCCCGGAGATCCCCAGCGACTGCGACGGGAACTGCTCCCGGTATTCCGTCACATTCTGCACGGACGTGACGACAAAGGAATAGTCGCCTGCGATATAGTCGTCCAGCATCGTAAGGGAGCCGTTCGGGGGCGTGAGGTTTTGCGAGGAAAGGTACCCGGCAAGTGCACCGGCGTCTTTTGCCGAGACCACTTCTGTTCTCATGCCGCACCGGTCCACCCGGTCCCAGACAACGACATCCCCCGTGGTTGCCGGTGGCGCACCGGCAAATCCCATGTGAGGATCCTCCGACCAGCCCACAGCTGCGAGAAGGACAAACGGAGTGGTGAGCGGGAATGTGGCATACGATGCCGATGTAACGGCGGCCGTGCCAACCTCCATCGCGTATTTGTCGGAGAGAGACATCCCGTCATATGTGGGAAAACCTTTGAGCACGTCGATGCGGACATCCTGCGGTCGGGCAGGGACCGGGAAGATCCAGACGCTCCGGTTGCCCTGCTGCTGCCAGTCCAGCGAGACGGACAGGAGCAGGTTCTCGTACCCGTTCTCGTACCAGATCGCACCCGCCTGGTCGTTCTCCGGCTGGAGGAGCATCATATCCGGGTCGCCAAGAAACGTCATGCCATCGGCGAGGACCGCGTGGCAGGATAGCAGCAGGATTATGAGGACACACGCGAGCCGGGCCGGCCGCCGGATCGTTTTGGCACGGGAGAATACAGAGCGAGACCGGGCAAGTGAGCAGGGGTCCGCTGCGGGGACGTGGTAGGGACAACTGCCCTCTTTTCCCCGCGTGTCATGATGCTCCCGTCGATCCATATTCGTGTTCACCCGTCTTTTATGATGCATCCGTCCAGTTTATGCAGCTCGTCCCCAAGAACGAACTTCTACAGGACTGCCCCTGTACGATGCCGCGAGGACATTCGTGCAGCACGATCGTCCGGTTCGCGGCCGTTGCATTCAGGACGTAATCTACGCTGGTCAGCCGATCCGCAGAGAAGATCATGATACTGCCGCTGGAGAGGCAGTTCCTGCCGTACCCGTCGGGCAAATCCTTACAGTACTGGGCAAAGATATTCCAGTGAGTTGCCCGGGCCCCTGTATCGTTAAGGACTACCCTATCAAGGGGTAGGATCGCACCGTTTTTTAAGAGGAAGAGATCGGTACAGGTTCCGGAGTAATAGGTCACATTCATTTCCCGGCCGGCCTGGATCGTGATAAAAACGGGCTTATCCGTGCTGCCGAAAACCGAAAGATTGAGCCTGGCAAGTTCGGCAAGGATCTTTTCAGGGGATTGTGAGGAGGATGCCGGCTCCGGAGGTTCTGATGATGACGAAGGGACGGTCAGGATACCACAGCGCTCGGGATCGTAGCGCAGGTACGCCGAATACTTGTACCATTTCCGGTCTTTTGTTGCATAAAACGAGAGCGAGAGGCTTTCTATGCTTCCGTCAGGGATGATATCGACCTGCATTTCATCGAACACTGCAGAATTTTTATCAATCCCCGTGCGCTCCACGATAGTATCCCAGATCGTATCCAGGGTCTTTTCATCGGTCTGCGGGTACAGACAGATTGCATTAGGATACGGCTGGTGCTGGAAGTAATAGTACGCGAGCGGGAGCGGCGAGAGAAGGACAATGAGGGCAAGCCCCACGATAATGATGATGCTTCCGATCGCGATAACCGGGGTAATTTTCGGGGATTTCATAAGGGATCACAGCACGCGTTTTTAGCTGTCGGGAATATGTTTTAGGATTATTTATCTGTTCTAGCCCGTTCGTTTACCGGTCCGGGATCAGGGGTGTGGCCGGGGATCCCGCCGCAGGTACTGCAAGCCTTTTTTATGGCCGGGCAGTCGTGTTCAGTACATCCTTCCAGACCGGGCTCGAAAGGTTCGGGTACGGGCCGTTGCCCGAGGCGAAGAACCCATTTGCGGTCTGCCAGCCGTGCGCATCCCCGGTATTGAACCAGGAGTACGTGTCGGCATAGTGATTCTGCCGCTGTTGTCCGCCAGCTTCCCACCGGTTCATGACGAGAACCTGCGAATACACGTTCACCCATGCCGTCGGCGATGCTGAGTACTCGGCATAGATCGGGACCTTCTGGTTGATCACGACGGGATGGTACCTGGTGAGCGACGGGTCTTTTGAGGAATCGGGCGTCGGGATTTCCGGGGAAAAGTTCACTTTCTGCAGGATGACAGACTCGTTTTTGAGGGGGTTGACCGTATCGGGATAGTCGAGCGGCGATGCGAGTAGGGTCTTGTTTTCATAGAAGTAGAAAAACGGGATGCCGATGGTCTCATTAGGGAACATCCGGTCGGCAGTGACCCGGAGGTACAGCGGCTCCGTGTCGATCCCGGGCACTCTCCAGCCGGGATTTGCGCCCCGCGGGGACCGGACAAATCCGGTCGAATAGTTTTCCGATGCAAAATAATTTTCAGTCAGGATGAGCGGGCCTGCCATGGGCGTACCGTTTTTCAGCGGGAGCGGGAGGTAGAACGTGACGTTGTAGAGCGGCTCTGTGGAAATGATCTGGAGTTTGTAGTCGGTGTTTGTCGAGAGTGAGCGGGGCGTGGGATCGGATATGCAGCCCGCAGCGGCCATAACGATGACGGTACAGAGCAGCAGCAGGAAAGGTGCCGGGTACCGTGGTGTTCCCTCCATGAATGAATTGTCGATCGCACAAGGTGATAAAAATGGTGAATTGATCTTTTAGCCGGTCTGCTGCCCTCACTTTTCCAGCAAAACACCGGATCATAATCCTCAAGACCCCTGCCCCACACATATTCTTCTATGGACACCGACCGACTCGGCATCGTAATCACGGCAGCCTGCCTGCTCTTCCTCTTCTTTGTCGTGCCCATGTCCGGCCTGCTGAATAATGGGTACGTGGTGACGCCGGCTACGGAGGCCGATATCGCGGCGGCCAATACAGATACATCTGGTGCGGATCCCGTGGAGATCACGTTCTGGGAGCTCCCGCCCCGGGTAATGCTGATCTACGCGGTGTTATCGATCTCGCCGCTCCTCCTCTATCCCCTGGAATTGTTATTTTTCCTTAAGATGTTTGCGTACCTTGGCTACCGTAAAATTACCACGGCAAGTGTGCTCAGGAACGATACGCGCTCCCGGATTTACGAGACGATCAAGGCCAGTCCGGGTATTTATTTCAATGAGGTCTCCCAAAAAACCGGTATTGCCCGAAGCACGCTCCGGTATCATCTCGTGCTCTTGAAAATGACTGGCAAGATAACAGCATTCAAAGCTGGAACCGATGTCCGGTATTTCGAGAACTCCGGGAAATTTTCAGAGATTGAACAGAACGTCCTGACGTTTTTACACAACGGCAGGGAGCGTCTTATTTGCGAATACCTGATCAGGAATCCTGCAACGACTCGGGGCGACCTTGAAAAAGTGCTGGGGATCTCAGGTGCCGCAGTGACCTGGCATACGAACCGGCTACGCGATGCCGGGGTATTGACCGTAACAAAGACCGGGAAACTGGCACGGTACGCAATAAACCCCGATGCGATGCAGGCACTCCATAAGTACCTGGCACAAGAAAGTGGATTTGGATCGGGCTCTGACTGAAGTGCTGAATTAAAAAACTAAAAAAAATGTCGATACGCTGCACACGATTTCAGACCTGATTGCAGGGGTAATACATCCTGCTTTTCCGGATCCGGGATCCGGAAAATCCTTGTTTTTCCTGTTTTCCTGTACTCCAGTCCGATCCGGAAGGCGATCCTCTTTCCATAAGGGACTATTAGCACACAACAGGGGTTCAGTTTGCCCGGAAATCCGGCAATCCGGGTGCAATATGGCCGTAATGCTCGTTTTGTGTACCGGAATTCGGCATTTTTTGCAGATCCACGTGCCTCATGAGGTCTTTCTGGCAGGGCACCCTAAAGATTCTCCGACGGAGAAAACCGTGTGAGAACTATCTCATACGTCAGGTGTAAAAAGGTGATTATAAGGGGTGTAAAAGAGGAAATGTGGGAGGGAATTCCCGGTTGTAAGGATACAGGGTGTGAACCGGGATTCTTTTTATAGGGGTAAATCGTGAAATCTGACTTGTGTGTTCTACGGTTACCCTCCATGCACTTTTTTCTCACGTCCGCTTGAACATCTCATCCAGTTTTGCCCGGGAGAACCGGACCATGGTCGGCCGGCCATGAGGGCAGGTGAACGGACTCTTTGTTAAACGGAGCTGGTTTGCGATTCTCTGGCACTGCTCGATTGTGCAGACCGTGCCGGCTTTTATCGCGCTCCGGCAGGAAATGATCCGGGTAATCCGTTCGCGGTCGCTGACCGATCGGGCAGGATCGTTGCTTAAAAGATCGCTGACAAGGTCGTCAATCAGTTCCAATCCTTCAATTTTTCCCATGATGGACGGTACGGCCCTGACTAAAAATGAACCGCTCCCGAAATCCTCGATGACGACACCTTCCTGTGCCAGTACGGGGATCAGCTCACGAAGGATCGCTGCATCCTTTGGTGGCCGGTGGATTATTACAGGAACGAGCAGTTCCTGCACGTGCCGGGCCGCCATATTCCGGCTAACCTGTTCATAAAAAATCCGTTCGTGGGCAGCGTGCTGGTCTATGATAATAAGTTCGCCATCAGGGGCTGCGGCAAGGATGTATATCCCGCCTACCTGGCCTATCACCTCCATAGCCGGTATAGTTGCGATGACCGGGGGGACACCGCTTGGAAGTTCAGTCTGCCGGAGCCGATAGTCAGTCGAGACCGTGCCCGTATGGGTTGGCTCGGTTAAGGCTGAAGCGATGACTGCACGTGCACCCGGCATGGCTGTTGACGGCGGTTCCCGGATCGCAGATCCATATAGCACCCCCGGTTCTGCAACACCCGTAGAGGTTTGTATGGTCTCAATCACGCTGTTATCAAGTTCCCGGTTCTGCGGGCAGGGGACAACGACTTCCGGGATCAGGTCGTTTTCCTTAAGTGCTGCATGCACCGCTTCACGCACTGCTTCAATGATCTCGTTTTCTTTCGAGAGCCGGATCTCCTTCTTTGTCGGGTGGACGTTCACATCCACGAGCCGGGTGTCAATAGTAAGAAAAAGAAATGCAACCGGGAACCGGTCGCGGGGAAGGAGTGTTCCATATCCTTCCTTTGCGGCGGCTGTAATAGATGGCGAAGAAACAAACCGGTCATTGATGGCAATAAGGATCCGGTCATGGTCCTTACGCGAGAGCGCCGGGCGGGAAATAAAACCCGATATGCGCATGAATGGCAGGTCAGAAGAAACCGGGATTAATTCACGGGCGCATTCATTTCCAAAGATTCGTGCAATCGTGTCGAGTGGTTGGGTTGTACTGTCGGTGACAAGCTGTTCCCGGTTATTATGGTAAAACCGGAACGATATTTCCGGGTACGCAAGAAAAATTCCCTCAAGGATCCCGTGGATACGGGCGAGTTCCGTATTGAGGTTCTTCTGGAATTTCTTTCGGGCCGGCGTGTTAAAGAAGAGTTCCTCAACAAGAACGCTCGTCCCCTCGGGAGCCCCGGTCTCTTTCCTTTCTTTCTGTGCGCCGCCAATCACAACGATCCGGGTGCCGGCAACCGAACTGCTGCCCCGGGGTTTTGTGATAAGTGTCACTTTTGCGACTGCCGCGATGCTGGCTAGTGCTTCTCCCCGGAAACCCAGCGTGTGGATTTTGAACAGGTCATCAAGTGCGGTGATTTTGCTTGTCGCGTGCGGGGCAAAGGCAAGTTCCGCATCGTCCGGTGACATACCGCACCCGTCATCGGTCACCCGGATGGATGTAATCCCTCCCTGCACAGAAGTAATATCTATCCGTATCGCACGGGCCCCGGAATCAATCGCGTTCTCCACAAGTTCCTTTACGACAGATGCCGGGCGCTCTACCACCTCCCCGGCCGCGATCTGGTTGATTGTTGCCAGGTCAAGGACCCGGATGGTTTGCCTGTCGGTCTCTTTTGACGTCACCGTTCCACCTGTTCTTTATCGGTCTCGCCGGATTTTTTTGCGGTGCTTACCAGTTCGGCAAGTTTAGCGAGTGCCTGTATCGGTGTCATTGTGTCGGGATTAAGGTGGGTAAGTTCTGATACAACCGGGTCCGGTTTTTCCGGCCCTGCACGCACCGGTACGCTGTCATCAACAAGCAGAATCTGGGTATAGCGTTGGGGCTTTGCGCCAGGGGCGACTGCATGGTTGAGAGACTCGGTCAGGATTGCATCGGCACGGTCGGTCACTTTTTTTGGGATACCGGCGAGCCTTGCCACATGGATACCGTAACTCTTGTCGGTTGCACCAGGAATCAGTTTTCGTAAGAAAACGACATCCTGTTTTGTTTCCTGCACGGCGAAATGAAAATTTTTCACCCGCTTTAATTCCCTCTCCATGTCGATGAGCTCGTGGAA
>Ga0209098_1003504_pt1 | contig 12895 bp, 8 predicted proteins | sample AD_JPNHW1_MetaG_FD_184429 | JGI IMG/M metagenome (GOLD analysis project Ga0209098, IMG submission 184429) | Active sludge microbial communities of municipal wastewater-treating anaerobic digesters from Japan - AD_JPNHW1_MetaG (SPAdes) (version 2) | ecosystem: Engineered > Bioreactor > Anaerobic >... | reverse complement strand
GTAGACACACCTGTACATTAACGTTCATTTATTTATATTTTGCCCAGGTGGTGGTCCCGATAGTTATCGGGAGGTAGACACACCTGTACATTAACGTTCATTTATTTATATTTTGCCCAGGTGGTGGTCCCGATAGTTATCGGGAGGTAGACACACCTGTACATTAACGTTCATTTATTTATATTTTGCCCAGGTGGTGGAATTGGTAGACACACCAGCTTGAGGGGCTGGCGGTCGCAAGGCTGTGCAAGTTCGAGTCTTGTCCTGGGCACCATTATCCTGATGTCAAATTGCAGATGTCGATATAAAATGTTAAATGTATTAAAATAACTACTATTATATTTAATATTCAACATCATCAATTTGACATATTTATTATTGCCCGGATGGCGGAATTGGTAGACGCGCTAGTTTCAGGGACTAGTATTCGTAAGGATGTGCAGGTTCGAGTCCTGTTTCGGGCACAATATTTTTATATCTATGGCTATAAAAACACTTAAAATCTGTTTCGTTTTTTTTATTCTTATTCCATCATTTTTTTCCTGTACTCCTCAGAAAAATTATATTTATTTACAGGATAAAGGAAACAATTCAGGAACAGTTTCAGATAAGAATATTTCATTTGTATACAAAATAAAACCTAAAGATGTTTTATATATTAAAACAGTACCTATTGATGAAGAATCATCTCTATCATTAAATGCAAACACACAAACAAATGCATATTCAACAGAATTAGGTGCATATCTAAACAGTTTTAGTGTAAATGATTCAGGCTTTGTAGAATTGCCAATGATAGGAAAAATAAATGTAAAAGGATTAACTATTGAAGAAAGTCAAAAGGTTATTCAAGAAAAAGTAGATTACTATTTAAAAAATTCTTTGGTTATTGTTAAATTGCTGAATTTTAATATTACTATTTTGGGTGAAGTGAATAAACCCGGCACTTTCAAGGTATACAATACTCAATTAAATATTCTTGAAGCCATAGGTCTTGCAGGCGATTTAACAATGAATGGCAACAGAAAGCAAATTTCCTTAATAAGGCAGAATAATCCCGAAAAAGTAATTCCTATTGATATTACCGATAAAAACTTATTGCAATCAGAATATTTTTATTTATTACCGAATGATGTAATATATGTAAAGCCCAGGGCAAACGCATCTAAATTAATACAAATACTATGAAGTTCAACTGTTTATAAAAATACATAATTCAAATATTTTTAATTTTTGATTAAATTTTTAAAAATGATTTCAGTGTTTTCAATGGTTGTAGAAGCTAAAATTTAGATGCGTTTGCCCTGATGTAAAGCCTAACCGTTCGAAATTCTTCGGCACTAACCCTTTCCCATTTGCAACAGTACTTTCATCAATTACTACTTTGATTCTGATTTTAAACTTTCTTAGTAAATAATTTTTATATTTCAAATAAAACTCTGAAATGAAAGAGACCCATTTTGAAGAAATTTCATTACCCGAAAACGAGCAAGAAAATCCCTTTGATTTTAAGGCTGAATTTTTTAAAGTTTTAGAGACTGTTTAAAATTCATTTATTGATTTTATTTTTAAAAGAGTTTTTCCAAAAATATATTTTACAAAAAAAATATATTTTTGGTTAACCAATGGGCGAAACAGGGTCTTATCCCGTCCTGAAATTTTAGGAAGACTTTATTCATGCGGGTTTAAAATAATTAATGAAGAAACTATTGACAACCTATACTATTTCGTTGTAAAAAAAACGAAAGAACCTTTCTTCGATTTTTATCCTACATATGGACCTCTTATAAAAATAAGAAGGATTGGGAAAAACGGGAAAGTAATCAGGGTATATAAATTCCGCACTATGCATCCTTATTCTGAATACATTCAGGAATATATTTATGAAGAAAATAAACTTGATGAAGGCGGAAAATTCAAAAACGATTTCCGTGTTACAACATTAGGAAAAATAATGCGAAAATTATGGATTGATGAATTACCTATGATTTATAATATTCTAAAGGGAGATTTAAAACTATTTGGAGTAAGACCTTTAAGCAACCAATACTTCTCATTATACCCGGAAGAATTCAGAAAAATACGCATCCAATATAAGCCCGGGTTAATTCCTCCTTTTTACAAAGACATGCCTAAAACGCTTGATGAAATAATTGCTTCAGAAAAAGAATACCTTAGACAATACGATAAACATCCTTTGACTACAGATTGCAAATACTTCTTTCATGCATTTTATAATATTATTTTTAAAAGAGCCCGCAGTAAATAGACGATTTCATTTTACCTGAATAAATTTCTATACCATAAATTTTATATATTTTTGCCACATATTGAATGTTGATGTTGCTTTAATTACTTATGAAATTTATAACCAGCCTTCTACTCTGCCTTGCTGCAATTAACTTCTGTTTTTGTCAAACTGATACTGTTTATAAAGAAACAAAAGAATACACATGTACTTTTAAGTATTCAGAAACTTCAACAAATTCTAATAAAAACACCAATTATATCATTGAAGAAATTTCCAAAAGCATCCCAAAAATTTTAGAATATACACAAGTTTCATTTACATACATTGATAAATTATCAATAACGAATATTCCTAAATCAAACAAAAAAGAAATTAAAAATTATAAAATTTCTTTTCAGATTGTTCCCGAAAAACCCACTGGCGATATACTCTACAAAACTTTTGATATATCTGACGTCCTTCTTCCAGGTAAAATTGAAATAGAATATTCCGCTAATGAAAAAGGAATATTGAAACCTTTTAAAAATTCAACAGAGTGTATAAAGAACAGTACTAACAAAACTTTTATAATTTCACAAGTATATATTGATTCAATCCCTTTTGAAATCCCTCAAATAAAAATTGAAAAAATAAATTTTACTTACAACGACTCTGACCTTTACCATTTCAAGATAAAAACTCAACTGATAAAAGATTATTACAACTCTGAATTTTCAATATCAGCAGCAAAAGAAAAATTATCGGAAATCAATCTCACTTACATCGACCTTGTTAAAGTTTACGATATAAAGCTGAAAGAGATTGAGAAAACAATGACGGAAATTTATAATAAAGATTTTATTGCAAAACTCGGGTTATACTCCCACGACCCTATTGATTTTATTAATAAATTCAGCACATTGAATGTTAAGGTAAAAACCCTGCGAAGCAAAATAAATGAAATGCTGTCGACTCTCGATGTGGTTAATTATAATAAAGCTATCGAATGCTTATCTAAAAACGATACAACAAATGCTTTAAATTATTTAAAAAAAAGCGCTATTGCAAATCCGTATTACTCACCTGCATTTCTTTTAATGGCACGGATTCTCTACTTAAAAAATGAGCTGACTGAATCAGGTAAAAATTTAATTAATATCACCACCAGGCTGAATCCTAATCAGGAAATCCTTAAACAGGTCATTAAACTTGCCGACAGTCTTGATAAACGCTTTATCGCCAGAGGAGAGTCATCTATTCTTGCTGAAGATTATCATGCTGCACTTAATATACTAAATGATGCAAAAAACTTTTGTTCAAATATAAAAGTCATCAATTGTCCTGAAAGCCTTCAGAAAAGCATAGCTAAAGCAAAGTACGGAATTTACAAATCATTTCTTATCGTTTCAAAAAAAGCTGTTGATACCGACAATCTTGATATAGCCGAAATATATATTACCAATGCAAAAGATTTTCAGGACACGAATTCATCCGATATAATTTCATCATCAGAAGCCGATAATCTTCTTTCGCAGTTAATAACAGGACTTACTACACACAGCATATCACTGAATTCAAAATCACTTTACGATAGCGCTTATGTTATCTTGCAAGACATTTCTAATCTTTGTTACAAATACAAAAACAATGCTTGCGATAATAAATACAAGGCTGTTATGACTGTTACCAAACAGGGAATATACAAATCGTTTATAAAAAAAGCTAAAGATTACATAAAATACAACGACCCTGTAAAAGCTGAAGAAACTATTGTTCTGGCAAAAAAATATCAACAAGAAAACCCTGCCGATATTCCTTCTGCAATTGCCGCTGATTCGCTTACCGGACAACTTAAAGAAAAATATTACATGAAATATATTTCTGATGGAATCTCTTATTTGAAATTACAAAACGGAATTAGCGCTTTACATAGTTTTGGCATGGCCAAAGACATCGAAAGAAATTATATCGTAAAACCGGATACCCTGCTCGACTCATTGCTGCACGCTTCGGCAAAACCTTATATCAGCAATTTTATTCAAAAAGGCAATATGCATACCTGGGGGAATGAACCCGGTAAAGCAAAGGAAATGGCCGACACGGTAAAGGTGATGATGAAAATGTATAACCTGGAAAATGATTCAATCATTAATCTTTCATTTGCTGATCTGGAAACAAAAATATCTGCTTTATATTGCAAACAGGCTAATGAAAAATATAATGAATCATGTACAACAGCAAAGCAAAAAATTTCGTTGAATAATTATGCTGAAGCTTATGATTATTATCAAAAAGCTATTGCTGTCACTCAATCAAATTCAAGATGTAAAATATCCGATACCGATGCCAAATCAGGTATTACAAAATATCAGGAAGCTGCAAAATATCAGAAACTGCGCAATCAATCCGATTCTGCAGTCCGGTTGAAATTATATAACTTTGCCATTGACAAATATTACGAAGCCGAAAAGTTAGCTGCATCATTAAATATGGAACAATATGGCTTATCACATATTCCTTTTGAAAAGTACATTATTTCGCAAAACGAATCATACATTCTTAATGCTGCAAAATATTTTTCAGGAAAAAATAATTCAGAAAAAACATTTTCATTATTAAATATTTTAGCGAACCGGAATTTCAGCGATAGTACTGTATTTCTTTGCCAGGAGCAGTTAGCCAGGATGCTTAGTAAAACGGATTATTACAGCAATCCAAATCAAAAGCCGGCAGAACTGATTAAAAAATATACATCCAATAATAAATGGTTTCTCACATTCCGGAAAACATACATCTTGTGCTGGAAAGAATACAAAAAGAAAAAATAATTTGCTTTTGAAATACTGATTTATTAATATTGTTTAAGAAACTAAAATTTTTCATAAAGTAACTTGCATGAAAAATACCATCGAAGAATATCTAGATTATTCCATTGAAGACGGGCCACTAAAAGTGCAGAATGTTTTAGTAATGCATGGGGCAAACTATTTCAGTGCAGGTCCTATTGTTAAATTCAGAATCAACCTGGGTGAATATAATGAAGTATTCACAAACCTTATTCCTAACTTTCCCGGAAACCTTGAAAAAAAATTGCCCTCATTAATCAAACATCATTGTTCTGTTGGGCAGGAAGGCGGATTTCTATTAAGAGTAAATGAAGGAACATTACTAGGTCATGTTATCGAACATGTTTCTATTGAACTGCAAATCATGGCTGGAATGGATGTGGGATATGGGAAAACCCGCAGCACACTTGAAGAAGGAGTATATAATATTATTTTCCGTTATGTTGATGAAGTGGCCGGTGTATATGCAGGCAAAGCGGCAGTAAATCTCATCAATTCATTACTCACCGGAAAAGAATTCAATGTTCAGCCAATAGTAGATGCATTAATTGATATACGTGAAAAAAGACTACTTGGTCCCAGCACACAAGCCATAGTGAACGAAGCAGAGATAAGAAAAATTCCAACACTACGATTAGATGCATATAATCTTGTTCAACTTGGAACAGGAAAATATCATAAACGTGTGCGTGCTACCATTACATCAGATACTAACCTGATAGCTGTTGAAACCGCCGATAATAAATATCTCACAAACCTCATGCTTTCGGATGCAGGGATCCCGGTTCCTGAAACCATCCGCACAGATAAAACCGATGATGCTGTTTTATTTTTTGAAAGGCTTCAAAAACCTGTAGTGATAAAACCTTGCGAAGGCTACTTAGGAAAAAACCTCGCAGTAAACTTAACCAATAAAAATAAAATAATTTCTGCTTTCCAAAGTGCACAGCAATTAGATAAAAATGTTTTAATACAACCCTTCATTGAAGGAAAATCATACAGACTATTGGTTATCGGCAATAAGTTTATTGCTGCTTCCGAACTTACACCACCTTTTATTATTGGTAATGGAACAACGACTATTAAAAAGCTTATTGCTGAAATGAATGCTAATCCTGAAAGACAGACCGGTGATAAAGGTAAACTTTCAATAGTTGTACTTGATGAAATTACAGAAAATTTGATAGCAGAAAAAGGATATAATCATGAAACCATTCTTCCGCAGGGAGAACAATTATTTCTAAAAATATCTGGAAACATGAGATTGGGCGGCTCGGCAAAAGATGTTACTGACATCGTCCACCCATTTAATATTTTTCTTGCAGAACGCGCAGCACAGGTTATAGGGCTGAATGTTGCCGGTGTTGATTTCATCACAAAAGATATTTCATCACCTATCAATGAAAACGAAGGCGTGATCATTGAAGTGAATGCCGCTCCCGACTTTCGTATGCATATGAACCCTACATCCGGTACACCTCGCAATGTAGCGTCAAATCTTATTGATATCCTTTTTCCTGAAAAAGCAAAAACAAGAGTCCCTGTTTTTTCAGTAACCGGAACAGCAGGAAAAACAATAATGGTAACACTATTGAATTACTGTCTCAAACGCGAAGGTTATACAATAGGCATGACCACTTCCGATGGTTTATATATTGGTGAAAAATGCCTGATGAAAGGAGATATGACATATCCCGAACATGTGAAACTTGTACTTAAAGATCCAACTATTGATTGTGCCATTCTTGAAACTTCGCGCGAAGGAATATTAAGAAAAGGACTGGGATATAAATTTGCTGATTTTGGAATTGTGCTGAACATGTACGACGATCATGTTGGCGCTGATGATATAAAATACGTTGAAGACTTAGCTTATGCCAAATCAGTTGTTGCAGAAGAAGTATATGAAACGGGTTACACCATTTTAAATGCCGACAGCTCTCTTGTTCTTGAAATGCGCAACCGTCTGTTTAGTAAAAGCATTTTATTTTCAAAGTATAACGATAACAAAGAACTGCTTGCACATGTATTAAAAGGAGAAATGGCTGTATATATTTCTGATGGGATAATTTTTATTTCAAAAAATTCAATAACATATCCAATTGCCGCGTTACATGAAATTCCTCTTACATTCAACGAAAAAGCAAGATTAACTTATGACCAGATATTAGCAACTGTTGCTACTCTTGCAGCACATGGTATTGCTAATGAAAAAATAAAACAATATTTATGCGAATTCATTCCTTCTTTTGACACCATCCCCGGAAGGCTGAATTTTATTGATGTAAATAATTTTAAAGTATTACTCGACAATGCCCATAACTACGATAACTTTAAAGGTATTAAAGAATTTTTAAGTTATTTCCGTGAAAATAAAATTGGCGTTATTAGCGCTGCCGGTAATCGCAGCGATGAAGAGATTATGAAATTGGGCATTCTTGCTTCCGAAACATACAATGATTTGATTTTGTATGAAGACCCTGATAAACGAGGACGTGAAGACGGTCAAATTTCTTCATTATTAAAAAAAGGTGCGCTGCAAAATAATTTCCCTGAAGATAAAATTCACATTTCCGCTTCACCACAGGAAGCATTGCTATCAGGATTAAACAAAGGTAATGAAAACACTATTGTTGTCATTCTTTCCTCAACTCCTTTTACAACTTATAAGGAAATAAAAAACTTTTCCTCGATGAATAAATAATTTTTCTGTTTATTTCATGCTTGTTATTGCTGTGCTTGAAAATATGAATGGGAAAATTATTTTTTTTATTTCAATATTAATGTGATTATTACCGATTGTCAACAAAAATCTATAGAATGAAAATAGTTTATTAACTAAAATATGTTAGTATTTAACTATAAAAAAAGTTTTATTCATGTTTCAACAAATTACATTTGTGTAATGCTTTTAAGAACCATTATTATACCTCGGCTGAATGAATTTGCAAAATAATGCAAAATCATTCGCTCAGCCTGCCTTGCCGTCAGGCAGGTATTACTGAATCTAAACGACTTTAACTTTGCAAATTCGTCAAGATCCAGTATAAATAATTATCTTTTTGGCAGATGGGTTGGTTTAAAAAAATAAAAAAAAAGGAACCTATGCATTTTATAGAATACCCAAATAACACCAGTTCTCCACAAAAAGGACATATTGTTTTAATTGGTGGAGCTGAAGATAAAAAAAACGATAAGCAAATATTAAAGCGGGTTATTGGAATCAATAATGCTAAAACTGCTGTTATTATTCCTACTGCATCAAATTATCCAGCTGGTCTTGCTGAAGATTATTTTTATGCATTCCGCGACCTTGGTGTAGAGAACAATTTTATTTTCGACATTCGCGAACGCTCCGAAACCGATAAGCCGGAATACCTGGAAAAAATAGAACAGGCCGATCTTATTTTCTTTACCGGTGGCGACCAGTTTAAACTAGTTAGCACTTTGATCGACACACAACTTTTTCAAAAAATAGTAAGTAAAAATCTAAGGGGTGCAACTATTGCCGGAACAAGTGCTGGCGCTGCTGCCGCCTGCGACCCTATTTTATTTGATGGTGACTATAATGGACTTCAGAAAGGTACCATCAGGCATTTCAAAGGTTTTGGATTTATAAAAAATATTACTATCGATACACACTTCGTAAGCAGAGGAAGATTAGGAAGACTCACGCAATTCCTTACATCAGGACAAAGTACAAAAGGAATAGGTATAGGTGAAAATACTTCCATTATTATTTCGCCTGATAATACATTTGAAGTCGTAGGTGCTGAAATGGTTACTGTTGTTAATACCGAAAATGTCAGCTATTCGAACTTTGACGAAATAAAAGAAAACGATCCTATCGTGATTAATGACATACGTATTGGATTTCTACAAAGCGGAAGCTTTTTCGATTTAAATGATTGGAAAGTTCTTCCTACTAATAATTTTAGCAATAATAAGCCTGAAAAAGTAAGGCTATACAGCTAAGCGCTTGTTAAAATCTTTTGCTCTTATCATTTTTAAAAAGGTTTAAAAAGTATTAACTTTGCACGCTTTTTAAAAAAATCACTCTCTAAAAATTATATCAATGGAAAATTTTAACGATTTCGATGTACGGAAATTCTATGTCTATAACGGACCTAATTACTACCTGAATAAAAAAGCTTTGGTATTTAATATTTTTCTTGAACCTGATGGACCCGAAGTAAGTTATTACAAAAACACTGTTTACAAAGAATTCCCAAATATTGAAAAAAGAAATCCTTCCACAGTCATTGATCTTTTTGCTGCTACTCTTATCCAGGTTTTAAAAATGGACATCGACCTTTTCATCAACGAATACTCAATTAGCGAAGATGGCGAGGATTATGTTGTCGCCACTGAATTTTTAGATGAAGCAATTACCGAAGATGCTATCCTTCTTATCAGCGGATGGTTCAAAGCAATGAATGAAAACCTTGAATTTAATTTCCACGATGAGTTTGTGAAATTACAATCCTCTTTTGATAAAACCATACTTGGTGGACCAACTATCTATTCTCTTGTTGAAGCTGGATTAAAAAGGAATATCCCGGTTTTCTTTTTATATGAAGAAAATCAATTTCAATGGGGATATGGGAAAAAACAATTACGCGGACGTTCTACTACTTTCCACACCGATGGAATAAAAGATACCGAATTCACTATGTATAAAGATATGGTTGGCGATTTTCTTATCATGTGTGGCTTCCCTACTCCTATCGGCAGAAATTGTTTCAGTGTTGAAGAAGCAGTTAAAGAAGCATTGCAATTAGGTTTTCCTGTTGTTGTAAAACCAGTTGCCGGACACAAAGGACAAGGTGTTACAACTAACATTGAATCGGAAGAAGCCGTTAGAAAAGCATTCAACCTCATTATCGCTGCTGCTGAAGCCAGTGGAGATAAATTTGACGGAATCATTGTGCAACAACAAATTTACGGAACCGATCACCGTTTGTTGGCAGTGGAAGGAAAATTTGCTGCTGCCCTGCAGCGTGTGCCTGCATATGTTGATGGCGACGGAAAAAATGACATACAGCAACTCATCAATGTTGACAATGCAAAAGAAGTCCGCCTTGATAATGCTCGTTCTCCTTTATGCAAAATAAAAATTGATGACGATCTTAAAGATTATCTTTCATTGCAGGGACTGTCATTATCATCTGTTCCTAAAAAAGGGGAAAGAATATTTCTGCGCCGTGTTGCCAATATTTCTGCAGGTGGTGTATCAATAAATGTTACCGAAAATATTCATCCTAAAAATATTGAAATGGTTGAATCCATTGCAAAATTTTTCAAAGTAAAATGTTTGGGTATTGATGTTTTAGCACAGGATATATCAAAACCATGGACCGATGGCAATTTCGGAATCATTGAAATAAATGCAGGACCGGGAGTTTTCATGCACCTTGCTCCTGCAATAGGCGGCTCTATTGATGTTCCCGGCCTTGTAATGACCTCTCATTTCACAAGACCGGAAAACTCAAGAATACCTATCATCGCAGGAAATAACATTTCAAAGGAATTTGCCGATACTATTTTTCAGTTATTGAAAATTCACAAACCCGATATTTGTTTTGCAAGCCTTGTTCCTGAAGGAGTTTTCTTCAACGGAAATTATTTTTATAAAAATGAACAGCATGATCAGAATGTAAAAATAATTCTTCGTTTCCCAGAAACTGAATTTGCAATTTTCAATCACGATAAACATAATATTTACGATTATGGTTTCTTCCATGAAGGTGCCGACATTGTAATCCTTGATAACCCTAATTATGCTGAAGCATCATTAAAAAACCTTTTGCTTCCAAACACGGTTTTAATAGAAATTACAGACCACCAGCTGGAAATAAAAATCAATGATGAAGTAAAATCAAGCATTGCATTTTATAACGATATTGATAAAGAAAACCTGGTACTCGATGCTATTAAGCCTTTACTAAAAGATTTGATTTATAAATACGAATAAATTATTTTATGAATTATGCAGATAGTGTTAAGTTAAGTCTTGTATTTCACAGAATGTCATATTGAGTTTATCGAAATGTGAACATTCTGTAAGCGGTTCATCCTTCGATTTACTCAGGATGACCGTCATTTCAAAATTAGCTTAACACTAGTTGATCATTCCATCGATTGTCATGCATAAAAAATGAAGGTATCTTTATCATTAACATGATTCATTGTTTTCTTTAAATGGCAAATATTTTTAACAGCTCAATAATTTTATTTTATATCTTAGTTTCATTATTTAACAAAAACAAAAAACATGATGATTCTATTAAAAAAATGCGAAGTCTACGCTCCTGAATTTCTAGGAAGAAAAGACGTTTTAATATCCGGTTCAAAAATTATTTCAATTGATGACGATATACAGCTTCCCGACAGCAAATGGCTACAAAATATAAATTGTGACGGATTGAAACTGGTTCCCGGGTTCATTGACGGTCATGTACATATTGCCGGTGCCGGTGGCGAAGGTGGTCCTTCAACCCGTACACCTGAATTGCAACTTAGTCAATTGATCGAAGCCGGAATCACTACGGTAATAGGATGTTTGGGAACTGACGGAATTACAAGGTCTGTGGAATCGGTTTTAATGAAAGCAAAAAGCCTAAGAGCCGAAGGTGTTTCTTGCTGGATATATACCGGCGCCTATCAGGTCCCTACTCCCACTATCACAGGCGATGTAGGAAAAGATATAGCATTGATCGAAGAAATAATTGGAGTTGGAGAGATCGCAATCTCTGACCATCGCTCATCATGCCCTAATACAGATGAACTAATGAAACTCACCGAACACGCAAGAGTTGGCGGGATGCTTGGAGGTAAAGCCGGAATTGTGAATATTCATCTTGGCGATGCATACAACCCCTTTCAACCCTTATATGATGTTACGGAAAAATGCATGTTAAAGCTTACACAATTTTATCCCACACATTGCAACCGCAATGACTATACCCTGGAAGACGCAAAAGAATATGGGAAAAAAGGAGGCTATGTAGATATCACGACAAGCTCTTATCCTTATTTTCCTGAATATGAAGTAAAGCCTTCAAAAGCAGTATTAGAACTTATAAATGCAGGCGTACCTTTGGAAAACATAACATTTACAAGTGATGCGTGCGGCTCTCTTCCTGGTTTTGATGAAAAAGGAAATCTTATAAAACTTGAAACTGGCTTACCCTGCGCTAATTTCCGCGAATTGATGGACATGGTAAATAATGAAGGGCTTGATTTAGATAAAGCCTTAAAAGTAATTACTTCCAATCCGGCTGATATTTTGAAATTAAAAAGCAAAGGACACATAGTTGAAGGCAATGATGCTGATCTTATTCTTTTGAATGGTAATGAAATTTATTCAGTGATTGCAATGGGGCAATTCATGATGAAAGAACGAAAGATCCTAAAAAAAGGCAGTTACGAAAAATAAAAAAAAATTATAAAATGCCCTAAGAAAATAGGGCATTTTTATTTTAACTATAATTTAACAATTTTATTAAAATAAGTTTTGAAAAATATTGAGCTGTAACCACGTTCAAGAATTTTATATGATTAATAATTAAAAGAAATAAATAATTGTTTTATCGATAAATAATTAACTTTCGTATTAGTTATAATTTTCATTTAAAAAATCTATATTATCTAAATTTTATATTTATCATTATATTCTAAGTATATACACCTACAGGGCAAACGCATTATAAATATTAACTGTCCATAGTTGATAAAATGCACACATGAAATAAAAAATGTAATCAAATAGGATTTCACTTTGTGGAAAAAACGGATGAAATCACCTATTGAATATTTT
>Ga0209098_1003503_pt1 | contig 12898 bp, 9 predicted proteins | sample AD_JPNHW1_MetaG_FD_184429 | JGI IMG/M metagenome (GOLD analysis project Ga0209098, IMG submission 184429) | Active sludge microbial communities of municipal wastewater-treating anaerobic digesters from Japan - AD_JPNHW1_MetaG (SPAdes) (version 2) | ecosystem: Engineered > Bioreactor > Anaerobic >... | reverse complement strand
ATCCTGATAGCTCCCCGCCATAAAGTCGCGGTTGCTCAGGGAATCCCGCGGGGTGAACTGGGATGCCGATTCGCGGATGGCGGTGAACTGCCGGGAGACATCCTGCGTGCCGGGATAATACCACTGCTGGGCGATGATGGCGCCGCCGAGCCGGTCGACGGTATTGGCAAAGGCATCGCTGATGGCCTGACCGTAGTCGTCGGCCGGCGCCAGGGCGACAAAGGTGCGCAGGCCGAGGACGGAGTAGGCATAGTTCGCCAGGGCCGCCCCGCGGGTTTCAATGTCGCTGCTCATCTGCCAGACATTGGGCCCGAGTGCGGCGATGCCGTTGTCGGAAGCGACCGGTACCAGCATCGGGATATCACGCTGCGCCGCCAGGGCGGCCATGGCGGCACTGCGGTCGCCAGCCAGCTCGCCGATGATGAGATCGACATGGCTGTCGAGCAGCTCCTGCATGGCGCTGATGCCCTGCCGCATGTTCGATCCCGAGTCCTTGAGCACCAGCTCGATACCCTGCGGCTGGTCCTGCAGCGCCAGTGCGGCGCCGCGGAGGAATTCCATGCCATTGTCCGCTTCGAAACCGGAGAGGGGCAGGATGATTCCAATACGTAACCGGTAGAGCGTCTCCGCAGCCGGCCGGGTTCGCAGCTCCTGGGCGAGCCGCTGCAGCCGGGCCTCCGGGGCATTCATCTGCAGCCGCTGCAGCCAGTCGTCACCCTCACTGCGCCGGCCCTCACCATAGGCCTCGCGCGCCAGCCAGTAGAGCAGCCAGTTGCGGCTGCCGGCGCGCTGGAATTCGCCGAGGTATCCTTCAAGTCCGGGTTCGTGGATGCCCTGCGCCGCGATCCGACTCCCGGCCATTTTGGCATTCTCCGCCAGGGCGGTCGCGGGATTGTGGTCGATGACGGTCAGCAAATGAAAAAGCGCCTGGATCGTTTCACCGGCGCCGTAACTGGACCGCGCCAGGGTATATTCCGCCGCGTCGCGGTAGCGGCTCTGCGGAAACTGGCGCACTAGCTTTTGCGCATAGTAACGCGACTGGTTCCGATCGCCGAGCCGGTCATGGATAGCGCTGAGCAGCAGATAGATCTTGCTCAGGTGCGGCGCACTCGAGCTTTTTTCCAGGGCGGACATCAACTGCCCCCGGGCCGTCTCATAGCTGCCGCTGTGGTAGGCGGCCACGCCCTGATCGAAAAGGACTTTGGCGCTGCCGTTCTGGGCCGGGGCAACCGCCGGGAGCCCGAGTGATAAGCACAGGGTGAACAACAGCAATTGCAGCACAGGCGAAATGCTTTTACTGCGAGAGGCGGGAGCTCGGAAAATGGCCTTCAACAAGGGGATCTCCTTGGCAAGGATATTATTCAACGGTCACGCTCTTGGCCAGATTGCGGGGCTGATCCACATCGCAGTTGCGCAGGATCGCCATGTGATAGGCAAAGAGCTGCAGCGGGATGATGGTAAGGAGCGGCGTCAGCATCTCCACGGTCGGCGGTACATAAATAACATGCTGGGCGTGTTTCTTTATTTCCTGGTCACCCTCGGTGGCAATGGCGATCACCCGGCCGTTGCGCGCCCGCACCTCTTCAATGTTGCTGAGGATTTTATCATAGACCGAGTCCCGGGTGGCGATAAAGACCACCGGCATATGGTCGTCGATGAGCGCGATCGGCCCGTGTTTGATCTCGGCCGCCGGATAGCCCTCGGCGTGGATATAGGCGATCTCCTTGAGCTTCAGGGCACCCTCGAGTGCGACCGGAAAATTGTAGCCGCGGCCGAGATAGAGACAGTTGCGCACCTCCTTGTGCATCTCGGCCAGGGCGCGGATCTGGTCGCTCTGTTCGAGAATCTTCTGGATCTTGCCGGGAATCGCCTGGAGCGCGCCGACCAGTTCGCGCCCACGCGCTGAGGAAACCGAGCGCATCCGCCCGAGCAGCAGGGTGATCAGCGCCAGCACCGTCACCTGCGAGGTGAAGGCCTTGGTCGAAGCAACGCCGATCTCAGGTCCGGCATGAAGATAGACCCCCGCGTCGGTTTCGCGGGCGATGCTGGAGCCCACGACATTGCAGATGCCATAGACCTTGCTGCGCTTGCGTTTGGCCTCGCGGATAGCCGCCAGGGTGTCGGCGGTTTCACCCGATTGGCTGATGGCGATGACGGCGGAATCGTCGTTGACGATCGGATTGCGGTAGCGGAACTCCGAGGCGTATTCCACCTCCACCGGAATGCCGACCAGCTCTTCGAACAGGTATTCACCGATCAGGGCGGCGTGCCAGGATGTGCCGCAGGCGGTGAGGATGATGCGCCGGGCATACAGCAGCGATTCAAAATCATGCTCGATGCCGCCGAGGCGCGTCGTGCCCTCCTCCCACATCAGCCGGCCGCGCAGGGTGTCGGCCAGGGTGCTCGGCTGTTCCATGATCTCCTTGAGCATGAAATGGGCATATCCGGCCTTTTCGATCTGCTGGAGGTCGAGGTCGATGGGCTCGGCGATCTTGGCGACCGGACAGTTTTCGATAGTTTTGACTGCAATACCGCTGCGGGTAAGGACGGCCAGCTCGCCATCGTCGAGGTAGGTGACGCTCTGGATCACGCCGACCAGCGGCGCCGCGTCGGAAGCCACGTAGAACTCCCCCTCGCCATGGCCGATGACCAGGGGCGAGCCGTTGCGCGCCGCTACCAGGGTATCGGGATGATCGCGGTCGATGATGGCCAGGCCGTAGGTGCCTTGCACACAGGCCAGTCCCTGGCGCACCGCCTCGCCCAGATCCATTCCCTTCTTGAGATTTTCCTCGAAGAGATGGCTCAGGACCTCACTGTCGGTATCCGAGACGAAGGTATGGCCCTTGCGCTGCAGTTCGTCGCGCAGCAGGATAAAGTTTTCGATAATGCCGTTGTGGACCACCGCCACCCGGCAGCTGCAGTCGCTGTGGGGATGGGCGTTGACTGTGTTGGGCTCGCCATGCGTCGCCCAGCGGGTATGGCCGATGCCGAGCGTGCTCTGCGGCGTCTGCTCGGGGAGAATCCGTTCGAGCTCGGCAATTTTGCCCGCCGCTTTCTCCATCCATATCCCCTCTCCGGTCCACAGGGCGATCCCCGCGCTGTCATAGCCGCGGTACTCCAGGCGGTGCAAACCATTGAGAAGCAGCGGCAGTACATTCTGTCGTCCGATATAGCCTACTATCCCACACATTAGCGGCCTCCAGTTCCCGTCATCCCGGGTTCAGTCGAAATGCAGCACAGCACCCGTCCGCCCGCTTCACCCGGGCAAACAGCCTATTCCCATTCGATCGTGCTGGGCGGCTTGGAACTGATATCGTAAACCACCCGATTGACGCCTTTTACTTCGTTGATGATCCGATTCGAGATTTGCGCCAGCAGCGGCCGGGGAATCTCGGCCCAATCGGCGGTCATGCCGTCCATGCTGGTGACGGCGCGCAGGGCGATCACGTTTTCATAGGTGCGTTCATCGCCCATGACCCCGACGGTCTGGATCGGCAGCAGCACCGCAAAGGCCTGCCAGATGCGGTTGTACTCCCCGCTGCGGCGCAGCTCTTCCATAAAAATGCGGTCGGCCGGCCGGAGAATCTCCAGCCGCTCCGGCGTGATCGTGCCGAGAACGCGTACCGCCAGCCCGGGACCGGGGAAGGGATGACGGCCGAGGATGTACTCGGGCACCGCCAGCTCGCGACCGACCTTGCGCACCTCGTCCTTGAACAGCTCGCGCAGCGGCTCGATCAGCTTGAGGTCCATCTTTTCGGGCAGCCCGCCGACATTGTGATGGCTCTTGATGGTCGCTGAGGGCCCGCGCGTCGAGACGCTTTCGATGACGTCGGGATAGAGGGTGCCTTGCACCAGATAGTGTACACCGCCGATCCGCCGAGCCTCTTCCTCGAATACCGCGATGAACTCGCGGCCGATGATCTTGCGTTTTTGCTCGGGATCGGCCACCCCGGCAAGCCGGTCGAGAAAACGCTCGCTGGCATCGACCAGCCGGAACTCGAAATCGGCATTGCGGTAAAAGCGGCAGACCTCCGCGCCCTCGTTTTCGCGCAGCAGACCGGTGTCGACAAAGATACAGGTGAGCTGATGGCCGATGGCACGCCCCACCAGTGCTGCGGCGACCGTGGAGTCGACGCCGCCCGAGAGGGCACAGAGGACGCGCTCGGTACCGACCCGCGCCTGGATCTCCGCCACTGTGCTCTCGACAAAGGAGCTGGCATTCCAGTCGCCGCGGCAGCCGCAGCTTTTAAAGACGAAATTGCCGAGCAGTTCCGCGCCGCGCGGGGTATGCACCACCTCGGGATGGAACTGGATGCCGAACACCGGGCGGTGGCGGTGCGAGATGGCGGCGATCGGGGCGTTGGCGGTATGGGCGATGACCGTGAACTCGGGCGGAATGCGGGTGAGATGATCGCCATGGCTCATCCAGACCGTCAGCGATCCGCCCAGCCCCGCGAAAAGGCTCTCCGGCTCGTCAATCTGCAATTCAGCCCGGCCGTACTCGCGCTGCGGCGCGCGCGCCACCTCGCCGCCGCACAGATGACTGATCACCTGCAGTCCGTAGCAGATCCCGAGAATGGGGATGTCGAGCTTGAGGATAGCCGGGTCCGGGAGGGGCGCATCCGCGCCATACACCGAGGAGGGGCCGCCGGAGAGGATGATGCCCCGGGGCCGGAGCGCCTGCACTTCGGCGAGCGGCAGGGAGTAGGGTCTGATCTCGGAGTAAACGCCCAGCTCGCGGATGCGGCGCGCGATCAGCTGGGTATACTGCGATCCGAAATCGAGGATCAGGATCCGTTCAAGGTGCTCCATGATCAATCGTCCTTACGGGCAGTCAAAATGTGATCTTCCATTCCCGCAAGGTTTTAAGGGCGGGATAACAGGTCATGTCACAATGGATCGGCGTGATTGAGATCATCCGCTCCAGGATCGCCTGGTCGTCGAGCTCCTGATCCGGCTCGTCCTCCCGCTTCTCGCCGGTAAGCCAGTAATAATTACGGTTATGCGGATCCTTGCGGATTTCATATTCTTCGATCCAGTTGGTCGTTCCCTGCCGGGTAATGCGGACGCCGCATATCTCGCTGCGCGGCACCGACGGCACATTGACATTGAGAAAAACCCCGGGCGGCAGGGGATGCGCGAGGAGCTGGTGGGTGATCACGCCGGCGAACTCGGCGGCCACGGAGAAATCGCTGTTGGAATAGGAGGCCAGGCTCATGGCGATGGCCGGAATGCCCGAGATCGCCCCTTCGGTCGCTGCCGAGACTGTCCCGGAATAAATGGTGTTGATGCCGGTATTGGAGCCCTGGTTGATGCCCGAAATGACAATGTCGGGCATGCGGTTCTGGCGTCCGAGATCCCAAATGGCCACCTTGACGCAGTCGGCCGGGGTGCCGCGGACGGCATAACCAAAGAAGGCGCCGTTCTTGCGCATTTCGCTGACACGCAGGGGATCGCTGAGGGTGATGGCATGGCCGACCGCGCTCATCTCGGAGATCGGGGCGTAGATAATAATCTCACCATGCCGGGTCATTTCAGCGGCCAGGGCCGCCAATCCCGGGGCATTGATGCCGTCATCGTTGCTGAGGAGGATTCTCACGGGCTACTCGATGTCTTGTGGTGGTGGTTGCTGGCGTGCGCCGGATTTGGCCCGGACTGGTTTATCGGATGCGCCGGCTCGAGATCGTTTGGGCTGCGCCGGCGCAGCAGTGGTGCTATCGCCGGCTTTTTTCGCGGCTGCTGAGCGCGGCTGGCTTCGCCTGGCCGGTGCGGCAGTACCGCTATCGGCGGCTTTTTTCGCGGCCGCTGAGCGCGGCTGGCTCCGCCTGGCCGGTGCGGTCTCGGCCGCCGTGACGGGCGAAGCCTGTGCACTCCGAACCGCCGCAGCGGATTTCGGGCGCGGCGCAGCACCGGCTGCGGCTGCGCGCGCACTGCGGCGCCCGCCCCGGGCGCGGACGGAACTGCCGAAGAAACGGAGGAGATGCTCGAGATGCTCCTTGAGGTCGCGCCGGTGCAGGATCAGGTCGACAAAACCATGCTCCTGGACAAATTCGGCGCGCTGGAAACCTTCCGGCAGGTCCTGACCGATGGTCTGCTTGATGACCCGCGGACCGGCGAAGCCGATGAACGCCCCGGGCTCGGCAATGATGATATCCCCGAGCATGGAAAAACTCGCGGTGGTCCCGCCGGCGGTGGGATCGGTGAGGATCGAGATATAGGCGAGCCCCGCATCGGAGAGCTGGGCCAGTTTGGCCGAGGTCTTGGCCATCTGCATCAGTGAGAGGATGCCCTCCTGCATGCGCGCTCCCCCCGAGGCCGAGAGGATGATCATCGGCCGCTGCGTCGCTATGGCCCGGTCGATGGCCCGGCTGATCTTTTCGCCGACCACCGATCCCATGCTGCCGCCGATGAAGCGAAAATCCATGAGCGCCATGATGACCGGCATCCCGCCCAGGGTGCATTCACCGGTGCGGACGGCATCCTGCAGCCCGGTTTTGGCCTGGGAATCCCGCAGCCGGTCGGCGTATTTCTTCGAATCCTTGAACTGCAGCGGATCGGCCGGCGCCAGTCCGGTATCCAGTTCCTTCAAGCGGCCCTCATCGGCCAGCAGCTCAGCGTACTGCTCGCTGTTCATGCGAAAATGGAAATCGCATTTCGTGCAGACGAGAAAGTTGCGCTCGAGGTCCTTTTTGTAAAGAATCTCGCCGCAGCGGTCGCACTTGATCCACAGCCCGTCCGGGAGCTCTCGCTTGGTCTGGGCCTCAAGCCCGGGGGTGACGCGTTTGAACCACTCCATAACGACTCCTTGCTACTCTGTTTCGGACGGCGGATCCACTATCTCGAGAAGGGGATTGGCCTGGATCAGGCAGCTCATCAGCACCGCATCTTCGTTCTCGACCTCGTAATACCCCTTGCGCAATCCGACCTGCGTGAATCCCAGCTTGTCGTAGAGCGCGATGGCAGCGCTATTGCTGCGCCGGACCTCGAGATGAGCGAGATAAAAGCCCATCTCCCGGCCCGCTCTCAAAAGGAGTAATAAAAAAGCATAACCGATGCCGCGCCGTTGATATTCCGGAGCTACCGCGACGTTGGCGATGTGCATCTCATCCGCCACCAGATAGGTGATCATATAGGCCGCTACGACCTCCCCATCCAGCAGGACAAGACTGCAGGCGTACTCCTGATCGAGGTCCTCGCGGAACATCTCCCGGGTCCACGCCGAGCGGAAGAGCTGCTCTTCGATGCGCACGACCTGATCCAGATCCTCTTCGCGCATGGCGCGATACGGCCAGCTCTCTCCGGATCCGGGGAGCCGCACTACCCCGGGAGCAAAGGCATCAGCGAACATGATCGTCCGGCGAGAAGACCGCTTTTTTGGGCTTGCCGACGACAAATTCCTGCAGATAGAGCGGCTCAAGCAGATCCGGTTTTTCACCCTGGTCCCGCTCCAGCAGCCGGCAGCCCAGCCGCGCAATCGTATGGGCGCTGAGCAAGGCGCGCCAGGCCGGGGCCGCATGATATCCCGCGGGCAGCGGATGCTGCGGGCTCTGGCCGATCAGCAAGGCCTCGGGCGGCACCTCAGCGGCCAGCTCAGGCCAACGAAAGATGCGAACCTCCGGCTGCGGCACATCGCCCTTGTCGCTGCGTTCATACAGACCGAGGTAATACTCGTCAGCGCGCGAGCGCAGCAGCGCGGCAATCAGCCCCTGCGCGACCGGCGCCTGTGCGGCCAGGGCCGCGAGCGTCGGCACAGCGACCAGCGGGATCTCCTGCGCCATGGCAATGCCCTTGGCGAAGGCGAGTCCGATGCGCAGTCCGGTGAAGGAGCCCGGGCCGATGGAGACGGCCACCGCATCGAGGTCGGACATTCGCCAGCCGGCGTCCGCCAGCAGGGCATCTACCGCCCGCGTCAGCAGCCGGCCATGGGAGTTCTTCAGGGCCGCGCGGTACTCCACAACCAGCGCCTCGCCTTGCGTCAGCGCCGCAGCGCAGATCGGGGTGGCGGTTTCAATAGCCAGCAGGTTCATGACGATAGACCTCGATCAAACGTACCTCGGCGGTGAGCGGCACAGCGTCTGACTGCAGTTTCCCGATTTTCGCCGCGGCCTCAATGCCGTGGGAGAGCTGCATCCGGGTATGTCCCGGCGTCAGCCAATCCTCGATCAGCTCGGGCCACTCGATCAGGCAGATGCCCTCGCCATCGAGATACTCCTCGAGTCCGAGATCGTGCAGCTCGGCAGCCGCGTGCAGACGGTAAAAGTCGAAATGATAGACCGGCAGCCGGCCGCGATACTCATTGATCAGGGTAAAGGTGGGACTGGTCACGGTCTCCGTCACCGCCAGCCCCGCGCAGATGCCCTGGATCAGGGTGGTTTTGCCGGCGCCGAGGTTGCCGGTGAAGATCAGCACGCTGCCCGGTTCCAGGGCCGCGGCAAGGCGGATGCCATAGTCCCGGGTCTCCGCGGCGCCCCGGCTGACCTTGCTCTCCACCAGCCGGTAATGTTCGTCCTGCACGCTGCTGCGCTACCTATTTGGGTTCCAGGGTGATGACCGGCAGAACCATCTCCTCCAGCGAAATGCCGCCGTGCTGGAAACTGTCGGCGTAATAATTCAGGTAATAATGGTAGTTGGTTGGATAGACGAAATAAAAATCTTCCTTGGCGATCAGATAATTGGTATTGACGCCGCGCACCGGCAGCTTGTAGGCGCGCGGATCGCGGATGATCATGGCATTCTTGGCGTCCGCCTTGATATTGCGCCCGTATTTGTAGCGCAGGCTGGTCGAGGTCTCGCGGTCGCCAATCACCCTGGCGCCGCGCAGGCCGCGGATGCTGCCGTGATCGGAGGTGATGATGACGGTATTGCCCGCCTGCGCCAGCTGCTGCAGGGCGAGGAACATGTGCGAGTGCTCGAGCCAGCTTTTGGTCATCGAGCGGAAGGCGGCCTCATTCGGGACCATCTCCTTGATCAATTCGGAAGAGCTGCGCGAATGCGCAAGGATGTCGACGAAATTCAGCACGATCGCCGAGAGCGGCAGGTCGCCGAACTCCTGGATCTTGCGGGCGATGAGGCGGTGCTCCTGCATGTCAAGGACCTTGGCATACTTGGGGCTTGGCTTGAGATCGAGGCCGGCGCGGCGCAGCTGCTGCTCGAGCAGTTGGCTTTCGAAGCGGTTGCAGCTGAGGTCATCATTTTCATCCCCCTGGGCCCAGAGTTCGGGCATCAGCCGCTCGATCTCGCTCGGAAATAGTCCGCTGAAAATGGCGTTGCGCGCATAGGGCGTGGCCGTGGGGAGGATGGAGAAATAATAGTCGCGCTGCACATTGAAATAATCGCGCAGCAGCGGCTCCACGACCAGCCACTGGTCGAGCCGCAGGTTGTCGAGAACCAGCAGGAGGGTGTGTCGCCCGGCGCGCACATGCGGCAGGACATACTGCGGGACGATATTCACCGAGAGCGGCGGCGCTTCTTTGGCGGTGAGCCAGGAGAGATAGTTTTTCTCGATGAAACGGCCGAATTCGGCATTACACTCCCGCTTCTGGTCATAGAGGATCTGCTTCAGGCCGAGGTCGGGATGTTGATCAAGCTCGATATCATATTCGCACAGGCGGAGGTGGACCTCGATCCAGTCCTGCCAGGTCATGCCGCTCATCAGGCGCAAGGCGATTTGATTGAACTCGGAGGTATAGTCGCGGGAGATGCGCTCCCCGGCGATCTTGCGGCGTTCGAGGATTTTCTTGCAGACCAGGAGGATCTGGCTGGGGTTGACCGGCTTGGTGAGGTAATCGTCGATCTTGCCGCCGATGGCTTGCTCCATCAGCGACTCCTCTTCGTTTTTGGTGACCATGATCACCGGCAGGCCGGGGCGGATGTTCTTGAATTCGGTGAGCGCGGAGAGGCCGTCCATGCCGTTGAGCATCTCGTCGAGCAGCACCAGATCAAAAGTCGAATTACGCACCAGCTCGAGTGCATCTTCGGCGTTGGTCACGGTGGTTACTGTATAGCCCTTTTCCTCGAGGAAAAGGACATGCGGCCGCAGCAGGTCGATCTCGTCATCAACCCACAGGATCAGCCCCTTGTCATCCGTCACGATGCCTCCTGCACCTTTATCATAACAAGAAAAGTAATCAATTTAAAGCAGAGTGTCAATCCTTTTTATCTTTTTACCTGCTCCTCAGCTTTTTAGCTTGCTATAAAAAAAAGAATGCATTATTTTATAAGCTATAAAAATTTTCGCCTGGGGTCGCCGCTGTGCTGCCCCCTGCAAGATTGGCTAAAACCAGAGGAAATAGTGATTTGCTGCACCAGCTCATTCATAAAGGGGTAATCGTTCCCGATCCCCCGGCCTATCAGGAACTGACCATCCATTTTCGCGGCATCAGCCATCGGCTGACGCCCGGGCAGGAGGAGATGGCTCTGGCCTGGGTCAAAAAGATCGGAACGGAATATGTCGAGGATGCCGTTTTTTGCCGCAATTTTTTCACCGACTTTAGCAAGGCCCTCAAGGTCGAGCCGGCGCTCAAGCCCGGCGAGGTTGATTTCCAGGAGGTCATCGCGGTCGTCGCGCGTGAACGCATGGCGCGGGAATCCATGACCAAAGAGGAGCGCAAGGAGCTGGCCGCCCGTCGCAAGGCCGTCCGCGACGAGCTCAAGGAGATCTACGGCCATGCCCAGGCCGACGGCGAGCGCATCGAACTGGCCGGCTATCTTGTCGAACCGAGCGGTATTTTCATGGGACGCGGCAAACATCCGCTGCGCGGCCGATGGAAGGAGGGGGCCGGCAAAAGCGACATCACCCTCAACCTCAGCCCCGACGCGCCGGTGCCGGAGGGCGCATGGGCCGAGATCGTCTGGCAGCCCGAGAGCCTCTGGGTGGCACGCTGGCCGGACAAGCTCACCGGCAAGATCAAGTATATCTGGCTGCACGACAGCGCCCCGATCAAGCAGGCGCGCGAGGAGCAGAAATTCAGCAAGGCGATCGAGCTCGAGGAGCAGATAAAAGCCGTCCGCGCCTACATCCAGCGCGGCCTCGATTCGGAGAACCCGCGCCGCCGCATGATCGCCACCGCCTGCTTCCTCATCGACACCCTCTGCCTCCGCGTCGGCGACGAAAAGGACCCGGATGAGGCCGACACTGTCGGCGCCACCACGTTGCGTCCCGAGCACGTCAAGCTGCTGCCCGACGGCACCGCGGAGTTCCGCTTCCTCGGCAAGGACTCCGTGTTGTGGAATAAAAAGCTCTCCCTGCCGGAAAACGTCCGCCGCAATCTCGAGGAACTCGAGCGCGAGGCGCGGCCGACCGCCGGCGGCGGCAAGGTCAAAAACGCCGCCTATAGCAAGCCGCAGCTTTTCCCGGATGTCTCCAGCCGCAATGTCAACGCCTTCCTCTCCGAGGTGCTGCCAGGGCTGACCGCTAAGGTCTTCCGTACCCATCACGCCTCCGCGGTGGTGCGCGAGAGTCTCGCCCAATCGGGCGTGGTGATCGAGGATCCCGAGCATCTCAAGTGGGAGGCGGTGGTCAACGCCAACCTCGAGGCGGCGATGCTCTGCAACCATATCAAAAAGGCCCCGGCCAACTGGGCGCAGCGCAAGGAGAATTTCAAGCAGCGTGAATCGGTCCTGCAAAAGGAACTGGCGGCGCTGGGAGAATTGATCAAAAAAGAGTCAGCCGCTGTCGCCCAGCTCCGGCAGCAAATGAAGGCGCGCAAGGCCGAGACCGGCAAGACCGACCAGCGCGCCCGCGTTGGCGCGGCCTTTCAGCGCAAGATCGACGCCCAGATGCGCAAGGTCGGCCAGCTCAAGGAGCGTGAAGAGAAAAGGCGCATCGCCCTGGGTAAGCTCAAGACCCAGATGGCCATTGCCTCCAAAAACCGCACCTGGAACCTCGGCACCAGCCAGAAATCCTATATCGATCCCCGCACCTTTTACAACTGGGGACTCGAAGTGGACTATGACGTGCTGAAAAAGTACTACTCGAAGAACCTGCAGCGAAAATTCGAGTGGGTGCGCGCCGGCGAAGAGCCGGAAGCCGAAGAATGAAAAAGGGCATCCTCTACTCCCTCATCGCCTTGGTCATGTGGGGACTTTTCCCCGTCTACTGGAAATGGCTGGGCGGGGTGCCCGCCCTCGAGATCCTCAGTCACCGCATGGCCTGGTCGCTGGTTTTTGTGGTTTTCCTGCTGCTGCTGAAAAAAAGCCGCCTCCTCACCGTGCTGCGCCGTACTCCCCGTCACGCCGCGATTTTCCTGCTGACCGCCAGTCTGCTCTCGGTCAATTGGGGGCTCTACATCTGGGCGGTGCAGACCAACAGGGTGGTCGATGCCAGCCTGGGCTATTTCATCAACCCCCTCGTCAGTGTCGTGCTTGGTGTCGTCTTCCTGCAGGAGCGGCTGCGGCCAGCGCACTGGCTGGCGGTCGGACTGGCGGCGCTGGGGGTGCTCTATCTGGCCGTGCATCAAGCCGGCTTGCCGTGGATCGCCCTGGCCCTGGCCTTCACCTTTGCATTCTACGGTCTGCTGCGCAAGACCGCGCCGCTCAACAGTCTCGAGGGTCTGGCGGTCGAGACAGCGCTGCTGCTGCCCCTCGCTGCAGGCTATCTGCTTTTCCTCGAGATGCATGGCACGGCCGCATTCGGCCATGCCGGCCTGCGTACCACCCTGCTGCTGGCGGTGGCGGGGCCGGTGACGGCGCTGCCGCTGCTCTTTTTTGCCGCGGGGGTGCGCCGCATTCCTTACAGCCAGCTCGCCTTCATCCAATATTTATCGCCGACGCTGCAGTTTCTGCTCGGAGCCTTTGTCTACCATGAGCCGCTCTCGGTGGTCCGGCTGACCGGTTTCAGCCTGGTCTGGCTGGCGACCGGGCTCTATATCGCGGTGGAGTGCCACCGCAGCCGCTGCCG
>Ga0209098_1003500_pt1 | contig 12907 bp, 12 predicted proteins | sample AD_JPNHW1_MetaG_FD_184429 | JGI IMG/M metagenome (GOLD analysis project Ga0209098, IMG submission 184429) | Active sludge microbial communities of municipal wastewater-treating anaerobic digesters from Japan - AD_JPNHW1_MetaG (SPAdes) (version 2) | ecosystem: Engineered > Bioreactor > Anaerobic... | reverse complement strand
TTTGCTGAATTGTTCTTCAACAAAATTCATTATCTCCGTCTTGTTCATCACTGTGTTTTTTTAGAAATTGGAGTGCAAAGATACATTAATTTTTCGTACTTTCTAATTTCGCAGCAAATTTTTTTAAAATTAGCCCGCAATTATATGTCTCCCGTATGCTTTGCCTATGATACCGTAGGCTATATTTTGTCGCCAGCAGGCATTTGTGTGGTTAAATAATTGTTAATTCATATGTGGCTGTATTAATTAGAATGATTTTAAATTATCTTTGCATTCCAATGAAAAAATTATTTTTCAAGAGCATATTGTTTATTTCCTTACTTGCCTTTCTGACGGCTTCAAATGGGGTTTTTTATATTAACCATTATTGCTTTAAGTCAGAAAAATATAGCACCAATTTTATCAGATATTTCGATGATAATTGTTGCGAGGGTATTGATAAATGCTGTGCAACAGACAAAAGTCATCACATCGATGTGTGTTGTACCAAAGGACATAACGAACCACCTCCTGGGGTACGCATAGAGAATGAAAAGTGTTGTAAGGATCAAAACTATTATCTGAAGGTATATAGCTCATATCTCATTCCTGATAACAACCTCCTAGATTTTCAGAATTTTGTGTACACCAGTGAAATTGAGGAGCAAATTGAGTTTACCTCTTATTCGCACGAGCTCGCCTTATGTAATAGCCCGCCACCGGAATGGAACATACCTGTTTTTCTAAAAAACCAGATTCTAAGGTTATAATTTTTATTACAATTTCGTCACCTAAGACTTGAAGTCTTATTGGAATTGATTTGTATTAATTGTATTAAAAATTAATTTATGAAAATTTGTAATTATTTTTTTCTGCTGATAATGCTTATTGGCAGTATGTGTTTGTTGGCTCAGACATCAGTAATCAAAGGTACTGTGAGCGGACTAACAGCTGCTTCAGACCAACTTAAAACAGAAAAGCTCCCCTTCGCAACTATTTATTGGATTAACCGTGGTGCCTCAACCACCGCCGACAAAAATGGAAAATTTTCCATAATATTTGATGGCAAAGAAGCCTCGAAACTCGTGGCGAGTTTTGTAGGATATAAAAGTGATACCATGCTTATTAACCCCGGACAGCATGATATAGACTTTGTGTTGATATCAAATGCCACACTCGAAACTGTGGAAATTAAGGAAAAAGTGGATGATTATATTTCAAAACTAAAACCAATAAAAACAGAAATCATTACCGAGACAGGCCTGCAAAAACTTGCCTGTTGTAATCTTTCCGAAAGTTTTGAACGTACCGCTACCGTTGATGTGGGTTATTCTGATGCCGTATCAGGCGCCAGGCGTATTCAGATGCTGGGTTTGTCGGGCATTTATAGCCAGTTACTTACCGAAAACTTTCCGGCTGTCAGGGGATTGACCTCTTCTTACGGACTAACTTATATTCCAGGAGCATGGATGCATTCCATACAGGTTTCTAAAGGAACATCATCGGTTACCAACGGCTATGAATCCATCACAGGGCAAATTAACGTTGAGTATAAGAAGCCTGAAACCAACGGGGAACCTCTGTTTTTAAATGTTTATGGAAACAGTGATGGCCGTTTTGAGGCCAACCTCAACTCGACTATTAAGATTACTGACAAGTGGAAGACTATGCTGCTCGGGCATGGCTCTTATTTTGGTTTTATGGCCGATAAAAACAAAGACTCTTTTCTGGACACCCCCAAATCGTGGACAGCCAATTTTATGAACCGCTGGGAATATGAAGTGGAAGGCAAAATGCATGTGCAGTTTGGTATAGAATATCTGCAGGATAACAAACAAGGCGGACAGATCGGATACTATAACGCTGATGAACTGCAGAAACCCTTATTTTATGGTATCGGGGTGGATGCTAAACAATACAGCGGTTTTGTGAAAACCGGTTTTTTTGTTGATGACCACGGACATTCCAGTTTGGGCATCATTGGTTCATATAACCGTTATGAATTAAATTCATTTTATGGACTGAATGCATATGACGGTGTGCAAAACAGTGCATACTTCAATTTGATATTTCAGTCGATAATTGTTAACACAAACCACAAGTTCAGTACCGGGGGCAGTTTTATGTATGATGACTATCATGAAAGCCTCAACGATTCTGCTTTTAAAAGGAATGAATATGTCCCGGGCGTGTTTTTCCAGTATTCCTATACTTATCCTGAAAAGCTCAACCTGATTGTAGGTCTGCGTGGAGATTATAACTCGCGATACGGATTTTTTTTCACCCCAAGAGTACATGTTAAATATGACATTACCGACAAATTAATCCTTCGTGCTTCTGCCGGCAGAGGGTACCGTTCGCCTAATATGATTGCCGAAAACACAAGTTTGCTGGCGAGTTCAAGAAAAATTGTTCTGGAAAGCAACATAAAAGCTGAAGAAGCATGGAATTACGGATTGAATATTACCAAAGAGTTTTTGTTGACCGAGACGCTTAAAGCCAGCCTCGGGGCTGATTTTTATCATACGGCTTTTGTTAATCAGATTGTTGTTGACCTCGATCGCAATCCGCAGCAGGTAATTTTCTACAACCTTAACGGACGTTCATATTCCAACAGTTTGCAGATTGACGGAATGATACAACCCTTCAGAGGATTTGAAATTACCCTTGCAGGCCGGTATAATGATGTGAAAAGATCGGAGGACGGACAATTGCGGCAGGTGCCTTATGTGAGCAAATACAAAGGATTGATAACGCTCTCTTATGCTACAAAATTTGAAAAATGGAGATTTGATGTTACAGGGCAAATCAATGGGAAAAGCCGTTTGCCTGATGCCGGCAGCAATCCTGAGCCTTACCGTTGGGATAGCTATTCCAGAGAGTATTTTTTGTTGAGTGCACAGATCACTAGGAAATTAAAATTTATTGATTTATACCTGGGCGGTGAAAACCTTACCAATTTTATGCAACACCATCCCATAGTGTCGGCAGATAACCCATTCGGCCAATATTTCGATGCCTCGATGATATGGGGCCCGCTTATGGGTGTTTCGGTGTATGCTGGTCTGCGGTTAACCATAAAATAATCAATAGTTCAAACAACATAAGAAATTCAATGCTGTAAACAGTTTTATCAACCAAAAAATTAAAAAAAATGAACACAAAAAATTTTGTAATCACTATGCTGGCGATGGCTGTGTTGATGACGGTATCAACAACTACTTTTTCCCAGAATGTCAAAAAAAATGAAAAAACTATGAAAATGACTACTTCTTCTGTATGCGAAATGTGCAAAAAGCGGCTGGAGGAAGGATTAGCTTATGAAAAAGGAATCAAGGACGTTTCTCTTGACCTTAATTCCAAAGAGCTGACTGTTGTTTATAATCCAAAAAAAACTGATGAATCGGCAATCACGTTGCTGGTAAATAATCTGGGATACGATGCAAACGAAAGCAAGGCCAATCCTGAAGCTTACGAAAAACTTCCTGCATGTTGCAAGAATCATGATGGGCATAAATGCACACATCACTAATATAGTTATTCTAATAAAAAAAGAGATTGACCTTATCCGGCAATCTCTTTTTTATTTTTTGACTATCTGTTACACTCTTTATTGAATAAAGGAATTGACCAAACTGAAATATTTGCAAAAAATATGGTGAGCTTTATGAAATTTTTGGAACTGTCCTATTTCTTTTATTATATTTGTTGAATATTAATCAAAAACTAGTCTTATGAAAAAAATTACTCTCTTTTTAATGGCATTTTGTATTGCCATTGTCGGTTATTGCCAGGTCAATATTGGCAAAACTTATCTGAACAAGGTCTTTCCATCCAAAGCTCAATTGAATGTAGAAAAAACCCAGATGATTACTAATTCACCTGTGATTGGTAATCCTACTGGCGAAATTTACTGGTCCAATTCTCCTGCTAAAGCAACCTATACCACACAGAATTTTGATGGTACATGGTTACCTGCCAGTTGGACACAAACAATTCTTCTAACGACAAAAACCTGGCAACGAGGCAATCCGTCAGCAACTCCTTTTACTACGATTGACCCCTCTAATCTTTTTTCAGCTATTTGTCCTTATTCGCTCCCTAGTGAAACACAAAATGAATGGTTAAAATCACCCTCCATCACAGGGACTTCCGCTGCAACAACATTGATGCTGAAATTCTGGGCTGGATTCAGTTATACCTACCTGCCTGCCGGTGGTGGCGGCAATCCCGGTGCAACTTTGCAATGCAAAATTTCAACAGATGGAGGTACCAATTGGACAACACTGTGGGATGCTAACAATACACCTTCTTTTTCAGGATGGGTATGGAGAGAAATAAGTCTTAACATCACCAGCTATAAATCGGCTCCGTTTATGCTTGCATGGGTTGTTACGGGTGCTGATGGCGATCTTATGGGCCTCGACAATATTTCAATAGCCGACCCGGTTGCAAACGATATCCGGGCAAATAAATCATATATGGATCTTGACGGAACGGGTTATGGTTATTATGAGGTGCTGCCTTATAGTCAAATGGGAACCGTTAGTTATGGCGAAGCTATATATAACAATGGTACTGCAGCACAAACAAATGTTGTGATGAGTGTGAACATTAATAACGGGGCTTATACTGCCAGCAGCACTCCCATAGCTTCAATGGCATCAGGAGTATATGATACTATATGGGCACAACCCACCATTCCGGTACCGGGTGTGCCAACCATCTATGAAGGTGTGACAACAGTTTCTCAGACACAAACGGATGCTAATCCTGCAGATAATATCGGTGATTCCTTGAGTTTTGTTGCTTTCCCCAATTACTTCTCAAGGACACAAAATTTTAATGGCTTGTTGTCTCCATATAGTTTTGAACCCACGGCTGCCGCAATGACAGGAATGGAATATGGCGCAAATTATTATTTTACAAATGCCGACCAGATTGACAGTATAAGTGCCATCATTTATGATGCTACACCCAATACCAGCATAACTGCAAAATTATACACTATAACCGGCTCAAATGTACATACATTAGTTGGCCAGTCATCATCCTTTACTCTTATCCCTGCAAATTTACCGGCATACATCACTTTGGCACTTACAACGCCTTATGTTGTTGCCCCTGCGACAATACTTTGCGCCTCAATAGCCATGTCTACAAATATTGCCAATAACGATACGATTTTTGTTGGGAGTGATAAGCAATTTAAAGGTGATGCATCTGTGGCTGGTGCCGTATATCTGTACTACAATAGCGCATGGGGATGGTATTCAATAACTGGAACAGTGCCTGCCGTTGATCTTGTTCTTCACGATCCGACAACAGGCCTTGATAATAAAGAAACAGGTGAAAAGATAAATGTTTATCCCAACCCGGCCAATGATAGATTTTACATCACTGCCGACAATGTTAAATCAGTTGAAGTGTATAATATCATGGGTGGTATTATCGCCGCTTACGAAAACACAAAAATTATAAACACTGCCGACTTACCGGTGGGCTCTTACATAATAAAGGTTGTTACCAGTTCAGGAGTAACCACCCAAAAAATCAATATTATCCGATAAAAAAGTTTCAAAAAAAAAGAGGTTGCCAATATGGTAACCTCTTTTTTTATCTTCTCACGTCTGGCTTTTCATGCCGAAGTGTCCTTTTTCTTTTTCTTTCTTGTTCCCTTCCTGATTCCGAAAGCAACAAAAATTCCCCCTGCGATGGCTAAAAATACGCCGCTAAACAAACTTAGCAAAAACGACATGGTGGTTTCCATCCATTCCTTGTATGCAACAGAGAAAAGTATGAGCACAATGCCTGATAAAAACAATATTATTCCGGCTATGCTTTTAATTAGGCCGAATTTTTTTATCAGAAAATAAGCAATAAAAGCAATGATTATTATTGTCAGGATAAAAACAAGAATGGTCAAAAACTGTGTCATGCCGGCTACGTTATTTAGTATAGAAAATTATATTAAGATTCTTTATTGGCTTACTGGTTTTTTCCTACGGCGTGTTTTGCCCCGCAACGGGTACAATAAACTGTATTCCCGCTGAAATTAGCTGGCACTTTAATTTTCATTCCGCAGTTACAGTTTATAAAAGTGTATTTATCAACCATCATCATGATATCGTGGGAGCTTCTGGTAGTGGTTTTGGAGTCGGCAAATGCTGCCATGCCGGCACCTTCGCGTATTCCTGAAGTGTCCTGCTGGTTTAATTCAGCTTCGGGGATAATGGTTTTATTTTTTCCGGTAACATTATTATAGGCTTTCTGATAGCTTGCCAATCCAGCTCCGCCCGCCATGGCGCGCAATATTCGGATGCGTTCCGAAATGGGGGGGTGCGTACTGGTAAGGTCTGCCATTTTCATACCTTTTTGTTTCAGGGGATTGGCAATATACATAGGAGCTGTAACTTTGTTTGCCATAGGCATTTCGGCAGTATTGCCCGAAATTTTTTCCAAAGCCGATGCCAGTCCTTCGGGATAGCGTGTCAGGCGCACGGCTGACGCATCAGCCAGGTATTCGCGTTTGCGCGAAATGGCAAAATACAGCAATTGTGCCATGATAGGTGCGAGGATGGCAAACACCATGGCGATAATCATGATGATGATCTGGCCCTGGTTGCCGCCGCTGTTGCTGCTGCGGCTACGGCCACCGGTAAGCCACAGGCTGCGCAGGAATATTTCGGCTATGATAACGATGGCTCCCAACATTACTCCTGCCAGTGTCATAAACCGGATGTCGCGGTTGGTAATATGCGACATTTCATGCGCGATAACACCCTGCAGTTCGTCGCGGTTCAGGCGGGCCAGCAGGCCAGCGGTTACAGCCACTGCGGCATTATCGGGGCTCATCCCGGTAGCAAAGGCATTGGGCGCATCGGTGTTGATGATATATACCTTTGGCATTTTGGGCATCCCTGCTGCGATACGCATTTCTTCCACTACATTGAACAATTGCGGGTGCACTTCGGGAGTAACTTCTTTGGCATTGCTTGCGGCAAGCATGATTTTGCTGCCCGATTTAATGGAAATCAACGACATAATGATCATGACAATTGCCGCAATAGCCATCCCGACAAAGGCGCCGCCGCCTTCAGGATCGTAAGCATAACCAATAATAAAGCCCAATCCCACAAGCACCGCCGTCATCAGTACAAACAGTACCATCGACTTTCGCTGATTGGCTTTTATCACTTCCCACATAATAGGCCTGTATTAAAATTGGTAAATATTACTAAACTCAGAAACTAACTTTGGGCACTTCTTTTTCGGCCTGATCCTGTATTTCGAAAAATACCTCATCTTTAAAGTTAAACATGCCGGCGATAATGTTTGACGGGAAAGTCATTTTCTTGTTGTTGTAAAACAATACCTGGTCGTTGTATGATTGACGGGCATAAGAAATTTTATTCTCGGTGGAGGTCAGTTCTTCCTGTAAAGCCAGAAAATTTTGGTTAGCTTTCAGGTCGGGATAAGCTTCTACAGCTATCTGCAGGCGCCCCAGCATATTGCTCAACTCCCCTTCAGCTTTCACCCTGTCTTCCATATTCGTAGCATTCATGGCCTGGCTGCGCATTTTGGTGATGCTTTCCAGTGTTCCGCGTTCGTGTACCATGTATCCCTTAACCGTTTCGATAAGGTTGGGGATAAGATCGTGCCGGCGTTTTAATTGCACATCAATCTGTGCCCAGGCATTTTTCACGGCGTTTCTTAATTTTATCAGCGAGTTGTACATCCCTATTACCATAAAAGCGAGCACCGCAATAATTCCTAAAACAATCCATAAACCAGTCATAATTTTTTACCTCCTGTAATTTTTTAATTAATATTAGATTTTAATTTATGTGCAAACATTTCATTTAATAGCTGTAAAATTTTGTTGTACTTATCTCCGCTTGCCAGTTCAAGCACTTCGTTCAACTCTCCTGAATCAAACCAGAATCCGTGATTTTTCCTGCATTTATCCAACAATACCCGATTATTTTTTCCTACCAGCACCTTGTTCATTTTTTTTGAACAAGCCGGGCATCGGCGTTTTTTTTCCGAGTTTTTAAGATCCGCACTAAAAGATGACATGAGATCGTCTTTTTCCTGAGCAGCACCGAGCAAAAGTTCCAGCTCGCCTTCATCAAGCCAGATACCGCCACATTCCTGACAGTAATCAATTTCAATCTGCTGAAGTTCCAGGACAAGCATGGGTTTTTTACATACAGGGCAAATCATAATTTTATTTATTCAAAAATTGATAAATCTATCAAAAATACTAAATATTTGTTTATGCCTTTGATTTTCATTGACAAAAATCTTCTATAGAAAATACACCAGCAAATCTCATGTCATTTTCTTTTTTCTGACAATTAGTCAATAAATGCAGACAAATGTTGCAAATTTTGAATTCATGTCAGTTGACCAGTATGAGAAAATTACCACGGATCTAAATACTCAGTTTTACCAGTTTGTAAGCACCTGTATAATTATTTTCTCCCACAACCCAAAAATGCAGGCCATCATAGGTTATTCCACCCATATTGCTGCCAACTAAGGGTGAATCGATGTAATAACTCGTCAGGACTTCAAAAGGTGAGAGTTGACATTTATAAACCTGATTTCCATCGAGTAAATATAAAAATCCATTTACATATTCCATTCCGCTGAAATAGTGCGTAAATAGAGGTGTGATGGTAGTGCCGGAAATATCCCAGCTATAAGCATTTCCGTTACCGTCACAATAGATCATATTTTGTCCGATTAAAGCATGTGCGGCAATGCGGCTGCCGGAAGTCAAAACAGGGCTTGTTGAAATTATCGCACCATTTGATGGATTAACTTTATCCATGGTGTTATAATTTGAAATCCAAATAAAATTAGAAGCATAATTGACACCTGCAGAATAATAGTTACCAGCCAAAGATAAGGTGGTGCTTGTTGCATTCGTTGGGTTTATTTTATATAGGGAACTTGAGTTCCAATTGCCGGACCACAAAATATTTGTGCCGTCGAACCCTATTTCCTGCCTGCCATCTCCGCCGACGGCAGGGTTGTCAATAGTATCTAAAACTGTTACATAAATGACCCATTGTGTTTCATCCGGCGCATTAATATTCTTTTTTAAGACGATATTATAATAAGGATTTGTCAGCCTGAGAGTGTCATTTGTTATGGAATAGTTATATGTAGTCCAGCCTACCGTGATCTGAGAACTGGTAATAAATGCCATGGTACTCTGTAAAGATTTAAATCCATACTGGGCTGAATCGAGTTGGTAAAAGCTGTTGTCACTTTTTATGATGGCGTACTTGGTACCGGCAAAACCGCTCACAACTTCCCATTTTGCATAAATTGCAGGATTGGGTGTTGTGGTGATTCCTGTCGGACCGGCGGGGCCTTCAGGGCCTGCAGGCCCTTCTTCTTTTTTACATGAAGTGAAAAGACTTATGACAAGTGCAACTAATAAAATTGCTTTTATATGTTTCATGACTTTATTTTTCTGGTAATTTTATTGTTTCTTTTAGATGCTCAGTTTATATAGTAGGTACTTGTTTGTATTATTGTCGTATCCTACCACCCAAAAATGCGTACCATCGTAGGTAAGACCGCCATTGTTGTTCCCGATATTCTGATGGTCTATGTAATAAGTTTCGATGGCCTGCAAGGGTGACAACTGACATTTGTATATTTGGTTATTATTGAAAAAATATAAAAAACCACCAGTATATTCCATACCGTCTGTATATAAATGAAATTGCGGTGTAATAACATCTGAAACGATATTCCACGTTTTAATATTACCGCCTTCGCAATACCACATATCACTTCCGACCAGGGCATTTGCAGTAATACGTGAAGTGCCTAAAGCAGGACTTGTTCCGAGAACTGCGCCGGTTGTCGGGTTTACTTTATCAATTGCACTATTATCCGAGATCCAGAGAAATGTTGCAAAAGTCGTGGATCCATAATAATAGCCGTTACTTAAATGAAGATAGCTGATGGCATGATTAAGCGGGTTGATCTTGAATATAGTATCTGAAGTGCTCTTAGCGGTCCATAATATATTGGTGCCGTCAAATCCGATATCTTCTCTGCCATCACTATGCGTTGGGCTGACTATGCTGTCGATAACGGTAGCGTAAATAACCCAATCAGTTTCATCCGGAGCATTGACCTTCTTTTTCAGCGTAATATTTCTGTTTAAATTAACCAATTTCAGTGTGTCATTATTTATGGAATAATTAAATGTTTCCCGGAAAACATATATTTGGGTATAGGTCAGCAATGCCATATCGCCTGTCAATGACTTAAATCCGTGATCGAGAGAATCGAGGCGGTATAGAAAATTTGTATTTTTCAATATAAAATATTTTGCTCCGGGCATTCCGCTAAGAACTTCCCAGCTTCCATATATGGCTGGATTGACAGATGTTGTAGGTCCAGCTGGGCCGGCTGGTCCCTGAGGGCCTTCGATAGTTTCTTTTTTGCATGCGGTGAAAATGAGGATTGCAAGAGAAAACATTAAAATTGTCCTGATGAGTTTCATTTTATTAAATTTTAGTTAGATAATAATTAATGAATTTTTAAAATAAATAAAAAAAATAGGAAAATCAAACTTTTGTAAAAATTAAAGATAATTTATTCTAATTTTAACAATGTGAGGATATTTATGCTTGATGAACAACCATTTGTGGATAAGGTATTTTGATACCTTCTGTGTCGAAAGCCAGTTTCAGCCTCTTGCGCAGTTCACCGTTGACTGCCCATTGTTTTAAGGGTTGTGTATTCCCCTGTATCTTTATGATAATTGCCGAATCTGCAAAATCATTCACTCTTAAAAAATGAGGAGGATCAATAATGAATTCTTTCCATTGAGGGTCATTGGATAATTTAAGGCCCACTTCATTCACAACTTTAATCACATGCTCAAGTTCGGATTCGTAAGCAATGCCAATATCAAGGTTGATGCTGGCAAAGTCTTTTGAAAGATTGGAAACAACTTTTATTTCGCCGTGCGGAACATGATGCACTGTGCCATCCATATCGCGCAGGGTGGTAAGGCGTAAACTGATGTCTTCTACTACTCCGGAGATTTTATCAAAACTCACCACATCGCCAATGCGGTATTGATTCTCGAAGATGATAAAAAAGCCGGCCAGTAAATCCCGAATAAGGTATTGGCCACCAAATCCCACAGCAATACCTACTATTCCGGCGCCCGCCAGTAAGGGCCCAACGGGTATGCCTGCTTCCTGCAAAATCATGAGCCCGGCAAGCAAAAAGAATAAGACACGGCTTACCCAATTGAAAATTCTGAGAAGTGTTAATTCCCTTTTTTTCTGGGCCTCGGGCGAACTCTCTTTATCGGATGTTACGCTGAGGCGTATGATTTTTTTTATCGCTCTCCCAGCCAGCTTGTACAAAATAAACATCGCCAGGCTGATGAAGACTATTTTTATTCCATGATTTAATAACCAGGGAATTAACTTTTCAATCCATTCATAAAATTTTTCTTTCATAAATTTGCATTTTTTTTTTGGCAAATTTAGGTATAAAAACTTTATACATTATTTAAGCTTTTTCAATTAATTCATAACATTTGTTTAAAAAAATAATTGTATGTTTGAAGAAAAAATGTTTTCCGAAAAAGATAAACAACAGATTTTAGAAAAGGGTATTTCAATGGAGCAGATTACCCTGCAAATTGAAAACTTCAGGACAGGATTCCCTTATGCGCAGCTTGTAAAACCTTCCACTACAACTTCAGGTCTTATTAAGTTTGACCAGCAACACGCTGAAAAATATGCAGCCTATTTTGCCGAAAACCTGAAGTTTATCAATACGGTAAAGTTTGTGCCTGCTTCGGGAGCAGCGTCACGTATGTTCAGCCATTTGTTTGCCTGGCTCGAAAAAAACAGGAATAGGCAAAGCCAGCCGCTGGAAAATAAAGAATATGATAACAATACCGCTGAATTTTTTCTGAAAAATGTCAGAAAATTTGCCTTTTTTGAGGACCTTAAACAAGCCATGTCGGCAGGTGGAAAAGATATTGAGCAATGTATCCAAAACCAGGATTATGTTCCGATTGTGGATTTTTTACTTAGCAGCAAGGGGCTTAATTATGCGGCATTGCCCAAAGCACTGATAAAATTTCACCGGTATCCCGGATTCAACAGAACGGCAATCGACGAACATCTGGCCGAAGCCGCCGAGCTCTGCCGCGAAATAGATAGGGCTGATTTGCATTTTACGATTTCACCCGAACATATCCAGAAATTTGAACAGCATCTGCAACAGGTCTTGCCCTATTTTGAAGAAAAATTTAAAATAAAGTACCATATCAAACATTCCGAACAAAAACCTTCTACTGATATCATAGCCGTTGACCTGAATAACCAGCCCTTCCGCAATGCCGATGGCAGTCTTTTGTTCCGGCCCGGCGGACATGGTGCCCTGATTCACAATCTCAACGAACTGGAAGCCGACCTGGTTTTTGTAAAAAATATTGATAATGTTGCGCCCGAAAGCGAATGCGCCGAGATGGTATTTTATAAAAAAGTGCTGGCCGGATACCTGCTGTATGTACGATATCAAGTGTATGAATACCTGCGGGTTTTGGATAATGATAATGTTTCGAAAGACCTGATGGGGCGAATCATAGCATTTGTTCAGAAAGAACTTCTTCATGTCCTGCCCGAAAAATTCGATGCTCTCGAACTGGCAGAAAAAGCAGATTATTTAAAAAACATTCTTAACCGGCCCATTCGGGTTTGTGGTATGGTGAAAAATCAAGGTGAGCCGGGAGGTGGACCATTTTTCGTGAAGGATTCAAAAGGTAATTTCAGTCAGCAGATAGTCGAAAGTTCCCAGATAAATCATGAGGATACACAGCAGGAATCTTTGATGAAACAGGCTACTCATTTCAACCCTGTGGACC
>Ga0209098_1003498_pt1 | contig 12911 bp, 7 predicted proteins | sample AD_JPNHW1_MetaG_FD_184429 | JGI IMG/M metagenome (GOLD analysis project Ga0209098, IMG submission 184429) | Active sludge microbial communities of municipal wastewater-treating anaerobic digesters from Japan - AD_JPNHW1_MetaG (SPAdes) (version 2) | ecosystem: Engineered > Bioreactor > Anaerobic >... | reverse complement strand
ATCCTGAGCCAGGATCAAACTCTTCATTGTAATATTCATTTCTTAAATTTCCTTTGAAGATTAATCCGGTCTGTTACTCATTCGAAATTACTAGGTATTATTTTCAAGCGAGTTTCCTTTTTCTCGCCTGGTGCTACTTCATTCATTTTATCAAAGAACTGTTTCCCTTGTTTTGGGAGGACAAAAGTAGTGAACCATTTTCAAATCACCAAATTTTTTTCAAAATTTTTTCTGATTTTTTATTGCCCCGCTATTACCGGAGCAACATTGCTCACCCTCATTAATTCACCCCCTCAGAGAACGTCGCTTAGTGTTTCAAAGCGGGTGCAAAGATAGAGATGAATTTGAATTTGACAAACCTTTTTAAAAGAATTTTTTGAAAAAAATTGCAGATAAATTTAACACCTGTTGTATGTCCCTTTTTACAAGGATGTTAACAATGAGATTATTTCTTATCTCCAACGACAAACTTCAGCTCACTCCTGCCGGTCTTACCATCTGCAGTTACCCCTTCCATTATAATAAGGTATTCCCCTCTCTCATCAGACGTATAAAACTCAACCTCCGCCCGTCCATCTTCGTCTGTCCTGAGATCCGGATTCCAATAAAGAGTATTCCTGTAATCGGGTATGCGCCCGTTACGCACTGAATCAACCGAGTAGCCGGGTGAATAGAACCTGAATGGTAACTGCATGGCCTGATACTCCTGCCTGAATAATGACCTGTCAAACTCCAGGACACTGAGATTACCCTTCTGAGTGACAAAGTTGACAATGCCCTCAATAACAATATCGGATATGAAATATCTGCTTCTGAGAACCTCAATCTTTTCAATATCCCTGGGGTTCATAGCCAGTATCCTGTCAACATCATCGAATACAACCCCATCCACAAGTACCATGGGAGGTGTCTCAAACATTGGATTCTGCGACTCATTGACCATCCTGAAATAGCTCCTGCCATCCTTCCTGTAAATCATCAACCCCGGTATCAGTTCTTTAATGACTTCTCTCATAGAGGTAAGCTCAATATAATTTGACAAAACAATTGTCTCAACAGGCTTATCGTAAAAATCATGCCCTGCTCTGCTCTCTGGCAAATTAATACCGGCATTAACAAAGGGATCATATATACCTTTAACCTGCATACTTATTACCGCCTTGTTTATGTCAGCCAGCCGCGTGGTGTCAGGATAAAAAGGAGCTGCTTTATAACGGGTCATGGCATCCATGAAGGGGGTACCTATCTCAACGGAATAATCCCTCAACCCTGCCTGCATTGGCTCAATTACGATCTCTTTTGTACCATATTCATCAGTCACAAAATTGAATTTTCCCATGCTGTCTGTCTTTGTAAACTTACATCTTGCACTCTTGCCAATAAAGGAAAGGATTACGTTTTCATTCCTCAGAGGCTCTCCTGTTGCATTGTTTATTAAAGCACCACTCACCAATTGTCCAGCCAGCTCCGGAAGAAAAAGATCATCATGAGTAGTCTGATGTTTTATGAAATCATCAGGCTCAGGGTAAAAAATGAGATAGTCATTAATATCAAATTGCTCCATATTTGTACTCATTGAGGCCAGATATGGTATCTGTCTGAAGCCGGGTATGTTCCCTGCATTGGATGAATCAACCGTAAATGATTTAACCACTGAGACTACAATGTCACTCTTCAGTGGCTTCCCATCAGAGCTTAAGGCATTTATTTCAGCTTTTACCAGGCTTCGCTCCCCTCTTACAGGTTCCGTTATCCTGACATTAAAATCTATATTGCCTCCCTTATCATTGTAAACCCAGCGGTTTGCAAAGGTATTTCCATTGTTGTCTGTAATGGTAATCCTTGCCAGCCCTGCAGGGAGAGTATCCTTTTTAAGCACCAGATCCTCTCCTATATTAATTTCCTTTCTGAGAGGGTCAGTCAATACCGGAGAATAGACTACGTAAATCTTCCCGGAAGCATTAAAATGGCTGTTTTGACGTATGTATAACATAAGCTGACCTTTACTGCGGCTGTTCCTTACTTCCAATGAAATGCCTGATTCATCAACCGGAGGTAATATGTACCTCCTGACGGAGCCATTGTCGCTCCTGGCAACCAGGAATAGCCTTTCGATTCCGGCAGGTCTAATGGTGAAAAAGCCGGTACCGTTAGTGACATCAACCCGGCAAAGAGTATCATTGTTACTGCTTACAATCAAGCCATTTACACCTAAGGGTATGCCATCATTGTTAAAGCACCTTATTCCAACCAGGTTCTCAATTCCATAAATGAGCTTCCCTCCTTCAGGGAAAAATGCCACACTATCGGGTAAGGATCCCTTAACAGGAATCTTAATTGAATTAAGGCTTTCAAAGGGATTGATAACAGAAATCCGCTTATAAGAAAACAGCGCCTCTGAAAAATTATGCATCCAATTTGTGTAGGTGCGTATAAGATAATTGCCGGTTCTCAATGTATCTGGGATGACAAACTCTGCTGCTCCCGAGAAGTCCTGAATACCAGCCTTGATCTGTACAATTGGATTATTGTAATTATCAACCATGTCGGAATATACAACCTGACTTATATTTCCCGGTGTACGGGTTATTCCGTTAAGCTTGTAGATCTTCATGTAGACTCTTTCACCTGCAATGTAAATGTCGCGGTCAGTTGTCACCAGTATCTCTTCCGAGTATTTTATTCCGGTACTCTTTTTTTCAGCTGTCTGTGAAAAAACGAAAGAGGAGAATGATATAAGGATAAACAGGAGAGTTACTCTGTTTAAAATGGAGTTCATATTCTTATTCTGTGTATGATATTATAATGTCTTTTGAAATATTCACTGTAAATCTATCCAGAAGGCAGGTTTGGCCAGAGAACCGGAAAGGGTACAGTCACCACATATCGGAGTGACAAATAACATGGATTTAAGTCCTCCAAGTGCAAATACCGGTCGAACAAAGGTAAACCCTGCCCTGATATAATGATTATAGACCTTGTTCCAGCCTGGCAATTCTTTTGAAGGTGCGGCCTCAACCACCTCGCATGGATAAATATACCGAATGACACCTGCCTCTTTCGCCTGCTGGTATGTTATAAATTTTCTTTTCATTTTGACTCCTGAGACCTGGAAATAGCCCAGCACCTTTTGCTCAGGGTTACTTATATTATGTATGTTTCCGGAAACCTGGAATGGTTGCTTGTCGAAAATGTTGCTCCCGCTTTCTCCAATCTGTTTCATGCAGTTCCAGAATTCATATTCTTCTTTTGACAGGGACAGCTGTCGCAGTTCGAGGCAGTACTCATTCAAAAGACGGGGAGAGTCCTGTGATGCAATAAACATCAATGGCTGATCGATATCCTCCCCGGCTGATTTAATAAGTATTTCGCCAGATTTTTTATTGGCATAGCATACCTTTTTATAGGGCGTATAAGGTAAGAAGGTTGCTGAATCAACGTAAGAGTACTCCTGTGCATAAATCGCTTCCACCTTCCACCATTCACGATAAGTCCATCGGTTATAGCCACAATCCGTGGTTGCCTTTGATTTTACATAAAGTCTCAGGCCACTTTTTATTTCATTATCAAGGATCTCTTCGTCAAGTTTATAATAAATACTGTCGATTCCCTGAACCGGACTTAAAAAGCACTCATCAGACTTATATTCAAATCCGTCGATTGTTTTAATATGCAAAGTATAATAGTGGCCTGTCTCTGCTTTGAAAACCGTGCTGTCCGATTTATAAACTCCATCTCTGATCTCTGTAAAAGATGCTGTTATGCCGTCGTCATCCGTTACAGTGACCTGGGCTCCTGTAACTCTTTCAGGATCCTGACCGGCAGTTGCAACAGTACGTGAGATCTTTACGTAGTTTGATGTGTTTTCATCGGTAAGTAATGCATCTACAACAAGGAGTGATTCAAACCTGCCCAATTTTGGAGTATAGGGTTCAATGCATGTAATTAAAGTGCCAATTATAAAGAATACAAAGATTGGCTTCCATAAGTGTTTTTTCATCCTCTAGAAAAAAGTGATTGTTGTGTCTGTTTCAGAGATATCAAATTTAGTGTTTTACAAACACTAATATCATAATTGATGAAAAAAGCGTCTGCATTTGCAAAAAATTAACTTAATGGATAATGTTCCAAAATATTTTACGAAGCAGTGTGGTCTACTTTCTATCCACAACAACGAACTTCACTTCTTTTCGGATAAGATTCCCTTTTGATGTCATCCCTTCCACCACAACGGAGTATTCACCAGGTTCGTCAGGTGTAAAGAAATCTACGCTTGCGTTCCCCTTTTTGTCAGTCACAACGGATGGATTCCAGTAGAGAGTGTTACGAAAGTCAGGTATCCGGCTATTCCTGAGTGAATCTGCCGAGTAGTCAGGAGAATAAAAAGCCGGCATATTTTGCACTGACTGGAACTCCTGCCTGAACAATGTCTTATCAAACTCGATAGCGCTAAGATTTGCCTTTTTGGTAATGAAATGAACAATACCATCGAATGTTAAATCAGCTATATAGTATCTTTTTCGTAGTAATTCTATCCTTTCAAGCTCTTTGGGATTTATAGAGAGTATCTTTTCGATATCGTTTACAGGCACTCCGTCAACAAGTACTAAAGGATCATTTTTGAATGGAGGGCTGTCTGCTTCACTGGCAAGCCAGAAATAGCTTTTCTTATCTCTTTTGCCAATCCAGAGTGCGGGTACTATTTCTTTAATTATTTCCTTAAGGGAATTAAGCTCAATATACTTTTCAACATATATTTTTTCCAGTTGCTCTCCATAAAAATCAGGCAACGAAACACTGTTCCAGGCTTGCTTGGCTCTCATTCTGTAAGGATCATATATTCCCTTTACCTGCATACTTATAATAGCCTGGTTCAATCTGGATAACATATTGGTATCAGGGAAGAAGACAGGCATTTTCTCTTTTGTAATTGCCTCAGGGAATGGATTATCCATCTCAACAAAATAGCCTTCCGGGCATGGAGATGCAGGTTGAATAACAAGCTCACGCAAGCCGGTCACCCGCGTGTTAAAATAAAATACACCGTTTTCATTTGTCGTTGCAAAGCTGCAGTTTGAATTACTGCCAACAAATGATAGTATCACATTTTCATTCCTGAGTGGCAGGCCCGTCTCCATATTTAACATTCTTCCAGACACAAGATGTCCCTCAAGCTCAGGTAAATGTGAGTATCCCTCGTTTCTTTTGCTGCCGTTGTATTGCTCCTTTAATTCAAGTAGCTTTCCCTTTAGCGTATCTATCTGAGAGGAGTCGCTGGCAAGCATGTCTTTCAGATCATCAATAAGTTTATGTACCTCTTCCGCCTGCTTGCTGCTGCTCTTAATGGGGAAAATGGCATTCAGGCCAGGACATAAAACAAGATAATTATTGATTGAAGTTTCTCCCAGATCCTGAGAAATTGAAGCCAGAAAAGGTAACTGTGAATATTCAGGATAATTGCCAGGGTTATTTTTATCCAGTGAAAACGATTTTACAACTGAAACCAAAAGGTCGCTACCGGAAGGAATTCCGGTTAAATTTTTCACTTCAACAGTTAAATTAACCTTCTCACGCGGGTAATAAACAGCATTCTGGAGCTTAACATCGTATGAAACACTTGTTGTCCTTTCATTATAAACCCACCTGTCAGCGATAGACCTTCCTTTGTTATCACTTAATGTCAACACTGCAAAACCTTCAGGTATATCTGTTTTCCTGAAGTAAACCAGGGTATCTGATTCTGATAATGTTCTTTTAACAGGCTCTCCTGTGATTGGTGAGTATAAAAGAGTCGACTTACTGTTTTTACTATCTGAGTTCTCATGTCTCAGAATCGCTACAATCAGATTATTATGATCTGTTTTTACTGAAAGGACAGACCCTGATTCCTGTGTAGGTGGAAGGTTAAATCTTTTTGGATCAGCACCTGCCTTTTCTATGGCAAGATAAAATGTCTCTCCTGGCTTCGGCTTTAAATCAAAGAAAACAATTCCATCGTCTCCCGCTTTAATTTTGCAGGTTGTACCATTGTTACCAATGATGGATCCGTTAAATGGTACCGGGAATCCCTTCCGATCATAACCCCGGCAACCGATATGATTGTTTAAACCTGAAACCATTTTCCCGCTTTCCGGGTAAAAAGCGATACTGTCAGGGCTTCTGTCTGATGGAAGCAATTTATTCACATCCGGGGTTTCGAAAGGATTAATAACAGAAATCCGTTTATAAGAATAAAGTTCGGGTGAAAAGTTTTGCATCCAGCTGGTGCTTGTACATATAAAATAGTTGCCTGTGGGAATAGTATCAGGGATGGTTATCTCTCCTGCGCCGGAAATACCCATGAGACTTATTTTTGCCTGTGCAGCTGAATTTTTGTAACTGTCTATTAGCTGAGCATAGGCAACTTTACTGACATCATCAGGAGTATGATCAGTCCGATCGAGTTTGAATATTTTCAGGTATATCTTCTCTCCGGCAACATATATATCCCTGTCAGTCACCACTGTAAGCTCCTCCCGGTATTCGTTGCCTGTTCCACCTATGTTTGTTTGAGAAAAACAATCAGGTGCAGCAGAAAATAATAAAATGAAAGAAAGAGCTATCAGTTCCAGCAGTCTTCTCAACAAATTTGTGTGATAAATAGTCTTCATATAAAATATTGCTCTAAAAATCAGACACACTCAGCGATCCTGTTACAGTGCAATCCGTGCATTCCGGTTTTGAAAAAAACATTGCTACCATACTCGTAGAGGATTCATCATAAATGGGATAAACAAATTTATATCCATAGCTCGTTGCAAATGCATAAACCGCATCCCAGGTTCTGTAATCTTCACCACGGGAAAGAGTCATAGTATCACAGGTGGGATAATAATCCGGAAGACCCAGATGTTTCATTTCGGTATGAGTAATATATTTTACTTTTTCAGTAGCAGATGAGACCTGAAAGTAACCAAGCACCTTTTCCCGTTCATCGTTCTTGTTAGAAATATTCCCGGTAACCTGAAATGGCTGTTTATCGAAAATGTCGCCACCGCTTTCACTAATCATCTGCATCTGGGTCCAGAAATTATACTCATCTTTTGATAAAGAGAGTTGCCGGACCTTAATTTTATACTTAATGGTAAATCTATCTGATTCATCCGGCAAAAAAAACTCAAGAGGCTGCGAAAACCCGGTATTTGATTGCCTGACGAATATTCCGGTTGATTTACTCCCTTTATAACATATTACGTTCTCAGGAATATTGTTTTCAATGTTACCATTGCCAACATAGACATATTGAGGCGCGTATCTCACACTGAACATCCATTGTTCCTGGTATGTCCAGCGATAGTATGCCTGATCATCGTTGCACTCAGACGTGGCATACATCCTGATCCCATCCCTTACTACATTATCAATAATCCGGCTCGCCTTCACATAGCTTATACTGTCAAGTGGCTGGGAGGGATACATCAGGCATGAAGTTGATTCATACTCTTTCCCATCAATGGTCTTTATATATAATGTATAAGATCTGCCCACTTCTCCCCTGAAACTAAGGCTATCGGTAAAATATTTCCCTCTAATCTTTTCAGTTAAGGCAGTGCTTCTGCCAAGGTCATCTTTGATAACCACCTGTGCTCCGGATACCATTTCAGTTTTATCATTGGTATTTGCTTTTGAAGTGGTAAGTATTACGCAGTTGGCATGATTTTCATCCGTTATAAGTCCATCCACCACCAATAAAGATTCAAAATTTCTTATCCGGGCATCGTATGGTTCAATGCATGTGAAAAGAGTGCTAAAAAGTAAGATAATCAAGATGAGGTTCCACCTTTTCAATTTCATTTTTACAAGCTTTAAAATAGGTCTATAGAAATTAAAAATAACCTTTATTTTTAACAGATTTAAGATTTGTCATACAAATAAATGTTAAAGTTTTCGTTTTGTTAAGTAATATTTGTTCTTTTAGTATTACAAATTTTTCATATAGTAAAATGCTCAGAATTATTTTTTCAGTAATCATGATAGCCTGGCCTGTTCTGATCCAAGCCCAGAGTATTTCATTGTCAGAGTCAGACAAAGACAGGAACAACTCGTCAATGAACGAGATGAGGAAGCAGAATCTTTTTGAATTCTACTCCAAAAGTATCAACCCGTTTTTCAATCTGATCAATGGACGAGAATACATTCCTTACTATTCTCAGTCCACACAGAAACCGATCTTAAACTGGGGAGAAAAATACTCATCATGCATTGTTATCAACGGAATATTTTACAGAGATATTTTACTCGAATATGACACCTATATGGATGAGGTCCTGTTTTTAGATGGTTCAAGATCATTTATGGGCAACCCTCTGAGAATTGCTCTGAACAAGGATAATATTGATTTTTTCGAGCTTATTAAAAGCAATGATACATTGAATTTCAAGTACTTCAGAGACAGTAACAGTTTTAATTTTAAAGATGGCTTTTATGAGGATGTGTACAGCGAAAGGAGCACCTTCCTTATAAAACATACATCACATTGCTCTATAATTAATGGAATCAGTGAGTATCCATATCGTACTGTCTTTTATGTTAACATAGGAAATGGATTTACAAAATTCAAATCCATAAGACAATTATTCAAGTTAATGGACAGTTACTCTCCGGATGTGAGAAAATACTGTCGAAAACAGGGTATACCGGCTGGGTCAAAGGACAAAAAACAGATTTCAGCTGTTTTAATGTATTACGATAACCTGAAATCGCAGTCTGAGTAAGCCTGCCATTGCTTGAATTAAAAATTGACAAATATAAGCAGGACCGGATGTGTTAGTTTTAATAAAATCCCTATGTTTACTTTTAATAATTAAAACAATAGCTGAAACCGGCATAATTACTTTGACTGATGAGTAAGAACCTTTTTTTCATTCCCCTGATGTTTTTATCAATAGCGGCTTATGCACAGCGGCCTGATGCGGTAAAGACATATAAAGGGAACGATGCCTATGCCTGCCTGGAAAATAAAGAGATTGAGGAACTTTATAAGCTTTATTCCGGTAGAATCGAGTCATCATACGATTTTATTTGTGGAAGAGAACATTATCCCTATTATTTCAATTCTGAATCCAAACCAATTTTGTTTTACGGGAAAAAACATTCCTCGCTTATTACAATAAAAGGGAGAACTTATAACAATTATTCACTTAATTATGATACAAATAAAGATCAGCTGATTTATCTCGACACAATCAACCGCATGGCTTACCGTCCATTTGGGATGGCGCTTAACAGGGATAACATAAATAATTTCGTGTTCGCATACAAGGATGACACTCTCTCTTTCAGGTTTTTCAGCAAAGATGATGATCCGACATTTAATCTGCCCGATGGATTTTACCAGGTGGTATATTACGGAACCAGTAAATATCTGATAAAATATATTTCATCAGCTGTAATTCATGGCTCGGATACAGAGTATTTTTATTCGCCTGTGGGTTTTTTGAATACAGGGAAGGGATATGTAAAAGTGAAGATGAACTCTCAGTTTATAAGACAATTCGGGGCCAGCAGTCGTGATATAAGGAAGTATATGTCAAGAACCGGCATTAAATTCAGAAGAGCTGACAAAAGAGAATTAAATTGCGTATTGAAGTACTACGATAACCTTGCCAAAAAATAATTATTAGTCTGATGAAAAAAATCCTGTTTTTTATTCTTCTCTTCTTTTCAGCCGTTTTTGTTAACGGTCAAGATGTAAATAATCTGACTATTCAGCTTAACAATATTTTGTTTAACGATCTGGTAGATACTATTGAAACCCTTACCCCGGTAAAGATATATTATACTAATAAATGGGTAGACAGTCTTTATCTCGATGTCAATTCAAAGGGCAAATCGCTTGATGAACTGTTGAACACAACATTAAGAAAGCAGGGTCTTTCATTTATAATAACTGATGACAACAAGGTTATTCTGTCAAAAGGATATTCCATTAAAACCTCATTTGAGAAGGAATATCTAGAATATCTCCGGAAGAACAGGGTTCAGGCCGACACAACAAAATTCATCAGGCCATCAGCTGAGCAGGAAAACAAATCAATCAGTGATGAATACAAGGTGTTTAAAATAGGCAAGCCTTCGGCGGTCAAAGAAGGCAAGGCTGTTTTATCGGGAACCATTACAAATGCAACTGAAGGAGAACCAATATCAGGGGCCATCGTCTATGTAGAAAAACTAAAGGTGGGTGCAATGACCAATAATGCAGGTTATTATGCCATTACTCTTCCAAAAGGACAGTATCAGCTTGAGTACAGGATGATAGGAATGAAGACAACAAGAAGAAATGTTATAGTTTATTCCGATGGAGCATTGGACGTTGATATGGTTCAGAACACAAATCAGCTGAATGAAGTATTTGTGTCTGCCAATCGCGAAAACAATGTAAAGAACGCTAGAATAGGTATTGAAAAGATAAACAGCAAGATGCTGAAGCAAATACCTCTTGGTCTTGGTGAGGTTGATATTATTAAGAGTTCACTTGCACTGCCGGGAGTGCAATCAGTTGGGGAAGCAGCAAGCGGATATAATGTCCGCGGTGGGTCAACCGATCAGAATCTTGTGTTGCTCGACAATGCTCCCATAATAAATACCTCGCATTTTTTTGGTTTCTTCTCTGCAATAAACTCTGATGTGGTAAGCGATGTGACACTCTACAAGAGTGGCATGCCTGCAAGATTCGGAGGAAGACTATCTTCTGTTATGGAGATTGTTCCGGCAACCGGAAGCAGGGAAAAATATAAGGTCAGCGGCGGAATAAGTCCTGTTACAGGGCGTATTGTTGTTGAAGGTCCCATAAGTAAAAAATGTTCATTTATTATTGGATCGAGAACCACATATTCAGACTGGCTTCTTAAAAAACTTGATGACAAGCAGCTTCAGAAGAGTCATGCCAATTTCATTGATCTTGATGGCAATCTCAGCTGGGACATAAATGAAAAAAATTCACTCTCCCTTTCAGGCTATTTCAGCAGGGATAAATTTGACTACTACAGGGAAACCGCATTTAATTATGGCAATATTGCATCCACTCTAAAGTGGAAACACACCTTCAGCACAAGGCTTTCGGGTCAGTTCTATGCCATAATGAGCAACTATAATTATACCATAGATGACAAGGAAGACTCAACCAGCTATAACTCATTGAGATATCAGATAGACCAGAAGATACTCAGGGCCGACTTTTTATTTTTCCCTGCCGACAGGCATAAGGTTGAATTTGGCATTGATGCAACCGGCTATTCATTGCAACCAGGCAAAAGAGAACCATTAGGAAGTTATTCAACCGTAACTTCAAAAGAACTGGAAAAAGAGCAAGCCATTGAACCATCGCTCTATTTGAGTGACGAGTTTGAGGTGACTCCCAATCTTACAGTGACAGCCGGATTACGAGGCACCTGGTTTATGGCTTTTGGTCCTAAAACTGAATATCAGTATTACGCAAACACATCCAGATCTGTTGAAAGTATAAGTGATACTGTCAGTTATGGCAGCGGTGATATTTATCAGTCCTATCCGAATATTGAATTCAGGTTATCATCGCGACTATTGCTGGCATCCAATTTGTCTCTGAAGATAGGCATTCAGAGGGCGTACCAGTATCTTCACATGATATCCAACACCACATCGATGTCACCAACAGATATCTGGAAGCTTAGTGACAGTTATATAAAACCGCAGAGAGGTGATCAATATTCTGTTGGTCTCTATCAGAACTTTCCGCGAAAAGGCATTGAAGCCTCTGTTGAAGGTTATTATAAGAATCTTAACAATGTTATTGACTTCAAAGGTGGTGCACAGCTTCTTATGAACGAGCATCTTGAAACAGATATTATAAGTGGCAAAGGCAAGGCATATGGTATTGAGTTGATGTTGAAGAAGCAAACAGGTCCGCTTACCGGCTGGGTCAGCTACACATATTCAAGGGTGTTTTCCAAATTTGACAGTAAGTTTAAAGATGAGACAATTAACGATGGCAGCTATTTCCCTGCCAATTTTGATAAACCCAATGATCTTAAGCTGGTTGCAAATTTAAAGCTTTCCAGAAGGATCAATGTGTCAACCAATTTTGATTACAGCACAGGAAGGCCCATTACTTTCCCGGTTGCATTTTATGAGTTTAATAATACCACCAGGGTTTATTATTCAGACAGGAATGCTTTCAGGATTCCATATTACATGAGGCTTGATTTCTCAGCGACGCTTAACGGTAATCTCCGTGTAAAAAAGCTCAATCATTCATCGTTTACAGCAACGGTATACAATGTTCTTGGCCGGAAGAATCCATATTCAATCTTCTTCAAGAATGAGGGGGGTGAGATAAAGGGGTATCAGATGACCATTTTTGGTCAGCCGATTTTTATGATCACCTACAACTTCAGGATACTGGGGAATGCTAAGGATGACTTTTAGGAGGCGAAAGTCAAAAGTTAAAAGTCCAAAGTCAAAAGTCGAAAGTCGAAAGTTTGCCTTGCCCCTCTGCCCCTATCCCCGGCTCTTCTCGCGGCGCGGGGGAAGGGTGTCCCTCGCCCCTTTAGGGGAGAGGTTAGGATAGGGGCACAAAAAAACCCGCCTGATTTCTCAAGCGGGTTTTGTTTGTAAAGTCGGCGGCGACCTACTCTCCCACATTTTGCTCTGCAGTACCATCGGCGCTAGAGGTCTTAACTTCTCTGTTCGGAATGGGAAGAGGTGGAACCCCTCTGCTATAGCCACCTTAAGACTTTAAATATCGTGACATATTGGTTTCTGTAATTTAATAAGATATTCCTCAGAAAGCTCACGGGTAATTAGTACTGCTCGGCTTTGATGTTACCACCTTTACACCTGCAGCCTATCAACGTCGTAGTCTACAACGACCCTTAAGGGAAATCTCATCTTGA
>Ga0209098_1003497_pt1 | contig 12913 bp, 14 predicted proteins | sample AD_JPNHW1_MetaG_FD_184429 | JGI IMG/M metagenome (GOLD analysis project Ga0209098, IMG submission 184429) | Active sludge microbial communities of municipal wastewater-treating anaerobic digesters from Japan - AD_JPNHW1_MetaG (SPAdes) (version 2) | ecosystem: Engineered > Bioreactor > Anaerobic... | reverse complement strand
CATAATGTTCGGTATCATGTTCGCCTACTTTTTCGTTTGGCTTCAATGTAACAAGTCCTGAAAATATTCCATCGGATGTTGGTCTGCCGCTGAGCAGCTCCTGGTATTCATCCGATTCAATATTAAAGGTTAAGGCTTTGGGTATCAGGGTAATATTTACAGTATCTTTTTCCTGAGCTTTTGCATCATTGGATAAAATGCAGTAAACCAGAAAAACAGTAACAGCGTAAAAGCAAATTGTATTTAAGCACTTTTTCATTGTTGTTTTTTATTTTAAGTATTCATAAGCATATTCCAGTTCGCTTATCAGCATATTTTTGCTGTCGTAACTTTTCATACCTGTGCAATTGCCTTTTTTATCAAATGAATAATAGTCCGACCACTCAAGCGTGCCGTCTGATTTTGTTTTTGAAATTTTTGTGTTGTTGCCTGATTTATCGTATTCATAGGTAAAAAAGTATATTTTATTTCCATTGCTATCAAAAATCGCTTTTTCAGTTTGTTGAAAATTATCATTGTATTTCTTGATAACTTTAATATTTATTGTGCCATCATTATTGTATTTAAGCGCTTCAGCATAATCGGTTTTGTCAAAATCATCATCGTATTTATAGGTGATTGTGTATTCCCGGCTGTCATCGGCTCTGTATTTAATAAATTCAAGCACTTTTTTATCCTCACTTTTTTCTATGATAAACCGGCCCTCCAGGGAATCTTCTTTAACGTAAGATTTTCCGGAAACAACCCGTCCTTGTTTGTCAAAAACAAATAAATTTTTCTCCATAACGATTCCTTCCGGCGAATAATCAATATCTGAAATCATGTTGCCGTCGTCCGAATATTCATATTTGACTACCAGATTTAATGTGTCTTTCGTATAAGCATCAATGCCGGTGAAATATCCTTTTTCAGTGTATTTCATCACATACGCTTTTTCTTTTTTATCAATCTGTTGGTTATCGTTGTATGTGATTCTATATACAGCGACCGATTTAATCTTTGAATCCTTTATTTTTTTACGTTCTGCTTCTTTTTGTTTTTTTTCGTTAAGAGTTTTTGGAGGCTCTTCGTGCGCTTTGATCTGTGCAGGGCAACAAATCATTATGGCAACCAGGGAAATAATGTATAGTATTAATGGCTGTTTCATTGTTAATAGATTAATCTTTTAATAAAGCTATTTGTCAAAAATATTGTGTTTTTTGCCAACATAAAGAAATTGATCTGCCAAGCCAATAGTATCCCTGACTTCACTTTCACTTCGTAATTTGTCGAATAAGTTTTTCTTTGAATCTGGGGTTGAATATTCTTCTAGGTCCTTCGCTGAATAATGGTTGCCTATGCCTTCCAGGTTCCGGATATGTATGGTTTCAAGACCGCAGGGCTCAAATGAATTAATTGCTACTTGAGGTAAACATTTATACTGTGGAACCTGATATCCCTGAAACTCAACTGTAGTTACCGAATCCCGCAATAAATTTTTTATCGCATCTGTGCAGCATGGACTTTTTTCATCATGGTGATGATGCATACGTTCAAATGTGCTTAAAAAAACAGCAAATAAATATCCGCCTTTTTTTAAAATCCTGAAAGCTTCTGAAATAGCTTTTGTCCTTTCATCACAATTTATCAAATGATACAAAGGGCCCATAAGGAAAACAGCATCGGCACTATTGTCCTCAATAAAAGACAAATTTGTAGCACATGACACCTTTGAAAATAATACTCCTTTATGCAGATAAACCGGTATTCTTTCTTTGAAAGCCTTCAATGACCTTGCTGACAGATCAACCAATCCAACCTTACAATTCCTTTTTAGCAAAAATTCGGCATATCTTCCAGGGCCGGCTCCAATATCAATAACGGTAGAACCTTCAGGAATGTATTGCTTCATTAATTCTGAAATAAGTTCAAATTCTGCTTCAAACAATGGATTTGACACAAGCCGGTTATATTCCTCTTTAACTCCGGCATCGTACGCAGCAGCAATAATTTCGTTGTTGGTCATTGGTTCACGAATGTTTTGTTTCAGGCACAATCAATGCTCTTTCTGCATACGGAATTGACAGCAATTCATAATCGTACACCGATTTCAGGTAATCTGCACTCCAGGGTTTAGTATGCACAGCAGGGTGCTCAATCGCTCCATCCTTTACAAAAAGAAAATCATCACCGTATAAAAATGCAATATTAGGGTCATGCAATACTGCGACAACAGTAAGGGATTGAGTTGTTAATTCTTTTATCAAGGATAAAAGTTTTGCCTGGTTACAAAAATCAAGGTGGGTTGTAGGTTCGTCCAGCAACAATATTTTTGGTTCCTGAGCGAGCACTCTTGCAATCATAACAAGCTGTTGTTCACCTCCTGAAAGTTCTGTATAAATACGACCGCGCAGATGGCTTATATTGACTTTTTCAATAGCGTTAGCCGCTCTTTCCATATCTGTTTTTTTGGGGGTGAACGAAACCTGACCTGCCCTGCCTGTTAACACCACCTGCTCCACAGTGAAAGGGAAAATAGCTTTGTGCTTTTGCCCAAGAAAACCAAATAACTTAGAACGTTGCGACAGGTTCATTGTATTCAGTTCCTTTCCTGAAACAGCAATTTTACCATGTTGATAGGGGAGTAACCCTGCAATAATCCGAAGCAGGGTGGATTTACCACTGCCGTTTTTTCCAAGTATGACAGTTAGTTTCCCGGATTCAATTTCGGCATAGGCATTCTGCAAAACTGTGTTTTTACCGTATGAGAACGTAAGGTTTTCGACTGATATAGCCATGTTTAATTTTCCCATCCGATGTTTGTTTTTTTCATTAAGTAGAGGAAAAAAGGCGCACCGATGAGCATGGTAATCACCCCAATGGGGATTTCAAATCCTGCAATGGTGCGGGAAAAATCATCAATGATGAGCAGAAAAGTGCCGCCGAAAAGAAAATTAATGATGGTACCCTGCCTGTTGTCGGGGCCGATCATCATGCGTACCATGTGGGGAACAATAAGCCCGTACAATCCGATAATTCCGGCCACCGAAACAGCAGCCGATGATGCCAATGTCGCGGCAATCAATACAATAATTTTTTCACGGACAGGATTGACACCAGAGGTGCGGGCTTCTTCATCGCCAAGGGCAAGTACATTCAAACGCCACCGCATAAGGTATAAAACGATCACTCCCAATAAAATCGGGATATAAGATGCATTCAGCAGCTTCCAGCTTGCATTATGCAGATTGCCCATTGTCCAGTGAACGATGGATTGCAGTTTAAAAGGATCGGAAAGGTACTGAACTACTGTCAGCAGCGCCGTGAATATGCCTGTAACTATTACACCTGAAAGAATAAGTGAAACAATAGACAGATTTTTATGTTTGATTGCTGCTACATAACTTAATGCCACCGCCACAAGTCCGAATATAAAAGCAGAAAGCTGCACCGGAAGAAAAGCCCATGCCAGTGCAAGGGCAGCGCCAAATGCAGCACCGGAGGACAAACCCAATATGTATGGCGACACCAATGGGTTGCGGAATATTGCCTGGAGACTGCTGCCTGAAACAGAAAGCGCTCCTCCAACAAGAAAAGCAAGAATGATGCGTGGCAACCTCACATCAATGAGAATAGATTGGACAGTAAGCAAATTCGTTGCATTTTCAGCATCAGTATTAAATAGCAAATGCCTGAAATATTCAAAAATACTTTTTGAAGATGCAAGTTCAGAAGGCCCGATAAAACATGATACAAGCAGTACCGGTATAGGGAACAGACAGAGCAATACCATAACTGATTTCCTGTTTTTCATCGGATATTTTTTCCTTTTAAACCATAAAGCATTTTGAGCATGTCGGATTTTTCGCTGTCAAGATTAATATCATTGCTCGCTGAAGGGTAGCACCATGTATGCAGCAATTTGACCGCATACTGGAATTTTAATGTCCACAGGTCACACATAAATGCAGAAGGCAACTCATATACCCTTTTGTTTTTAACAGCATTAATATTATTCCACCCGGAAAGATTCATTATATCATCAGGGCTTTTATTTGCGTCATACCACATTACAATTACATCAGGATTCCATTCAATCACCTTTTCGAGGTTGACAACGATATGTTCGTCGGGTGAAGTACATGCGTTGTTTGCACCAGCCAATTCGATAAGTTCGTTCACCGTGCTTTTTGTACCACTGGTTTCAAGGGGGCCCTGCGACCACATAAAATATACTTTCTGCTTTTCAACAGCGGTTTTCTTCAGTGATGAAGAAAATGCAGATACCTGCGTTTTTGTGTATTGAATAAGCGAATCAGCTCTTTTCTCTGTACCTGTGATTGTGCCCAAATCAGAAATCTCTTTATAGAGATCGGCTATACTTGCCAGCATAACAGCATACACGGGTATTCCTTTTGCCTCGATGGTTTCAATGGATTCCGTCTGAGATGCCCACATAACCACAAGGTCGGGCTTTAACGCAACAACATTTTCAATACTTATAAAGTCCCAGTTACCCGGGGCGGGAAGCGTTTTGTTCTTTATCCTGCCATCCAAAGCTGCATATTGTGTGAACACATCACCCTCATAAATATTGGATGAAACTCCGACTATGTTGTTTTCGGCGTGTAGCATGTAAAAGCCTGATAATGCGCTCTCGATAAGACAGACAATACGGGCAGGATGCCGGTTGAAGCCAATTTGTTTTCCTCTGAAATCAGTTACCTGTATTGAAGAAAGGCTTTTATCGGTTGTTTTTGTGCTATTGCTGCAACCTGACAAAACGAGTATCAACAGCATGATTATGCTGTTGATACTCGCAAATGAGAACTTTATTCTGTTCAAAATTAATAAGTTAAAATTCCGCCTTAATGCCTCCCATGAGAGAAAACCCCGTATTCCTGAATTGCCATGGCATTTCATATTTATTGTTCGTTATATTATATAAATTAACGAAACAAGTTATTTTACATTGCTCTTTGCGGTATACATCCATGGATAGATTGGTGTTAAGAGTGAAACCTTGCCTGAAATAATTTCTTCCGCTTTTTGAACTGCTGTCGTAAAATCCGTTATTAAAATTCACTACCGGGGTAACAGATAATCCAAAAGGTGCATCATAAGAAATACCCAGGTTTGCAATAATGTCGGGCGAAAAGGGGACTCTGGCTCCGTCCTGATCTGCATCGTATGGATTTTTGATGGTAGTATTCAAATACGTGAAATTGGCAAACCATTTTAAATCTTTGATAACCTGATGCGCAATTTGTAATTCTCCACCTAAAGAATTAGTCTTTCCTGCATTGACTGACATACTTTGTGAAGGGCTTTGCCTGATTACGTTTTCTATGATTGCATCATCAACAAATATGGCAAACCCTCTTACGTTTAACGTAATTCCAAAGGGAATACTAAAATCTGCACCAAGGTCAATTCCTATGCCTGATTCCGGTGTTAAGTCAGGATTCGGTACCTGGCCACTATTAATTGTGTCTCCGGCTTCTATTGTCCCGCCTATTGATTTTAGTCCGGGAGTCATGAAGCTATTACCAGTATTGGCATAAATAGATACTAATTTTGAAATATTATATTTTATGCCACCACTCCAAAGAAGTTTGTACCATTCTTTGATTTTTTTAATAGATGGTTCACTATTAAGTAATATGATTCTGTTTTTAATGTAATTGAAACGTATTCCAGCCCTGGCTATTACTTTGCCAAAATGCAGTTCTTCCTGCGCATAGACACCTGTCTGCATAGCAGTAGATTTGTTTCCGTAAAGTTTATATCCCAGCAAAGGGTCTGACCATGTTTCGTAATCAGCGGCCTGATAATCAACACCTGTAGTAAGTACATGTTTGCCGAAATGAAGATAACTTACGGATATGTCGGCCGGTACGATGTGTTGTATAACTCCATTGTTTGAAACGAGACTGTCAATGACATTAAACTGGCTTTCCTGCCAACTCCTGTCATAATCGCGGTAGCCAATGTTTGCCTGTAGTGATAGATTTTTGTTTATCCTGACATTGTAACCGCTGTTGATAGTAGTATAATTATGATCAAAACCCCTGTAAACTCTTCCGGCATCTCCATTATGCATGGTTTTATTAAAAAACAGTGTAAACTTATGGTCATCATTTTTTGAGTACCAACTGACTCCCCCAAATAACTTTGTTTTCTTATATTCCGGATTTTTTTTCATATTGAGCCATGAATTTTCGATTCCGTAATCCGTATAATCTGACATTTCGTAGTTCATTCCAGTGTAGAAATGAAATCTTTCAAACTTGTTCTGGTGATAAACCTGCCCGTTAAATGTGTTGTATGAACCGAAAGAGGTACTGATTCTGGTTGCCGCGTTTTCAAAACGTTCGCGCGGAATCAGGTTTATTGTCCCTGCCAGCGGGCTCTGATTGCCGGCAAAATCCTGGGAAAGATAGTTGGAATACATTACTGAAGCCGGCCCGCGTTGGACTTCAATTCTTTCAAAAGCTGATAAATCAAGAGTCATAGGGTCAACAAATGCATCAACAGGTAGGCCATTCAACATAAAGGTGCTGTATTTTGACCCGATACCGCCGTATGTTCCCCAATTGGCATCGTTACGCGAAAGAACGGATGTGGAATTACCCGGCTGAGTCTGTAAAACTTCGCATATATTTCTGTTGGCAGATAACAGCTTCGTGAAATCCTCATTGGATACTACTTCGATTTTTTGAGTTATATTGCCTTTGGCTTGTAATGTTTTTGAGGCAGTTACCACCATCTCGTCCAACCGGATGGTGTCTTTTAGCTTTTCTTGAGCAATTGCTGATGAACTCAGTATCAAAAATGCCAGAATAAATGATGTGTAATTTTTTAGTTTTTTGATTTTCATGGTGTCAACATATTTGAAATTAGTGTTACTTATAATTCAAAAAAAATTATTCGATATCGGTCATAACCAGTTTGCCGTGTGTAATGCCTTTTGTTCCGATTATTTTGTCGGCCAGTTGAAGCAGCATTTTCGCTTTTCCTTTAACGGCAATGGTTTCAAGACAAAGGTCGTGTGCAAGATGAACGTGTTGCGTGGAAAGAATCAGGTCGTGATAATCATGCTGAACCTGCATTAGCTTGTTATTGAGTTCACGTTTGTGGTGGTCGTAAACAATAACAATAGCACCGGCCACAGTTTTGTTTTTGTCAATTTTTTCGGTAACTAAGGTGCCTTTAATCAGGTTGCGTATGGCCTGCGAACGGTTAGGAAACTTGTTCTCTTTTACAAGGTCGTCCAGCGAATTCAGAATGTCTTCTTCAAGAGATACACCAAATCGTTTTACCTGCATGTGTTACTTTTTTATAAAAAGTTGGCACAAAAATAAAATATTTTTTGAAATAAAAATTAAAATGATAAAAATATAGGTTTTGTTAAAGTTTTCTCAGCCATCCCAACCATGCATCCATGCCTTCACCGGTTTTAGCTGAGATTTCAAAGAATTGTAAATGGTGATTTACCTGCATGGCGTATTCTTTTGCCTTTTCGACACTGAAATCTACATAGGGCAACAGGTCGGTTTTGTTGATAATGCAGATGTCGGAACTATGAAACATGTGAGGGTATTTGAGCGGCTTGTCTTCACCTTCGGTAACACTGATTATGACAACACGGTGTGATTCGCCAAGGTCGAAAAGGGCAGGGCAAACTAAGTTGCCGACATTTTCAATCATAAGGATGGAGTTGTCGGCCACATCAAGTTGTTTTACCGCTTTGCTTACCATTTCGGCATCCAGATGGCAGCCGCTGCCTGTATTTATCTGTATCACGGGTATGCCGGTGGCATGGATACGGTTGGCATCATTCATGGTTTGCTGGTCGCCTTCAATGACATATAACGAAAGTCCTTGCTTAAGTTCCGAAATGGTCTTTTCAAGCAAAGTGGTCTTGCCGGAACCCGGTGAACTAACCAAATTGATGGCTTTGACTTTTTTTGCATCAAAATAACCCCGGTTCCGTTCAGCTAACATTTTGTTTTTGTCCAGAATGTCGTGTTTGATTTTGTACTCTTTATCATGAGCATGGTCGTGCTCATGCTGATGCTGATGGCCGACATGTTCATGGCTGTGGTCATGGCTGTGTGTATGTGCATCGTGATTGTGCTCGTGCGAGTAAGTATGGTCATGAGTGTGGCTGTGGTGCTCCTGGCCGTGTTCGTGCTCATGGTCATGTTCGTAATGGTGCTCATGGTCATGGGTATGAGGATTTTCGTGAGCATGTTCTTCGCCGGGTTTATGATAAGTAACTCCGGTATTGGGGTCGCTGCAGCCGCATGTATCGCACATAACGTATAGTATTAATTTTTTACAAAATTACAAAATCAACCGGTAAAAATGGATTTTATCTGCAATTCTTTTCCGCTGATTATTTCGGAATCAATGGAATGGCAGGCAGGACAGGGAGTGTACAAGTCATTATTACCGAATTCGGCCTGACATTTATTACATCTGGATTTCCCGGGGATTTCTTTGATTATCACTTCAGCAAATTCCAACACCGTATTTTTTACTGCCAGTTCGAGGGCAAACTGCAAACTATCGGTTACGATGCCCGAAAGTTGGCCTATTTCCAGTTCGATACGGCTGATTTTTTCTGCCTGGTGGCTGCGGGCAAAATCTTCGGCAATTTCGATGATATTGGTAGCAATGGATAATTCGTGCATGATGATTGCAAAGATATAATTTTTCTGTCTTTCAGGTATGTGATGATCGTTATAATAAAACTTTTCCAGAAACATACCTCTGCTTAAAGTGCTTCTCTGCCTATACTTTTACAATGCTTCGGGCAAGTTTCTTCAAACATTCTAATTCTAAATTAACTTAAGTTTCGCATGATTTTTTTATGTCACGCAGAGCCGGGCATAGCGTGGCAATGAGGGTTGAGTCCGAGTCGAAGTGTGACATACAACGATCGTCTTCGACAATCTTCTCCTTCCACTTTCGTTTCAGGAGAATCTGCTCAGACTGACCGTAGTTTTGTTCTTTTTGACTATATGTAAAAAAGTTGTTTACCATAGTGTTAATCTCTTTGCAATCCACAAATGACTGGTATTTATCAATTTTATTTTTTATGCGTAACTTCAGTAAATTAACATTTATGACTAACTTTGCATTATAAAGTCTCGACATGATACCTAATGTTATTATCCTGATTCTTACTGCGGTCATTCTTCTTTTCACCCTTGTTTTTATCATCAGGATGCTGGATTATGTAAAAAGCCGCATGTCATGGGTTATGATAGGGCTGGCCATAATCTTTCTTACGGCGGCCCAGTTGATGGAAGTGTATAGTATTTATTTTAATCAAAAGTCTTCTTCCTTCCTTACCGTTTATTTTCTGTTGGTGATGTTTGTAGCGGTTTTGTTGTCGATTGGTATTCATCGCATTGGCAACCTCTTGCGTAGCGTGAAAAAAGCCGATGAACGACGTATCGAATCGGAAAACCGATTCAAATTGTTGTTTGACAATTCCACCGATGAGATTTTTCTGGCCGATTTTGAAGGTAATTTTATTGAGGTGAATCAGGAGGTTATCAAACGTCTTGGTTATTCGCGCGAAGAGCTGATGAAGAAAAATTTTACCGATATCAAAACACCGAAATACATTCCCTTAGTAAAAAAGAACATTGATATCATTATTCAGAATGGCCACCACATATACGAAACCGAACACCTCACAAAAAAAGGTTCGGTGATTTTTCTCGAGATGTCGAGCCGTGTTATCGATTATTTCGGTAAAAAGGCCATCCTGAGCCTGGCACGCGATATCACTGACCGCAAGGAAATTGAACGGAAAATTGCTGCCACTATCATTGAAACTGAAGAACGCGAACGCCAGCGTTTTGCTGCCGACCTGCACGATGGGCTGGCACCGCTTTTATCTACAATAAAGCTCTATACCGATTTGTTGAAAAAAGGAAATTTTAATAAAATCAGCCCTGCCGAAACCCTGCAGGCTGTTGATGAACTCATCGATAAGGCTATTGTTTCTACCCGCGAAATCTCTAACAATATTATGCCCAGTATATTACAGGATTTCGGCTTGCCTGTTGCCATCAAGGATTTTTGCAATTATATCAACAATACGCAATCGGTCAAGATTATTCTCGATACCTCACAGTATAAACTTTTGGGTTCAAGAATTGAGGAAACGGTGCTATTCCAGAGTATAAAAGAATTGGTTAACAACTCGCTGAAACATTCGCGAGCCAAAAACATCGAAATATATCTCGAAAGTCATGACCGGCAGGTTAACCTGTTTTATAAAGACGACGGCATCGGCTTTGACGTGGAAGATAAATTGCAGCAACCTACCGGAATGGGATTGAATAATATTGTCAACAAAATTAAAACCATCAACGGCCTCACACTCATAAAAAGCAACGAAGGTCAAGGGATGTCGGTGCTGGTTACCGTTAACGTAAAATAATTGTAGCATGAATATCATAAGATTAGTTATTGCCGACGACCATGAAATTTTTCGCAAAGGGCTGCGTATCATTCTCAACGAGATGGACGAGGTGAAGGTTATCGGCGAGGCTCAAAACGGCCACGAATTGTTTGAGATACTCAAAAATGCCACCGCCGACCTTGTGCTGATGGATATCCGCATGCCTGTTATGGACGGCATCGAAGCCACCCGCAGGGTGGTGGAAAAATATCCTTCCATCAAAGTTATCGCCCTTACCATGTTTGAAGAGATAAGTTACTTCAACCAGATGATTGAGGCAGGGGCAGAGGGTTTTTTGTTAAAAAAAACCAACAAAGATGAGCTGCAGCGGGCTATCAACCAGGTGATGGCCGGGGAAAATTATTTTTCGGAAGAGTTTATCAGCAATGTGAACCGTAATATGAGGCCTTCGCTAAGGATGGCCGGCATCGAACTTACCGACCGCGAACAGGAAGTTCTCGAACTCATATGCAAAGGTATGTCAAACGCTGAAATTTCCAAATACCTCGGTCTTAGCGCACGCACCGTGGACGGGCACAGGGCGCATCTGCTCGAAAAAACGGGTGCGAAAAACTCTCCGCACCTGGTAATGTTTGCCATTAAAAACGGGCTGATCAAAGCCTGAGAACTGTCGCTAACCGTTCAGAATCCCCAAAAAGAACCATAGCAACGCATTTTTTTTGAAAAGCATACATCCATGGTGGCCATTGGTTTACTTTTAGTTTGTGGAGAGATGATATCCCGGATTAACCATTTCTGTACCCATAAATTGCTGGTATTTTTCTTTGTCGAAAAAATAATCCCAACAGCCTAGACTATGAAATACTTCCCCGCCAAAACCTGTTTTAAACCGGTATAAGCCATAAAGCGGGTGGGAGATGTCATTTTTTGGCGAAATTCCAAACATATCATATTCAATGCAGCCTTTTTCCTTCGAGATTTTTATGGCTTCCCATTGCAGGGCATAAGTAGCCATGAAATTCCTGTTTATGCTTGATGAAGCGCCATACAAATAGGAGCCGCGTTGACCGGATATTACCAAAAACATAGCAGCCAATGGTGTTTTATCACATTCGGCTATTAGATAGTAAACCTCTGCTGGCGATTTTGTGCTGTCGGCCCGCGTGGTTAAAATGGCTTCAAAGTACTTAATATCATTCAAATTCAATCCGTTTCTTTGCGCGGTATCAGAGTACAATTTATACCAGATATGTAAATCGCCGATATCAGCTATTCTTACTGTAACGCCTTTCTTTTGCGATAATTTGATGTTATATCTGGTTTTAGGCTTCATGCGTTCCAGGATGGTCGCAGTATCTGTTTCCAAACTGATATACAAGGTGTTGGTCGGTAAAATATTCGTTTGTGCTTTTCGGAGATTCCAGTGGAAAGTATTGAAATTTAACCTTAATTCCTGCGACTTCAACGAAGGCGCATCAATGACATTGCCGGTGTGGTCAAAGTACGCATTGTCTCTTGCCCAAAATACTTCCCAGCACAAATCATACCTGATCATAAAGCAACCAGCAGGTAAAAATGATCGTAAACACTCCGACAGTTCTTCTAAAAAAATTCCCTGAAACTCATTGTCGGGTTCGAGTTCTGGGCCATAGGGAACATAAGCAATGCTATTGTGCTTATTCAAAGGCAAAATGATTACCAAAAGGTCGGAATTGATATCGTAATCTGCTGCCGCATCATGAAAAAGATGGCTCTTTTTTGATTTAAAATTAATGGCAATAGTTTCACGGCCAGTTTTTCTTTTTACAAGTGACCAAAAGGCGGTTTGTTGCACTATGGACGTTTTGTAAAGCTCGGCAATGTTTTTTTTATGTACTTCTGTTAACATGATATGCTTTAATAATGTGTAATCACTACAACGCTAGCTAATTAACACTGTGGATATTCGATACGAAAGGTGAACTGTTGCCAGTTGTTTATCAAGGTCGTCTTTACAATGAAATTCATGCTTACTAAATTCGATTGATTTTTTTCTGAATAAATAATCTCTGCCGATTATGGCTCGTTGAAAAACAGCTTTGATTGCGAAACAGATATTCTGTTCAACTTTTTTGCGGTTTCCATCGGTTGTTTATTCCACAAATAATCAAGTTTGTTGATAATTAATTTTTTCATTTCTTCCATTTTTCAAATACAATAAAGAATTAGCATTACAGAGTGTTGTAGCCTATAAAATTGGCCTGCCAACATGGCCAGGCCCTCCAAAAATGTCAAAAATACAAATTTTTTCAAGACGGGCAAAATCCGGGCAGGTATTATTCCATTTAAAGATGGCCGAAGACAATACTATGTCAGAAAAAAATCCATTGATAAAATGCAGTTAAACAATTCTTACAAAACACTAGTTTGGCTTACTAAAAATTCTTAACCATTTAAAAACAAGTGAAAAGACCATGTGATAAATTCCCGAATAATATACGTATATTT